>ENA-OQCS01000477-OQCS01000477.1-human-gut-metagenome-genome-assembly--contig:-NODE-477-length-22251-cov-2.341936_pt1 | contig 22251 bp, 38 predicted proteins | sample MGYA00242757_ERZ504575 | MGnify/ENA primary metagenome ERZ504575 (study PRJEB26092, sample SAMD00036297) | human gut metagenome | host: Homo sapiens | study: EMG produced TPA metagenomics assembly of... | reverse complement strand
GTTTGCGGATGTGATGAGGGAGCGCGGGTGCAGGCGCGGATGTTGGAGACGCTGGGACGGGGGTGTTTTGTGGAGAAAATGGAGGAGACGGAGAATGGGTATTGCAGGGTGAAACTGGCGAATGGGATCAGTGGGTTTGTGCCGGAGGTGGCATTAAGAAAAAGACTGGATTCGGATCGGTTTTTGTGGGGAAAATCGGAAGAGAGGTTTTTTGTGGAGCAGGGGATTCCGGAGGGGTGGTCGGAAGAGAAGTTTCGGAGGAAGGTTGTGGAGTGTGCGAAGGGGTATCTTGGATGCCAGTACCGGTGGGGCGGGAAGGCGGCGGATGGGATTGACTGTTCGGGTGTGGTGTTTATGGTGTATTTGATGAATGGGGTTTGATTTGGCGGGATGCGGATATCAGGGAAGGGTATCCGCTGAAAGCGATCTGGAGAGAAGGGGAGGAGATGTGTCTGGTGGAGGAACGGGCGAAAGGCCGGGGATCTGCTGTTCTGGAGGGGGCATGTGGGGATGTATCTGGGGGACGGCAGGTATCTGCACTGTACGGGGCATGAGAGGGTGTTTGGGTGCAGGGTGAATAGTCTGCGGAGAGGGGATGAGGATTTTCGGGAGGATCTGGCGGAGGCGCTGAAAGTGGTTGGGAGTGTTTTTCGTGAAATATCTGGAAGCGGAAAGCTGGAGGAAAAGAGCGATGTACCGTGAAAAACAGGCATCGCGGGCGGCACGGGAGTAAATAAGACATATATAATTGACATCAGGAAATATCATTTTTTGTATTGGAAATCCCTGAAAAAGTTGTTATAATAATAACAAAGTCGAAAACAAAAGACAAAAGGCGGCTCAAACAGAGAGTAGGAAAAACAGAAATTCTGCTGATCTGATCTGCCGGAGCTGTCCATCAGAAGCAAAACAAGAAAGGGGTTCTGAACAATGGCAAGATTTACATTACCAAGAGATTTATACCACGGAAAGGGTGCTTTAGAGGCACTGAAAACATTCGAAGGAAAACGTGCAATCGTCTGTGTAGGCGCGGCTCCATGAAACGTTTCGGTTTCCTGGATCGCGCAGTAGACTACCTGAAAGAAGCCGGCATGGAAGTACAGCTTTTTGAGGGAATCGAGTCTGACCCGTCAGTCGAGACTGTTATGCGCGGAGCAAAAGCGATGGAAGAGTTCCAGCCGGACTGGATCGTAGCAATGGGCGGCGGATCTCCGATCGACGCAGCAAAAGCAATGTGGATCAAATACGAGTATCCAGACATCACCTTCGAAGAAATGTGCAAGGTATTCGGAATGCCGAAACTCCGCAGAAAAGCTCATTTCTGTGCAATTTCTTCTACATCCGGAACAGCAACCGAGGTAACCGCGTTCGCAGTTATCACAGACTATGAAAAAGGTATCAAATACCCGCTGGCAGACTTCGAAATCACGCCGGACGTTGCAATCGTAGATCCGGATCTGGCAGAGACGATGCCGCAAAAGTTAGTTGCTCACACCGGTATGGACGCTATGACCCATGCAATCGAGGCATACGTTTCCACCGCGAACTGTGACTTCACCGATCCGCTGGCACTGTATGCAATCAAGATGATTCAGGCAGACCTGGTAGATTCCTACAACGGAGATATGGCAAAACGTGACAGCATGCACAACGCACAGTGCCTCGCTGGTATGGCATTCTCCAATGCACTTCTTGGTATTGTTCACTCCATGGCACATAAAACAGGCGCAGCATTCGCTGATTACGGCGCTCACCTGATCCACGGCGCAGCAAACGCTATGTACCTGCCGAAGGTTATCGCGTTCAACGCAAAAAGACGAGACTGCAGCAAAACGTTATGCAGTGATCGCTGACGAGATGAAACTTGGCGGCGAGACAACGGAAGAGAAAGTAAAACTCCTCATTGACTATCTGCGCGGCATGAACGACAAACTGAACATTCCGCACTGCATCAAGAACTACGGAAAAGACAGCTATCCGACCGAGCAGGGCTTCGTTCCGGAAGACGTATTCCTGGAGAGACTGCACGACATCGCTGTAAATGCCATCGCCGATGCCTGCACCGGATCCAACCCGAGACAGCCATCTGTTGAAGAGATGGAAAAACTGCTGAAATAGCTGCTACTATGATACAGAAGTAGATTTCTAAAAAGAAAACATATCAAAATCCCTCCGTTCTCTGGGCGGAGGATTTTTGCGTCAGAGAATGAAATTTATTTGTGTGGATTTTATGTTTTTTATGCGAAATCCTGTGTCTGGACTGGAAAAACAGAGGCGTTTATGGTAGTATAGAAAAGAATAGAAGTAAAAACGGGCGGCATTGCGAAAAAAGATGCCTTCCCCTGAAAATATGGAGGAAAAAAGATGGAACAGTACAAGCAGGAGTTTATCGAGTTCATGGTCGAGAGCCAGGTATTAAAATTTGGAGAGTTCACTCTGAAAAGCGGAAGAAAATCCCCGTTCTTCATGAATGCGGGCGCTTACGTAACCGGAAGCCAGTTAAAACGTCTCGGCGAGTATTATGCAAAAGCAATCCATGACAATTATGGACTGGATTTCGACGTTCTGTTTGGACCGGCCTACAAAGGAATCCCGCTCAGCGTTGTAACCGCCATTGCGATTCATGATCTCTACGGTGTGGAAGTACGTTACTGCTCCAACCGGAAAGAAGCAAAAGACCACGGCGGAGATGCAGGACTGCTGCTTGGAAGCAAGATCAAAGACGGTGACCGCGTTGTCATTATTGAGGATGTAACCACTTCCGGAAAATCCATCGAGGAGACCTTCCCGATCATCCAGGCACAGGGCAATGTGGAGATCAAAGGACTGATGGTATCCTTAAACCGCATGGAGCGCGGAAAAGGCGATAAGAGCGCACTCGAGGAAATCCAGGAAACCTATGGCTTCCCGCAAATGCATTGTAACCATGGAGGACGTTATCACGTATCTGTACAACCGTCCATGCCAGGGCAAAATTCAGATCGATGACAAGATGAAGGCTGCCATTGATGCATATTATGAGGAGTACGGCGTGAAATAAGATGCGGTACACCGGGAAAGGGAGTTTTGCGCTATGAATGAAAAGATTTATAAAACCATGGGACGTGTCGGCGGCGGAAATATCGCTATGGGCGCCGTACTGGTTGTTGTTGGTGTGGCAACCGGTGTTCTGATGATCGTAAGCGGGGCAGGCCTGCTGAAACGACGCGGGGAAATCATGTTCTAAAAGCGCCTTTTAAAAAGAAAAAATGCCGGGATATTTCGGAAGCGCGTGCGCCGATGAGGTATGCCGCGTTTCTGATAGCAGAGGGGAGAACAACGCAGAAAGGGGAAACGAAGATGAAGCAGGAGACGAAAGCCAGAATCCGCGTTGTGGGACGGATTTTATTTCTGGTGTATCTTCTTGCGCTCGTTTATTTTCTGTTTTTTGCAGAAGAATACGGGAGAAGAAACTTTTTTTGAACTGGATTACCGTTACAATCTGGTGCCGTTTCAGGAAATCAGACGGTTCTGGATTTACCGCGAAAAGGTGGGATTCCTTGCCGCATTTTTAAATCTGGCGGGCAATGTGATCGGTTTTCTGCCGTTCGGCTTTATCGTTCCGGTGATGCACAAAAAAATGGAGAGTTTCTGGAAAGTATCGCTTCTTGGTTTTATGTTCAGCCTCTGCGTGGAGACGATTCAGCTCATCACGAAGGTGGGCTGCTTTGATGTAGATGATCTGATGCTGAATACGCTTGGAGCCATGATCGGCTGCGGCGCATTCCTGATCTGCAATAAATTCAGGAGATGGAAATATGGCGAGGAAGAAGTATAATTACAATTTTGTCCGGAAGCCGTCGGAAGGCGGAAAGGAAGCTCTCTATATGGCAGGTGCTTCGGTCTTTCTGTTTCTGCTGGCTTCGGGCGTATCGTTTGCATTCCGCGGAAACGGAGGCATTTTTCTCGGAGCAGCGGGACTGTTCTCATTCCTTCTGTCGGGATACGGCTTCTATGTGGGAATGAAGAGCTTTAAAGAAGAACAGGTCAGCCACAGAATGTCGGTTCTCGGCTCGATTACGAGCGGCGGCATGCTGGTCGCATGGCTGGCACTGTTTCTGATCGGTGTGAGATAAATGTACTCTCGTAAAATCAAGCACAGAAAGACTCCGGGAGTACATCTAAAAGAAAAGGGGAAAAAGATGGATCGCGAACGTTTTGAAAAACAGCTGAATTTTATTCTGGAGATTGATAAAGAAAAACAGATCCTGCGCCAGACGCACATCCGCGGCTATTCGCGCCAGGAGGACGACGCGGAGCACGCATGCACATGGCGGTGATGGCATTTCTGCTGCAGGAATATTCGAATGAGAAAATCGACATCGGCAGAACGATGCTCATGCTGCTGATCCACGACCTCGTGGAGATTGATGCAGGCGACACGTATGCGTACGACGCGGAGGCAAACAAAACAAAAGACGAGAGAGAACACAAAGCGCCGAGCGCATCTACGGCCTGCTGCCGGAGGATCAGGGAAAAATGCTGATGGATCTCTGGCTCGAGTTCGAAGCGTATGAGACACCGGAAGCGCGCTTTGCCCATGTGATGGACAATTTCCAGCCGCTGCTTTTAAATCATGAGAACGATGGAAAAGACTGGACCAGCCACAATGTGCGGATTTCCCAGCCGCTAAAACGAAACGAGAAGACGGCGACCGGCTCCGAGGAGATCTGGAGTTATATGGAAGAGATTCTCGAACAGAGTATCCGGGATGGAAAAATTATTGACGACCGGGAAGAAAAACAGGAATAAGTTAAGAAGAATGAGGGGCAGATCTGCCCCTCGTAACAGTTAAAGAGAAACAGAAAGGGATTTTTTATGACGGATGAATTATTAAACGAGCGGTATGCGCTTGCAATTGAGCGGATCCGCCAGATTCCGGCGGAAAAAAGCGTTCCGCAGCCGTACCGCGATTTTTTGCACAGATGGCACAGTACCTCTGCAAAATGGACCAGATCCGGAGCAGAATCGCAGAAGGATATCTAAAAACAGCATCCGAGGAAGAGCTGGCTGTTTTTAACCGCGAGCCGTATGAAGATGTGATCGGGGAGCGGTATGAGACCTCCTACGGAAACCCGGCGTTTGCCGTGCGGGCACTTGGTGAAACGCATGGAAGGAGCCTCTGCTGCCTGTACCGGGAGCTGGGAAATGCTGTTGTCTGGGTCTATGAGGACCGCCTGCTGGAGCTGACTGCGGCGATGGAGCTGTATCTCGAGTTGTATGCGATGTTCGAGGAGGAGACGCTGCCGTCCGCGCAGTATGTAAAAGAGAGCATTTACTGGTATGTGAGCGATTACGCCGAGGAGCGCCAGGAATACCAGGTGCGCGAAATTGTCGACCCGTCGCTGCACTTTGTGAAGGATATTGTGATGGAATCTGATCTGACGGATCTGCGGTATCTGTACCAGTACGGCGAATATATCACCGAAAATGAGAAGGGTACAGCCCGCTTTTTAAATACGTTCAGCCAGGAAGAAATCGACGCGATGGCACGCACCTACACAGAAGGCTTCCGCAAGTGCTTTCTCGTGGCGCGAAAAGATCTGTCGAAAAAGAAGACAGTCAGCATCCGCTTCCACATCGGTTTTGAGCGCATGATCCGTGCGGCAATATTACAGTTCCGCGAGATGGGACTCGAGCCGGTGATTTCCCGCGGCGCGCGGAGAACGTGGGTTGCCGGTGCGTCTGCGAATAAGCAGTATGACTACGATCACCGGAACGATGAGGCGCTGTATCTCAACGAGGATCTCGTGAAGAGACGGCTCCGCGCGATGCAGGTGAAATACGACGAGTACAAAGAACTGGCGGGCGGCTATGCCGGCCCTGCGTGGTGGAAACCTTCGGCGAAGTTCCGTTTGAGCCAGTAAATAAAAAACAGGCACTGCACTTAAACGAGCGCCAGCAAAAGCTCCGTGTCGGTTTCCAGAACGAGGCGGGCCAGATTGTAAACCGCTATATCAAGGATGACGAGTACGGCTACACGATCATCGCCTACCCGATGCCGGAGATCGATCCGCGCTACGAAAAAATTTTTTGTGAGATCGTAAAGATCAACACGCTCGATTACGAAAAATACCAGCGCATCCAGCAGTACCTGATCGATGCGCTCGACGAGGGTGTTTCCGTGCATGTGCTTGGAAAAGGAGAGAACAGAACGGATCTGCGCGTGATGCTGCATCATCTGAACGATCCTGCGAAAGAGACGAATTTCGAGAACTGTGTTGCCGACTGCAATATTCCGGTCGGAGAGGTCTTTACTTCCCCGAGTCTTACCGGCACGACAGGCGTGCTCCATGTGACGGGAGTCTACCTGAACGAGCTGTATTACCGCGATCTCTGCCTGACGCTGACTGACGGCATGATCACCGCGTATGACTGCGCAAACTTCGAAAAAGAAGAGGACAATCGTACTTATATAGAAGAAAACCTACTGTATCACCACAGGACGCTGCCGATCGGTGAGTTTGCCATCGGAACGAACACGACGGCGTACGTGATGGCAGAGCAGTACGGCATCGCCGGAAAACTGCCGATCCTGATCGCAGAGAAGATGGGCCCGCATTTTGCGATGGGCGACACCTGCTACGCCTGGGCGGAGGACAGCCCGATGTACAACCCGGACGGAAAAGAAGTAATCGCGCGCGAGAACGAGGTTTCGGCAAAACGGAAAGAAGATCCGTCGAAAGCATACTTCGGATGCCACACGGACATCACGATTCCGTACCGCGAACTGCAGTCGGTTGCGGTCGAAAAAGCAGACGGAACGACGATCCCTCTCATTGAGACGGACGCTTCGTCCTGCCGGGAACGGAAGAATTAAATGAACCTTTTGGCTGATTATGGGTTGACATTTCTGCGCCTGCTTAGTATATTATAAGCAGAACTGAATGATTAAAACATAAATATAAGCATAACTAATGAATAACACTTAGAACAGTTAATCAGAAAAGGAGAACAACATGGCTAAAGTAGGAATTGTGATGGGCAGCGACTCTGATATGCCGGTAATGAGCAAAGCAGCCGACATGCTGGAAAAATTTGGAATTGAGTACGAGATGAAAATCATCTCCGCACACCGCGAGCCGGATGTATTTTTCGAATATGCAAAAACCGCAGAGGAGAAAGGCTTCAAGGTTATCATTGCAGGCGCAGGTATGGCAGCTCATCTGCCGGGTATGTGCGCAGCTATTTTCCCAATGCCGGTCATCGGAATTCCGATGCATACCACATCGCTTGGAGGTCGTGATTCCCTGTACTCCATCGTACAGATGCCGAGCGGCATTCCGGTAGCAACCGTTGCCATCAATGGCGGTGCCAATGCCGGAATCCTGGCAGCAAAGATTCTTGCAACTTCCGATCCGGAACTGCTTGCAAAACTGAAAGCATATACACAGGAAATGAAAGAGCAGGTTGAGGCAAAAGACGCAAAACTGCAGGAAACAGGATACCGTAACTACAGTAAATAAAAACAAAGGACAAGGGAGGTTCACCATGGATTACAAGAACGCAGGAGTAGATATTGAAGCTGGATACAAATCAGTAGAATTAATGAAAGAGCATGTAAAGAAAACCATGCGCCCGGAGGTATTAGGCGGCCTTGGCGGTTTTTCCGGCGCTTTTTCCCTGGCAAAAATCAAAGAAATGGAAGAGCCGGTGCTGCTTTCCGGTACAGACGGATGCGGAACCAAGGTGAAGCTCGCCATGATTCTTGATAAACACGACACCATCGGCATTGATGCCGTTGCCATGTGTGTGAACGATATCGCATGTGCCGGCGGAGAACCGCTGTTCTTCCTCGACTACATCGCATGCGGAAAGAACTATCCGGAGAAGATCGCTTCGATCGTAAAAGGCGTTGCAGAAGCTGTCTGCAGTCCGATGCGCACTGATCGGCGGTGAGACCGCAGAGCATCCGGCCTGATGCCGGAGGATGAGTACGATCTGGCAGGTTTTGCTGTCGGCGTATGTGACAAGAAAGACATGATTACCGGTGAAAATCTGGCAGCCGGAGACGTACTGATCGGCATGGCTTCCACCGGCGTTCACAGCAACGGATTTTCTCTTGTCCGCAAAGTTTTCGATATGACAAAAGATTCTTTAAATACATACTATGATGAGCTCGGCGCAACCCTCGGCGAGACCCTGCTTGCACCGACCCGTATCTACGTAAAAGCACTCCGTGCCATCAAAGATGCCGGTGTAACCGTAAAAGCATGCAGCCACATCACCGGAGGCGGCTTCTACGAGAACATTCCGCGTATGCTCAAAGACAACACCGTAGCCGTTGTACAGAAAGACAGCTACACCGTACCGCCGATCTTTGATCTGATGGCAAAGAAAGGCAATATCGACGAGCAGATGATGTACAACACCTTCAACATGGGTATCGGTATGGTACTGGCTGTTGATCCGGAAGATGTAGACGCAGCGATGAAAGCCATCCGTTCCACCGGAGATACGCCATATGTGATCGGCCACATTGAAAACGGAGAAAAAGGAGTACAGTTATGCTAAGATTAGCAGTTCTCGTCTCCGGCGGCGGCACGAACCTGCAGGCGATTCTGGATGCGATTGACGAGGGAACCATCACAAACGCGGAGGTTTCTGTTGTCATCAGCAACAATGCAGGAGCGTATGCGCTGGAGCGTGCGAAAAAGAAGGAGATTGATGCGGTATGCCTTTCCCCGAAGACCTTTGCATCGAGAGAAGCATTCAACGAGGCACTGCTGGCGAAACTGCAGTCGTACAACGTCGATCTCGTTGTGCTCGCAGGATGCCTGGTTGTGATCCCGCAGAGCATTGTGGATGCTTATCCGAATAAGATCATCAACATTCATCGTCCCTCATTCCGTCGTTCTGCGGAACGGGCTATTACGGACTGAAAGTGCACGAGGGCGTATTATCCCGCGGCGTCAAAGTGACGGGAGCGACGGTTCATTTTGTGGACGGCGGAACAGACACCGGCCCGATTATTCTGCAGAAGGCAGTCGAAGTGCACGAGGGCGATACACCGAAGGCACTGCAGCAGCGCGTCATGGAAGAGGCCGAGTGGGTCATCATGCCGCGTGCGATTGATCTGATTGCAAACGGAAAAGTAACGGTAGAAGACGGACACGTAAAGATAAAGGAGTAAGAGCGATGAAAGTACTGATTGTAGGAAGCGGCGGAAGAGAGCATGCGATTGCCTGGAAGGTGGCGCAGAGCCCGAAGGTAGACAAGATTTACTGCGCTCCTGGAAACGCAGGAATTGCGGAGTACGCAGAGTGTGTCGATATTGCAGCGATGGAGTTTGACAAGCTCGTTGCTTTTGCGAAAGAAAAAGAGATTGACCTGACCGTCATCGGCATGGATGATCCGCTGGTCGGCGGTGTTGTCGATGCGTTTGAGGCAGAGGGACTGCGCGTATTCGGACCAAGAAAGAATGCGGCAATCCTGGAAGGATCGAAAGCGTTCTCCAAAGACCTGATGAAAAAATACCATATCCCGACGGCGGCATACGAGACATTCTCCGATCCAGAAGCGGCAGAGAAATATCTCGAGACTGCAAAATTCCCGATCGTGCTGAAAGCCGACGGTCTGGCGCTTGGAAAAGGCGTTCTGATCTGCAACACCTTAGAGGAAGCAAAAGAGGGCGTTAAGACGATCATGCTCGACAAGAAATTCGGCAGTGCCGGAAATGAGATGGTCATCGAGGAATTTATGACGGGACGCGAAGTTTCCGTGCTCTCTTTTGTCGATGGAAAGACGATCAAGACGATGAGTTCTGCGCAGGATCACAAGAGAGCAGGAGACGGCGATACCGGTCTTAACACCGGCGGCATGGGAAACTTCTCTCCGAGCCCGTTCTACACAAAAGAGGTGGATGATTTCTGTAAGAAATATATTTATCAGCCGACAGTAGATGCGATGGCAGCAGAGGGAAGACCGTTTAAAGGCGTGATCTTCTTCGGACTGATGCTGACACCGGATGGACCGAAGGTGCTGGAGTACAATGCCCGCTTTGGCGATCCGGAGGCACAGGTTGTGCTTCCTCGTATGAAAACAGATATCATCGATGTATTTGAAGCCTGCATCGATGGAACGCTTGACCAGATTGATCTGCAGTTTGCAGACAATGCGTGTGTCTGCGTTGTACTGGCTTCGAACGGTTACCCGGTTTCCTACGAGAAGGGATTCCCGATCCGTGGGCTTGCGACATTCAAAGAGCATGAGGCTACTACTGCTTCCACGCCGGAACGAAGTTCAAGGACGGCGAGATCGTGACGAACGGAGGCCGTGTACTCGGCGTGACAGCACTTGGCGATACCCTGAAAGAGGCACGTGCGAATGCATATAAGGCTGTTGAATGGGTTGACTTTGACAATAAATATTACCGCCATGATATTGGAAAAGCGATTGACGAAGCGTAACGTGAATGTGAATTTTAATTTTGAGTAAAATGGAGCCGCCAGAATCCCGGTGAAAGGGAAATCTGGCGGCTTTGTCTTTTTATTCAGAAAAGGGAATAAAGCGCCGCCGTTCCGGATACAATAGTAAGGAGATCCTTTGCTTTTTAGCAGAATCAGAACAGGAAAGGCGGTCGGAAAAGATGGGAATCGTTTGTCTGGCGGGGATTTTTGCCGTATTTCTTCTGCTTGCATGGACGCTCTGCCGGGCGGCAGGATGGGAGAAAGAACGGGAAGATCTGGAACAGGAGCAGTACCTGAAAGAGTGGCGGGAGAAAAAGTTGAAAAAATCGAAAAAATTTGAAAATTAGTGTTGACATTTGGCGGGTGGAATGCTATACTAACGAAGTCGGTTGGTGATACAGATAAAAAGCGACAGACAAAACACTGATGTGGGGTCTTAGCTCAGCTGGGAGAGCATCTGCCTTACAAGCAGAGGGTCATAGGTTCGAGCCCTATAGGCCCATATTTTATGAAAAACGGTGTTGAAAATGAATATGGCGAGATAGCTCAGTTGGCTAGAGCACGCGGTTCATACCCGCGGTGTCGAGGGTTCGAATCCCCCTCTCGCTACTTATGGAACCCTTGAGAAATCAAGGGTTCTTTTGGCTTTATGGACAGTATGATGATATGGCTGTCATGTCAAAATCGTGTCTTGAAATCCACAGGGATTTGTGAGAAAATAAGACTACCTAAGAGCTTGTTTTGGGCTCTGAAAGTAAATAAAACAGTAATGGATAGAAGAAAGATAAGGAAAAAACAATGATAGAGTTTAATAAACCACCTTTTATTGGAACAGAACTGGAATTACATCCGCCAGGCGGCAGAGGAAAACAACAAGCTGTGCGGCGACGGTCCTTTTACGAAGAAATGTTCTGCCTGGATGCAGGACAATTTCAACGTAAAACATGCGATGCTTACGACATCCTGCACCCATGCACTGGAAATGCAGCTTACCTGTCTGAGATTCGGCCGGGCGACGAAGTGATCATGCCGTCCTACACGTTTGTTTCCACTGCAGATGCCTTTGTTCTGCGCGGAGCAAAAATCGTCTACGTGGATATCCGTCCGGATACGATGAACATCGACGAGACCAAGATTGAGGATGCCATCACCGAAAAACAAAGCGATTGTTCCGGTTCACTATGCGGGCGTTGCCTGTGAAATGGATACCATCATGGATATTGCAAAACGCCATAACCTGAAGGTTGTAGAGGATGCGGCACAGGGTGTGAGCGCGTACTACAAGGGAAAAGCCCTTGGAACGATCGGCGATTTTGGCTGCTACAGCTTCCATGAGACGAAAAACTATACGATGGGAGAGGGCGGCGCGCTGCTGTTCCAGGATGAGAATTATCTGGAAAAGCAGAGATCCTTCGTGAAAAGGGAACGAACCGCAGCAAGTTTTTCCGCGGACAGATCGACAAATATACTTGGATCGACTACGGCTCCTCCTATCTGCCGAGTGATATGAATGCGGCTTACCTGCTTGCAGAACTCGAGGAACATGAGAAAATCGACAGAAAGCGGATGGCCATCTACAACTATTACCATGAGCAGCTCCGTCCGCTGGCTGAGGCCGGAAAGATCGAGCAGCCGGTTGTGCCGGAAGGCTGTGTACATAATGCACATATGTACTTCATCAAGGCAAGAAATCTGGAAGTGCGTACAAAACTGATCAAGTATATGAAAGAGCGCGGTGTGATGTGTGTCTTCCATTACGTTCCGCTCCATACCTCCCCGGCCGGACAGAAGTTCGGTGTTTTCCACGGAGAGGACAAATACACAACAAAAGAGAGCGAGCGCCTGATGCGTCTGCCGATGTTCTACAGCCTGTCTGAACAGGATATGGCATATGTCGTAGAGTGTCTCATGGACTTTAAAGAGTGGTAACATTTCATGTATGAGAAGTTTTTAAACTACTTTACGGACTATATTTTCGTGAAGGATGAGCCGCAGAAAGCCGATGTGATTTTTGTGCCGGGAAACGGATATCCGCAGATGGCGGCGCACGCGGCAGAACTCTGGAAAGAAGGATTTGCGCCGTATGTGCTTCCGTCGGGAAGATACAGTACTGTGCTCGGGCATTTCGCCGGTGTACAGGATCTTGCGGAGCAGTACGGCGGGAACTATGAAACCGAGTGGGAGTTTCTGCGGACGGTACTGCAGAAAAACGGCGTGCCGGAGAAAGCGATTCTGCGCGAAGACCAGGCGACGTATACGTATGAAAATGCACTGCGGTCACGGGAAGTGACAGATGCGGCGGGCATCGAGGTAAAAAAAGCGATCCTCTGCTGCCGGAATCTCCATGCGAGACGGTGTATTCTGTATTACCAGCTTGTCTACCCGGAGACAGAGTTTTTTGTCTGTCCTTCGGATATTGAGTTCACCCAGAGAAAACTGGCATACAAAGGGTGAATGGATCGACCAGGTGTTAGGAGAAATGGAGCGCTGCGGCGTCAGTTCCACAAGATTCTGCGGGAACTGCCGGCGGATTCTGAATTTTAACACCAGTAGACAAGAAGTCCTCAGCTTCTAAAGCGGTGGGATGAATTGTTAAAAGAAACATAACGGCAGTGGTAGGCGGAGAGAAATCGGTATCCTCCACTGACATGAGGAAAGTCACAGTCGAACTATTCTCGACATGTCAGACTCCGTGAAAATACCGATTGTGAGTTGAAACGAAAAGATTTATAAAAAAGAGCGGAAATTGTGGTAAAATTGCGGCTCGTATGGTATACTATCGTTAAGTTAAGTTTCTAATCTAAAGCAAAGGTTGGTGGACAGTATGAATAAGATTGATGAAGTATTAGAGCTTTTAAAACAGAGAGAACGTGAGAACGAAAAACCGAAAAACGTGATTTTATGGGTCCTTGCCATTGTCGGAGCGGTAGCGGCAGTTGCAGGAATCGCATACGCAGTATACCGGTTTGTAACTCCGGATTATCTGGAAGACTTCGAAGATGATTTCGATGACGATTTCGACGATTACTTCGAGGATGAAGACGAAGATAAGTAGGATGGAAAAAAGAAACTCCGGTGCCGGAACGTGGTACCGGAGTTTTTCTGTCCGGAAATCAGTTTGACATAGAAGGAGAAGAGAATGAAAAAAGGAGAAATTTACGAGGGAGTCGTGGAAAGAATCGATTTCCCGAATAAAAGGACGTGTACATGTGAGGGCGAGACGGTTACCGTGAAAAATGCAATTCCGGGACAGAAGATCCGCTTTCAGATCAACAAAAAAAGAAGAACCGCATGGAGGGCCGCCTGCTCGAAGTAACAGAAAAATCCCCGATGGAAAAGCGCGATCCGGTCTGCAGTATTTTCCCGTCCTGCGGCGGATGCATGTACCAGACGATGAGTTATGAGGATCAGCTTGCAATGAAGGCCGGTCAGGTGAAAAAACTGCTCGACGATGCCTCGTGGAGGCCGGCCAGGTCAATGAGGCGGGGGAGGCCGATTATCCGTTCCTTGGAATCAAGGGAAGTCCGAAGGAGTTTGCATACCGGAATAAAATGGAGTTTTCCTTCGGCGATGAATACAAGGACGGCCCGTTGTCTCTCGGACTTCATAAAAAGGGAAGCACCTACGATGTCCTGACCGCGTGCGACTGCAAAATCGTGCATGATGATTTCACAAAGATTCTGACCTGCGTGCTGGCGTATTTTAAAGAGCGGAACGCAAGTTACTACCACAAGATAAGCCACGAGGGTTACCTGCGCCACCTGCTGGTGCGAAGAGCCGAGAATACCGGAGAAATCCTGGTAAATCTCGTCACCACAAGCCAGGAAGAGTGGGATCTGATGCCGCTCGTGCAGGAAGTGCTTGGTCTGCCGCTGGAAGGAAAGGTTGTCGGATTCCTCCATATCATAAATGATTCCCTGGCAGATGTTGTAAAGAGCGATGAGACAAAAGTGCTCTACGGACAGGACTACTTCTATGAAGAACTCCTCGGACTGAAATTCAAGATCACCCCGTTCTCCTTCTTCCAGACCAATTCCCGTGGCGCGGAAGTTCTCTACAGCACCGCCCGCGAGTTCGTCGGCGAGACGAAAGACCGCACGATCTTCGACCTCTACAGCGGAACCGGAACCATCGCCCAGATCCTTGCACCGGTCGCAAAAGAAGTGATCGGCGTGGAAATCGTGGAAGAAGCTGTTACAGCTGCAAAAGAGAACGCAGAGGCAAACGGCCTTACCAACTGCAGTTTCCTCGCCGGAAACGTGCTGAAGGTGATCGATGAAATCGAAGAAAAACCGGACTTCATCGTTCTTGATCCACCGCGCGAAGGAATCCATCCGAAGGCTTTGCCGAAGATAGTTGATTTATATAGGTGTGAAAAAATGCTTTACATCTCCTGCAAGCCGACTTCTCTTGCGCGGGATCTGGTAGAGTTTGCAAAATATGGATACCGTGTAGAAAAAGTCTGCTGTGTTGATATGTTTCCGGGAACGGTGCACTGCGAGAGTGTCTGTTTGTTAAGTAAAGTACAGAAATAGAAATTGTAGATATGCTCGAAAAGGCTTGAAATAAAGGGTTTCGGAAGATTTTGACTTGCTGAGAGTGATGGCTTAGATGAGCGTAGAAAAATAGTAAAACGCCTACTGATGAGATTGCTTGGAATAGGTTGTGTAGACAAGAGTGTTATTAGTGGGTTGAGTAGATAAGAATGTTAACATTTTATATCTACCATGATTAGCATGTTAGGCTGCCAAGTGGTAGCACTTACTAATTTTTGGAGGTAGAAGAATGAGTAACAAACAAAAAGATTCAAAGTGACAGAAACTTAAGAAAGAGTTTTATGGCACAAAAACTGTGTGCAATCAGAGTATGGGACTATTGATTTTGATCCGATTCTATGGGGGATGTAGTAGGTGGAGACAAACTAACCTATGATGAGTATCTCGATATTCTTATGAGGTCTGGTAAAAATGTGCGAGGTTGGTTTGAAATGTGCTATTTTGAAACAGCTTTAGAATTTGCTGGACAGGTTGAGAAAATCAATAAAGATAATATTTGTTTCAAGCGAATATATGTCTGCGGTATGTTTATGGATGGAGAATGCTTTAATGTTAATGAATTTGTTGCATCGAATGATGGGTACTGTTTGATTGTACCGGAGGTTATCGCATATATCTCCAAGAAGATGGATATAGCGAATGATTTTAATGGTGTAATCGTTGATACATACAAAAAGACACAGTATGTTCCGTTACTTGAAATTATTGGTTGCCATAGAAGTGGTACAAGAGAAGGTTTGGACTGTATTATGGAAGCAGCTGATGAAATGATTAAAGATGAAAAGTTTAGAGAGGTATTGTATGCATACCTACTTCTTCCTGCAACGCAGCAGAAACTTCAGACACAAAGACTCTATGAGAAAGTTAAAGCGATTGCCAATATTCCCTATCAGGACCAGAAGTGGCGTTGAGTATGTACCATATAGCAAGGACATTTATACCCACGATAATAAAGTTTCGGATAACGATTTCAAAATTCTAGAAACAAAGATTCTGAAATATGAGAGTGCGCAGGCAATAATTGGTCCTAATGATAGAATTAACGAACTTTCACAAGAAGTTTATGAAGCAAGATATCAGAATAATTTGATTGCGTACATTAGATCAAATAGAGATGTCAAAGAGAAAGCTTTTTATGTTCTTAATGAGTATAAGAACAATTTAACAAACTTCAGAAGATGTCATATTACTTTGAAAGGCATGATTTCAGAAATTCCAATGGAATTTATTAGTGGAAGCTATCAGACTGGTATTTGGATTAATGATTACACCAAATGAGAGGGCGGTGGCAGCTGTGGGACTATTAGAACCGATTACCCATAAAGAAGAAATAGAGAGCCTATTGAATGAGGCTCAATCAATGTATGATAACGCAAAAAATAAGTTTGAGTCACAGAAGAAACAGACACTAAACGTTTGGAGAATCTAGGAAAAGTTAAAGTGAACGCTTGGGCAGAGGGGATGGATACTTTTGTGACTGCGTTTGGTACATTTAAAAATGTCGAGATGGATAGAAGAATCGATACTAACATGGAATTCATAGGTTCTGATGAAGAACCCAAGCAGATGCTTATGAATATTCAGAATGCATCTATGACGGCTAACGAAGTTGCTAAAGCTGGTTTTGCTGCTTTAGGAACAGGTGCATTGGTTGGTATCGCTTCTTACGGCGGAGCAATGATGTTTGGAACAGCATCAACAGGAACAGCTATTGCAGCCCTTTCTGGTGCAGCAAAAACTAATGCTACATTAGCTTGGTTTGGTGGAGGTGCCAAGGCAGCAGGTGGATTAGGAATGGCAGGCGGGAAGCTGATTCTTGCCGGAGTAGTTGTGGCTCCTATTGTAGCTGTGGCAGCAGTTATTGCAGGGGCTAAAGGAAAGGAAAAACTAGCAGAGGCTAAGAAGATACATGCAGAAGCAGAAGAAGCTGTATCACAGATGAATATAATGATAACTGGAATGGAAGGCATTGCAAAAATGTCCGATAACTATTCGAGTTTTATTAAGAAGTTAAATAGAATGTTTGCTCCATTCTTGCAGGAACTTGAGCGAATAAAAAATGCTCATCCAGTAGATGTGGATGGAATGATAGATTTTGACAGTTTATCTGTTGTTGAACAGAAAACGTTGCATGTTTCATGGCTAATGGCACAGGTATATTATCATGTATTGTCTACACCTATTCTTAATTCAAAGGGTGAGGTGTCAAAAGAGGCTAATGAGGCATTGAGTGCATCTACAAAGAGCCTTAAGCAGATAAAAAAAGATACATATACGATGGTTGCTGAAGAGGCACAGGTTGGTGACATTATATGGAAACCAGAAGCAAATAAAATACTTGTAGTTAATTTCTTTGCGGTAGGCATACTGATAGCTTTGGGATGTTTATCAATGAGTACGAGTGTCCTTAAGGGTATCTTATTCATACTATGTGGGGCTGTGGCTTTTCCTATATTTTTTAAGTTCAGAAGTCTTCCTGCTAGTAGGCTCTATACATGGCGCCTTGTAAGACTTATTGGAGCGATAGTTATAGCAATTGCAATTGCAGCATTACTGTAGGAGGTGCATATGTCGATTTTTAAGAAAGCGGCGAAAGACGCATCTAAAACAACAGGTAACTTAGTTGGTAATATGGCATCCGTGAACGCTCAAAATAGTACCAATGCAGCTGTTGATGGAATGGATTTATTTAGATGGAAAATGGGTACTCCTATTATTCAAAACGGTCATTTTGATCAGCAGAAAGGTAATCTGTTTGAGTATATTGAGGCCGCAAAATTCAATGCTGATGCAGCAGGGAAGGGGATGTCGGCTCGTGCAGTTGTCACAGATGTTTATGACCAAGGAGCAGCGGCAGATATATTAATCAAAGAAGGCGGCAAGGTACAGAAAGAGGTTCAGGCTAAATTTGTAAAGTCTTCAAATAAAGATGTAGAGAATAGTGCTGCAAGAAGTGTATTTGATCAGGCTGGTGGACAGAAGGGACACTGGGGCAAATATAAAGGCATGGACAGACTTATCCGTAAAGACGAACATTATAATGCTGAGGGCTCTATGTTAGATGAGGCAAAAAAACTGGCCAAAAGTAGAGCTGAATCAGGAAGTATACATGCAGAAGACTTTAAGGATGTTCACGAACATTTAACAGATGAATTGCATTATGGTGATGCTTCTTCGGGAGGAACTACTTTTGAAGAAGTTCAAATGGCATATGAATCGCCTGAAAAGTATGCAAAAGCATTTGAAAGAAAAGCAGTCAAAGCTGAAATGAAGTGTACAGCGGCCAATATGGCCAAGGCTAGTTTTGTAACAACAGGAATATTATCCGGGGTTACAAATATGTTTGAAGTATTTCAGGATAAAAAAGAACTGGCAGAGGCATTACATGATGTTGGAGCGATGCAATAAAAGGAGCAGCAAGGGGTGGAGCAACAGGTGTTGTAAGTACGGCAATTCGATATAAAGGAATAAAAGCTGGAAGTGTTTTACTTAGTGATTCAGTTGCTGCAACAGTTATGGCAGGTGGAATTATTGATGGAGGAGTGGCACTTTATTCATATGCACGTGGAGAAATTGACGAGCAGCAACTTAAAGAGCAGTTAGTGGATACAACGGCTAAAGCTGCGACCACCATATATTTTACCAAGCAGTCGGAGCTATTATGGGTTCTGCTGTAAATCCGATTCTTCCAATGGTTGTATATACTACAGCAAGTTATGTAGTTACGTGTACACGTGAAATCATCAAGAACGCAAAGCTTAATGCGGAAGAAAATGATAGGATGACAGCAATACTTCAGGAATCTATTCGTGAAATGAATGAATATCATGAAGAATTCAAACAGCATGTTGCTAAATGTGAAGAGCGTCAAAGACGGATGTTTGATCGTTTCATAGATACGTTTGAGTATAATCTAGAAACTGGAGAAAATTATGATCAAGCTTTATATGCGATTTGTCAGTTTGCGGACGAGGCTGGTATTGCTTTACAGCATGTTGTGTTTGACGAATTTAGTAATGCGATGAGATCAAAAGAAAGCTTTGTTTTAAAATAGATGAGAATCTAAGGAGATGAAAAGAATTGCATTTTTTTGATTTTAGTGAAATTAAAAGCGAATCCTCAATTAAACGGACTTGGGGAGAGTACAGAGAGGCATTAGCTACAAAGAAAATTTCCTTTAATGATGTTGAAGCAGCAAAAGAGGAACTATTCTTAAAGACATATAATGATTTGTTTCATGACCATAATGGTATTAAATTGCAAACAAAACTTTGGGGAGCATTGTCGGTATCCCTCTAGGAAGAGGCGCAAGATTAAAGGAAACAGAAATACCAGACTATGAAAGATTTTTACCTAAAAAAGAGTTTATCAATGAGGATAATCGATTTAGTCCAGCAGGAGTAGAATGGTTATATTTGGCTGTTGGTGATGGAAATACTAGAAGTGAATGTGCTAAAAAAGAATGTAGAATGAAAGCTGGAGAGCGGTTTGGCTTTTGTGATTTTCAATTATTAGACAATGTTCTTGGCCAGAAGATAGTTGATTTAACAATAGCTGATGCATTGTCATATGCTGATATCAATAATGAACTTGAAAAACATGGACAGAAACAATATAAACGAAAGTTTAAAAATAGCTAAAGCAACGGGGTTGAATGTTCCAATTGATAAAAGTGCATTTAATGAAGCAATGACTAAATGGGGTGTGTTTACTTATTCTAAATTGTTGTCGCAACAAATATTTATTCCTTTGGGAGATGGAGTAGATAAATCAATAGAATATGCTCCTTTTCAGTCATTGGCGCAATACTTTATTTCACTAGGATATGCTGGAATAATGTATGGAAGTACGGTGTATCCGCAAGGAAGAATCTTGTATTGTTTGATAAGAATATGGCAACACCGGTTGGCGGTATTGATATATCCGTTATAGTTTAGGTTGAGAGGTAGTCAGACACAGTTACCCGTTGTTGCAAATCTCAATAACCCCGTGGCTTTACCAACGAGCCATGTGGAGACGGTTGTTCTTTTGTCCCAACTGAAACAAAAGCCGGATGATTACATTAATGTCACGATTGAACTTGATGATATGGATATAACATCTGCAGAGACTAAGGCTACATATGATGAAACAAAGAAGTATGTGGCTGAACATAATGCCGGCATGAAGGTTTCCAATCTGTATATCTCACAGGTAAAGAGAAAATGCGGAATTGAGGTTGGAAAGAATTTGCGCGTTGCAACGAGGAGAATGGACTGCTTGCAGGGCAATTCGACGACTGCCGCGACAGACTTGGAACTTGTTCCAAGTCCTAATTTACCTAAAATGAAGATAGCAGGCAACCGCAGTGTCCAGAAGATAAAGAGAGTGCAATTGTGGAGGCATTGAAGCATTTTAAGATGAAAATTATTGGTGAATTTAGATTATCTCTTTAGAAGTTCTTATATGTCGGTATAGCCCGTATTTTCGGGCTTTCCCGGCATTTTAGATATGGGGAGAAGTTCTTATATACCCTCATAACCTTTTAGGTTTTCCCTCTCAATGGTAGTAAAAAAGTAGTAAATTGCTCTGCGGCTATGCTGCAATCAGCCTTTCCATTTCAGCCTTTGCGGAAGCGAAAGTTGCGTGTGCGTAATAATTCAGTGTCATGGTGATATTGGAGTGTCCCATAATATACTGTAACGCTTTCGGGTTCATGCCCGCATTGGCTAAGTTGGTGCAGAACGTATGACGCAGGGTGTGAGGTGTCATTACTTTGGGTAAGGCTTCCTCATGGCACTTGTTGTACTTCTTCGCAAGCCCCCGGAACATATTATCATAGCTTGTCGCCGTTTTCGGGCAACCGTCCCGGTTGAGGAAAAGGAAATTGCTGTAACCGTCAATCGTGATCGGCTTCGATCCCTTGCGGTTCTCCAACACGCGCCCCAACGCTTCATATACTTTTTCACTCATTGGAATTTGTCTGATACCGCTTTCTGTTTTGGGCTTCTCTATGTAGTAGCCTGTTTCCGCGCTCCGTAAAAGCTGGTGGTCTACATTGATTATCCTGTTTTCAAAATCAAGGTCGGTTTCAGTTAGTCCGCAGAGTTCGGAAACCCTAAGCCCTGTCCCCAGCAGTATGATAACCTCGTCACGGTATTTCTGATAGACGCTATCACCTTGCATAAAGGATAAAAGGCTTTCTTCCTGTTCCGCTGTGAGAGGTACTTTCGGCTCTGTGTCGTCCTCAATCACGGTGTTTAGCTGGAAGTCAAAGGGGTTCTTCCTTATACAGTCGTCCTGTATCGCTGTGTAAAAAGCAGCTTTCAAAGAACGCTTGTCATTGCTTATGGTCTTATAGGATATTCCCTTTTCTTTCATGCGCAACGCCCATTCTTTCGCGTCGGACAGTTTCACACTGTCAATGGGGCAGGAACCAAGTTTATCCGCTTCCAGCAGCTTCATCAGCCGTTCGCGCCCCTTTGTGGTGTTATGCCTTACGTTCCCCCGGTGGCGGTTCTGCTTTGCGTAAAGCTCGCAGACGGTCATTTTCTTTCCGATTGTGTCTATCCCGTCGTCAAGGTCTTTCCGTATCTCTTTTTCTTTTTCTCTAAGGGATATGTCGTCACGCTTCCCGGCTGGGGTCTTGTCCGTAGGTACTAACTTCCACGCATAGACAAATTGCACTTTACCAAAAGTATCGGTATATTTATAAGCATATCTCCCGTCTTTTCTCTGGCTCTCTCCCGAACGCAAAATGCGGTTTTTATTATCACGTCTTTTCTCCGACATTGTTTTTGCTCCTTTCCGTGTCGGAAAGAGCCTTGATATGCTTATATTTATTATAGCACATTCAAGGCTCTTTTTCACTATCTTTTTCGCTAAATTGCGTCCAGTGTGTCGATGATTTTTTCAAACTGTTTCCTCTTGATCTGAATACGATTCCCGTTCAAGATCACCCAGCCCGCCGTAGGGTTTTCCTCCGCAAGTTTCCGCAGTTTGTTCTCTCCAATGCGGAAATATTTTGACGCTTCCTCAATCGTAAGCGTGTACTTTTCCCAAATAGGCACATCAGCATTGTTCATTCTATAAATCCCCCTTTCAAAAATGGGTAAAAGGTTAATAGTGAAAAGGGGCTGTGATCGGACGGTTATTAGCATAACCTCATGGGAATTTCACCCCGGCATGGTTCTCATGCAGCCCTACCCATTGCCTGCGACGCTCTTAACGCTCGGACTGTGGCTGTAAGGAAGTATCATTGTATATTC
>ENA-OQCS01000476-OQCS01000476.1-human-gut-metagenome-genome-assembly--contig:-NODE-476-length-22276-cov-2.343763_pt1 | contig 22276 bp, 37 predicted proteins | sample MGYA00242757_ERZ504575 | MGnify/ENA primary metagenome ERZ504575 (study PRJEB26092, sample SAMD00036297) | human gut metagenome | host: Homo sapiens | study: EMG produced TPA metagenomics assembly of... | reverse complement strand
CGGATGGAACACAGCCAGGCCCGGACCGATCTCATCCGGGAAGGAGAACAGATCCATTTCCGCGCCAAGCTTGCGGTGGTCACGCTTGGCGGCCTCCTCAAGGCGGGTTTGATATGCCTTGAGGTCCTCCTTAGTGGCGAAAGCGCACCATAAATGCGCTGCAGCATCGGATTGGCTTCGCTGCCACGCCAATATGCGGCTGCGGAACGCTCGATCTTGAACGCCTTGATATAGCGGGTGTTCGGCAGGTGCGGTCCGCGGCACAGATCCTTCCACACCACATTGCCGTCACGGTCGACATTATCGTAGAAGCTCAGTTCCTTGCCGCTGATTTCAGTGGCGGCCTCCGGATCGAGGTGGGCTTCCTTATCTTTGATCAGCTCTAGCTTGTACGGCTGATCGGACTCTTCTGCCAGAGCCTCCTCTTCGATCACCACGCGGCGGCGGAAGGACTGGGAGGACTTGATAATGCGCTGCATGCGCTTTTCGATCTCTTTGAGATCGTCAGGAGTGAACGGAGTCTCGACATCGAAATCGTAATAGAAACCGTCTTTGATGACCGGGCCGACGCCGAGCTTGGCATCAGGACGGATCTCCTGCACGGCCTGTGCCATGACGTGGGTCGCGGAGTGACGCATGATGGCCAGGCCATCTTCGCTGTCCAATGCAATAGGTTCCACGACGTCGCCGTCGTGCAGTTCGGTATACAGGTCGCGGGGTTCGCCGTTAAGACGCACTGCGATGATATTCTTGTCTTCCGCGAAGAGCTGGACGCCAGTCTGATCTGCTGCCACCTCCTTCGCTTCGCCGTTGAGTGTAATGGAGATGGTCTGTTCAGCCATGAGTTGTCCTTTGCTATCGGGGTCCGCGGTACTAATGTGCAGGCCTGGACTGTATGTCAACGATGAACAAGATAGGGTTGAGTGCAGACATCGGCACGCTGAAAGAGTGAACAGCATGCTACAGCGCGATTATATTTTAACGGATCGTATTTGATGCTATTCGACGACATGCGCGTACGTGTATTGTGGCGCGCTTCGTGTCGACGCGATCTCCACCTTATCGGATGGCACGATCGACACGGTGGCTCCGTATTTCACTTTCAAACGTGAACCGACGCCTCCAGCGAGATTGACCGCGTTCTGCAGATTGTCGCTGTCTCCAATCGCCCTGATGATGAACGGCGCCTTGATATTCGTACCGTCGCAATCGAGACCGTCCGCCGTATCGCTGATATACGTACTGGTAATCACGCGAATATCGTTGATTTCAATGACTTCCGCGCCGCTATTGCGTAGTTCCTCAAGTAGGGTGAATAAAATCGACGCGTCAATATCTCGCTTTGATCCTTTGGAAATACGGATGACCACGCCTTCGCCGGATACTGGTAACGCCCGGAAAGAATGCCATTCGATTCAGCGTTCTGCCTGGCGATTTCCGCTGCCTTCTCGTTCTTGTCGGCGGTATCCTTCAGAGAGTCAAGCTGATTGGATAGTTCGCTTTTACGCTGTTCGAGCTTTTGCACCTGCGTACTCGTCTCGCTAATAAGCTTGGTCAGCTCGTCCTCGCTCATCGTCTCATATGTGGAGGTCGTGTTGTTCAGCTGGATAGCGTAGCTGAAGCCCAGCAACGCGCAAAGCACGGTTACGAGCACGCTTGAATACAGGCGCGCGCGAGTGGCCTTCGCATTCAGCGAAACCCTCTTCGGTTTGCGCCTGACCACAGGAAACGATCCGGTTTGGGTGCTGTCGTTGTTTTGGTCTTTGACGATCTGCTCGTGAATTTTGGAGAGCATGTCCTTGTTGTCATCGTCACGTCTGCTCATATCACGTCATCCTTTGAAGATGAAACGTCGGATGGTCGACACATTGGTGAAGATTCGAATGCCGAGCACGACAATGACGCGGTCTGCAGCTGGGAACCGACGCCAAGCTGGTTGCTAGGAAAACCAGCAATGTTGCGGTGATGACGTTCGAAAAGAAGGAGATCACAAAGACTTATCGGAAAAGCTGCGCTGGAAATAGGCTCGGGCGGCACCGAGCAGCGCATCGAGCGCCGCCAGCACCATAATCGCAGATACGGCTGAAGGGCAATGGGAATGTCCGGCCGGACGAACACGCCAATGACCACGCCTATGATAAGTCCCAAGACCGCTGCCATTACTTGACCTTCCTTGCATATGTCACTTCGCCGGTCACCGCCGCTTCCAGTGTAATCGATTTGTTTTTGCTCACTTGCGGATAGATGCCGGCTTCTTTGAAATCATCGTACAAACGTTGTTGTGTTTTCTTGCTCACCGCATTGGCAAGCGCACTGGAATTGCCGATTGCCTCGATGCGATAGGGGCTTTGCACGGAATTGACTCCGATGAGGATCGTCGTTCCAGCCGTTCGTATGGAAGTCTGCACGCCGAGACGGTATCCGTTGATGGCGATCGCTTCCGCTCCGGACTGCCAGAGTAGCGAGACGAGCACCTGCAGATCGGAATCCGTGACCACACGGACTTGGCTGCCGTTTTCTCTTGGCAGCGACGAATCCGCGTTGTCACCGCTCACGGACAGCGGATTGGCGATGGTGAGCGTGATGCCTTCGCCTTGCACGGGAAGTATGCCATTGACCATTTCGTCATCCTGTATGGTCTGGTTCAGAGACCAGTTCGACACGGATTTCGATTCCTCCTCAACCTGGGTTCGCAGCGCGTTCACGTCTTTGGTGAGGGTTTCGACGTTTTTCGTTTGATCAGATAACTGACTTGACAGTTGCTTGCGTACTTCCTTACGTGGATCGGTACTCAGCTGTCGGACGAACACGCTTCCCGCCGTCCTACGGCAATGCAGATAAGGAATACCAAAACCCGGGTGAACCAGACCGAAAACAATGACGGAGTTTTGGTGGCCAACCTCGAGTCCGTGTACATCACGTCCATCGGACGATTGGTCAAATCGTCAATAAGCCGCAATGAGTCATCATCCAGATTCCGCCTTCTGCGCGAAGTGGATGTCACGATATCAGGCTGCACATGATGCGAAATCAGCCCGGCGAAGGACGCCGAAAAACGGCGCGCCGCTTCGTGGGCGTATTCTCCGGAGACACCGGAAACGACGCACGTTCCGGAGCATCATGCATCATGTGCGCTAATCCTTATCGTTTTCCAGCAGCTGGATTCCCTGACGTATATAAATATAGCCGGCAAGCCAGTACAATCCTACGCCCCATATGCCGGTGGCAAGACCACACAAATGCAAAGTATCCGTAGCGGAATTAGACCAGATATCCGCAAAAATCAAAGCGACAATAGCAATCATCAGCATGGCAGTGCCTGCTTTGCCCACAAAATGCACGGGCAACGGACCATAATCATGCTGGGCTAATACCAACACGAGAATCGCCATAATCAAATCGCGCAATCCAACGATGATCAGCATCCACCATGGAATGATGTCGCGACGCCCAACGCGAGGATGCTACAGAAAATCAGCAGACGATCAGCAATAGGGTCGAGAATCTGCCGATCTTGCTCACTTGATTGAACGACCTTGCAATCAGACCATCCAAGCCATCGGACACCGCCGACAGCGCAAGCACAATCAATGCAAGCACCATCTCATGGCGAGAGACCAATACCGAGATGAAGGGAATCGAAATGATTCGCAACAGGCTGATAAGGTTCGAACCGTGAAATAGATATCCCGCGGTTCCGGACTGTACTGTTTTTTGATAATCAGTTTGCTCATACTTCGAGCAATATTACATTCTCGAGGCCTGCAAAGCGGTGACGATTATGCCACGAGCACCAACTTCATACAACTGGTCCATGAGTTGGTTGACCTTGGCCTTCGGCACAACGACACGCACGGCCGCCCACTGCTTGTCATGAAGCGGGGAAACCGTCGGGCTTTCGAATCCAGCGTGATGTCCACAGCCGCGGAAACCTTCTCGACTGGAATATCGTAATCCATGAGCACGTAACGCTGAGCAGTGAGCACGCCCTGCAGACGACGGCTAAGAATCGTCAAACGATCATCATCTTCAGCAAGACGCGGGGAACGAATGAGCACAGCTTCAGAATGCAACAGCGGTTCCGCGAAAATACGCAGGCCGGCGTTACGGAGCGTGGTGCCCGTGGATACCACGTCGGCGATCAAATCAGCCACACCGAGTTGCACTGACGATTCGACGGCACCATCAAGGTGTACGGTTTCAGCGTTGATGCCATGCTCAGCCAGATAATCATGCACAAGCTTGTCGAAACTGGTGGCGACGCGCTTGCCTTCGATATCTTCGAGCTTGCTAATCGGAGAATCATTGGGGGCTGCAAAACGGAACGTTGAAGCGCCAAAGCCAAGCTCCATATGCTCCTTGGCATCCGTACCGGAGTTGAGCAGCAGATCATGACCGGTAATGCGACGTCGATGGTGCCTCGGCAACGTAGACAGCGATATCGAGCGGACGCAGGTAGAACAGCTCCACGTCATTGTCGGGATCCTCCACAACCAGCTGACGCGGATTGCTCCTCAGGCGATAGCCGGCCTCGGCCAGCATGTTCCATGCAGGTTCGGACAGCATGCCCTTGTTGGGCACGGCGATTCTCAGCATTTTCCCTCCCAAAAAGGCCACGCCTCCTATGGCACGGCCAAAAACTCACAGATTCTTGTAGATGTCTTCGAGTGTGATGCCTCGGTCGATCATCATGACCTGCAGATGGTAGATGAGCTGGCTCATCTCTTCCGCAGTACGATCGGCGCCTTCGTACTCAGCTGCGATCCAGGTTTCGCCCGCCTCTTCGACAATCTTCTTGCCGATGAAATGCGTGCCCTTGCCCAGTTCGTCGACAGTCAGCGAGCCAGCCTGCTTGGCTGCGGCCTTCTCGCTCAATTCAGCAAAGAGGGATTCAAAAGTCTTCATTATTCGTATCTATCCTCGAAATATTGGTAGGTTCAGCCTTGAATGCGGCTTCAGCCTTCTCACGGATGGAATCAATGGCTTCCGCAGGATCCTCGGCACCATACACGGCGGAACCTGCGACCAGTACGTCGGCACCGGCCTCGGCTACAATGTGCGCGTCTTCGGGCTGACACCGCCATCGACCTGAATCTTGGTGGCGAGGCCGCGACGGGTAATCTCGTCACGCAGACGACGTACCTTGCCATCTGGTTGTCAAGGAACTTCTGGCCACCGAAGCCGGGCTCGACGGTCATGATAAGAATCATGTCGAATTCGTCGAGAATATCGAAAATCGGCTCGACAGGTTCGGCCGGACGCACCGCGAAGCAAGCCTTGCAACCCATCTCGCGCAGCTGGCGCGCCAGACGCACCGGAGCGTGGGTTGCCCCCATGTGGAAGCTTACGGATGCAGCGCCCAACTTGGCATATTCGGGTGCCCAACGATCCGGGTCCTCGATCATCAGATGCACGTCGACCGGAAGATCGGTGACTTCGCAGATACGAGCCACAATCGGCTCGCCCAAGGTCAGATTCGGAACGAATGATGATCCATCACGTCGACGTGAACGAGATCTGCATTGGAGATGGCCTTGAGGTCGCGCTCAAGGTTGCAGAAATCAGCGGACAGGATGCTTGGTGCGATTTGAATAGTCATGGCTCTTATTCTATGAAAGGTAATCGACTTGCTGTTATTTGATGCCGGGCTGCTTGTCGGTATTCGAGACAGTTTCGGCATCGTTGGTTTTGATTTCATCAACCGTTTGCTCGGGGAAAGACACCACGGAATCCGAAGAATCCTCCGATTCACCGTTTTCAAGACGCTGCTCGATTTCGGTGACGGTACGAAACTTCTCCGCCAACAGGTCAGTGTCTTTGCCCATTTGCTGCACGACGATGAATGACACCGCGCCGAGCACGAACACCGCCATGGAGACCCACACATTGATGCGCACGCCCAAGAATTCGTGCGCATAATCGATACGCAGGGATTCAATCCAAGTGCGTCCCAGGGTGTACCACATGATGTACACGGCAAACAGAACCTGCCTTGAGTTTCTTCATGGCTTTGGAACCGATGTATACGATAATCGCGGCGCCGATCAGGTTCCAGATCATCTCGTACAAGAACGTCGGATGGAACAGCGTGCCACTCGGGCATGTGGCTCCGTCATAGCACTGTTCGCTATGCCCGATGCAGTGCCTTCCATGTTGAGTTTCAAACCCCATGGAAGCGTTGTCGGAGCGCCATACAGTTCCTGGTTGAACCAGTTGCCCAAACGCCCAACAGCCTGCGCTACCAACAGGCCCGGAGCGATGGCGTCAGCCAGCAAGGCCATTGGATAGTGCTTATGACGGCACCATGCCCATGCGGCCAGCGCTCCGAACAGCACGCCGCCCCAGATGCCAAGTCCGCCATTCCAAATGCGGAACATTTCCGCCCAGTCGCCATCCGGTCCGAAGAAACGTTCAGGCGTGGTGATGATGTGATAAAGTCGTGCGCCGATAATGCCCGCAGGCACGCTGACCAGAGTGATATCAAGCACTTGGTCGAAATTGCCACCCAACTTTTTCCAACGTGTGGTGGTTATCCATACTGCAAGGACGATTCCCATCAAAATGCACAACGCATAGATATGAATCGTTACTGGACCGATGGAAAACTGCGAAATCGTTGGCGATGGAATGTATGCAAGTGTCATGGTTTCCTGATGGTAGTCCACGCATCCGATATGGTGCGTGGACCACCGAAAATCGTCAGAATGGTTTACTTTGCGACACGCGCGTTATGGACGCCGTCCGCAAGCTCTTCGGCTTTGGCGGCCAACGCCTTGAGACCCGTGGCCTCATCGACTGCGTTTTTCCCGGATTCGTCAAGCATGGTGTGCACCAATGCGGATCCGACGATGACGCCATCAGCGTATGAGCCGACTCGCGCGCCTTGTTCGGCGGTGGAACGCCGATGCCAACGCAGACGTTCTTCGCGCCGGCATTGCGCGTGCGTGCCACCAACTCTTCCGGAGAAGCATCGATGGTGGAACGTTCGCCAGTGACGCCCATACGGGCTGCCGCATAGACGAAGCCGCGAGCGTTGCCTGCCACGACCTTCAAACGGCTGTCGGTGGAGTCCGGGGACACGAGAAGATTCGGTCAAGTCCATGACGGTCCGAAGCTTCGATCCATTCACCTGCCTCGTCTGGAATGAGATCCGGAGTAATCAGGCCGGCGCCACCGGCATTTTCAAAATTGCGTGCGAAACGTTCCACGCCGTAATGGTAGATGAGGTTCCAATAGCTCATCACCAGAGGGACTCCCCCGGCGTTGGCCACGGTTTCGACGGCTTTGAACACGTTCGCGATTTTCTCGCCGTTGTCAATGGCGATCTGCGAAGCCGCTTGGATGACGGGACCATCCATAACCGGATCGGAATCGGCAGACCAATCTCGACGGCATCGACGCATGCTCAACCATGGTGCGGAATGCTTTCAACGAATAGTCAGAATCAGGGAATCCATATGGAAGATAACCGATGAATGCAGGCTTGTTCGCCGCTTTGAATTCATCGAACATGGCTTCCGTCGGACTCGGCTTATGGCTGATGCCGAGAGGCTGCCCGGACGGCGTGGTTACTGTTGCGTTCGTCATAATGGATACTCCTTCTTTCACTCGCCGTCCGCGTTATTGCCCTGGGCTCCATTGGCTTCGAGCGCTTTGGCTTGCTCGTCGGTCAGATAACCGAACCATTTGCCGGCAGTGTTCATATCCTTGTCCCCACGACCGGAAATGTTGATGATCATGACCGGATGCTCATATCCCTTGGCCTTGAGATCCTCAGCCGCCTTGTATGCGCCTGCAACGGCATGGGAACTTTCGATCGCCGGAATAATGCCTTCGGTCTCGCAGAGATCCTTGAAAGCGCTCATGGCTTCCTCATCGGTCGCCCAAGAATAATTGACACGTCCGATTTCCTTGAGCCATGCGTGCTCCGGGCCCACAGAGGCGTAGTCCAAACCAGCGGAGATGGAATACGTATCGAGGTCTGGCCTCGGAATTCTCAAGAAGATAGCTCTTGGCACCTTGGAACATACCCAGTTCACCGGTTCCCGGTGCGAAGCGAATGGCATGGCGTCCGGATTCCGGACCATTGCCGCCTGCCTCATAGCCGTACAGGTTCACGCGTTCGTCATCAAGGAACGCATTCATGATGCCGATGGCATTGGAACCGCCACCGACGCATGCACAAACCGCATCCGGGTGATCGATACCATACCAATCCTGAAGCTGCTGCTTAGCTTCCTCGCCGATGATCTTCTGGAAATCGCGCACCATAGCCGGGAATGGATGCGGACCGGCAACAGTGCCCAGCAGGTAGTGAGTGTCTTTTACATTGGTAACCCAGTCACGAAGAGCCTCGTTGATGGCGTCCTTAAGGATGTGATCGCCCAAGGTGACTTCCACGACTTCCGCACCAAGCATGCGCATACGTGCAACGTTCAGGCCTGACGACGCGCATCGATTTGGCCCATGTAGATACGGCACTTCAGTCCAAGCATGGCGCACACCGTAGCGGTGGCGACACCGTGCTGACCTGCACCGGTTTCAGCAATGACCCGAGTCTTGCCCATGCGCTTGACCAGCAGGGCCTGACCGAGTGCATTGTTGATCTTGTGCGCGCCAGTGTGGTTCAAATCCTCACGCTTGAGGAACACGCGGGCGTCAAGACCAGTCTTTTCCCTCAGACGCTCGGCAAAGCGCGGCGCATCGGTCAACGGTGACGGACGACCGACATACTGCTGGTTCAATCGAGCCAGTTCCTTATGAAATTCCGGATCAGCCTTGGCTTCCTCGTAGACACGTTCAAGCTCGTCAAGCGCTGTAATCAGCGCTTCCGGCACATAGCGTCCACCGAACTGACCGAAATACGGTCCTTCATGACTTGCCAACGGGGTTTGTTCGGATGCTTTCACTCTTGCTCCTGCCTTTACTAGTCGCTCCACAGCCTGTTCATGGTTGGATGCGGTTGCGACACCTTCGCCAACCAGCACCGCGTCGGCTCCGGCGCGGGCATAATCCTCAAGTTCCACCGATCCGAACACTCCAGATTCCGCTACGCGGATCACATCGTCCGGCAAATCGGCGGCAAGCTCGTTGTATTTGTTCACATCGACCTTGAGATCCTTGAGATTTCGTGCATTGATGCCGATGACTCGCGCTCCGGCATTGATCGCGCGCTGAATCTCCTCGCGAGTGTGCGTTTCGACCAGCACCGTCATATTGAGCTATGCGCCAGTTCAAGCAAAGACTTGAGCTTGTCGTCATCCAACGCGGCAACAATCAGCAGCACCAAATCGGCGCCATGCGCCCGTGCCTCCCAAATCTGGTATTCCGTGACAATGAAATCCTTGCGCAACACTGGAATTTTCACGGCTGCACGGACCTTATCGAAATCATCAAGCGATCCAAGGAATCGACGACCTTCGGTCAGCACGGAAATCGCGCTGGCACCTCCTTTTTCGTATTCCCTGGCCAATGCGGCAGGATCAGGAATGTCGCTAAGGTGCCCTTTCGATGGCGAAGCCCTTTTAATCTCCGCGATCACCGGAATGCCATCCGCTTTTTTCAGCCACTGTCGCGCATCAATAGGGGCCGGCGCTTCGAATGTCTGACGCTTCACCTCATCAAGGGAAATGTTCTGTTCACGTGCTCGTTGGTCTTCGACAGCTCCCGCCACCAGTTCATCGAGTACAGACATGGTGTTCCTTTCAGCATTTTACTCGATTGGTTAGCTTGATTTGACTCACAACTGGCGAAGCTGCGAGGCGATCTGCACCGCTTCGACGCTGGCCTCGGCCTTGTTGCGAGTCTCCTGCCACTCACTGGCCGGCACGGAATCAAGTACGATTCCGGCTCCGGCCTGCACGCTCGCTTCATGGTCGCGGATGAATGCCGTTCGAATGGCGATTGCCATATCGAGGTTGCCTGAAAAATCGAAATAGCCGACAGTGCCGCCATAAATGCCACGATCTGCGGGCTCAAGCTCGTCGATGATTTCAATGGCACGTGGTTTTGGCGCACCGGAAAGCGTCCCGGCTGGGAATGCCGACGTGAACACATCGAACGACGTCATGTCGGGGTTAACTCGCCCGGTAACGGTCGAACAGATGTGCATAATGTGGCTGAATCGTTTGATATCCATCAAGGATACGACTTCCACGCTTTCCGGAAGACATACACGGCTCAGATCATTGCGGGAAAGATCAACGAGCATGATGTGTTCGCTACGTTCTTTTGGATCGGCAAGCAGATCCTTGGCAAGTTGCTCGTCTTCCTCAATAGTGGTGCCACGAGCCTCGAACCGGCAATCGGGAAGGTCATGGCATGGCCATTGTCCACTTTGATCAGCGTTTCCGGGCTGGATCCAATAACGTTGAAGTCACGCCCCTGCGCATCGGTCAACGACATGAAATACATGTATGGGCTGGGGTTGAGCGTACGAAGCACGCGGTACACGTCGAATGGATCGGCTGGCGAATCAATGTCAAGACGCTGGGAAATGACCACCTGGAACACGTCACCATCGATGATGTGCTGCTTGGCGATTTCAACGGAACGCTCATAATCGCTCTTCTCCGTACGGAAACGAAGCTCGGGCTGGCTAATGGTCTCATCCAACACATTGACGCGAGCTTCACCTTCGACAGGCGTGGCGGCCTTACGCTGCATATCATCCAATCGCGCCACCGCCTCGTCGTATGCCGCATCGGCACGGGTGGATCGATCGTCTACGTTCACCGCATTGGCGATCATCCATACCGATCCGGACACATGGTCGACCACAGCAATATCCGTGGCCAATGCCAGAACTGTTTCCGGCTGCCCGGTCTCGTTCGGCGCCTCGGCACGCAAGGTCGGTTCCCAATGGCGAATCGCATCCCAACCGACGGTACCGACCAGACCACTGGTCAGGTTCGGCAGTCCTTCGACATGCGGCGCTTTCAGTGTTTTCAGCGCAGCATGCGCGACTTCCATCACATCGCCTTCGGTAGCACGCCTGCGGGAACCTGACCCAACCAATCGGCCTTGCCGTTGTTGGAACGCAACTGAGCCATGGAATTCACACCGATGAAGCTGTATCTGTTCCACGTGCCGCCAAATTCCGCGGATTCAAGAATGAATGTGCCGGAACGTCCTGCAGCAAGGCGTTCATAGAATCCGACAGGAGTCAACGAATCAGCCAGAAGTCGGCGCACAATCGGAATCACACGATATCCCTGATCAGCCAATTCGTGGAATTGTTCGCGACTCGGCCAGGTGGCGCCCCACTTGAGTGCTTGTACGCTGCATTCACTCATCGCTGGCCCTCCTGTTCCTTGGTACGGTATCCTACGACCACGGGCAGTTGCCCGCCTTCTTCGAAGCAGGATCGTTTGCCGGTATGGCAGGCCGCTCCCACTTGATCGACTTCAACCAGAATGGCATCCCCATCGCAATCCAGTGCGAAGGACTTCACATACTGGGCATGTCCGGAAGTGTCTCCCTTGCGCCAGTACTCCTGCCTGGACCTCGACCAGAACGTGACGCGACCAGTCATCAGGGTGCGTCGTATGGCTTCGTCGTTCATGTAGCCGACCATCAGCACTTCTTTGGTGTCGAATTGCTGGATGACGGCTGCCACCAGTCCTTTATCGTCCCTCTTGAGACGTTCTGCGATTCGTGGGTCAAGAATAGTGCTGTTGTCGTATGCTTCGTTGGTCATGATGGTGTTATTGATTTGTTTCTTCGATTATTGATTACGTTATTCGCCTGTTTTGCGGTTTTCGGCTTTCATCGCACGGTATAGCCGGCGGCTTGATGGCATCCTTGACTTCGCCGATGGTGACTTTGCCGTAATGGAAGATCGACGCGGCCAACACGGCATCCGCTCCGGCTTCGATCGCCGGGGGAAAATCGGCAGCCTTGCCCGCACCTCCGGAAGCGATGATCGGAATCTTCACTTCCTTACGCACGGCTTTAATCATTTCCAAGTCAAAACCCTGTTGGTACCATCCGCGTCCATGGAATTCAGCAGGATCTCCCCCGCGCCCAACTCCTGAGCACGCTTGACCCACCAGATAGCGTCAATGCCGGTGGATTTGCGGCCTCCCATGGTGGTTACTTCAAAGCCCGACTGAGTGTGTCGCTCGCCCTGCTCACGGCGTGCATCGACGGATAATACGAGCACTTGGTTGCCGAATCGTTCTGCGACACGGCCAATCAGCGTCGGATCATTGATGGCCGCAGTGTTGACTCCTACCTTGTCAGCTCCGCAACGCAGCAGAGAATCCACATCTTCAGGGCACGTACGCCTCCACCCACGGTCAATGGGATGAAAATCTGTTCGGCAGTTCGACTCACCACATCGACCATGGTCTGCCGATGCGAGCTCGAAGCGGTCACATCGAGGAAAGTCAGTTCGTCGGCACCCTGACGGTAGTATTCCGCGGCAAGTTCAACCGGATCGCCGGCATCGCGAAGATTCTCGAAATGCACGCCCTTGACTACTCGTCCCGCATCAACATCAAGACATGGAATGACTCGGACTGCCAGTGACATGCTGTTTTACTCCTTCGCGCATAATCATGTGTGCAACGAATGCAAGAGTAACCGTTTTACGTTACGCATGTTCGTCGGAAGTCCGAGTAGCGGACAGAACAAGCATCTTTCCTTGAAATCTAATCTTGTTCCTTAGCTGCGAGCTGCCCGCATGCACCATCGATATCCTGCCCGCGTGTGTCTCGCAACGTCGCAGTAATGCCTGCTTTATGAAGGATATCAAGGAACTGCTGTTCATCCTCAGGCTTCGAAGCGGTCCATTTCGATCCTTCGATGGGATTGAGCGGAATCGGATTGACATGAGCCCAATTGTCACCGTAATGGTTCAATCGCTTAGCAAGTAATTTGGCATGCTCGGCTTGATCATTGATACCGCGCATCAGAGCATATTCGATGCTTACGCGACGTTTCGAAGCCAAGTAATAGTCATGTGCCGCATCAAGCACCTGCGTAGTATTGAAACGCTTGTTCATTGGAACGAGCTCGTCTCGCAACTCATCGCTCGGAGCGTGCAAGGACACGGCCAAACGCACCGGAATGCCTTCTGCCGTGAGTTTCTTGATACCTGGTACCACACCGACCGTGGAGACGGTGATGTTGCGTGCCGAAATGCCGAAACCTTCAGGTGGCATGGCGCTGATTTGGCGTACAGCGCTCAATACGGACTTGTAATTGCCCATAGGTTCGCCCATGCCCATGAACACGATGTTGCTCAGGCGCCCGAGACCACCAGCGACTTCGCCGTCGTGCATGGCTTTCGCGGCCACACGAACCTGTTCCAGAATCTCGCCTGCCGACATGTTTCTCGTCAGACCCAATTGACCTGTGGCACAGAACGGGCAGCCCATTCCACAGCCTACCTGGCTGGAAATGCATAAGGTAGTGCGGGTGGGATACCGCATGAGCACGGACTCAATAAGAGAACCGTCGAACAGACGCCATAGCGTTTTGATAGTAGTGCCCTCATCGGCACTTGACGGGTCACTTCGGTAATGAGCGTTGGGAAAAACGCCTCTGCGGCTTCGGCTCGTTTCGCTGCAGGAAGTCAGAGAACTCTTCGGCAGCGACGTCGAAATGCCATAGTAATGATTGGCAAGCTGCTTGACTCTGAATTTCGGAAGTCCAAGATCCTTGCTTTCGCGATACGTTCGTCTTCAGTCATATCAGCAAAATGCAGCGGCGGCTTGCCTCGACGCGCATGATCTTTGGAAAGCACGTCGCGGAAGGCACCGGTAGTGCCTCCTGGAGTAATACCGGTTTCCGGCAAATCCTTCGTGGAATTCACGGAGTCGCTCATGCTTGTGTTTGCCTTTCTCACATTCCAGTTGCCCACAGCAGCACGCACACGAACGGCGCGCACAGCAGAATGGAATCCACACGATCCATCACGCCACCGTGTCCCTTAAGCAGGTGTCCCATGTCCTTGATGCCGATATCTCGCTTCAACATGGATGCGCACAAATCGCCAAACGTTCCGGCGATGCCGATCATGAAACCGGCCACGACAGGGACCCACCAGCGGGAAATCCACACATCCGACCCGTACGTGCAGAACATCACGGCAAAAGATCCGATCATGGAGAACAGAATGGAACCTGCAAGACCCTCCCACGATTCTTCGGCGAAATGCGGGGGCTTAGCTTGTGCTTGCCCAGCCATGCCCCGGCGAACAAACCACCGGTATCGCTCAACGCGGGCATGAATACCATCATAATAGCATGCGCGACGGGATGATCATTGAATGTCAACGGCATGATGAGGCAGGAAGCCAGAAGCGGAATGTACAGCACGGTGAACATGGAGACCGCGACATGGCTCAGCCTGCTATGGCTTACCTCTCCCTGCTCATGGTTGAAGGAGGATTCAAGTCTTGCGCCTGCATCGGTGTGGGAAAGCTTATCCGCCACGGCCAGAGAGATGCGGCTGCCGAACGTCACTTTAGCGCTGGCGGCGATCGCTACGACCACCAAAGACACCAGCACGCATACCGTCATGGCGACGATATGACGTTCGCTGTAATAGGTGGACAGCAACGTCGCCGCCGAACATACCCACAACACCGCCACGGGAATATGAAGTCCCGCAGTGGCGAAATCGACGCGCAGCTCCCAAAGGGCAAGCACCATGAACAGCACAACCAGATAGACGAACAAGTCAATGCTGATCAGCAGACACGCCAAGATGAGGATGACGAGCACCGCCCCTGTGGCGATGGCCTGCGGCATATTACGCCCCGTCTTCTTGTTGATGGCGTTGATGGCCTCTTCGGTTTCTTTTTCGAGCTGTTCCTGATGTTCCATCATGTTCCTGTCTGGCTGTGCGTCGATTCTTTTCAGGAGATAAAGGTCTCTCAGACCTCCATGATCTCCTTCTGCTTGGCTTCGAGCAGGGTATCAAGTTCATCAGTGGTCTGCTTGGTGATCTTGTCGAGCTCCTTGAGCAGACGATCGCCCTCGTCCTCACCCATCTCGCCGTCCTTGATGGCCTTGTCAAGGGATTCCTTGGCCTTGCGTCGGATGTTGCGCACTGCGACCTTGCCATCTTCCGCCTTGCCCTTGGCGAGTTTGACATATTCCTTGCGACGTTCCTCGGTCAGCTCCGGCATGGTCAGGCGAATGACGTTGCCGTCGCGACGCGGGCTGGCGCCCAGATCGGAATCACGCAACGCCTTCTCGACGGCATTGGCTGGGACGCGTCAAACGGAGTGACGGACAGGGTACGCGGTTCCGGCACGCCGATGGTGGCGATGGCCTTCAGCGGGGTCGGAGCTCCATAATAATCAACGGTGATACCGTTGAGCAGCGCCGGATTCGCGCGGCCGGTACGAATGCCGGAGAAGTTCTCCTTGGTGGATTCCACGGACTTGGCCATCTGTGCCTTGGCCTGTTCGACAATAGTTGCCATTTGTACTCCTTGTTGTTGGTTGTTTGATCGATATTCGACGTTGAATGTCGTTATTCAGCGAGTGTGGACTCCGCGGTGGAAACCATAGTTCCGATTTCCTCACCGAGAAGGGCGCGGGTCACATTGCCATTGCCTTCGAGCCCGAAAACACGGATGCGCTGCTTGTTGTCGCGGGCCATGGAAAGCGCGGATGCATCCATAACGGCGAGATTGTCGACGAGGGCACGATTATAGCTCAATGTGGCGAAACGCTTGGCGTTCTCGTCCTTACGAGGATCGGCGGTATAAACGCCGTCCACGCCGTTCTTGCCCATCAGCACCTCATCGCAATGGATTTCCAAAGAACGCTGAATGGACACAGTGTCAGTGGAGAAATACGGCATACCGGCACCAGCGCCGAAAATCACGACACGGCCCTTCTCCAGATGACGAATGGCCTTGAGCGGAATGTACGGCTCGGCGACCTGACCATGGTGATGGCGGTCTGCACGCGCGTGGCCTGTCCCTCCTGCTCCAAGAAGTCCTGCAGAGCGAGGCAATTCATCACCGTCGCCCAGCATGCCCATATAATCGCCGCGGGAGCGGTCGATTCCAGCCTGTTGAAGTTCCGCGCCGCGGAAGAAGTTGCCGCCTCCGACGACGATGGCGACCTGAACGCCCTGCTGCACCGCGGGAACGATTTCCTCAGCGATACGGCGGATGACGGACGTGTCAATGCCGACTTTGCCGCCGCCAAACGCCTCTCCGGATAGTTTGAGCAGCACTCTGCGTGGATTATCACCAGTGTTTTCGCCAGTCATGAAAAGCCTTTCTTGCCCGAGAACTCACGAAATTACCGCTCTCAAGAGTATCGGCAAACACAGACACCACACCGCAACGACACAGCGTCGAGAAGAAAACAAAGTTGGCCATCACCCTGTGGATGATGGCCAACCTCATGGAATCTCTAGCGTCTAACGCACGGATTCACCATTGAAGCCGAATTCACTCAGCCTCGCCCTTGCCGACCTCGACACGAGCGAAAGCCACGGCTGCGCCGCCGACTTCCTTGAACAGGTCGCCAACGGTCTTGGACGGATCCTTGACATAGGACTGCTCGAGCAGGACGTTCTCCTTGTAGAAGGCATTGAGACGGCTTCCACGATCTTCGGAACGATCTTCTCCGGCTTGCCTTCGGCCAAGGACTTCTCGGTGGCCACGCGGCGCTCGGACTCGACCACATCGGCCGGAACGTCCTCGCGGGTCAGCCACTGGCACCCATTGCGGAAATCTGCAGAGCGGCTTCGTGAGCCACAGCAGCGCCGGCCTCATCGGTGGCGATCATGGCCACGATGCTCGGCGGCATCTCAGCGGACTTCTTGTGGGCGTAGATCTCAACGTGTGGACCCTCGACCTTGGCGAACTGGCCGACCTTGACGTGCTCACCGAACAGAGCGGCCGCCTCTTCGACGGCTTCCTTCACGGTGGCTTCGCCGGAAGCGGCTGCCAGCACTTCGTCCACAGAAGCGGCCTCGGCTTTGACGGCGTCTTCGAGCACGCTGTCAGCGAACTCCACGAACTTCGGAGTCTTGGCCACGAAGTCGGTCTCGGAATTCAGTTCGACGGCGTAACCGGTCTGGCCATTGGCGGATTCCACGACCTGGGAGGCGATGGTGCCTTCCTGAGCCTTGCGACCTTCGCGCTTGCCAGCGGCCTGGATGCCTTGGCGCGGATGATTTCCTTGGCGCGAGCCACGTCACCCTCAGCCTCGGTCAGAGCCTTCTTAACGTCCATCATGCCGGCGCCAGTTTCCTCGCGCACCTGCTTGATCAGAGCTGCAGTGATTGCTGCCATTGATTTGTCTCCTCTGAAAAATAGTGATGCCCCATATGATGGGAGGCACAACACCTCCCATCATAGTGGATATTTTCACTCAGCCTTGGCTTCGCCTTCAGCTTCGGCTTCGGCTTCAGCCGGTGCATCGGCGGCCGGAGCGCCCTCAGTGAGGAGCTCCTTCTCCCAAGCGGCCATCGGCTGCTCGGTCTCGCCCTCAGCCTTAGCGGCCTTGCCGGAACGCTCCAGCAGGCCTTCGGCCACTGCGTCAGCCATGAGGCTGGTCAGCAGTTCGATGCCGCGGATGGCGTCATCGTTGGCTGCGATCGGGTACTCGACGGACTCCGGATCAGCGTTGGTGTCGACGATGGCAACGACCGGAATGCCCAGCTTGTGAGCTTCCTCAACGGCCAAAGCTTCCTTGTTAACGTCAACCACGAACATGGCGGACGGAGTACGGTTCATGTTGCGGATACCGCCCAGCTGCTTAGCCAGCTTGTCCTTCTCGCGCTCGAGAAGCAGCAGTTCCTTCTTGGTCAGACCGGAACCACGCACGTCGGTGAAGTCCATCTCTTCGAGTTCCTTGAGACGGGAGACGCGCTTGGACACGGTCTGGAAGTTGGTCAGCATACCGCCGAGCCAACGCTCGGAAACGTACGGCATGTTCACGCGGACAGCCTGATTGGAAACGGCTTCCTGAGCCTGCTTCTTGGTGCCGACGAACAGCACGGTGCCGTTGTGAGCGACGGTAGCCTTGATGAAGTCGTAGGCCTTGTCGATCATGTCGAGCGACTTGAACAGGTTGATGATGTGGATGCCGTTGCGCTGGGTGAGGATGAACTGCTTCATCTTCGGATTCCAACGACGGGTCTGGTGGCCGAAGTGCAGGCCTGCCTTCAGCATGTCGCTCATATTGATCTGAGCCATGGTATTACTACCTCTTTCTGTCGGTTCTTGCCTGGTCATGCGTTCCTGCGTGCAGCCAAAGCCTTGCGGCGTCGGCCGACCGACACAGGTCGTCGCGAACATGACGCGAATTGGTTGTATGCCGGTTGACAATATTGGGTGGCTCAGGACTTTCACGACAAAGCCCTTCGCCGGATGGCACACAAGGCATAAAATACCATGGGGTCACGTCTTTTCGCAAAGACGTGACCCCAAGTCGTCATATCGGTGAGATGCGAACAATCACTTGTGGTGATTGCGCATGTAGCGCATCGCCTCTCGGCGTTCCTCTTTCTCCAAACGATCAAGATAGACATGACCGTTCAAGTGATCGGTTTCATGCTGCAACATGCGGCCCATAATGCCATGACCTTCCAGCACGACCGTCTTGCCTTCCAAATCGATGCCACGCACACGAGCGTAATCAGCGCGACGGGTCTTGTACCACAATCCCGGCACAGACAGGCATCCCTCATCTCCGTATTGTTCACCGCTGGTCTCTTCGAGGACAGGGTTGAGCACATACCCGATCTTGCCGTTGATGTTATAGGAAAATGCCCTCAGATTCACGCCAATCTGATTAGCTGACAAGCCAGCCCTTCCTGGATCGTCAACGGTATCAAGCAGATCCTGTACCAGATGACGCACGGCCGGCGTAATTTCCTTGATAGGATCACAGGGGGTACGTAGCACCGGATCAGGTACGACTCGAATCTCACGAATTGCCAAGATTATCGCTCCTCGTTCATGGTTGTTTCCTCAGTTTCCGATGAGTCTTCCGGCGTTTGGAACTCGCCGGCGTCTTCGGTCTGCTTCTTAATTTTCTCCTGCATGGTATCAAATGCCTGCCGAACCTTCGGACTTACGGATTCGGAAGCCTGACGCATGGATTCGGAAGCCTGCTTGACCGTTTCGGTGGTTCGGTCAAGAATCTGCACCGTCTTTGGCAGCGGTTTGTTGGATGGCTTCGGCGCATACAGCACATTGTCGATGACATTTTCGTACCGCTTAAGCACCTTCGGCCTGACAACTTTCAGGCTCGCCGTCAGAGTGCCCTTCTCCTGGCTGAACTCCTCGTCGAGGATTTCGAACTTGCGAACGGATTCAGCACGAGAGACATTCGCATTCGCCTTTTCGACATACTGCTGAATGAATGCGCGCACGGCATCGTTCTTCGCGATCTGCTCCATGGGCATGTTGCTATCAAGTCCCTGCTGTGCAAGCCAGGAACGAACCATCTCCTGATCAAGCTCAATCAAAGCTCCGATGAACGGCTTGCCATCACCGACCACCACACCATGCGACACGATCGGGCAAGTGTTGATGACATCTTCCATAGGTGCCGGACTGACGTTCTTACCGCCGGCCGTAATGATGATATCCTTCTTGCGACCCGTAAATGTACACGAATCCGTCGTCGTCGATGGTTCCCAAATCGCCGGTCTTCAGCCAGCCATCAGCCATCTTGACATCGGCTGTCAGCTCCGGCTTCTTGTAGTAGCCAAGGAACACGTTGGGGCCCATCACCTGCAGTTCGCCGTCGTCATCGGTGCGCACGCCCATGCCCGGCCCGGGCTTGCCTACGGAACCGACGCGGTTGGCGTCCTGCCAGTTGACAATCATGGGAGCGGCGGTTTCCGTCATGCCATAGCCCTGAATGAAGGTAATGCCATCCATACCGTTGAAGAAATGGCGAGATCGACGTTCAAAGGAGCGCCGCCACAAGCCAGATATCTCATGTTCGGACCCAAAGCAGAACGAATGGATTTGCCTACGACAGACATAAAGAACGAATGTTCGGCACGAGCCACAATGGAATGGCGTCCGGTTTCCTGCTCGTCCTTCGACCATTGCACAAAATGATCGAAAGCCTTGGCGAACACTCTTCCACGAATACCCGCTCCGGCCTTTTGCGAAGCCGCGTTATACACTTTCTCGAACACACGGGGAACTCCCAGCAGATAGTCGGCTTGAAGCTACGCAGATCGGCAAGCAGATGCTTGGCTCCGGCAGATAGCCGACCACCCCCTGCCCGCCAATCGCAACATACTGAATATAGCGAGCGAAGCAGTGCGCCAACGGCAGGAACAACATCAGACGATTCGGCTGATATAGCATTTCATCGAGAATGATGTAGCCGTTCAGCACGATATGCGTGAAATTCCGGTGAGACAGCATCGCTCCCTTGGGCTTGCCAGTGGAACCAGACGTGTACACAATGGTGAGCATGTCATCGGCCTTGACCCTGGAAATCACCTGATCGAGCGTGTCCTCGCCGACACCTTCTCCAAAATCAGCAACGGCATCAAGACCATCCGCCTTGAAGTTGAAGACGTAGCGCAGGCTGCTGTGCTCATCGCGAATCTGTTCAAGCGTTTGTGTATGCGCGAAATCACCGGCAAAGGCGATGATCGGATCCACCTCTTCGATGATGGACGCGGCCTGCCTGGCGGAATCGGTTTCATACACGGGCACGCTTACCGCGCCGATTGCGGCGCAGGCAAAATCGATGACTCCCCATTCGTAGCAGGTAGGCGAATAGATGACTACCATGCTTCCGGCCTTGACCCCTAGGCCAAGAAGACCTTTCGCAACCGCGCGCACACGCTCAAGCATCTCCCCGCCGTAACGTCATGCCATCGACGAGTCTCGTCATCCTGCCATTGGGCGATGAGATCATCAGGATCACGTTTAGCGCGTCTGGAGAGCAGTGCGAAAACGGTATCCTCATCCGTAGTGCTATACGCAGGTTCCGGTACAAATTCTCTCAACATGAGTCCCTATAGTAGTTGCAGTATGCTCAAGGCACGCTGAAAACCCTTGAAAACGGCTGAATTCAGCCAATTCCAAGGGTTTTGAATGGTTACTTGTTATACGTCACACGCCGAAATCAGCGACTTCGCACTTCCAAGCAGATCCCTTGAGGACGCACTTCAAATTGCTGCACAGCCTTCGTCCTCCAATGCCCATCAGCACGGTGCTTTCGAAGCATGTCGGAGAGACCAACCAGCTGTCAACGTAATATACGGTGATCGGAAGCAGACCCAACTGCGCGTATATCCTCACATCCTTCTTCATCTGTGCTGCGATCTGAGCGGAGGCATTTCTCAGCTTTCTCATGCAGCCTCGCTCAATACCCTTTCCACGCGTGCTTCTTTCTGCCTGCCACGGAAGATATCGACAACATTGCAGATCAACTGCGCCGCGAACATGTTCATGGAGTAGGCAAATTCAGCATCGCACGGCCCAGGCATTATCTGGATGTAATGGAATGGTATTTCCTGCCGAAAAGATCTGAATTAAGAAACCCATCATACGAGGGAAGCGTTTTATCGTAATCGAAAACCGGCTTTCTGCCAAGCTCAAGAGATATCCTTTCCCACTCTGTCAGGTTTTCTCCCTCGCGTTTCTTCCCACTTTTATCAGCGCGCTTCGCATTGGCCGCTGATCCCTGGTCAGAAGGTGGAACCTCCGAGAAGGCTCGTTAGCCTCCGGCGGCGGAACATCATTTTCACATGAATCATCCATGATGAATCCCTTTCTTATTCGCCCGACTCATCGTTGAGAGGGGGTGTAAGAACCATTAAGGCACAAAAGCCATCCCCCGTCAAGTTGACATTTGATTCTTGTGGATAAGTGGATAACTTCAGATATTTCAAACACTTTAGAACACCCTAAAGATAAATTTTATACCCCTAAAACATTACAAAAAGGTGGCATATCGTTGAAAAAGCAAAGAGAATCCTTCTTTGGCGAAAAACCCTAAGTTCGTCTCAAAAACGCTTAGTAAAATGAACGGCATTAGCCTTCACTGAAAGATAATGATCATGTTTGTTCGTATATGCTCACATAAAGTTATGTTACCGGGCATACACTCCTCTAAGTGCGCTCAAGAAAAATAAAAAAATTGGCTCTGCGGCGTTCGCCGCAGAGCCGTCTGAGAATGGGCTCCCCCACCTGGACTCGAAAGATCTCATGCTGCTTATGTTGCTTCTTTGGTGGATGTCACTGGCTCCCAAGACGAATGAAGCACCAGGAAAGACCATATAACAGAACGCTTCTGCATCCTGATTAAACCGGA
>ENA-OQCS01000475-OQCS01000475.1-human-gut-metagenome-genome-assembly--contig:-NODE-475-length-22285-cov-2.467732_pt1 | contig 22285 bp, 24 predicted proteins | sample MGYA00242757_ERZ504575 | MGnify/ENA primary metagenome ERZ504575 (study PRJEB26092, sample SAMD00036297) | human gut metagenome | host: Homo sapiens | study: EMG produced TPA metagenomics assembly of... | reverse complement strand
GACAGGGCTTTTTTGTACCTTTGCACCCGGAAAAAGCAAGGATAAACTTTAAACAAAATAAGATTATGAGTAAAAAAGCCCTTTTAATGATTCTTGATGGTTGGGGTATCGGCGATCAAGGTAAAGACGATGTAATCTTTAACACTCCCACTCCTTATTGGGATTCTCTGTTGGCAAACTATCCGCACTCTGAATTGCAGGCTAGCGGTGAGAACGTTGGTTTGCCCGACGGACAGATGGGTAACTCCGAAGTAGGACACTTGAATATCGGTGCAGGACGTATCGTTTATCAGGATTTGGTAAAGATTAACCGTGCATGTGCCGACAACAGCATAATGAAGAATCCCGAGATTGTTTCCGCTTTCTCTTACGCAAAGGAAAATGGCAAGAATATTCACTTTATGGGATTGACTTCAAACGGTGGTGTACACAGTTCATTCGATCATTTGTTCAAACTTTGCGATATCTCTAAAGAATATGGCATTGAAAATACATTTATCCACTGCTTTATGGATGGTCGTGACACAGACCCGAAGAGTGGTAAAGGCTTTATCGAACAACTGACTGCGCACTGCGAAAAATCAGCCGGTAAAATCGCTTCTATCGTTGGTCGCTTCTATGCTATGGATCGTGACAAGCGTTGGGAACGTGTGAAAGAAGCATACGACCTGTTGGTTGAAGGTAAAGGAAAGCAAGCCGCCGATATGGTTCAGGCTATGCAGGAATCATACGATGAAGGTGTTACAGATGAATTCATCAAACCGATCAATAATTCTACCGTAGACGGTACCATCAAAGAAGGTGATGTGGTTATCTTCTTCAACTACCGTAACGACCGTGCCAAGGAATTGACTGTTGTGCTGACTCAACAGGATATGCCGGAACAAGGTATGCATACTATTCCGGGCTTGCAGTTTTATTGCATGACTCCGTATGATGCGTCTTTCAAGGGTGTTCATATTCTGTTCGACAAGGAAAATGTTCAAAATACGTTGGGTGAATATCTGGCTGCTAACGGTAAGACTCAGTTACACATTGCAGAAACGGAAAAGTATGCTCACGTGACTTTCTTCTTCAATGGTGGTCGTGAAACTCCGTATGATGCCGAAGAGCGTATCTTGGTTCCATCTCCGAAAGTAGCTACTTACGACTTGAAGCCTGAGATGAGTGCTTATGAAGTGAAGGATAATTGGTAGAAGCTATCAAGACCCAGAAGTTCGATTTCATTGTTGTGAATTACGCTAATGGTGATATGGTAGGTCATACAGGTATCTATGAAGCTATTGAAAAAGCAGTGAAGGCTATTGACGAGTGTGTAAAAGATACAGTGGAAGCTGCCAAAGCTAATGATTATGAAGTGATTATTATTGCCGACCACGGTAATGCCGACCATGCACTGAACGAAGATGGTACACCTAATACGGCTCACTCTTTGAACCCTGTTCCATTTGTATATGTAACAGAGAACAAGAATGCAAAGTAGAAAATGGGGTATTGGCAGATGTTGCTCCCTCTATCCTGCACATTCTGGGTATGCCTCAGCCTGCTGACATGACCGGACGGGATTTAATAAAATAATGTAGGAAGTATATTTATTTGTCATTCTGAACAAGGTGAGGAATCTGTAATGAAGCATGGATCGCCACTTTGTTCGGAATGACATTTTAATTTAATAAGAGATGATACAGATAGATGATGTTGTAATCTCCTTTGATGTGTTTCGTGAGAATTTCTTTGTAATCTCGATGCCTGTAAAGGTGAGTGCTGCATAGAAGGGGATGCCGGCGCACCGGTGAACTAGAGGAAGTGGAAAAGCTAGAGGAGGTGCTTCCTGTTATTTGGGATGAACTTTCACCCGAGGCCCGGGCGGTAATTGATAAACAAGGAGTGGTTTATACAGATGAAGAAGGTGATTTGGTAACTTCTATTGTCAATCATAAAGATTGTGTATTTACCTGCTATGATGAGAAAGGGTACTGTTATTGTGTCATTGAGAAAGCCTTCCGGGCAGGTAAGACCGATTTCTATAAGCCAATCTCTTGTCATCTTTACCCCATCCGTATAGGTGATTATGGCCCTTACAAAGCGGTGAATTACCATCGTTGGGATGTATGTAAAGCCGCAGTGTTATTGGGAAAAAAAGAGAACCTTCCTGTATACAAGTTCTTAAAGGAACCGTTGGTGCGGAAATTTGGTGAAGAATGGTATAAAGAGCTGGAGGTTGCGGCAGAAGAATTGAAGAAAAGAGGAATGATTTAAGCATCTTCGATTTTTATCATTCCTGATTTATTACATTAACCGAAATTTAATACTACGAAAATACCCTATGAAAAGACTACTCTTGTCATGCTGTATTCTATTATGCGCCGTTTCGACCTTGAAGGCGCAAGAACAGCCATTAATCAGTCCGGACGATTCTATCCGTAGTTTGGTGGGACGTTTGTTTCCTAATAGCAATCCGAATCTTTCGGCACACATGAACCTGCAATTCTCCACTTCGGGAGTTGCCAACTTTATTGAAGGAGATTTAGAGGATGCCTCTTTTAAATTGAATCGTGTGAAACTGGAGATATTAGGTTCTTTCAGTAAACAATTCTCTTATCATTTCCGTCAGTCATTTAATAAATACAGCAATCCTCACTCGTTGGACAACTTATCCTCTTCCATTGAGTATGCTTTGGTGAATTGGAAAATGTCTGACCGGTTTACTTTGACCGTCGGGAAACAAGACATTGCTTTGGGTGGTTATGAATATTATGTTAATGCCATCAAAGTCCGCGAGTATAGTGAGTTTAATGATAACATCAGTTGCTATCAGGCAGGAGTAGCGGGAAGATTCAATCTGTCATCCACCAATGAGTTGGTGCTTCAGGTAGTAAATAACCGTAGTGGAGAAAATGATGAAACCTATCTTTACGGTTTGCCACAAGGAGTGGAAAAAGCTAAAGTTCCTGTTCTGTCAACAGTCAATTGGAACGGGTTCTTCTTTGATAACGCGGTACAATTACGATATGCGGCCTCATACGGGCAGCTGGCGGAAGGCAAGAATCTTTATTGTTTTACGGCGGGTAATATTTATGAGAAAGGCCCTGTTATTGCTTATATTGATTTAATGTATTCTCGTGAAGGACTGGATAGCAAAGGTATTATCAGTGATTTGCAAGGTCCTGTTTTAATGACTCCATCTACGGCGCAGAATGCAGAATACTTTACTACGGTGGTGAATTTTGACTATCGTATCCATCCTAATTGGAATCTTTACCTGAAAGGTGCTTATGAAACAGCGGGTATCTATAAAACAAACGGACCTTTTGAGAAAGGACTTATCGTACTACATGGAATGTGCAGGCTTGTGTGGAATATTTCCCGATGCGTAATAGTGAACTGCTTATTTTTGCTCATCTTTTATATAAAGGGCATCATTGACCCGGCGTGCGCAGGCTTTGGGAAGCACGAGTCCGGACACGCAACGTATTTCTGTCGGGTTGGTTTACTCTATTCCCGTTTTTTGATGTTCCTTATCATATCTTCACTCCGTTCCGTTTGATATTTCACATGGGTGAAGCAACTGCTTCACCCATGTGACAACGGCTGTTTACCTAAGTGAAATCGCTTCTTCACCAAGGTGAAGCAATGAACGCAGCCGGACAAAAATACAAGAAAAAGGCTTACCTTTTTATTTCAATGAGGTTGTTTCCCCTTTTCATTGCAAGACCGGGGAAATACGCTATATTTGTGAAATAATTAATTACTTCAACTAACAACACAGAATATTATAATGAAAAAGACTGTCCTTTTTCTGATGATTATATTGATAGCCTCGTGCCATCAAGAAGAAATTCCTTCTGTTTCCGATAAACCGGAAGGGAATCAGCTGATTTTTGATTTATCAGATGAAGATGTACTTCAGGGTTGTATTTATGTGAAACTGAAAGAAGAACCTACAGAAGAGGTGCAGATAAGGAGTATTGGCAACACGGTAAGGACAGGAATTAAGGTGTTGGACCGGGCTGCCTCTTCTTTGAAAATAGAGAGAATGGAACGTACGTTTCCCTACGCCGGCAAATTTGAAGAACGTATCGTAAGGAGGGGCTTCATTTATGGTACAATGTTTGGTTCTCCAAAGAAACATCAGCGACTCGTGCTGCTGCTGAAGTGGCTTTTCTAGATGGTATTGAAATGGCTGTTCCTGTTCCTAAAATAGTTTCCAGGGCAAGGCCGGAAACAGTATGGGATATGTATGGTGCCAGAGTGGGAGAGTGGTTGTTCGATGATCCGGATTTATCCAAACAATGGTATTTTGATAATCCCGGTACAGAATTCTGGCAGAGGGAAAGTGCGGATATCCGTTTAGTTGATGTGTGGAAACAATACAATGGGAATCCGGCTATTATTGTAGCGGTTGTAGATGGCGGCATTAATCAGGAGCATCCTGATTTGCAGGATAATTTATGGACGAATCCGGGTGAGATACCAAAGAATGGTATAGATGATGATGGCAATGGGTATATAGATGATGTACATGGTTATAATTTTGTAGATGATAATGCAATTTGGTCCCTCATCGTCACGGAACTCATGTGGCGGGTACTATTGGTGCGACAAATAATAATGAAACAGGTATCAGCAGCATTGCAGGAGGGAACGGAACTCCCGGCAGTGGGGTGAAACTCATGAGTTGCCAAATTTTAAAAAGTCTGACTTCCACTGGAGGAGAAGTCGCTTCTGATCCGTTTATGCTGCCGCTATTAAATATGGTGCTGATAATGGAGCTGTTATCAGTCAGAATAGTTGGGGATACGCTGTCGGAACGGGGAGGAATACCTCTTCATATATTAATCCTGTACATAAGGAAGCCATTGATTACTTTATAAAATATGCCGGATGTGATAACAACGGAGAGCAACTTGACGGAAGTCCAATGAAAGGAGGGATTGTATTGTTTGCATCAGGCAATGCGAATACTTCTGACCCCAGGATAGCGGCGCCGGCTGATTATGACAAGGTAGTTGCGGTTGCAGCCATTGAGGCCGATTATAGAAAGGCTTCTTATTCCAATTATGGTACATATATGGATATTTCTGCTCCCGGAGGAGCATTGAACGGAGATGGGCGGATATGGAGTACGACCACAAAACTGGCCGGTAATTATGAATATCTGGCCGGTACATCTATGGCGTGTCCGCTGGTCAGCGGTGTGGCAGCACTGGTGATAGAGAAGTATGGGTAGGCAAGAAAGGTTTTACACCGGAAACTCTGAAGGAAATCCTCTATCAAAGCGCATACGATTTGGATGAATATAATCCGAGGTATACCGGCCAGTTGGGGCACGGATGCGTGGATGCCACAGCTGCTTTAAAGATAGATGTTTCTAATCTTCATCCTTTTACATTGAAGTCCAATCAGGTAACTGATAATACTCTGATATTTAGTGTAAGCAGCAGTATGGCTGGTAATGGAGAACTGACTTTGTATAATGGCATTGGCAATAAGGTGCTGAGTCTTCATTTGGAACTTGAAGCCGCCTCCTTGCATTCTGTGGACATAACCAAGCTTTCTGCCGGATATTATACATTGGTGTACCGAGCGAACGGGATGGAGATCAGAGAGAAATTATCAAGTACTAATCCTGATAAAATGAAATAGGACATGAAACGAATAGGACTATATCTGTTTATAATAGGCATAACTTTTACTAAAGCTTATGGACAAGAGGATTCCGGACCTGTCAATACCGGAGCGGCAAACTATCTGACTATACCGGTTGATGCGCGCAGCGCAGCCATGGGAGGTGCCGGTGTGGCGATTTCGAGGGGAAATAATGCCGTTTTCCATAATGGTGCGGCAACTTTATCGGAGCCCATGCACAAAGGTGGGGTTACGTATACTTATTCCCCGTGGATGCGTGACTATGAGTCTGGATACTCTCTTCATAGTTTAGGCGGTTTTTATAAAATTAATAAGCGCAATGCCATTCTGTTAGGTTTCCGTTATTTCGGCTATCCGGAGATGGATGGAATAGGGGAGGATGCTTCGGGAATACATCCCAAAGAAATAGCTGTGGAGGCAGGTTATGCATACGAGGTCATAAAGAATCTTTCGGTTTCCGCTACTTTTAAATATCTGTTTTCGGATATGGGTAAGATAGGAAATAGCAACGGTGCGAGTTCTGTGGCTTTTGATTTGGGGATATTATATAAGCGTGAGATAAAGGATTGGGAAGGTGCCGGTTGGTCGGTCGGGATTCATGCGAGTAATCTTGGACCGAAAATAAAATACCTAACCTCTAAAGAGGCTCTTCCTGCAATGGTCAAAGTAGGAGGTGCTGCTGACTTGCCTTTTGCATCAATGCATAGGTTGACTTTGACCGCTGATCTGGGTTACAGGCTTTCCCCCGATGATGTACAGGCGTTAAATGTAAGTGCCGGGGCGGAATATGCATGGATGGAGCATCTCATGTTGCGTGGCGGTTATCATTATGGTGATAAGAATAAAGGAGATGCCAGTTATGCTACGGCCGGGGCAGGAGTGGAATATGCAGGTGTGCATTTGGATTTTGCGTGGATGTTTGCGGGACATGAATGTCTTGCCAGAAATACGTTTTGGATTTCTTTAGGATACTCTTTTTAACTCTTGCACGGTTAGTCCTAGAAGCCTATATACATATATTAGGCTTCTAGGTTATCGGTTATTAACAGGAAGATTATGAGTTATCTTTACTTTCTTTTTGTAGATGATTGGAATGCATTCATAATGGCTGTGGGTTTTCCGTTTTTGTCAAAGGCTCCCATATCATATCCGTTCCATTCGTAACATTCCGGTTCCCAGTACCATACACCAGCGCAAGATTCCATGTCTCGGGCTTTGTTTATAAAATCGGCAAGGACTTGGGCGGAAGCGGAATCATTTTGTTTTACCCCTATTTCGGTTATCATGACTTTACTTGGAAAGTCTTTGCTAGTTGGCTGATGTGTTTTAATGCTAACAAGTTCATTTCTTGCCATAATTTTGTGGAATGAGTTTGTGGATAGTGTGACAGGCCAATCATATCCAATTTTCCTCCAGCTTCTTTGAACTGCTTGAACCACCAAGTTAAGTCGTCCCAGGCATTGTCTATGTGAACAATAACGATACTTTGGGGGAAGATTTTTTTTACGGCATCGTAGCCGGTATTGACAAACTCGGCAGATTTTGTGTGTTTTGTGGATATTTCACTCGCTCATTGGTACTGTTTAAGCCTTTGACATCACATTCTCGGATATCATAGAATGCACCGCTGAGTGCGACATTCTCATCCCACAACATTCCTGGACGGATTTCGTTACCCACTTGTACCATCGTGGGGATATGTCTTCCGCCTTTAATGCTTGCAAGATGTCGATGGTATGGGCGGCAATGGCCGTCTTAGTTCCGCTACTGATTTGCCGATCCATGCCTTGGGCTTGAACTGTTGTCCGGGATCAGCCATGAGTCGCTGTAATGGAAGTCTACCATGACATCCAGACCTTGTTCTTTGGCTCGTCGGGCTTTGTTCACAACGTCTTGTTTACCGTTCCATCTGTCTTTGGGATTTACCCATACGCGCAGGCGGATGGCATTTATGCCCAGCTCTTTCATCAGTTGGAAGCAGTCGGTTTCTATGCCTTCATGATTGTAAAACTTCAACCCTTTTTTTTTCCATTTCACTCACCCAACTGATGTCGGCTCCTTGAGTAAAACTGGTTTTGGAAGGTGCTGGTGTATCGGAATTATCTGTTCCGGACTGTTCGTTGCCGTGGCTTCCGCAAGCTGACGAGGATAATACCAGCAAAGCGGTTAGCATATATTTCTTGAGATTATGATATATTTCTTTCATGTGTTTTCGTATATTAGTTTTTTAGAAGATAGACAACGGAGGCATATCCGTCTAGTTTTAAATAAAAGTTTCCATGGTCTTCCTTCTCCTGTACATTTCCGGATACGGCGATAGCTTTCTCCGTCCTGTCCGTCAAGGGAATCTCTATTTCAGAATTGCCAAAATTATGAATAACCAATAGTTTCTCGCTATCTTTAGTCATGTACCAGGCGGCAATACTTTTGTATTTTTTTTCTCCCTCTCCCGATTCGTTGAACAGAGCATGACGGGTCATGGTTCCTTGGGCCAGCGCTGGATAGGTGTTACGCAATGCGGTAAAGATCAAGTAGGTATTCAATACTGACTGATGGTCTGCCGTCTGTTTGGTTACATCGGGGATGTTTGTGCTTACTGTGGCATCTATTTTGTCGGTATAGTGGGTGGTATAACTGTCTCCCCACAACATAGGTCCGCGTACATATTCATCTCCTTTGTCTTTGGTGCCGTATAATCCTAGTTCTTCACCATAATAAATATAAGGTGAGCCGGGAGTAGTGAGCAGGACAGCGGCTGCTAATTTCTCCTTGGCGGTAGATTTACCTAGCTTGGAGGCTGCACGATCTTCATCATGGTTGCTTAGTTTGGTTGCTGCGATGTACCCGGACGATAGGCGGCATATTCTTGCCTATAGTTCAGGATGTCTTTGGTGAAATAACATCCGGTGGCATATTGAGAGCCCATTCCAGACGATACCAGAAAGAGAACTCGAACAAAGCGGGCAGACCGGCATAATAGGGGGCTACTTCGTTGTATTCGGACAGAACTTCACCCACCATGTAGAAATTGTCCGTGTGTCCTTTTTGCTTGTAATAAGTGTTCATGTCTTCGTAGAACATATTCAGAAAACGGGGATTTTCGTTGCTGGTAGCACTGTGGTAGATGTGCTTGACAGCATCCAGCCGCAGTCCGTCCACACCTCGGTCTATCCATCCTTTGGCACTGTTTGCCATGGCTATGTACGCAGGGGAAGAAGTGGCTTGTTCCACCGCACCATAGTTGAGGTCGGCAAAGTAGTCGGTGGCAAACTGGGAATGATAATACCATAAGTTCATGGAATCGAACAGAATATCGGCCGCTGTTTTGTTATCAAGAGTGAATGCAGTTCCCAAAGTGACTTTGTGGGAAGCAGAAGTAGCACCGTATTTAGTTCCTGCAGGCCAAGAAGGATCGTTACTAGTGCGGATTAGAAATCCCCAAGAGGACACGAAGTCTGTGGTCAGTTCATAATGGTTGTTCCCTTTGTCATAGAATTTTTTACATATGCCTTCTCCGAAATAAAGGTATTTGGCTCCGTTTGTGCCGGGGTCAGGGTTGTCCGCATCGGCTTTTTCGGCCCGGGTTACTGTGACGGTGGGTTGCGAGGCTTTGCTCCAGTCGAGGCTGAATGTATAGATGCCTTTTACTTCTGTATCTTCGGAGGAGGTTGCGAACCATTCATTGGCGGCATATTCTTCTTTGGGTATCATGGCTATTTTTCCTTCTGCTATCTCTGTTTGAGGAGATTGGGAGAAGAGATAGTAGCTACGATAAAGATTATCAGTAGATGAGGTGGCTTCCTTGAACCAAGGGTGGGCTTTGCCCGTATGGTTCATTACATAATCCAGGTATATTTTTATGTTGCGCTTGTGGGCTTCGGTGATGAGGCGGTCGAAGTCGGCCTCTGTACCTAGTTTGGGATTGACTTTGGTATGGTCTGTCACATCATAGCCGTGATAGGACATGGCAGGATGGATGGGGGAGAGCCAGAGGCTGTCACTCCGAGGCTGTTGATGTAATCCAGCTTGTCAATGAGTCCGTTGAGGTCGCCGTATTTGTCACCGTCTTTGTCTGCAAAGGAGTAAACTAATAATTGATAGGAGATGTCGGCACGCTTGGTACCATCCCAATTGTCGGGGGCGGCAGTGATATTTTTCCAAGTGGCGGTAGGAGGATCAGGGTTTTCGGGAGTCGGAGGAACCGGTATTTCCGGCGAATCGTCAGAACAGGCTTGTGACAGAGGTACCAAGCAAAGCAGGAATAGTATACCTACTAGAAAGAGATGGATTCGTTTCATGGTTTCTTTGTTTATAAGGGGTAAAAGAATAAGGCGGAGTACAGTATTACGGAAATTCCGCAAGCCGTAAACCGCCTTTTGTCGGTATAGGTACGGGGAGGATACAAGAAGCGTACCTATACTTGTATTGATTAGTTCTTAGTTAGGGTCAACAGGTTCATGCCGTCGCATTGAGGGATGAACCTGATGGTATAGTTTCCGGCCGTAACAGCGATGTTGCCGGCATTGAAAGTCGTTCGGCTATCGAACCACCAGTTGATGTCCCAGTCATTATTGGCGCGGATTTTGATTTCACCATCCGTTAGGTTGGTGGTCAGATTCCAACTTCCATCTTCTTCGTTGTAAGTCATGTCGGTATCGGCATCCCATCCGGATGGGGTGGCGCTACCTATCACTCCGAGAGTTGAGATGAGGGTATGCTTGTAAGTCATGGCAGTCAAATCCACTTCCATCATGTAGAACCCTGCTTCCGGAGCGTCGATATTTCCTGCACCGTTTTCATCAAGTGTACCTGCCAGAGCATCACCACTTACTTTTTCCCAATCGCCTGTCCAGTTATCTTTTTCTGGGTTCGGCTTGTATTTGAATTCTCCGTTCAAATAGGCGAAACCTCTGTATTTGCCATCAAAGTTTATTCCGGCTAGCGGGCAAGTACCTGACCATGAGGTGTTATTGCCTATTTCATAGATGTAAGGAGCGAAACCCAGCTCTTCCAGTGTGTAGGTGTATTCCATCATATCCAATGTCATTCTATACATGCCGGCTTGGGTTATCATGCCGGCTTGTGGATTGTTTGTTGTAAGTGTTCCTTCGGTAGCGGTATCTCCATCGGTTACGGTTCCCAATACACCAGCTCCCCAGAATTCTCCCTCGGTATTGGTCTTCGGAATAATTTTCCAGCATTGATTATCAGCGGTTGTGGTGAATACGATGGAAATTTGGAATCTTCATAAACGTCTGTTCCCGAATGGCTGAATCCCACCATGCCGTCAGCGCTCCAACCATTTACCGAGGTTTCATCCTTGTCGTTCTTTATTGTGAACATGTCGCCTACAAGATAGTAACCGGTGTCAATAAATGGTGCGGCCGGAGTGAAATTTACGTCAAACGAGCCGGCATTTACCAATAAGGCTTGTCCGTCTTTTATGGCATTGGCATATACTTGGGCAATGAAGGGACGCGCTATAGGACGTTTCCCGTAAGTTTCCACTACCAGCTTCTGAATGGTCAGGCTGTCAATCATTCCGTCTGTATTGGATTCCAGTTCTCCTGCCTTACCTTTCTCGGTAGAGAGCTCTACCCGTACATTGCCCAAGGTATATCCTTCGGGAAGTGTGGCATTAGATAGAGTGAACAATTTGATGCTGCTCCCCGGATTGGATAAATTGATGTCATCGACCTTGGATGCCGAGAAATCGGGAAGGGTTATTGCAGCTTCTTGTTCGTTGGCTTGAGGAGTTGCCCAATCAGTGTAATCATCTGTGCATGAAGACATGCACAGAACAGTCAGACCGATTAATGAATGGATTGATATATTTTTCATCTTGATTCAATTAAAAAGATTATTATTTGATTTCGCCTTCGCCGGTAGCGAAGTTCAGGTAGAGCTGCTGTCCCGCTTTGCCTGCTACTCGTGCTTGGTCTTCATCGTTGGCACGATATTCAATTTTGCCGTCGAAGACCATGAACTCGCTCTTCCACCACTCAAAGGTAGGAATTTTTACGTATGCACGCACACCGTCACCATCGCCACCCGGGACACTGGCAGCAAAAGCAGGTGAGACAAAAGAAGCGTTAAAAGTATCGGGAATGGTACATAACCAGCCTTCAGCCTGCTCTTTCCAGTCGCTGTTGCCTACAACAGGTCCCATCAACCATATTTCAGGTTTGTTAAACTGTATATCATAGACGAGGTTGCGTCCCGAAACGGAAGAGGTGATTACCATTAAGTACCATCCCGGAGTATCAGTAGCGATATTGTCTCCGTTGTCTTTGATATTGCCTGCCAAATCGCCGTTTATACTGTTTATACCAGAAAATCCTGTTTCATTTCCATCCCAAGCTTTGCTCTGATTGAATTTGATGCCGGCATCGTCTATCCATACCATAGACCAGAATACATGAGTTGCACCGTTTACGGGAATCATCTTGGTTGCCGAATCCCAGTTCCATTCGTTAAATCCGCCTACGATATATAAGTTTTCGGGGTATTGACCGGAGGAAGCGAGAAAAGTAAATGTACTTTATTCAATGACACTACATTGGAAAGTATTTCGGTTCCTTCTATTGCTTTGTTATCACTGGTCATCATAACTGCTCTCAAGCGATATAGACCGCTATATCCATCGGAAAATCAACATCGGTTGCACCTTTGTTTACTTTCATATCTGTAAGTGTACTAGCTAAAAGAGGTGCGTCTATACTGATTTTTGTTCCTGCATTGACATTACCTATTTCTGTAAAATCGGTCATGGATTCATCGAATGCCACTTGCACATAGTATCCAACGTTGGCGGGGAAGCCGTAGTCGGGTTGTGAACAGGATATTTCGATAGAGGAAGAATTGGCCAAATCGATTACTGTACCGCTGATAGCTGGAGTGTTTAGGACAAATTCGGTGGGTGAGATTAGCGTTGGTTGGAGTCGCGATCATCATCACATGCGGTGAATATACCCAGTCCCAATCCGATAATCAAAAATGATTTAAGTATTTTATTCATTGTATTTTCATTTAATATTTATAAAACAAAAAGTTTTCAGTATCCCGGGTTCTGAGTCAAATTGGAGTTGGCAGTCAACTCATTGGTCGGGATGGCAAAAATATTAAGATGTGCATCAAACTACGTCCTTCATAAGATCCGCCTTTCCATTGCCAAGTGTAATTGTTGTTGCCTCCATAGCGGTTGAATCTAATTAAGTCCATACGGCGGCGGCCTTCAAAATAGAATTCTCGGCTCCATTCATCGCAAATATCATCCAGGCTATATGCATTTGTACGGGTAGAAGCATGTGCACGACTTCGGATGGAGTTAACTGCTTGTGTACCTTCAGATGTAGTGTTTCCTCCATTCAAGCGAGCATCGGCTTCTGCAAAAGTCAGATAGGCTTCTGCAACACGTAGCAAGAAGTAGTCGGTATCGGCGAAGGTGGCATCATGTCCGGCTGAACCGTCTGTTTTGAAGTTGGTGAATTTTGCAATAGCATAACCGCTTTTAAAGGTAGATACATCTTCATTGTTTAAGGTACGTCCCACACCGTCGAATAAAGCACGGTCGTCTTTGGCTGCTACATACATGTCGTAGCTTGGCAGTTCGGGGGCATCATTCTGAGGGAAGAATTTGCGGATGAGGTCAGGACGTGCGCGGTTACCGCCCCAGTTTTGTGCAGAAACACCGTTGGTGGCTGTCAGGTCATTAGGGTTTGCATGCATCTCACCATCAAGCAACCAGCTATCAAGAACAGGGAAGTACCCCAACTGGTGGTTGTCAGACCGTCTTGAAGTAAGGGTAGAAGAGCTTCGTAAGCAGCATCAGTTTCCCCGTTGTCACCCATGAATAACATTTGATAGGCAGTCCATCCGCCTTTTCCCACAGTATTGAGCCGGTAGGAGGATTTTATTACTTTGTCGGCATATTCTTTTGCTTTTTGCCATTGGGCCGTTCCTGTATAAATTTCCGAATTCAAGTACAGGCGTGAGAGCAACAGCCAGCAGGCAGCTTTGTCTACACGACCATAACCGGCATCTGTCGATTTTTTTGCTTTTGCTTCGGAAAGGGCCGGTTCTATTCCGATCAGTTCCTGTTCAAGCCATTCATACATTTGAGCTCTGGATCTTTGTTCAGGTTTGGTCATTGGTTCCAATGTAAAGGGTATGTTTCCCCAACCATCCATCAGTAAGAAGTAGTGTAGGGCACGTACAAAGCGGATTTCGGCAGACATGGTGGCATCTGTATCTCCAGCCATAGCCAGATATTGGTTACAATAGGTGATGCCGGTAGTCAGACGGGCATAGAACCCGTTTAACATAGGATGGGAAGCATTGTAAGTATTGTAGCAGAAACTGGCTACACCTTCATCTCCCCAGCCGCAGATAGCTTCATCAGTGGTCAGTTCGTTGGAATTGAACAATTGGCGGATAAAGCCTGTCGTACCACCATCCAAACCGTCAATATCACAGTCACCGTTAGCACCACCGTTTCCGGCTAATGCCATATTGGCGTAGCACTTGTTGAACAATCCGTTTAAATCAACATTGGTATCGATGTTCGGATCGATAGGATCTACATCTAAGTCTCCGATACATGAGGTTGTCCCCAAAGCCAACATCATGAATGTGGCAGGAACGATATTCTTTATGTATTTTTTCATATACTGCATAATTTTGCGAATTAGAAATTCAGGTTAAGACCAATAATAAATGAGATAGGACGCGGATAGAGATTGTTATCGAATCCGTTATTGATTTCGGGGTCGATGCCATCATAGTTTGAAATGGTGAAAACATTCGATACGGTTCCATATACGCGTCCATTCAAACCGCGATAGCTTCCGTTCTTGAAGAGATTGGAAAAGCTGTATCCTAAAGTGATGTTGTCACACTTCAAGAATGAGGCGTTACGCACCCAGTAGTCCGAAGCTTTGGCGGTAATTTCGTAAGTTTGCCAATTTCTGGCTACAGCGTCTACCGGACGGTTAGACAGGTAATTCAAAGAGTTGGACCATACTTCACCAGGATTCATGTTGCTCCATCCGGCGTTGATTCCATCATAAACATAGTTACCTAGACTGGCACGCAGTGAGAATCCGAAGTCCCAATTTTTGTATTCCAGGCGGGAGGAAAGCCCCATAGTTACGTCGGGAGCAGCATTTTTATAAAGGTATTTGTCATTTTCGGTAATCTTACCGTCACCGTCCCGGTCTACTACTGCATTTTCTATCGGGTTGCCTTGTGGGTCATATACTTGTTGGTATACATAGAATGAATTAGCTGGATACCCTACTTGATTGTATTGCAGATAAAAACCCGAACCTTGACCTACTTTGATATCGGTATTGGCTACAGGAGCACCACTATCGGATACACCACTTAGATCGGTAATCTCATTCTTATTATAAGTAAGGTTATAATTAATAGTCCATATTAAGTCATTGTTTACAATGGGTTTCCAGTCTAAGGCAAATTCGATGCCTTTATTTTCCAACGAACCGATATTTTGCCATGCTTGATTTCTATAGCCAGCCATGGACGCTAATGGTGCATAGTTCAGCAAATCTTCGGTTTTACGGTAATAAGCATCAATACTGGCTGTCAGCCGTTGATTCATAATACCAAAATCAACCCCAATATTATAGGTAGTAGTGGTTTCCCATTTTAAATCAGGAGTATAGTTGTCCGGGCGGTATAGGGTTCCGTTACCTATCAGTGGATAAAAACCGTTAGTACCTGTGCTTACTGAGTATGTGGGAATCCAGTTATAATTGTTAATTTTTTCTCCTGCCTGTTGACCTGTCATGCCCCAGCCTAAGCGAAGTTTCAAGTCAGATATCCAAGATATGTCTTTTAGGAAGTTTTCTTCTTTTGCTTTCCAAGCTAAGGCTACAGACGGGAACCACGCCCAATGGTCTTTGAAGCGTGAAGTTCCATCATCGCGAACGGTAGCTGTAAGATAGTAACGGTTCATAAGTATGTAGTTGGCACGTCCGAAGAAGGAAACCAAATAACTGTCGGTCTTGTATTGATACGGAGTGTGAGGACGCTCTGTGCCGGCTAATGTGGGGTCATCGTTCGTCATCGGATAACGACCTACGTAGTCACTGTTTGTGCTTTTCCAAAAATGTTGCCATTCGTAACCTCCCATAATATCAAAATGGTGGTTATCATTAAAGTCTTTATAATATTGGGCGTATGCATTCAATGAAAGGTTGCGTTTTAGGATACTTTCACCTCCAACAGAACCATAATACATGGCACTAGGGGAAGCAGTAGATTTATTCTGTGCTTGGCGTCCTTTGGAAACATCGGCACCTAGAGATAAATGAAGGCGAAGGTCTTCAAGACCATGTACTTTATAGTCGATATCGGCACTTCCCACAAAGGCGCGGCTGTGGGCAACTTCTGTGTTAAAAGCAAGCATGGCTAATGGGTTGGCACATTCTGCCGTGCTGTTATAGATGAACGGCCATGTGGAGTCGCCTAATGATGCGGCTGATGACCATTGGAAAAATCCCCCATAATTTTGTAATGTCTGATCCAATGCATTGCCGAATTGGGCTTTGTGATATTCGGATGTGAAATTATAAGGATCTTGGGTAGGGTCCATTTTTACAGCAGCACCTACGGCTCCACCGTCGGCATATGCAGAACGTGCGTACATTCCTTTCGCATTGAGGTTCATAGTCAAATGATCGTCAAAAAAAGACGGATTAAGATTCAATGCAGCTGTGACACGTTTGAAATCAGAATTTTTCAAGATACCTTCTTGATTGGTGAAACCTACAGATACACGATAAGGAAGGTCTTTTACTGCACCCGATACGGTTATATTGTGGTCATGACTGAGAGCGGTACGGTAAATAAGATCTTGCCAGTCGGTGTTGGCTGTACCCATGGCACGATAAGCATCGCTGTTTTCTCCGTATAAATCGGTGATAAGTTGACGGTATTGGTTGCTGTCAAGTACATCAACTGTTCCTTTTTTCTGACTCAATGTGACACTACCTGAATAGGAAACTGAAGGCTTTTGCCCTTTGCGTCCCTTTTTAGTAGTGATGATGATAACACCGTTTGAGCCGCGTGAACCGTAGATAGCAGTGCTGAAGCGTCTTTTAATACGTTGAATGATTCGATATCCTGCGGATTAATCATGGCTAGTTTGTTAGAGAGGCCTTTTACTCCCTCATTGTCCATAGCCATACCATCAATAACAATTAGAGGGTCATTAGATGCGTTCAGTGAAGAACCGCCACGTATACGAATCTGGGCGCCACTGCCTGGGGCACCATCATTACTTGTTACATTGACACCGGCTATTTTCCCAGAAATCATATCCTGTGCGTTTATTACTAAGCCTTTGTTCTTTCCATCCGGTTTCATGGCTGTTACCGAACCGGTCAGGTCATTCTTTTTAGCCACACCATAACCGATAACGACTACTTCTTCCAAAGTTTCCGTATCATCTTTCAGTATCACATTTAGTGAAGTAGCAGCCGGAAGTTCCTGGGTCAGGTATCCGATAAACGAAATAACAATTATATCACCTTTATTGGCGTTTAACAGGAAGTTACCGTCAAAATCAGTGATAGTACCATTGGTTGTTCCTTTTACCACAACATTGGCACCGATAATTGGTTCGCCTGTTGTGTCCTTTACAAGTCCTTTGACAGTCATTTGTTGGGCAAATGCGTCTATGGACAAGAAGCATCCTACTATCAGTGTGAGTAGGATCTTGAACATCAAGTTTCTTTTCATGTCTTTAAATTTAAAGTTAAATAATTATTTCAAGTTTATATTCTCAGCTAAAAACACCTATTGAAAACTGTTTCCCAAACAATCAGATTATTTATGGCTCCTTTAATCCTTATATTTCTAATGGAATTGATCTTTCTTTAAAACCATTGAATCTTTTCTGAAAATTTTGTGAGATCTGTTCAACTGGATATTGAGAGAGTTGAAACATGTATTTGTTTTTTAGATTTATTGAGATAGAATGAGTTCTCTATATTTCTGTTTATTGAAATAAATTTCAAAAAAAAGTATCTGCAAAAAATGATTTGTAATGAGATACAATAGGGGAAAAATTCTTTTTGGTTTTCATGATTTAATGGTATTTAGTTTTAGGTTAACGGTTATCCTCACTTTATTTTGTTTTGGATATTGCAAATGTAGCTTTCTTGTAAATTGATTCTTTATCTAAGAATAAAAATATAAATGATTTAAATCAATTGTATTTTATAAGTATTTGATTTATAGAATGATGTGCCTTTTTTGTATCTGAAAAAATATAAATGATTGTGAACTGTTTCGCGTTTGGACAAGAATGATTTATGGTTCTTTTGTATTAATTCTTTGTCAAAACTTTAGTTTATATTGCATCAGCTAAGAGTTTTCTATAAAAAACTTTTAACCGATGCAATATAAAGGAATAAACTTAAAAGTAGTTTTATTTGTTTTTTACAACAATGATTTTGGGAGTTACCTTGTTGAAATACCACTTGATGGTATAGTTACCGGCTTCTGAAACTTTAAAATTACCATCACCGGCATCTTCAAACTCTCCTTCTACAGCTCCGGGAGCTATATCGTCTTCCCATTTCTCTTCAGGCGTATTTCCATTTATTACCGGCGGACATATCTAGGGTAGCTTTTAAATAATATTGAAATTTGTTGTTTTCATCCGTTTCAGTTTCCAGTGTCATCATTGTGTCACCGCTTCCCCAGCTATTGTGGTCTCCTACAATTCCCCATGAGTTGTGAGGTTTGGAAACTTTCAATTCTCCTGTGGTATTATTGAATTCTAAATAATAACTGTTTTTGCTGTATGCTTTAATGTCCCCTCCATTACCGGATACTAAAGTAACGAGGGATTGTTCGGGTGTCATACTTTCCGGAGCTCCCCAATTGTCCGTACCCCAGTCTTCCGTACCGCAGAATTTCCAACCATCGGCTGCTTTGCCGTCGAAATACACCATAGCGGTGTATATATTATCAGAATTTACCGAATATACTTTTTGGCTTTTGGTGAAATCCCAACCATTATAACTTCCACGGAGTGTGATTGCCGGATATTCCGGCTCACCTTCATATGGAGTGATGGTGGTTGAGACAATGTTGGAATACAATGTATCGGCAGCTGCTGAGATAGAAGACGATATCCGAAATTCGATTCCTATCGGCGCTGTCTCCATTTCATAGACTTTCAGCAGGGTCATGATTTTGCTGTTCAGGTCACTGACAGTGATAGTATGTGATAAATCTGTTTTGGATGAGGCTAAAATTACTTTATTGGCAAAATTTTTGTCTTTAACATCCATTTCCAACGCATTGATAACGCTTGCTTGATAGCCTAAATCCGGATAGCTCCAGGTAAGGGTGAATGCCTCTTGGGAAGCATTTTTTGATTCCAGTATATAACTGTCATTCAAGGATGATAGGGTAGACGGGATGGCATTTTCCGAACTATATGTCACTTGTTCCAAATCACTTTCACAAGCAGTACAAAGTAATAGGGTAAAAATAGAAGTTGATATGCTTTTTATGAATTTCATGATGATGTACTTATTGATTAATAACCTTCATTTTGTTGTAAGTTACCGTTTACGGTCAGGTCGGTAACAGGTATAGGATACACGTTATATCTCTTGTTCACTCCTACTCCGGTATTGATTCCTCCTTTGAAATCCCATGTATAGGAGCCGGAAGTAAGCAGATCGAAACGTACTAAATCTGTACGGCGGATACCTTCCCAATATAATTCACGCCCGCGTTCATCTAACAAATTACGGAAATTATTTTCCTCTAACCAATTTTCGGAAATGTTGTGTTTTTCATCTCCATAGGCACGCTTGCGAAGGGCGTTGATATATTCAACAGCACTAGCCTTACTTCCTTCTCCACCGCGTGCTACGGCTTCTGCATACATCAGGTAAATATCTCCCAAACGGAACATCGGAAAATCAGTATCTACCCATAATGTATTTTTTCCCGGTTGTCCGTTGCTGTCTAAATTGCTGAATTTGAATACACTCCATCCTTCAGTTTCAAAAGTTCCGGATACACTGGAAGTAATGTCGATAGAGCGTCCTTTATCATAAAAAATACCACGTTTATCTTGAATCTCAGAAGCTTTGGGTTCTTCATCATTTTGAAAATCAAAGAGATGAACCAGATTGCTTGTTGCGCGGAATCCTGCCCAGCCTTGGTCTACCCCACTGTGTGCTAGTAAAACATCTTTGTCTTCAGCTCCTCTGGCTCCGATGATAATGGCAGCCATACCCCATGATTGGGTCTTGTCCCCATCAAAGATGATAGGATAGATTATTTCTTTTTTGGTATCCGGATTCTCGCCATTGTCTGCTTTGAATAAATCAGCATAGTTGTCTGCCAGTTGATACCCTGCTTTGATCACTTCGTTGCATGCATTAATACATTCGCTATATCGTGCCTTACCGGTGTAAACTTCTGCATTAAGATACATGCGTGCTAATAAAGAACTGGCAACAGCTTGATCTGCTACTCCGTATTCGGAGCGTGGAGAGGGCAGATTGGGTTTGATTTCGTTTAGTTCTGCTTCTATCCAATTGAACAGGTCTTCTCTAGACAGCGGGGCAGGTTCTATGGAATAATTCTTTTCAGTGATGAATGGAGGCAATGCAAACATATCCATCAAGATATAATAGGCAAAAGCACGGTTAAAGCGGGCTTGTGCAATATAACTTTCTTTGTCAATGCTTTCGGGCGCGTTGGGAATGTTCTTTAAGAACTCATTTACCAGTGCCACTATATACATGCAGCGTTGATAAACCCCTTCAATGGTTCCACTTTATTGGTAGTCCATGTCATATAGTTTACTTCTGTGCACCATGCATCATTCCATGCGTTCTTCATTTCATCGGTTGGCTGTTCTTGTAAAGTCCACCAACAGCGTAATAGTGCAGTATTTCCTGCATCAAGCCTGAAATATCTGAACTGCTGCTGCCGTCTTGTCCGGATAACGCCCAAACTGAGTATATTTTATGAAGTCCTTTAGTGTAGCTTTCCGCATCGGTATAAGCTTTGTCTGCTGTTTCCACTGTGGGATCCAAAGGTAAGACATCCAAATCATTGAGACAACTTGAAAAAACAAACAGGCAAGTTGCCAGAGTTGTATAGATATATTTTCTTGTTTCATACGTAATTCTCATTAAAAGTTAAGATCAAACCTATAGTGTATGTGCGGGGACGTGGCCAGATGTTAGAATCTATCGCTCCACATTCCGGGTCTAATCCGCTATATTTTGAGATAGTAAATACATTTTGGACAGATGCGCTGATACGTCCTGATAGTTTGGCTGCAAACAGATTTTGGAAAGAATAGCCTAATGTAAGGTTGTCCATCTTCAAGAATGAAGCATTTTCCAGAAAATAGTCGCTGGCCATTTGTTCGCTGGTATTCAGCAAGGTAAAGCCTGTATCTTGAAAACCGTTATAAAGATTTGTAATAAATCCTTTTCCACCATAATTGTTGGAAGTGCTATTGCCTGATGCCACGCCATTGTATACATAATTGCCAAAGTTAGCACGGAGATTAAAGCCCAGATCCCATTTTTTGTAGCTGAACTGAGAACTGAAACCCATATATACTTTAGCCATCGGACTTTTGTGGGTTAGATAACGGTCGGCTTCGGTAATTTGTCCGTCATTGTTTCGGTCTACAAATGCATTTTGGATAGGCTTGCCGTTTTCATCGTATACTTGTTGGTATAAATAGAATGTTCCAGGCATTTCACCTACTTGGTGTTTTTGGTTTGTGCCGGCATCAATACCTTGGTAGTCGGGATTGAAAGTGGTAGTCAGCTTGGTAATCTTGCTATCATTCCAAGTGATATTATAGCCTACCTCCCATGTGAAGTCTTTGCTTTGGATAGCTATGGCATTTACATTGGCTTCCACACCTTTATTTTTCATTTTACCTACATTAGCGGTAATCAAGTTGATAAAATTCGTTCCCGCTGCGGCACTGATGGTGTTTAACAAGTCTTTTGTATGTTTCTGATAATATTCAATACTACCGTTGATACGGTTATTTAAGAATCCGAAGTCGATGGCTACATTGTATGTAGTTGTTTGTTCCCATTTTAAATCAGGACTGTAACCGTTTGGCTTCAAAAGCGTAGTTCCTAAATAGGTTGTATTAGGATTAGTGCTGAATGAATAGGATGTGATATATTGATAATCTCCAATTTCCTGTTGTCCGGTCACACCATATCCTAAACGTAATTTTAATTTGGAAAGCACATTTTCTGTAGCTTTCATAAAGGGTTCATTACTGATGGTCCAAGCTAAGGCGGCTGAAGGGAAAAGTCCCCAACGATTGTTTTCACTGAATCGTGAAGAACCGTCACGACGTAAAGTGGCAGTCAGCAAATAGCGGTCCATGAAATTGTAATTTAAACGCCCGAAGAATGAAATAAGATAGTTTTCATACGGAATGCGACGGTGGTCATCACGGATGTAATGCCGTTCGTTTTCGTCATAGGTATATCCTTCTTTTGCACCTAAGTCCTCTGTAGGGTTTGAATAGGTGTATATCATGATTGGCATAATAGAAATGTTGCCAGGAATAACCTGCCATTATATCCGA
>ENA-OQCS01000474-OQCS01000474.1-human-gut-metagenome-genome-assembly--contig:-NODE-474-length-22287-cov-3.612319_pt1 | contig 22287 bp, 28 predicted proteins | sample MGYA00242757_ERZ504575 | MGnify/ENA primary metagenome ERZ504575 (study PRJEB26092, sample SAMD00036297) | human gut metagenome | host: Homo sapiens | study: EMG produced TPA metagenomics assembly of... | reverse complement strand
CATCCGCGGCACCGACCAGCTGGGGGAGCGCGATGTGGACGGCGCGCTCATGGCCATCAAACGCGGCGCGAGCTGCCCGCACGACCGCCTGCCGCTCATGGTGCGCGGGCATCGCCAGATTTCGCCGGAGTTGGAGAGCGTGACCGACCTTATGTATGCGCTTATTCGCTTGGTCTCCGAGCGCTCGGGCGTGGCGACCTCGGTCATTGCCTCGCGCGATGACCTGGCCGACTATATTGAGCATCCCGAGCAGAGTCCCCTGCGCGAAGGCTGGCGCTTTGAGCTTGTGGCTCGCGCCTGGACGATTTGCTCTCGGGCAACATGGGACTCACCGTGAAGGACGGCAAAATCGAGCTCCTGTAGGGAAGCCAAGCCGCTTGAGTGGGTAGAATGCCTCCAACGTGTAACTCGATTCGGAGGAATTCGCATGCCCTATTACTATGGATACGGCTTTGGCATCGATCCGCTGTACCTGCTGGTTGTTCTTGTTTGTACGGTGCTCGGTCTTGCCGCGCAGAGCTATATCAACTCGACGTACAAAACCTGGTCCAAGGTTCGCTCGGACGGCGACACGGGCGCACGGTCGCGCGCCGCATGCTCGACGCCAACGGTTGCAGTGCCGTGGGTATCAAGGTGTCGCTGGTGAGCTCACCGACCACTACAACCCGCAGGATAACAACCTGTATCTCTCGGAAGCCAACCGCTCGGGCGGATCGGTCGCAAGCGTTGCCGTGGCCTGCCACGAGGCGGGCCATGCCGCCCAGCGTCAAAGCGGCTATGCCATGATGAAAGTGCGTACCGCCCTCGTGCCGGTCGTCAACTTTACCCAGAACACCTGGACCATCGTGTTACTCTTGGGCCTGTTTATGAACATTGCCGGGCTCACGACCCTCGCGTTGATCTTCTTTTCGTTTAGTGTGCTGTTCCAACTCGTTACGTTGCCTGTCGAGATTGACGCCAGCCGACGTGCTGTGGCGTACATCGAGCAGTCGGGCATGAGCTCCAAGCAGGTCAACGGTGCCAAGAAGGTGTTGACGGCAGCCGCGCTCACCTACGTGGCCGCGGCGCTCACCTCGATTATTCAGCTGCTCTACCTTATGGCTCGCTACAACAGAAACTCCAACCGATAACAAATGGGACCGACGGGCGCCGTGGGGATTTGTGTCCTCGCGGCGCTGTACTATGTGTTGGACTTGAATTTGCGCAGGGCCGAAGCCCTTGTGCACGATGACGAAAGGAGGCTGCGTGGCAGGCTGGAATCTAACCGGCAATGCCGTTTCCGCCGAGTTCGACGGTTCGGACGAGCAGGAGCGTAAGGAGCTCAGCGTGAGCCAGGCGGTAGAGATCGCCGCCGGTGCGCTCGATGCCATTCCGCAGCTGAGTGTCCTGGGCGAGGTCACGGGTTTCCGTGGTCCCAATGCCCGAAGCGGCCACTGCTACTTCCAGATTAAAGACGACTCGGCCGCCGTCGACTGCATCATCTGGAAGGGCGCCTATCTCAAGCGTACCTTCGATCTGCGTGACGGCATGCAGGTGAGCTTTAAGGGCAGCTTCAATCTCTATAAGGCCACGGGCCGCATGAGCTTTGTCGCTCGCTCGTTTTCGCTGGCGGGGGAGGGTCTGCTGCGTCAACAGGTGGCGCAGTTGGCCGAAAAGCTACGCCGCGAGGGACTGATGGACGAGTCCCGCAAACGCCGCATCCCGGTGTTTTGCTCACGCGTGGCGGTCGTCACCTCGCTTTCCGGTGCGGTAATCGACGACGTCAAGCGTACGCTGCGCCGTCGCAACCCGCTCGTCGAGCTTGTCTGCGTGGGCGCCAAGGTTCAAGGCGAGGGTGCGCCGGCCGAGCTCATTGATGGCTTGCGCCGCGCCGCTTCCATTACGCCGGCGCCCGACTGTATTTTGCTGGTGCGCGGCGGCGGCTCCTTTGAGGACCTCATGACCTTTAATGACGAGGAGCTTGCCCGCGCGGTGGCGGCTTGTCCCGTGCCCGTGGTGACCGGCATTGGCCATGAGCCCGATACCTCGATTTGCGACATGGTGAGCGACCGTCGCGCCTCCACGCCTACGGCGGCGGCCGAATCGGTGGCGCCGGCTATGACGGAGTTGGCCGATGTGCTCGAGGCGCGCTATCACGTCTGGGTGCTGCGATGGCATCGATGATTGGGTCGGCCCAGGTCGACCTGGAGATGCTCGATCAGCGCGGTCGCCGTGCCTGGGATACCTATACGGCTCGCTTGGGCGATGCGCTCGATGCGGCCGCATGCCGCCCGTGCCTCAACGACCCAACGTTTATGGTTGAGCGTCGCGAGTCTGAGCTTGCCCTGACGGCCGATCGTTTGTCCGGCGCCATAACGCGTTCGGTTGGGGCATTCCGCTCCAACTTTGAGCGTCTGCCCGAGCGCTTGATCGCAAGCACCTCAGGACTCGATGGCAAGCGCCATGCGCTCACGCTCGCAAGCTCCCGCCTGGAGCATCAGGGGCGCACGATGCTCAACAAGCCAGCATCCGACCTGGGCCGTGCGGCAGCCTCGCTCGATGCCCTGTCGCCGCTCAAGGTGCTTGCCCGTGGTTATTCCATCGCGTACAGCGATGATGGGGTGGCCACGAGCGCCAAGACCTTTAAGCCCGGTGACGCCATTCGCGTGCGCATGGCAGACGGCAACGTGGCGGCAACGGTCGATACGGTCGAGTAGGCCGCGTTTCATAGCGATAAACCTTTAGGAAAGGAAACAGATATGGCAGAGAAGACCCCGGTCGAGCAGCTTACGTACAAGCAGGCTTCACAGGAGTTGGAGCTCATCATCCGCAGCTTGGAGTCGGGTGATATGGAGCTCGAGGAGTCGCTTGAGAGCTATACCCGCGGCGTCGAGCTCCTCAAGAGCCTGCGTACCCGCTTGTCCGATGCCGAGCAGAAGGTCTCGGTGCTCCTGAAGGACGTCGACGGCAACGACGTGCTCGCCGACGGCGAAGCCGCCAACACCGACGACAACCTTTCGTTCTAACCATCCCGACCAAATATAATTACCTTGGTCTGTGAGAAAGGAACCAACCATGTGTGATTGCATCTTCTGCAAAATTGCCAACCACGAGATCCCCTCGACCGTCGTCTACGAGGATGACCAGGTCATCGCGTTCGACGACCTCAATCCCCAGGCACCGGTCCACACGCTCGTGATCCCCAAGAAGCACTACAGTGACATCGCCGATAACGTGCCCGCCGAGACCATGGGCGCCATGGCCCACGCCATCCAGGAGGTCGCCAAGGCCAAGGGTCTGGAGGACGGTTTCCGCGTCATCTCCAACAAGGGCGTCAACGCCGGTCAGACCGTCATGCACTTCCACATGCACGTCCTCGGCGGCAAGAACCTGGGCGAGAACCTCATCTGAGGACGCACGGCCCGTCGCCTTGGCTGCCTTTGGAGTAACCTATGCAGTTTTCTCAACTCGAATACCTTCAAGCGGTAGCGAACTACGGCGGCGTGCGCAAAGCGGCTCGCGCCGTTCACGTGAGCCCACAGGCTGTCTCGTCGGCAATTAAGAAACTGGAGTCTGAGTATCAGATCGTTTTGCTCAATCGATCGGCGGGGGAGGCTGTTTTGTCTCCGGCGGGCAGAGAATTTGCGCGTCGTGCACGCGTGATCCTGGCACAAGTCGACGATCTCAAAAAGTACACCCAATCGGGGAACGGTGGCGTTTCGCCCGACGGCCACTTTCGTCTTTACGTCCCCTGTCTTCACGGACGGGGGCGTCTTTTTCCGAAACTGGTACGACTCGTTTGAAAGCTCGCACCCTCAGATTCACCTTGATGTTTGGCATCAGCCAACGGCCACATGCTTTGAATCACTTGTGCTTGGCATTTCGGATGCGGCCATCTCATTTGAGGAACCAAGGGACAGCGTCCTTTCTTCGAAATACTTGGGTGAAAAGGAGCTCAAGGTTCTTTCGTGCACAGCGGGTCATCAATCTGTTGACGCTATGACCATTCGTGAGTTACTGGGCGGCAGGCTCGCTGTTCCCATTAATTTGTCACCCTGTCTCAATGCAATCAATCAATGCCCCGAAGCCCAGCTGGTTAATTTCCGCTTTCGCGATGTCGAATACGGAAACAGGGCGCAGACTGAGTTTCTTCAAGCCGGGGGATTGATATTGAGCTTTTCTGGCTCTTCTCTCGCATCAGATGGACTGGAAGTGAGCGAGTGTTCCATTGAAGGCTCGCATGACGTAGCCTTGCCCATCTACTTTTGCTATCGACAAAATGCCTGGACCGATCGACACCAGACGGTATTTCTTCACCTATTGCGTCACCTTGCTTCGTGAGGCCATTTGGCCTCGTGGCGTCAAGTGAATGTTGACGCCTTGTAACACATGACTGACGGCTCTGCCCTCATGCTTTTCCAAGATTCCGATTTTAGATTGCTGACTCTTGGAGGGCGGAGTATGAAAAACCGTACGGTTTTGCTTTATATGACGTTCGTTTTTCTGTCGAACTTCAGCACCATCTTGTTTTTTCTGACGGTTTACCTTGAATTCGTCGGATTCTCGATGGTGGCGATTTCTAGCATGATGATTGCATATCAAGTGAGCAAGTTCATCCTTGAAGTTCCCACTGGCTATATTGCTGATAGGTTTGGACGAAAGACAAGCGGCCTCGTTGGCGTCGTGGGAATGCTTGGATACTACGCCGCCCTGCTTCTCGTCCGTTCTCCTCTGCTTTTAATCGGTGCGTTTGCTCTTAAAGGTTTTGCCGTTGCATGTGTGAGCGGATCCATCGAAGCGATTTACATTGACAGCGTCTCTCAGGACCAGCTCGTAAGACTTAATGTCGTTGAGCGATTTGTTTTCTATGCCTCTTATGCCCTCTCCGCTTGTGTGGGCGGTTTCATTTCGTCCGCTGGCGCGTATCTCATTGGTCTTTTGGCAGATATCATCGCAATGGTGTTGACGTTGGTTGTCGTTGTCTGCATTCCTGAGATGCGAAGAGGGGACACTACAGCGACACCTAAGCGTGGAATTAGCCCGAAGATGATCGGTGCCGCTATTGCGCGTAACGGCATTCTTCGTTCAGCGTTCATCATGGACTGCTCTCAGGCATTTGCTTTTGTCGCCCTGGAAGACTTTTTCTCACTGTTGCTTGCGGGTCGCGGAATGAATGCCGTCGCTTCGGGTGTGATCATTGCGGTCCAGCTTCTTGCCTCGGCTCCATTGGGCTTATTGTGCCCAGTGTGATTGCTCATGTCGACAAGGGCCGTTTTGCGCGTATTTGCGGCATCGTGCGCCTTTCCCTGGCTGCTCTGTTTTTGATTCCCTTTACTCCGGTCTATTTGCTGCCCGTGTTCTATGTACTGCAGACGTCGCGTACTCGTTATTTGCTCCAATTAAATACTCAATTTTTCAAAATGCTGTCGATTCTTCGATGCGCTGTTCACTGATTTCGGTCCAAAGCCAGATGGTGGCGGTGGGTGCCATCCTTTTCTATCTGTTCAATGCTGCGTTGAGCAGCATCGCGGGCATTCGAGTCGTATTGCTTGTTGCGCTCGGGATTTCTTCCCTGGTGTATATCCCCGCGCTATTTCGTCTTACAAGTCAAAGGCCATGAGTATTTAGGCACCGATAACTTATATATCAACGCAATAAACCGAGCGCGAGGGCGTTTGGGTTTATTATTGAAGCGTATGTAACCTGGCGGCGCCACACCGCCTGTTAGTAGGGAGACACATGAACGTTCTGGTCGTCAACGCGGGATCTTCGACCCTTAAGTATCAGGTCATCGACACCAAGTCCCATAAGGTGTCCGCAAAGGCTCCTGCGAGCGCGTCTGCTTTACCGGTGGTACCTTCACCCATGCTGCCAATGGCTCCAAGAAGGTGACCGAGAACATCGAGTTCCCCGACCACAAGGTCGCCATCGAGGTCGTCCTGAAGGACCTTGAGCCAACGGCGTCAAGATCGAGGGCATCGGCCACCGTATCGTTCAGGGCGGTTGGTACTTTGGTGATTCCTCCCTCGTCGACGAGGACGTCCTCGCCAAGATTCGCGAGGTCGCCCCGCTGGCGCCGCTGCACAACAACCCCGAGGCCAACGTTATCGAGTACTGCCTGGAGCAGTATCCCGATCTGCCCAACGTCACGGTCTACGACACCGCTTTCCACTTCAACATGCCCGAGGTCGCCAAGACCTACGCCCTTCCCAAGGATGTTTGCGACAAGCTGCACATCCGTAAGTACGGCGCCCACGGCACCAGCTATCGCTACATCTCCAAGAAGGTCGCCGAGATGACCAACGGCGAGGCCCGCAAGGTCGTCGTGTGCCATATCGGCTCCGGCGCTTCCCTGTGCGCATCGAGGACGGCAAGTGCATGGACACCACCATGGGCTTGACGCCGCTCGACGGCGTCATGATGGGCACCCGCTGCGGCTCCATCGACCGGCTACCGTGTGCTACCTGCAGCGCGAGGGTGGCTACACCTTCGACGAGGTCGACGAGATGATGAACAAGAAGTCTGGCCTTTTGGCTGTGACCGGTGGCAAGACCAACGACTGCCGCAACGTTGAGGAGCTCGCCGCTGCTGGTGACCCCGAGGCTCAGTCGCCTTCGATATGTTCGTCTACAAGATTGCCGCTAAGGCGCCGAGATGGCCACCTCCATGTGCGGCATGGACACCCTGGTCTTTACCGCCGGCATCGGCGAGCACGCTCCGGCCGTTCGCGCTGGCGTGGCCGATCGTCTGGCCTTTATGGGCGTCAAGATGGATCACGCCCGTAATGCCCTGCGTGGCGACGGCGCTTGGTGCCTGTCCGCCAAGGATTCCAAGGTCAAGATTTTCGTCATCCCTACGGACGAGGAGTTCATGATCGCTTCCGACGTCGAGCGCATCGTCAACGGCAAGTAATTGCAAGAGGGGAGGGGCTGGACGACCGAGCGCCGTTCGGCCCCTCTTTTGCGCTCGTTGGGCGATATGCTGATATCTATTTATCAAGATATGATAACTTCTTATTAAAATGCGGCCGCCTTAAGGGGCCTGCGTCGACCGTATTGCACTGCGAAGGAGTCTCATGAACGTACTTGTTGTCAACGCCGGCAGCTCAAGCCTTAAATATCAGCTTTTGGATACCGATACCCGCAAGGTTTTCGCCAAGGGCAACTGCGAGCGTATCGGATCGGACATGGGCATCTTTGGCCACTCCGAGAACGGTGGCGCTAAGCAGACCGAGGAGGTCCCTTTCCCCGATCATCGCTCTGCTATCGCTCGCGTGCTCGAGGAGCTCGAGAAGACCGACTTTACGATTGATGGCATTGGGCATCGTATCGTTCAGGGCGGCTGGCACTTCGATGATTCCGCGGTTGTCGACGACGAGGTTATGGCCAAGATTCTTGAGGTGGCACCGCTTGCTCCGCTGCACAACTACGGCGAGGCCGCAGCGATTGAGTATTGCCGTGAGAAGTATCCGGAGCTGCCCAACGTGGCGGTCTTCGACACCTCGTTCCACATGACCATGCCCGAGGTTGCCTACACCTACGCGCTGCCCAAGGACGTTTGCGACAAGTACCACGTGCGCAAGTACGGCGCCCACGGCACGAGCCACCGCTATGAGTGGATGATGGCCAAGGAGATCCTGGGTTCGCGCTGCCACCGCCTGCTTTCGTGCCATCTGGGCAACGGTGCTTCGCTCGCTGCTATCGAGGACGGCGTGTGCCGCGACACCACGATGGGTCTCACGCCGCTCGATGGCCTGATGATGGGCACCCGTTGTGGTTCCATCGACCCGGCCACCGTGTGCTACCTGCAGCGCGAGGGCGGCTACAGCTACCAGGAAGTCGATGACATGATGAACAAGCAGTCTGGTCTGCTTGCCATCTCGGGCATTTCCAACGCGCCGCGACATCCGCACGCGCGCCTCCGAGGGCGACGAGCGCTGCCTGCTCGCCTTCGATATGTTCGCCTATAAGGCCATGCAGCAGGCCGGTTCCATGATCGCTTCCATGGCGGGCGTGGACACCATTACCTTTACCGCCGGCATCGGCGAGAACGACTGGTCGATCCGCAAGGCCTTCTGCGACTGCTTTGAGTGGCTGGGCGTGCGCATCGACAACAACAAGAACCGCGAGGCCGTGGGCAACGGCCCACAGGTCATCAGCGCCGCCGGCTCTTCCGTCACGGTTATGGTCATCCCCACCGACGAGGAATACATGATCGCCCACGACGTCGAGCGCCTGACCAAGAACAACTAACGCGCGCATTTGCAAGTAAACGAAAGGCCTCCAGAGCAACGGCTCCGGAGGCCTTTTTACTAGCAGGTGGACGGCGGAAACCCCATCCCATTTCGAGCGCAAATACTGGGACACGCTTTCCGGTTGAGGCACGTTGCGGAAAGTGCGACCCACAATAAAGCAAAATTCCGTCCCAAAGTTTCCCAAACAGGCCCCAAGCGGAAGCCACATCCCACAATCCGCCTCCAAACTGGGATGTAGTTTCCGGCACAACAACCGCCGAAGCCCACCGGCCTTTCAATCTCCAAAGTGATCATCATCAGCAACGCCTTCGCTCCCAGCAACGGCACCCATCCATTCAGATTTTCAGCTCCTGCTCGTAGCCAAGCCGCCGTCCACCCCGGATTCCCTGATTGCTACGTGGCGGCAGGGACTACAGGAAGCTCTGATAATATTCCGCAGGACATGAAACCCCCGCCCGCACGAAGTGCGCAGCGGGGGTTCAGTGCATGTCCGAGGACGTTTCAGAGCTTACCCTGTAGGGTCCGAGGGGATATGTCCGCTACTCAGCCATCTGAGCCTGGACGGCGGTGATGGCCACGACACCCACGATGTCGTCGGCAGAGCAGCCGCGCGAAAGGTCGTTAACCGGCTTGGCGATGCCCTGCAGGATGGGGCCGTAGGCGTCAGCACCGGCGAAGCGCTGGACCAGCTTGTAGCCGATGTTGCCGGCCTCGAGGTCGGGGAACACGAGTACGTTGGCCTTGCCGGCAACGGAGGAGCCGGGAGCCTTGAGCTGGGCGACGGTGGGGACAATAGCGGCATCGAGCTGCAGGTCGCCGTCGATGGCGAGCTCGGGAGCCTTCTCCTTGCAGAACTTCACAGCCTCCTGGACCTTCTTGGCGACCTCGCCGCCAGCGGAGCCCATGGTGGAGTAGGAGAGCATGGCCACGTGCGGCTCAACGTTGCCCATGAAGGTGGACCAGGAGTGAGCGGAGGCGATGGCGATCTCGGAGAGCTCGTCGGAGGACGGGTTGATGTTGAGGCCGCAGTCGGCGAAGATCAGCGTGCCGTCAGTGCCGAACTGCGGGGTGTCGGTGCACATCACGAAGAAGGCCGAGACCAGCTTGGTGCCCGGGGCGGTCTTGAGGATCTGAAGCGCGGGGCGCAGGGTGTCGGCGGTGGAGTGGCAGGCGCCGGAGACCAGGCCGTCGGCATCGCCCATCTTGACCATCATGGTGCCAAAGTAGGTGGCGTCCATCACCTGGGCGCGAGCCTGCTCGATGGTAACGCCCTTCTTGGCGCGGAGCTCGGCAAACTTCTGCGCGTACTCCTTGTGCTTCTCGGCATTGCGCGGGTCGATGACGGTAGCGCCGGGAACGTTGATCTCGTCGGGGTTGCCCAGGATGACGATCTTTGCCAGGCCCTCCTCGATGATTTTGGTGGCCGCGACGATAGTGCGCGGATCCTCGCCCTCGGGCAGGACGATCGTCTTAAGGTCGGCCTTGGCGGCAGATTCATACGGTTTAGGAAATCGCTCATGTTACTCCTTACAAGCGTTTCGCTAAGCTCCAGGCACCCGGCTGTTCACGAATAAACCCGCTGCTAGCGGGTTTACCTTTCAATTATGTACGCCGCGGTGCTTGAGCTTTCCTTGTGTGGCAAGCTCATTATAGGACGCATTAGCGCTATAATCGCTCTGATAAATATGTCTCGAAGAATGTTCGAGAAAAGCCCAGCTAACGAGCCCGTGGCTTTTGACAAGGAGTATCGATGCAGATTACCTCAGGCCTGCCTGAAGGCTTTAACGCCGGCGCGTACGACATGATTGTCGTCGGTGCTGGATATGCCGGTGCCGTTTGCGCCCGCCGTCTTGCCGAGACCATCGGCTATCGTGTTGCCGTTTTGGAGCGCCGTAGCCACATTGCGGGCAATGCCTATGACTGCACTGACGAGGCCGGAATCCTGATCCACGAGTACGGTCCGCATATCTATCACACTTTTAACGAGCGCGTGCACAATTTCCTGTCGCGCTTTACCAAGTGGACGGATTATCAGCACAAGGTGCTCGCCAACATCAACGGTACCCTTATGCCCGTGCCCTTCAACCATGCGAGTCTCAAGCTCGCCTTTGGTGACGAGCGCGGCGAGGAGCTGTATCAGAAGCTCGTGGAGACCTTTGGCAAGGATGTCAAGGTGCCCATTATGGAGCTGCGTAAGAAGAACGACCCGGATCTTGCCGAGGTCGCCGATTACGTCTACGAGAACGTCTTTTTGCATTACACCATGAAGCAGTGGGGCCAGACGCCCGATCAGATCGATCCCTCGATCACCGGCCGCGTTCCCGTCTTTGTGGGCGATGATGACCGCTACTTCCCGCAAGCTCCCTTCCAGGGCATGCCGCAGGAGGGCTACACGGCGCTCTTTGAGCACATGCTCGACCACGACCTGATCGACGTGTTCTGCGACGTGGACGCCGTGACCTCTTTGAAATCGACGAGACTACCGTCAAGATCGACGGCAAGGTCTATGGTGGCGAGATCGTCTACACCGGTCCGCTCGATGAGCTGTTCAATCTCGATCTGGGCGCGCTACCGTACCGCACGCTCGACATGAAGTTCGAGACGCTCGATATGGACCAGTTCCAGCCCGTGGGCACCGTCAACTACACCACGAGCGAGGACTACACGCGCATTACCGAGTTCAAGAACATGACCGGTCAGATCCTGCCCGGCAAGACCACCATCATGAAGGAGTATTCCAAGGCCTATACGCCCGGCTCGGGCGAGACGCCGTACTACGCCATTCTTGAGCCCGAGAACCGTGAGCTCTATGAGCGCTATCTTGAGCGCGTCCAGAACCTGACGAACTTCCACCGGTGGGTCGTCTGGCCGAGTATCGTTACTACGATATGGACGCTGTGACCAATTCCGCCCTCGATCTTTCGGATGAGATTATCGCCTGCCATGCATAAAGTCATAACATTCGGTATTCCCTCGTATAACGCCGCCAAGGACATGGACCATTGCATCACCTCCATCTTGGAGGGGAGCAATTACGCCACCGATATCGAGATTATCGTAGTGGACGACGGCTCCAAGGACGAGACGGCCGATAAGGCCGACGAGTGGGAGGCACGTTATCCCGGTATCATTCGCGCGGTGCACCAGGAGAACGGCGGCCACGGTATTGCCGTCCTTTCGGGTCTGCGCGAGGCACAGGCACCTACTACAAGGTCGTCGACTCGGATGACTGGCTCGATGCTGCGGCTCTTTCGACTATACTGTCGATTCTGCGTGGCTTTGAAGAGCGTGACCAGCGCGTTGACCTGTTTATCTCGAACTACGTGTACGAGAAGGTTTACGAGGGCACGCATACCGCTATTGGCTACAAATTTGCCCTGCCGCGCAAAAAGATCTTTTCCTGGGATCAGATCGGTCATTTCCGCCTGGACCAGAACCTACTCATGCACAGCCTGTGCTATCGCACGGATGTGCTGCGCGAGTCCAACCTTCCCATGCCGCCGCACACGTTCTATGTGGACAACATCTACGCCTACGTGCCGCTGCCGCGTTGCAAGACCATGTACTACGCCGACATCGACCTCTATCGCTACTTTATCGGTCGCGAGGGCAGAGTGTCAACGAGGCACGATGGTCAAGCGTCTGGACCAGCAGTTCCGTGTGACGCGCATCATGATGGAGTCGTACCACCTGTACAGCGATGTTGAGTCGTCGCGTCTGCGCTCGTACATGATGGGCTATTTCACCATGATGATGGCGATCTGCTCGGTGCTCACCAAGCTTTCCGAGGAAGATTGCGCCGACGAGCGCCTAAAGATGCTGTGGAATGATTTGAGGCCTACGACGAGCGCATGTATCGTCGTGCCCGCTACGGCGTGGTCGGGTTCTTCACCAATCTGCGCGGACGGGCCGGAGACAAAACCACACTCGGCCTATACCGTCTTGCCTCAAAGATCTTCAAATTCAACTAGCTGCTGAGTAATCGCTGTTGATAGGTTGACTGGGCCCTTGCTTAGTTGCTACTGCGAACAGTCCTGCTCGCACGAAAGCACATTAAGTGCTTTCCGGCTCGTGCGGAACTTGTATCAAACTAAAGGCCAAGGGGCCTCTGCTATAAGAATCGATTGTCAGTTTATTTGAATTTGAAGATCTTCGACGCGCGGTACACAGGGGCCTGGGCTGAAAAGAATCTGGTTGGTAGGTTGCCCGGTGGGGCTTGGTTATGTTTGTCGCGAGTTCCGCACGAGCCGAAGAGCACTTAATGTGCTCTTCGTGCGAGCCAGGACTGTAGAGCAGCAAACATAGCCAAGCCCCACCGGGCAACCGGTCAGGTTAGGCTACTTCGCGGCGCCGGGGATGCCGTGGGAGGTTTTGGCGGTTTTGGCTCCGTTTACGATGGCGGTCTGTAGGGCCCTTACGGCGAGCATGCCCAGTAGGTCTAGGGGAACGGCGGCGCTTGCCTGGGCGCCAGTTTGCCGCTGGCGAGGGTGTAGATGGTGTCGCCGTCGTTGGTGGTGTGTGTGGGGCGGATGGCGTGTGCGTAGCGTCTGCGGCCATCTGGGAGACCTTGGTGGCTTGTGCCTTAGTGAGTTCCACGTTGGTGACGATGCAGCTGATGGTGGTGTTGGTGCGGTCGAGCGGCATCTGCATGGATCCGGCGGCGGCAAAGGCTGCGAGTTCCATGTCGACGATCTGGTCGCTATCGGCTGCGGCGCGCATGCCGGCGACCCACTCGCCGGTGAAGGGGTCGACAACGTTGCCGCAGGCGTTGACCGAGACCACGGCACCCACCTTGATGGGCCGAGTGCCACGGCGGCAGCTCCAAGGCCGGCCTTCATGCAGGTGGCAGGCCCCATGAGCTTACCCACGGTAGCGCCCGTGCCGGCGCCTACGTTGCCCTGTTCGAGCTTGGTGGGGGTGTGGTCGAGTGCTTCGCGCACGGCGGCGATGCCGGCCTCAATGTCGGGGCGCACGGTGGGGTTACCAAAGGCGAGGTCGAAGATACAGCTGGAGCACACGATAGGCACCTGCGTGGGGCCGACGGGAAGGCCGATGCCGCGGCTCTCAAGCTCGCGAGCGACGCCGCTTGCAGCCTCGAGCCAAAGGCCGATCCACCCGAAAGGCAGACGGCGTGGACCTTGTCGACGGTGTTCTCGGGTCGCAGCAGGTCGGTTTCGCGCGATGCTGGAGCACCGCCGCGAACGTCAACGCCGCCGGTGGCGCCTCGGGTGCCACGATTACGGTGCAACCGGTGCCGGCCTCCTCGTCCGTATAGTTGCCATAGCAAAAGCCATCGACATCGCAGACGTCAATGGCCTCGAGCAGTGTATCCATGTTTAACTCCTATCGGTTTTCCGCCGCGCCTTGTGCCCGGTCGGGATCCGTACGGTACGCCAAAATTGTAGCGCCGGGGGATACCCAGCGCCAGATGCAATTACGAGAGTTTTTGAATCGCGCGCGCGACGCGGGCGATGGGTAGGCCCACCACGTTATAGAAGTCGCCCGAAATATCGTGCACGAGCATGCGTCCTCCTGTGCCCTGAATGCCGTAGCGCCGGCCTTGTCCATGGGCTCACCCGAGGCGACGTAGTGCTCGATCTGCTCGTCGGTGAGCTCGTAGAACGTCACGTCGGTCACATCGACAAAGGACAGGCTTTCGGCGGCATGCGGGGCGGCCGTATCGCCTGCCTTAACGATGCAGACGCCGGTTGCGACCTGGTGCGTGCGGCCCGAAAGCTCACGGAGCATAGTGCGCGCCTCGTCCTCGGTTGCCGGCTTGCCCAGAATCTTGCCGTCAAAGGTGACGATGGTGTCGGCCGCGACCGTTAGCTCATTGGCTCGGCATGCTCGGCAGCAACGGCAGCCGCCTTGGCGCGTGCCAAGCGCTCGACAAGCGTGAGCGGGGCCTCGCCATCAAAGGGCGTTTCGTCGATATCCGCGGGAATCACGCGAATGTTGTAGCCTGCCTCGCGCATCAGCTCTATGCGGCGCGGCGATTGCGAAGCCAAAATCATAGTTGGATGCCCTCGGCGACCTTCTCGACGGCCTTGTCGCCGGCGACGTGCGCAGCAGCTCCAATGCAAAGGGGAGGGACTGTGCCATGCCGCTGGCAGTGATGATGTTGCCGTCTTGCGTGACCTTCTCGCCGGTATAGGCGCCTTCGGGGAAGCTTTTCTCAAAGCCAGGGAAGCACGTGGCATGGCGCCCCTCGAGCAGGTCGAGCTCGCCCAGGATAAACGGGGCGGCGCAGATGGCGGCGACGTGCTTGGTTGCGGCGAACTCGCAGACCACGTCGCAGACGCGCTGATCTGCGCGCAGGTTGGTGGCACCGGGCAGGCCGCCGGGCAGCACGACGCAGTCGTACTCGTCAAAGTTGATCTCATCAAAGAGCGCATCGCAGGTCACGGGGATCTGCAGCGAGCTTACGACCTCGCGCGTGGGCATGATCGAGACGAGCGTGGCACGCACGCCGCCGCGACGCATGACATCGACCATGGTCAAGCATTCAATAGTTTCAAAGCCATCGGCGGCGAGAACGGCAACGCTGGGCATGAGGGTTCCTTTCATAGGCGGCATACAATTAGCCGTCTTATACCCCGAAGACCTCCGCTTGCCACGCTCGATTTCCCAATGATTTTCTGAGCAATGATTAAGCGGCTAGTTGCGCCTAAGGTGGACGACGGTCTCGCAGTGGAAGGTTTGTGGGAACAGGTCGACTGGCGTGATCTTTACGGGGGAGAAGGTGCCTTCTTCGACAAAGCGTTTGAGATCGCGCGCCAGGGTGGCCGGGTCGCAGCTCACGTAGGCGACATCGCGGGCACTCGTGCTGGCGATAAGGCCGATCGCCTCGGGGGCGAGGCCTGCGCGCGGCGGGTCGACCACCAAGATGTCGGCATCCTGGTCGGGGAACTCGCGCACCGCGTCTCCGCCAATGACGTCGACGTTATCAAGCTTGTTGATTTCCAGGTTACGGCGTAGATCGCGCACGGCGGGGCCGTAGGCCTCGACGGCACGACAAAGTCGCAGCGGCGGGCGAGCGGCAGGGTAAAGGTGCCGGCACCGCAGTACAGGTCCACGGCAAGCTCGTCTTCCTGCGGGTCGAGCGCTTCCATGACAAGATCGATCAAAATCTCGGCACCCTTGGTGTTGACCTGGAAAAAGACGGGGCAGACAAGCGCATCTGATCCTCGGCGATATTCTCGGTCCATGAGCCTCTCCGGCGAGCATTTCGACCTTGGAGACACGGCGGGCCTTCTTTTCGCCCTTGCTCATCACGCGTACGATGCTCGTAGGATGAGCGGCGTCCGCCAGCACGCGGGAGACCTGCGAGCGCGGAAAAGAGCCTGTGGGCGTCCAGAGTGCGACCTCGAGTGCTTGGTGCGGCGCGATGCGCGAATGCCCACGCGTTCGAGCCCCAAGTCATGGCTGCCGCTTAGATAGTTGAGTGCGCGACGACCGATTTGAGTGCCTTCGGGAAGCGCTTATCGAACAGCGGACACATATCGACGGTCACGATTTTGCTGGGGTCGACACCGTGCATGCCAAGGCGCACGCGACCGTTGACGACGGTCGGTTCGAGCTCGATTTTATTGCGGTAGCCCCAGTCGTCCTTGGTGTGGCAGATGGGCTGTACCAACTCATCTGCCAGCTCAGGAGCGAACTTGCCGATGCGCTCGAGCGTGGAGCGCAGGTTTTGCTCCTTGGCGGCGAGCTGTGCCGTGCGTGAGAGATTGCCCCACGAGCAGCCGCCGCAGATGCCCACGAAGGGGCAGGGAGGCTGAATGCGATTGGGGCTTGGCTCCAGAATCTCGGTGGTGCGGGCGCGCATGAATGACTTGCCGTCCTGTACGACCTCGGCCTCGACGGTGTCGCCTGCCACGGCACCCTGCACAAAGACGGCCTTGCCGTTGTCGGCGTGCGCCAGCCCGTCGGCGCCGTAGGTCATCGATTCTATAGTGAGCTTCATATTCCTGCCTGTCATTCGCGTTGTTGTTCGCACCATGGTAGCAGGGAAAAGCGCCCCGTATCCGAGGCTTTCCTCAAATGCGGGGCGCTTCTACAAACTGCTTCTACAAACGACTATTTCGTCTTGCCGGTAATGAGCGTCTTAAGACCCAGGCCGATCAGACCCAGGCCCATGCGCACGCGGCCGGGGCGATGGCGCTCGATGGCCTTGGTCTTGCCAGCGGGCTTATCGCGACGGGCGCTCGTCTCGGGTGCGGGCTTGGTGACCTGCGGATCGGGCTGAGGTGCAGGTGCAGGCTCGCTCAATGACGGTCGCCTGGACCTCTTGGACCTTGGGTGCTACTGGCTGCGGCTCGGCCTCGGAGGCAGGTTCCGCCTCAATGACGGGCTCGGGCGCGGCCTCGGCGTTGCGATAGGCGCGCTCCAGCAGGGCTTCCTGTGAGTTGAAGGGTTTCTCACCCTCTGCACGCTCCACGGGGACCCAGGTGCCGTCGCTCGTGAGGCTGCGGGCCTTCACGTTGTCGCGCAGCTGCATGCCCATGTACTCGTGCACCAGAGCGCGGCAGGTGGGGTCGAGCACGGGGAAGGCAATCTCCACGCGGTGCTCGGTGTTGCGCGTCATCATGTCTGCCGAGCTCAGGTAAATCATGTCCGAGTCCACGCCGAAAGCATAGACGCGCGCGTGCTCCAAAAAGCGTCCGACGATGGAGCGGACATGCACGTTCTCGGTCTTGCCCGGAACACCGGGCTTGAGGCACGAGATGCCGCGGATGATCATGTCTACGCGCACGCCGGCACACGATGCCTCGGCGATCTTGTCGATAACCTCGCGGTCGGTCAGTGAGTTGAGCTTAAAGAACACGCGGGCGGGCTCGCCGGCAAGGGCGCGCTGGATCTCGCGGTCAAGCCCGCGCATGATGAGCGGTTTCAGTCCGACGGGCGCCACACCCAGGAAGCGGTAGTCGCCGCGCAGGTTGCCCAGCGACAGATTGCGGAAGAACAGGTTGGCGTCTTCACCGATGCGGGATGGGCTGTCATGAGCATAAAGTCGCTGTAGAGTTTGGCCGTCTTCTCGTTAAGTTGCCGGTGCCCAAGAGCGTGAGGCGGGTGAGCGCCATGCCCTCGCGATAGGTGAGCTGGCAGATCTTGGAGTGGCACTTAAAGCCTTCGGAGCCGTAGATGACGGTGCAGCCTGCCTCTTCCAGACGCTCGGCCCACTCGATGTTGTTCTGCTCGTCAAAGCGGGCGCGGAGCTCCATGAGCACCGTGACCTCTTTGCCGTTCTCGGCGGCATCGATCAGCGACTCGCATAGGCGGCTCTGCTTGGCCACGCGGTAGAGCGTGATGCGCAACGAGATGCACTCGGGATCGTAGGCTGCCTCGTGTACCAGATCCAGGAACGGATTCATGGCCTCGTAAGGGTAGAAGAGCAGCTTGTCGTGCTGCAGCACCTGCTCGCGGATGGAGCGGGTCATGTCGATGGTGGGGTTGGGCTGTGGCTTAAACGGCGTAAAGAGGAGCTCGTTGCGCAGGTGCTCGGGAATCTTGCCCTCAATGCCAAAGACGTAGCCCAGGTTGAGCGGGATATCGCAGGTAAAGACAGAGCGGCGCGAAAGCTCGAGCGCCTTGCGGATAGTCTTGAGCGTCGCCTTCTCGAGCGACCCCGAGACCGCGAGCACTACCGGCTGCAGGCGCAGGCGCTTCTTGAGAATGCGCTTCATGTGCTGGCGGTAGTCCTCTTCCTCTTCGACGCCCTCGCCGTCCGGATCGATGTCGGCGTTGCGGGTGACGCGGATCAGCGCACGATCCAGCGGCTTATAGGAGCCAAAGCAGCTGTCCAGGCAGGCGAGGATGACGTCCTCGAGCAAGATGTAGGAGTAGGTGCCGGTGGGCGAGGGGATCTCGACCACGCGGTTCATCGAGGCGGGAATCTCGATAAGGCCCAGTAGGCTCTCCTCGTCGGTGGCGCCGTCCAGACCACAGGCCAGATAGAGCGCGCCGTTGCGCAGGTTGGGGAAGGGGTGGCGAGGATCGATGACCAGCGGCGAGATGACCGGCGACACGTAGGCCTGGAAGTAGCGGGTTACAAAGGTACGCTCCTCGGGCGTAAGCGAATCGATGTGGCGCGGTGAACGCCCAAGGTGTCGAGCTTGCCCTCGATGCTCTTAAAGATGGACTCCCAACGGGTAAGGAGCCCGGGCATTTCGGCCATGACAGCATCGACCTGTTCGGAGGCGGTCATATTGCTCTTGTTGTCGACAGGTTGTTTTTTGAGCTCCGCCAGATCGGACAGGCCGCCCACGCGCACCATGAGGAACTCATCGAGGTTGGACTCGAAGATCGAGACGAACTTAGTCGCTCGAATAACGGAACGGTTTCGTCGAAGGCTTCGTCGAGCACGCGGTTGTCAAAGCGTAGCCAGCTGAGCTCTCGGTTTTGCGTGTATGAGAAGTCGCGCGGCGGTTTGCGCAGCTTTGCGGCGGCTTGCTTCTTTTCGATTTTGCTCGGCATATGCATCTGTCCGTTCAGTCCCCACAGGGGACGGTAGCCTAACACTATTCACTATTGTCTCAATTTAGTCGACCTGTGGCACGGACGTATTGCGTGAACGGTATCTTTACCTACTTCTTACGCTGCCAAGGCATGCAACTAACTGCCCAACTCGTTTAGAAACAATCTATATCCATACTCAATTGGTGAGGATGTATGAATAAGAATGATTGCGAGCTGAATATAATCGAATCCAAATTGAATCATGAACAAACGACATATATATGCAGAAAACCGTTTTAGCTATGCAATTCCTAAACATGAAAATATTTGTGCAATCTAGCTTAATTCCTTAGAAAAAAGAACATTTACCTTTGAAAACCTGCTTTAGAGAACCGAAGTGCATCATGGGGGAATCATATGAGATATACCGTTCATCGCACTTTGCTGACCGTTCGGGGGCGAGGTGGAATTGCAGGTGGTTTTTGGATATAACTAGAGCTGTCAGCAAGCAGCGTCCCATACGGAGGGGCGCTGATACATTCGGCCAGTAAGGCCGAAAGAAAGGTAGGAGGCCATGACGAAAGGTCTGCACGTGCCTTCCGAGATCGGCAAGCTCAGGAAGGTCTGCCTGCACCGTCCCGGCGACGAGCTCCTCAACCTGCCGCCCGACGAGCTCGAGCGACTCCTGTTCGACGACGTCCCGTTCCTGGAGGTCGCGCAGCAGGAGCACGACACCTTCGCCCAGATCCTGAGGGACCAGGGCGTGGAGGTCCTCTACCTCGAGAACCTCGTCGCCGAGGTGTTCGACCAGGTCCCCGCGCCCGCGCCGAGTTCACCGACCAGTACATCGCCGAGGCCGGCATCCGCGGCCAGCACATGCCGCAGATCGTCCGCGAGAAGCTGGACTCCATCGAGGACAACCTCGAGTTCGTCAAGAAGACCATGGCCGGCATGACCAAGTCCGAGATCGACATGCCCCTCACGGCGTCCACGACCCTCGACTCCCTGGTCAACTCCGAGTCCGAGTCCGACCTGATCATCGACCCGATGCCCAACCTCTACTTCACCCGCGACCCGTTCGCGGTCGTCGGCGAGGGCGTCAACCTCAACCGCATGTACTCGGTCACCCGCAACCGCGAGACCCTGTACGGCAAGTACGTCTTCAAGTACCACCCCGACTACAAGGACGTCTCCCTGTACTTCCGCCGCGACTGCCAGTTCCACACCGAGGGCGGCGACGTGCTGAACATCAACGAGAAGACCCTCGCCGTCGGCATCTCCCAGCGCACCCAGCCGCCGCGATCGACGTCATGGCCAGAACATCTTCTGGAACTCCGACTCCAAGGTCGAGCGCATCCTGGCCTTCGACATCCCGGTCTCGCGCGCCTTCATGCACCTCGACACGGTCTTCACCCAGATCGACGTCGATAAGTTCACGATCCACCCCGCATCATGGGCACCCTGCGCGTCTACGAGCTGACCGCCGGCAAGAACCCGGGCGACGTGAACATCCGCCTGATCGAGGACACCCTCGAGCACGTCCTGGAGGACGCCACCGGCGTCGACCAGGTCAAGCTGATCCCCTGCGGCGGCGGCGACCCGATCGCGGCCTCCCGCGAGCAGTGGAACGACGGCTCCAACACCCTGTGCGTCGAGCCCGGCAAGATCTGCGTCTACGCCCGCAACACCGTCACCAACGACGTGCTGTACAAGGAGGGCCTGGACCTTCTCGTCGTGCCCTCCGCCGAGCTCTCCCGCGGCCGCGGCGGCCCGCGCTGCATGAGCATGCCCTTCTGGCGCGAGGACCTCTAAGGTCTTTCAGGACCCGTACAGGTCATAATACATACATCTAGCTGCCATTAGATGTCTCCCATTGGGTCGGTGCGGGTTTTCGCACCGCCCCAATCTTGTATGAGGGACGTCAACACGATTGGATGACTGCTTTTGTAAGGAGCTTGGCCATGGACATCAAGACGATTGGCGTTGAGGAATGGCTCAACGTTTGGGAGAAAAGTGCCACGTGGGACATCGCCCAGTCGACGATCTCGTCGCTCACCATGGGCGAGCTGCGCGCGCTCGATGAGCAGGACGGCGCCACGTTCTACGAGCGCTTGGACCGCGAGAAGATGAACTACGGCTGGATCGAGGGCTCGCCGGAGTTTAAGGCCGTGGTTGCCAAGCTGTATCGTCGGGAGGTCAATCCCGACCACATTCTGCAGACCAATGGCTGCACGGGTGCGAACCTCAACGCCATCATGGCCGTGGTCGAGCCCGGCGACCACGTTATCGCCGAGTGGCCCACCTACGCGCCGCTCTACGAGATTCCGCGCACGCTGCGCCGAGGTCGAGTATTGGGAGCTTTGCGAGGAACTCGGCTGGAAGCCCGATATCGAGGAACTCAAGCGCTTGGTGCGCCCCAACACCAAGCTTATCTGCATAAACAACGCATCGAACCCCATCGGTACGGTGCTCGATACCGATATGCTCGGCCAGATTGCCGAGATCGCCCGTTCGGTGGGCGCCTACGTGCTGTGCGACGAGGTGTATCTGCCGCTCGAAAACACTGAGTCCTTTATGTCGATGGTCGACGTGTACGAGAGGGCCATTGTCACCAACTCGTTGTCGAAGACCTATTCGACGCCTGCGGCCCGCGTGGGCTGGGTCGTGGCCGACGAAGAGGTGTCCAACCGCATCCGTACCTATCGCGATTACACCATGATCTGCGGCGGCGTGTTCAACGATGCTCTGGCGACCTATGTGCTTGAGCACAAGGATAAGATTCTCGAGCGCAATCGCAAGATCGTGTTTGGCAACCGCGATATCGCGCAGGCTTGGATCGATACGCAGCATCGCGTTTCCTGGACGGCCCCGCAGGGCGTGTCCACCTCGTTTATCCAGCTGGATATTCCCGAGGATGACGAGGAGTTCTGCAGGCGCCTGCTGTCCGAGAGGGGAGTGCTGCTGGTCCCCGGTAGCCGTTTTGAGCTTCCCTGCGGCGCACGCCTGGCTACTGCGCGAGCGAGGACGTTCTGCGCGAGGGCCTGAGGCTTTTGGGCGAGGCACTGGCGGAGTTCGATCGCTAGGATTCCGATGGTCTTCGGGGGCCTTATCCAAATTAGCCGAAGATAATCGAAAACGGACCCGTTTCCCTAGGGGAAGCGGGTCCGTTTTTCTATACCGAGAAGTCAAGTTGTTACAAATGGGGCCGTAAAGCGAGGCGGTATCCGCTGGGCCTTATACTGAGTTTCCGGTGAACGGTATCAAGCGTCTGGTAAACGGTAATTTATTTATCAGAAATGAATAGGACAAACTTTTTTCTGAATAAAAATGAAAATGGTTGAGACGCGGTGTGAACCGCTAATTCTATTCATAGCTTTATTGGAAATATGCAATTTGAGGATGGTTTAACAAAGTTTAGTTCCATTTGATTTTAGGATTAAAACGCGTTTAAGCACGTAAATACGCTTTATTAAGATGAAGTGTGCCATGCGTGAAGTATATGTGTATGCCGTTCACCCCTATAAAAAACCGTTCGGGGGCAAGGTGGAAGTATGAGCTGATTTGGATATAAATATGTCGTCAGCAATAACGCCTCA
>ENA-OQCS01000473-OQCS01000473.1-human-gut-metagenome-genome-assembly--contig:-NODE-473-length-22304-cov-3.948821_pt1 | contig 22304 bp, 23 predicted proteins | sample MGYA00242757_ERZ504575 | MGnify/ENA primary metagenome ERZ504575 (study PRJEB26092, sample SAMD00036297) | human gut metagenome | host: Homo sapiens | study: EMG produced TPA metagenomics assembly of... | reverse complement strand
CTCGCTAACCGATAAACTCATCTTAGAGATTTGTTCGACAAATCGAATTTCAAAAATATCAAAGAGCTTAAAGTGATTCAAGATGAATCGAATTTATTTAATTTTTAACCGACTAGTGACCAAAAAATTTTTAGTGGACACTAGTGATATTACATAAATTGTTTTTCCTATCACCAGCTCATAATTAGAGATAGAGGGACATAAATCCCTATTAACACATTGGTTACAAGGTTTTTCATTGCCTCTAATTCTAAGCCAAGCATTTCCTTCTGTTATTTCTTTATAGAGAAGTTCCTTTAAAGATGAATCTTGTATATTTCCTAATACACTGCAATTCACATTGGCATAGACTTCTCCCGAAGGATAAATTGTTAACTTACCGAAAAAATTATCATTCAAAGTCCGATGCCTAAATATCGTTTTTCTATCAATAGGGGCAGCCAATATATCTTGCATTTCCAAGTAGACATACTCTCTAAAGAAATCTTTATTTTCCGCTGTATAAAAAGGTTTTATTTGAACTACCGTTTCTGCAGGTATCTCCATTTTTTCTATACGTTCCATATCAGATTCATTGGATACTATCAAATTCCACTTCACTCTATCGTACGGGAACTTCTGCATATCTTCAGTCAGCTGATTACCAAAACCTTCAGCATGGACTAAAACTTCTAAAACACATTTGGTCTGTTGCACCAATTCTTCATATTCACTACACAAGAATGTATTATCCAAATACAAATGCACATCTACCTTTGATTTTTCCATGTCAGGAAGCAATTGCCTAACATAGCTATTTTTATTCGGATTTCCTCCTGCAAATATATTAATCCGTTTAATGCCATTCATCAAGAATTGGCGTATTAATCGACGATAATCGTCTGTTTTCAGTCCATCACCGGAGTGAACAGTACAGTGATTTATTTGATGGAAGTAAGAAGTACAAGCCGGACACTCCAACTCACACGTTGCCGGTAAATACAGATTTACTTCATTAAGGTTTTCCATAACACGATTTCCCAAAGAGGCTTTTTTTTCCTCATCTTTGACACGTATATCTGAATTCAAGAACAAAGTTGGCTGAAAGATATAAGGCTTAGGAAATTTCCCGTCATATTCTATACAATCACCCGAAAACAATTCTCTTACAGCCTCAACAAAATGTCTTACAACTTCGTTTTCCATCATTTCCTTATCCAACAAAACACTATACCCATTCGTCGGATTTTGCCACTGTTCAATAATCAACTGTACAATCGGATAATCAGGACAAATCAAATAAGTTGCATTCAGAGTATTATAAACTACTGTTTTGTCATTACTACGCAACAAAAACGCATAAGGCTCCAAATAAAATAAATAATTCATTGCATTTACTCCTTTTTCAATTAATCGACTACAATAGAAGATAACAACTCCTCATAATGATTCGGATAATTCTCAGCATACGTTAAAAAAATCCCAAACTCCTCTTTCAACTTAGCATCCGTTTGTATGCCGGGACATATCAATTGCCCATTCTTTTCCTTCAACAAAAACAAGCACTGACCGCAGCTCCTTTTTAAATAACAGTGTCGACAGCTTTTTACTACCTTTTCGTACATCGAACTATAATATTTAGCTACAGCTGCACAGTCCAAATTCAGTTTTCCATCCTTCAGATATCCAATAGCATGTTCTTGTCCAATCTTTTCGCATGGAAGAATTTTTCCACGAACTGTCAAAAATAATTTGCGTTCAAAAGGGCGACAAGTGCCTGTGGGAATGTATCGGTCTTCCCACCCCGTATCAAACAAATCCAAATAAGTAGCATAACGATTACCACCATATCGCATCAACATCGAATGATAGCTCACGGAACGGCTGCCATCCTTAATGAAAGTATACTTCAAATCCTCGTGTTGCACTGCTTCATCAAAGCTCCTCACTCTATCATTAAACATTTTAGAAAACTCTTCAACACGTTCCGGAATAAGCCCAGTAGTATTTAGCTGCGCCATACGAGGATTCTTCCCAAACAGTTCTTTGATGGAATAATAACATTCTGCAACAGAATTCAAGTTATGCAATACAGAGTTGAAATTTACTTTCTTTTCAAAATAATCCGGATAGGTTTCTTGCAGTTTCTTTACGTTTCTGACTACACGTGAGAAAGACGAATTTCCATGCTTATCTACCCGATAAGCAGATTGCACCTCATTCCCGTCCAAACTAATCAGAATACTAAAATTCTTTTCCACCAAATAGTCCATATACCGGTCCAGTAGCATAGCATTCGTGGTTGTATTGTAATTAAAATCAAAGAAGGCAAATTCAAACTCTCAATATAGGCAATTGTTTCCTTCACCAGTTTCATATTCAGCAGAGGTTCTCCGCCATAAAATCCAATTGTAATCTCATTTTTATGAGAAACATTATAATCAGAACACCATAGTTTAGTCAAATAATCTACCAATAGTTTTACGTTTTCAAAAGCCTGGTCACCTGTTTCTCGCCGGTCATAATTAGAATAAAATTCACCATAACCACAATACTTACATTCCAAATTACACCTATCAGTTACTTCAATCAATAATTGCCGCAACCCTGCAAGGTTTCGTTTTACCAATTCTTCACTATAATCTGTTTGAAATGTTACCCCTCTCTTTTCAAAAAAACAATGTTCTTTCAGAAATTTCAGTTTACGTTCGTAATAATTTGTTCTATCAACAAGTGATGCATCCATATGTTCCATTACAGTTGCCATTTCTTCCGGCACATAAAGAAAATAGCACAAAGCATCCGAATATACATATTGATGCTGATTCCCAGTAGTTATCAAAAAAGACTTATCCATCATTTACTATTTTAATGTAGCAATTACCAATATCGGATTACTCTCTTCCTCTACATTCTCCAAAGTATGGATGAATTTTGCTTTTAGAGATTCATCCTTTACGTCAGAAGTTCTCATCTCGTCTATATCTATCCAGTTGTCTTCACTGTTCGGAATAAGTACATCTATCCAATACTTTCCTTGTGAACGATAATCTACATGGAACGACCCTCCACACAAATCATTATCCAAGATAAAGTACTTAGCACCTTCCAGCCTACGAAGGGTGTGATTACCCAGCATTCGTTCCGTAATCTCGGATTTTCGCTCTTTTACTTTCACTTTTCCAGTCTGTTTGCCATAACAATAAGTATAAATGGTTTCCCCCTTACTGCACAACAGATAGATATTATCCTTACTCGGATAATAAGAATATATGGAAAAATAATCGAAAGCGCTTCTTTCCCTAAACCAAACATGAGTCGCCCCATAATCACCTTTTTCTTCATGGGTTGAAATGATATATTGAGGTACCAACTCATTCGCAGGGCTGTCATAACGATAAATCGTATCGGTATCCGGATATTTCAAGGTCAACTGATTGCCATAGGTATCTATACTGGTAAAAGGTTCTAACCAATAGTTAACAAACTGCTGGAAATTAATTCCGTTCTTCATAATTTCCTCTTCACGCCCGATATGTGCCGGATTTTTGAATATCTTTTTTTTCTGGTAAGTACTATCAACCCATGCAAAAGACCATACCGAATCTTTTGGTGTCGGTTTATTGATAAATGCCAGATTTTGAGCTATAAAGAACTTGTTATCATACAATGCAAATTGGAAATACATTGTCATAAATACATCATCCGGAGATGTTTTTGCAGCTGTCCGCTTATAATTGCCTTCATAATCATAGACTTTAACTCCAACTATTGTCGTCTGGATATATACTTCTTTGGTGTTCTCGTCCACGAAGAAATCAGCCATTCTGATATATTCTTCCGGTCCTTGTCCAACTTTGCCTACCTTATTCAAGAACTTTCCGGAACGTGAAAATCGGAGGACATGATTGTCTTTATAATGTTTCACCCAGATGTCAGAATCAGTCACCTTCATTTTAGTAATTTCTCCTATTAGAGATTCGTCCGTCACCTCCAACGAAACAATCTCCACTTCGCAGCAGCTTCGCTCAATGGTAGTAAAGCAACCTTAGACACATTGTCTGATGATAGATTAATAACTGGAGTACCCTCTTCATCTTGCAAAGTATTCTCCTTTTTATTGCCACTACATCCTAATAAGAATGAAGCAATAGCTATCAGTAAAAAACAATTTTTCATAAATACAATCATCAATATACCTCATTCTGAAAGTAGTAGAAAACACACATATCATGCACTTCCACTACTTCCAAAATAACGGTACAAATTACTTACTTCACAATTCAAACAGTTGCAAAATACAATTTTTATTCTCCTATAAACAAGGCAAGAATAAAAACATCAAACTTGTATTATTTACTACTATTCCTACATGCTATGTGATCCATGAGTACCGCCAGTCCACGATGGAGAGTACAGACTACCTGCAACATTTGCATTAAAGTTGTCAACCGGTCCAGACGGTCCAGCGCAAGCACACAAACAACAGTTTTCTCCTCCCAAAAGGCGATTCAACTCCTTTTCACTGAGTTCAGCTTTATTAAGCTGATCCAATTTAATCTTACCTAACTTTTTCATTGTCATCAAAATTTTAATTAAACATTCAATTTATGTATAGCATAAAACTATCTCTATTATTTATCCACAAATATTATTTCACGATATTTCCAACGCAAAGTATTCTTTGGGAAATTACAATGTAACAAAAACTCCATTTCAGGTAAAGCATATAACTTAGCTAATACATTTTTTACCGACTCACATATACAAACTTCTCCACACACAGTAACCATTCACCTAAATCTCGCCAAACATCAACTGGAAATAAAAACAATGGTTCAACATACCTCACTCTATACTCAAACTGACAGAAAAACCGTTCAACACCTAATACTATTTGCTCCAACATCCAAGAAGTCCGAGAGCGAAACAAAGAATTCTCGTCATAGAAACGAAATAGAAAATAATCTCCTACCCACAATAAGAACTGAAATGTACCCATATAAGGCACTTTCATCTCTTGCCACAAAGCTATCAAGAATTCATCCACATCTGTAAGTTGTTCATCCACATCCATCTCTATCAAAGACTTTTGAGCTAAACATTCTATCAAACATCCCCATTTGGCAAGCCTAATCCCATTTTGTTCTGTAAACACTTTTTGTTGTATTTGCTCCAGCAAATTAAAGTTCTCTCCCTCCATTTGCTTTTTGCCTCCCACATAAGTATCACTCAAAAATCCGGAAAGGCAAAGTGTAAATTGTTTATCCAGCAATAAATCTAAATCCGGATATTGTATCTTATACTGATTCCAGACCAAAGAATTGTTAGGATAAAAGCACCACAAATCTCTCCGAAAGGGAACTGTTTAGGATGGACTGACGGATTTTGATTCAAGAAAAGTAAAAAATGAGTATCGACCTTTCCTGTATTTCAACCATATTCTCAATATCAAACGAAAAAGTGACTTTGATATGTTCTCCTTGTTGTTCAGAGAAATAAGCCACAAAATAATGAAACAAACTTTGGAACTCACGATAGAATGAGACAACCTCAGTCAAGAGGCTTCCCCACGCTTTTCGAGAATAAAAAACAGAAAAACAACACCACGCTTTTCCTCCCATCAACGTATAATTCTGTTTCATATTATGCCAAGAGTATTTTATTAGTATAATCAAAATTCCGATATACAATCCCTTGTCCGAACCCATTCGGATTTACCGTTTTACAATCATTATCCATTTTTTTCATCTTCAGATAGTTTATAGCCTCTGTTACACCCATGACAATTACCACTATCAGATTCGCATCTTTAACTTTATAATATTGATGATTAAAATCATACAAACAATTAGATTTGTTTCTAAGTATCATTTCCTCATCTTTAAAATTCAGTCGAATTCCGTTCTCCATCTCATCCCATATTCCTTCTTTCCATTCTCCTTTTATCACAAGTCGATATTTATCCCCTATACATTGTTTTAGCATGTCTGATTCATCCGGATGATTATAATTCATTGCAATATTGTTCTGTATCACTCCTATGCCAAAACGTTGTCCTTTATACAACATCAATACTCTCGTAGAGTAGGGATTTATATAATCCAGATAGACACTCTGCAACTTCTTCAACAAAAACTCTTGTGCTATCCGCTCTTCATCTGCATGCATCAAAACATTATAAAATTCCTTCTGATTAAAAATTTCCTGCACAAGCCCTCTACACAACAAACGATTGAAAAATTCAACATCTTCCAAACCATATCCTACAAACACTTCATTGTATCCTCTCGCCTCAACGAACTCCTTTCTTTCCAAGCAGACCCTTCCGAAAACATCACGATAACAAAGATTACTCGTATAAAATAGACGCTCTTTATTGTTAAATTCTTTTAACATAAACTCTGCAAACCCTCTACCTAAGTAATTATCTGCATCCAAATTGCATACTACTTCTCCTTCTGCCAATCTGAAAACCATATTCCTGCTATGCTGCGTCGATAATAAGCTGGTTCAGTAGTCCTATAATAGACAAGAATACCCATCTCAATATATTTCATCATAGATTGAGCAATCCATTCTTCTAATCCATCTTGCGAATTATAATCCAGCACAACAAACTCGACCTCATCTACTAAGAAATTATCAAGAATATTCTTCTCCAAAGTTTCTTGTAAATGTTTAAGCCGATTCATACAAGTGATGCAAAATGAGATTTGTTTCATAGTGCTATATAGCCATTATTAATGAATAGTAAATCTACCGAATGCATAAGCTCCATCCAAACCTTTTATCTCAAGTAAAAAATCACCAACTAAGCCTTTCTGTAATTGTACTTTTCTCAATATTGGAGAGTCAATATTCTCAGTAGAAGAGTAAACAACATCCCCATTCTGAGAAATTACAATTTCAATCTCACCTATAGATTGATAGAACTCCAAGTCAATGGAGTGGTCATCATTCAAAAATGCTAAAAAAGGAGTCACTGGAGGAATAGAACGGTGACCATTCCCCGGACCATCCGGTAAATCAAAATCCTCATCCATGATGATTTCTACTCTTGAAGGAAAAGTTACTGACTTTCCATTCACTACATTTACCACAAAGAAGCAGTATAAACTTAACAAAATAAAAAATGATTTCATAGTATCTTTAGTTTTGAATGTAACAAAGATAGCCATTTAATCACTTCTTAGGGAAAGTACAAGTGGACAACACAAAAGAGAATAACAAACTATATATCAAGAAAATACTAAAAAAAAAGCTACTAAGTTAATGGACGAAAAGCAAGAAGTTCTTCTAATAAAGAGTTATAAATTCTTCCAATTTATCAGTAGTATCCAAATTTAAGCTCTCCCTCAATCTCCGTTTTTTCGTAAAAATAGAATTCATCTCGCAGTCAAAAGTAAACATCAACTCAGTGGTAGTGAAACCAACTTTAAGCAAAGCTATCAATATCAGGTTACCACTCGTTAATTTAAAATCTTTCTTTAACCGAGAAATCAAATTACCATATATCAAATCCATGTATTCAAGGAGCTGTTCTTTCTCTTGTTTGGTCATATTCTTCACAATCAGCTTTTCCTTCTTCAATTGATCCAAGAGATAAACACCATTTACACATACATTTTCACGTATTTTTTATTCTCACTCTCCAACAGCAAAATCTTTTGATTCAATTTACCAACCTTCTCTCTATTTGTTTCCGCTGTTTCACCTGTTTTGTGTTTCAACACATCAAGTTCATAAACATATCGTTTAATCATGCACTCATTCTCCTTTATTACTTGCATATTTTTCCGGAACATCTCTTTGTATCTTTTTCTTAAAAGAAAATACAAAACAAGACATAATAGGATAATAAATAAAACGATTACCATCCAAAATAAAACTGTATTTTCTTTTCGTGTTCAACTTGTTGCTTTTCTAAAAGAAGCTTTCCTTTTTCATATTTACGTTGCAAAGTCAAAATTTGAGATGCTTGTTTAGCATCCAGGTCAACGGACAACAACGAATCAGACTTCTCTTTGAAATAGAGAGCCATTGCATACTTTTTCTGCCTCTTTTCCAACAGATACAAATAGTGGTATGCCCCTGCCAGAGTACGAGGCCTTTCTGATTTCAAAGCTAAAGTAAAATATCTTTTTGCCTCATCCAACTTATTTTGATTTAAATAAATGTTCCCCAATGACATTGAACAGTGATGCATAGAATGCCTATCTTGTTCAGTCTCTACCGCAGTTTTCAACAAGATTATTGCATTTTCCAAATCTCCCTCATTTCTTTTTGCAATTCCTTTTACTTGTAACAAAGAAGGAGTTACTCGTTCAAAATCGATACATCCTTTCTTTTCTTCACACAAGGACAAAGCCCTATTGATGTAGTTATAAACACTGTCATATTGTTGTTCTACATAATAAATACGAGCAATATCCCGATAAGCATATATAACCCCTAAAGTATCGGCTGCCTTTTGAAAACAATATACCGAACTTTGATAATTATCAAGAGCATCTTTGTGTAGCTTTCTATCTGCATTCAAAATACCGATATACTCATATGCCAACCTTGTAGCTTATACTCTTCCGTTTTCTCCAATTTAGCCAAAGCATTCAAATAGGCTTGCATAGCCAGCGTATCATTCCCCTGCAAATCCATCACTTTGCCATAATAAAACAATGCCTTCCCCGCTTTCACGTTATCACCCCCATTCTTATAATAATCTACCGCCAACTTTATCAACGAATCCGACTGCATGCTATCCAGATAGTTCTTATCACGGGCTTGTGTCAACAGCAGCACATAGTCTGCCCGCTGCTTTCCACGAAGCTTCTCCGGATGAGGAATTTGCTCCAACAGCAGTAATGCACTGTCAGGATATACATCCATATACCTCTCTACCTTATCAAAAACATTGGATACGTTCTTCTCTACGCAAGAACCTAACAGTACACAAACGGACAAAAGCCCAAGATATAACAGTTTTTTCATATGAACATGTTCTTTACCAGATTATCATTGCGTATACACAGAATCCTTTTGGAGATAAATATTCACACCAGCCAACGGCAATCCTTTTTCCCCATCAGTCACAATGCCATTTGTCTGCGCATTAGAAACAACTGCACAGCAGAATGTTATGAACAGTACTATACATCGCTTCATAATCCATGTATATATAATTAAACTTTGGATGAGAATAAGCTTTTTTACGGCCTCTCCCTTCAAAGATACAAAAAACCGCTTCAACAATGTACAAAAACAAGATAAATGTGACAAACAAAACAAATAGCTCAGAGCTTGTTTCCCCTTACATAGGCTTCCTTTCCATTTTCTGTACGGAGTTATCAGCGCTATCGGCCGTGATGCGCTCTGCCAACGGCCGTCAACCACTCGACTAACGACCGTCAACAAGGTGCTTCATAACCGTTGAACACCTATTATACTCATAGTTTCCCCATACTGTGCACCTATCTTATTCCTATTATGAGCAGCTGCAGTCTATCGGTAAACGGTCTTTTACGAAGTTAATACCGTGTTTACACGAAACGCATATCGTGTAAACAAGATATTTGCAAAATGCTGTACATTCTATTAATACACTAACAAACAAGATATTAACTTACTTTTCGGCGTATTTCCGCTGTGGAAGCAAAAGTTGCTTCCACCTTTTGAGTTGCTTCCACAGCACTTGTAATGCCGATGAATAAAGGGATGCAGGAAGTAGGTGGAAGTGTGGAAGCAGAAATGATAAAACTAAGCAGAGATAATTTTCCCTTAAAAGCAATAAAACTCCAGAATCTGCTGGAGCAAAGCATCCTGCTTTCCCAGACCTTTTTCCAACTCCACACTTTTCAGGTTATAGAGTTGTGCCAGCAAAGCTGACGACTGCTTCTCGCAAAGACGGGAATCATGTACCTGCTCCATCCAGCAGACGGTCTCTCCCCAAACATCTACCGAAAGATGTGACAAGACTTCTGTCGGGGCTCCCCCCTTCTCCACCTTACGGAAGATTTCGACCAAAGCACACAACAAGCTGGACATTATCTGTTTACAACGGGAATGGGAACGGGATTCCCGGTTTCTGAAACGTAGCAGGAAATAGTACCCCAGCCATAAATAAACGGTGGTGACTTCTGCATGGATTTTCTCTATCCTCTTCCAATGCGCAACCAAGGCAGCATCAATTTCTTCCAGAATCGCATCCGTATCATCTTCTATGTAGTATTTCTGCGCAAGACACTCTATCACGCACCCCCATTTCGCCATATCCACACACTCTTGCGTACGCCCCATCCATACATGGGCTTCCTCCAATATCCGGAATGCCTTTTCTCCACATTCTGGAGCATCATAAAACCGATACTGACGAAACAACAGAAGAGACTGACATAATAACTCATCCAAAGAGTACTCCGCACTTTCCATATTTAAAATTCAAGTATCCATTCTGGTAACAAAATCGAGCAAAAGTAATCATTTCCTAAGAAAATCACGCTGTTTCAGCACAAAAACCGGCAGGAAAAAGAAGATACCGATGACGGACATCACCAGTCCGCCAATGGTACCCGCCGCCAATGGAAACCAGAAAGCCTCCTTGTCCTCACCTATCATGAAAGGGATAAATCCCAGAATGGTAGAAACTACCGTGAGGAAAATAGGAACGACCTTCGCATTCCACGCCTTGACGTAGGCACGAAGAGCGGAAAGACGGGGGAAACGACGTCGGATGCTGTTGTACTCGTTCAGGATATAGATGCTGGCATTCACCGTGATGCCGCACAGCAGGACGAACGAGGCAAAACCGCCCTGGTCGAAGTTCAGCCGGAACCAATAGAAAGTAAGAAATACCCCGATATAAGAAACCGGAATCACAAAGATGATAGCAAGCGGCTGCTTCAGGGAGTTGAACAGAACGCTGGTCGTAAAGAAGATGATGGCTATCACCACCAGCAGAAGCAGGTATTGGCGGTTGTCCTTCTCGCCCCATGACCAACTGTTGCTGTCCGACTCGGCTGTATAACCCATCGGCAACAGTTTGTTGAACTCCTCCAGGACACGTTTCTGTATCTTGTTGCCCATCTCATTGGAGCCGATATATTCGTATTGCAGGCAGAGGCGGTACTGCTGGTTTTCTTTGGCAATCTCCTGCGGCATCTGTCCCTTTTCCACAGTAGTCAGTTCGGAAAGCTTGTAATGCTTGCCGTTTCCTACTCCATAGGGAAAGAACTGCATCGCCCAGATGTCATATTCGGCAGACTGGCGGGAAGAGAGCTTGATTTTCTCCGTTCCCTGCTCGGCCGCTACCGAGCCAATCTCCAGATTCTTGCCGAAGATGGGGCGCACCGCAGAGAAAAGCACTTGCGCGTCGATGCCCTCTTGCGCCATGCGCTCCTTGTTCAGGTTGAAGTAGAATTCCCGATAGTCATCCTTCCACCAGGAGAACTCCGAATTGATGAGCACTTCCTTGATACGCCGGTGCGTCAGCAGCTTGGCTTCAGCTTCTCCGCCCACTCATAGAGTTCGTCGTAGTTGTAGCCGTACATCCTGATGCGGTAGGAGCCGGCACTCTCGCGGACGTCATTACTGAACCCCTGGTCCTGCAATCCGTAGATGCCCCAGCTGCCGCCTCCCAGTTCCAGTGCCTTGCTTATCATATTGGCTTTCAGTGTATAGGGAAAACCGCTGTTCCGGGCTTCCTTCTTGAAATAAATCTGCATACTGGCACGCCGGGGGCTGTAAATGGAAGTATGAAACTGCCTGATTTCCTTGAACCGGCTGAGGTAGGTCTCCATACGTTTCATCAAAGTGTTCATCTGCTCGAGGGTGCTGCCATTGGGAAGGTTGGCGTTGGCATAGAGCACCACCTCCTCATTACGGGTGAAGTAACTGCCTTCGTACACCTTCTGTATGAAAAGCCGCAAGCTGCCGCCCAGCGCCTTGTCCACAACGGGTTTCACCGACTCCTTATAGGTATCCGAACCGAATACCTTATTGTAAGCAGCTTTCCATTTTCCCCCTCCTTCCAGTTTGCCGGGCAACAGAAAAACGGGCAGACCGAAACCCAACAGTAACAGCAGGCATACAGCCCAGCGCCAACGGCACAGAAAACGGATGAGAGCAGAGTAGCAGCAGGAGAAATAAACGGGGAAACGTCTGAAAATCCGTCCCAACCTTGTTTTGAATGTTTGCGTCAGCCCCGGCAAGACAAGACGCCTCTTCTTCCCCGTAATCCGCCTCACCAGTCCTATCTTCTCAATCATCGACGGAACAAAGAACAACGCCACCATCAAGGAAACAGCCAGATTGATGATCACTACCGCTGCAAAGTCCTGCAGGTTGAGCCGTATCCTCTCGTCAAGGAAGAAAATGATAACAAGCGCACCCATCGTAGTGAGGGTTGCCGCCAACACCGACAGGAAGGCCTTGAGATTACGCCGGTGCAGAATGTGGTCGGTCATGACAATGGTACTGTCTATCACCAGATTCAGCGAGACAGTGATACCCGCCAGCGAATAAAGCTGCATCTCAAGTCCGAAGAGGTAGTAGAAGATAAGTGCCACCGCTATATTTACAGCCAGGCTGGTAACTATCAGAAAAAGATATTTCAACTTACGAGTAATGAGCCATACGAATACAAGCAGGATGAGTACCGTCAAACCGGTACGGAAGTAAATCTTGTCCAGTTCTTCCCGTATGTACTCGGTCGCATCATAGCTGGTATGCACTTCATATCCGACAGGAAGTACCTGCCGAACAGCTTCCATCTCGTCCATCACGGCACGGTTCAGTTGCAACTGGTTGGCAGTTTCTTCCGCAGTAATGGATAGATAGACGGAATTCAGCCCATTGATGCGGTAATAGCTTTGCGGCTCCTCCTCCATACGGACAGCCGACACCAGTTCGTCCAAGCGGAGCAGTTTCCCGTCGGTAGCCGTCACGGTGATGGCAGCAGGATTAAAACCAAGGGAGTTGCTCTCCGGCACCAGTGCCAGGCGTATCCATTCCCGGCTACCGTTACCTGTATCCACATTGTGCGTACCCAGAAATTCCTTCCGGTAATGCCGCTGTACTGCCTCGCTGATGTCCGATAGGGTCACACCCAGCAAGCGCAACTGTTCACTGTCATATTCCAGTCTCCACTCCATGGGCGTGGCACCGCTGAGTTCCACCTTATAGATACCCGGAATATTTGCCAGCCGCGGCTTGATATGCTCCTCGGCATACTGCTGAATCAATATCGGAGTGGAAGGGGCATTCAGTGTGAAGGACATGAAAGGGCGTGAGGCGTTCTCGTCGGGCACTTTCATGTGAATGGTGGGATAGCTGACACCTTCGGGCAATTGGGGCCACGTCTGCCGGATGATGGTGGAAGCTTCGAAGCGGACTGCCTCGACATCGGCATGCTTGTCCAGCTCCACAGTAATGTTGCCGTAGCCGTTGCCCGAGGTGGAGTTCAGCCGCTTCACTCCGCGGATACGCGCCAGCATGGATTCCAGCTTGCTGGTCACTTCCATCTCCACCACCCGCGACGAAGTGCCAGGCATGCTGAAACCCACCGTGAAGCCGGGCAGGCTGCGTGACGGATTCAGCTTGACGGGGAGCAGCGGTATCAACGCCACCCCTACCAAAGCAAGGCAGACAAACGCCACTATGACGGTGAAGGAAGAAACTCGTTTCATCAGTTATTATAATCAAATTTTTCCGACAGCGAAAATCCGCTGGCAAAGTCGTGCAACGTCAGTTTCCGTATCTTGTAATAATTCAGCCAGTAGTCCTGCAAGGCGGAGATGTAATTGCGTTGCGCTTCCTGCTGGCGGTTCAGCGAGAGGGTCAGGCTGTTGATGTCTGCCTTGCCGATAATGAAGCGCTGGCGGGTTTCGTTATACGCCAGGATGGCAAGGTCGAGGGCCTCTTCGGCACTGGCGACGAGGGCTTGCTGGACGTGAAGTCGCTGACGGTCATGATAACCTCCTCCTCAATGCTGATTTCACTCTGCCGGGCAGAAGTCTTCACCACGTTCAGATTGTTCCTCGCCATGTTGTATTTGCCTTTCCTCACGCCCCAATCCACCAGTGGAATGGAGACACTGACCGACACCATCTCCTGCTGCATGGGATGCCTGTATGCTTCACCGAATTTCTCTGCACCTGGTTGAAGCCGACGCTGGCGTTGATGCTGGCGTTGAAGCGCGATTCCTTCTTCGTCTTGTCTACTGTCTGCTCGGCTTCCAGCACTTCCTGACGAAGCCCCAGAAATTCCGGATTGTTGGCTTGAGCGGCCAGCAAAGCCTCATCAACCGGTATGGTCAGCGCCCTCGGACGTCCCGGAAGCGACACCCTGATATCCGTGTTCTTCTCCATATTCAGGAAAGATGCCAACGAAAACATGGCGCGCTTCAAGGCACTGGCGGCATTCTGCAAAGTATTGCGGGCATTCACCACGTCGAGTTTCAGCGTCAGCAGGTCGGCACGGCTGATGGCGGCTATTTTCAAGCGCTGCATGCCGATGCGGTAGAGGGTATCGGTGGAGACGGCATTGTCCTTGGCCAAGTCATATTCCGCCTGTGCCATGGCAAGCGCAAAGAAATAGGTAGTGGCCTGCTCGGATACTCGCTCTGCATTGTAAATATACTCCTTCTTCACCTTTTCGTACTTCAGCGGCTCAATCCTGCGTTCCCAACGGAAAGGATTGTAACCGACCAGACTCTGCGAGTAGCCCAAACGAACCGGAACACTGGTGAACTGGGTATACTTGTTTCCACCGAAGCTCCGCATATAGCCCAGCTCCGTATCCAGATAGAACGTACCGCCCGTCAAGTCGAAATTCTGTCTGACGGCAAGATTGCCGTATGCATAGAAGGATTGCTGGCTGCGATAGATGTCAAGGTCCTGTTCGGAGTCGTAACGCTTGGTGATATCACGGTTGTACTGTGCCGGAGTCATGTTCAGCGTCAGGCTGGGAAGGCGGTTTGCCTTATAGGTGCGGTATTCCCAATAACCGGCCAGATACATGTTCTTGGTGCGGAAGGCTTCCAGCGAACTGTCATTCGCCAGGGCAATGGTCTGCTGCAAATCGAGCGTTATCCGCTGTTGGGCAAAAGCGGAAAGGGCTCCCAGACTGAACAAAAGTATAAGACTTAATTTCTTCATGCTCTTTCTTTTCTATAAATAAACCAATATATCAACGGGATGATGAACAGACTGACCAGTGTCCCCACGAACATCGCCCCAATCATCGCTATGGAAAGCGGCTTCTGCAGCTCCGAGCCCATGTCGAACGAGAACAGCAGCGGAACCATAGCGAAAATGGTGGTGAGCGATGTCATGATGATGGGCCGGAGCCTTCTGCGCCCCGCCTCGTGGATGGCCTCGAGCAACGGCATACCAGCTCCGTAATTCATTAATGGCATCCAGCTTTAGGATGGAGTCGTTGATGATGATACCGCACGTCACTATCAGTCCGATGGCAGACATCAGGTTCAAGGTATGCCCGCATATCCACAACAGAAGCAGGGCAAACGCCACATCTATCGGAATTTCCAGCAGCACGATGAGCGGCTGCACGAAGCTTTCGAACTGGGCGGCAAGAATGAAATACATCAGCAGGATAGAGATGAAAAGAATCACCACCAACTCGTCCAGCATCTGGCGGTTGGAGAAGAAACTGCCGGAGAAGGCCGTATCCAGTCACCCGTGGCATCTGCCTCCCGCTTCACCTTTTCCATCAACTCCGGAGCATCGTCCACTTCATAGAAACGGAACGGTATATATTCACCGTTGCGTCCTGCCGTAATCGTTTTCAAATCCTCGGCCGGACGCACCTTTACCAGCTCCCGAAGCGGAATATACTCCACTTCGCCCTTACTGTCCGGACGGGTCTGTATCAATGTCTGCTGCTGCACCTCATTCACTGTCCGCTCCTCGCCCACAATGCTGATAGGCAGGTATTGCTGGTAGGAATGGAGCATAGCTACGCTGTTCTCCTTGAATGCCGTCCGCAGCGTACGGTAAAGCTCGTCATACGAAACGTCATAGAGCAACAGCTTTTCCTGCAGGATGCTTATGTCAAGCTGGTTCTCGAAAGCGATACCTACGGGCGCTGTCCCCGTAAGCTCCGCAAACTGTTGTTCCAGTCCGCGCAATTCTTCCGCCGCCGGCGCCTTCTCCTTGTTACGGGCATAAGTTCCGCCACCACATCGGCCTCCCCGGTCACGAAAAGCTTCTCGAACACGGTTTCGGGTGGAGAAAAGGAGACTGTCGCCAACGGATATTCCCGTGTCAGCCACTCGCCCGCCTGCTTCTGCAAGGGAGCAATCCCGTCAGGCGAGGAAGTCTTGAAATACAATTCTGCCTCCGAAGAAGAGAGAGCCTGCTCACGGTTCAGCAGATAGTCCTGCTGGCCTATGGCAGCCGTCTGTTCCACAGTCTTGTCCAACAACTGTCCGAACAGCACATTCACACGATGCCGGTTCTCGTCCACATGTATATTTTCGTTCCATTCCACATGGACTATCAGTTCATTCTGGTCTATCTGCGGCATACGCTCCTTGGCTATGGAATAGAACAGAAAGACACAAAGAGGAATAGAAACCACACAGAATATGATACTTACCGTCTTATGGGAAAATACCCAGTCGATGCCCGCATCATAAAAACGGTCCAGCGTATGTTCCTTCAACGGATTGTTGATGCGGATGCGGGAGAACCACGACCTGCCGCGCAACCCCGTCCGGTAGACCAGCATATAGAGGACCGGCAGCAGCATGATACCCGTGAAGTAGGAAACCAGCAGCCCCACCGTAACAGAGAATGCCTGGTCGTAGAACAACGCCCCTGCAATGCCGCTCATGAATATCAGCGGCACAAATACGGCAATAGTGGTCAGCGACGAACTCAGCATGGGCGTAATCACCTCACTCGTTCCCGTCACGCAAGCCCGCCGCAACGAATAGCCCCGTTCGCGATACTGCGAAATGTTCTCCGTCACAATGATGCTGCTGTCAATCATCATACCCAACGCCAGGATTAATCCCGACAAAGAAATGATATTGAGTGACATCTTGAACAAGTAGAAGAACAGGAAGCAGATGACAATAGATACCACCATACTCAACCCGATGATGAACGGCGACTTGACATCCCCCAAGAAGAGTACCGCCACAATGCAGATGAACAGGAACCCAACGACAAATTTTGCTGAAGATTGGAGATGGTATAGTCCAGCAACTCCGTCTGGTTACGGCTGATGCTAAAATCAATGTCGGGATATACTTCTTGAAGTAGTCCATCGTGCTGTTGATGGCAAGCTTCATGTCTTCCATATTCTCGTCCGCCTGCTTGATGACGGCAAGGGTAACGGCACGCTTGCATTGCTCATGGAGACACCTTTCTCCTTGGCAGGAACAATCTCTACCCGGCAGAAGTCTCCCAAGCGGATGATACGTCCTTCCTTTCGCAGCAGGATGCCCTTCACGTCCTCCTCTGTCCGCAGCAGGGTGGAGAACTTAATGTTGTATTCGTAGTAGCCGTCGCGCACGGTCATGCTGCCCGGCTCCACGTTGTTTTGCGCCAGCACGTTTTCTATGTCTTCAATGGAGAACCCCAACACAGCAAGCTTATCCGGGTCGGGCACAATCTGTAACTGGCGTTCGACCAAACCCGTGACATCCACCATTGCCACTTCCGCCAACTGCTCGATGCGACGCTTTATGACATTTTCGGCAAACTCGCACAAATCAAGAAACGCGCGTTCGTCCACCTTGCCGTATGCACTGTCGCTTTTTAGGGTCAGATTGAGGTAGAAGACAGGAATGTCCGTCGCACTTGCCTTTATCACCTTCGGGCGTTCGGCATCCTTGGGCAGATAGTTCATGGCGGCGTCAATCTTCTCGTTCACTTCTATGAAGGCAAGGTCGGTATTCGTACCGAAGTCGAAGCCAGGCGGATGATGCCTGCACCATCGCGCGTCTCGCTGTCCATGTCCTTCAGTTTCGCCACCTGGATGAGCTGCTGCCGCAGAGGTTTCACCACCGTATTCTCTAATTCACGCGCCGAGGTATTCTGCGCCGACACCTGCACTGTAATTTCCGGGATGGCAATATCGGGCAGCAAGGATACCGGCAAGGTGAAGTAAGTCACCAGCCCGACAATGAAGCATGCTGTAAATGCCATCAGTACGGCAATAGGCCGCTGTATCAAAAACTTTATCAATTGAACTATGAATTTTGAATTACCACTTATCACTCATTATCTATCAACCACCTTCACCGATGCTTCATGTGCCAGATTCACATTTCCCGTCACAATGACCGTATCGCCTTCTTTCAGGCATCGTCGGCCATACTATAGCTTTCCGCATTCTCCAGACCGGTCTGCACATAGTTCCACTGCGCCTTTCCGTCTTTCAGGGTAAACACCACCTGCTTGCCCGAACGCAACACCACGGCACTCTTCGGGATTACAAGCTGTCCGCCCAGAGAGCGGTGCACGTTCACCCTCACGTTCATCCCACTGAACAGCCGTCCCTTGCCATTGACGGCAGCCTTCACCTTAACCATCCCCTTGTCATCCACCAGAGGATTGATTTGGGTGATGCGCCCCTCCTGCCTAAAGCCGGCATCCGAATAAGGGGTAACAATCACCTTGTCGCCACTCTTTATCAACGGCAGTTCGCTTTCCAGCACCGTGAAGTCCACCTCCATACCTTGAGTGCCGATAATGGAGCAGAAGGCTTCCGAGGTACTTGCCTCGTTGAACGGTTTGGAGAACAGGTTCGCCACTACCCCGTCAAAAGGCGCAACCAGCGTGGCGTGTTCCTCTTCATACGCGGCAAGCTCATACTGGGCGAGGCTCTGGTCGTAACCGCTCCTCACGCGGGCCAGCTTCATGATGTCAGCAGGTACTTTGGAGGCATCACCCACCGGATAGCCTTGCCCTATCAATACGTCCTGCAGCTCAAGTTCCGCTTTGTCCAGAGCATCCTTGGCTTGCGCGGTCTTGTTCTTCAGACGGAACTTATCCAGTTCGGCAAGTTTCTGCCCTTTGCGCACCGGGGCACCGTTCTTCACGTAGATGTGTGCCACTACACCGGTGGTCTCAAAACGCAAATCCGCCATGGCACCGGCGGTTACTTTTCCGTTGCTCACCAGTTCATGCTCAAAGGTCGCCCGCTTCAGGACTTTCACGGTCACTTCATTGCTTTCACTTGGCAGGACGGTTGCCACCCCTTCCTCGGACTCTTTTCCCTTTCCGGCATCGGAGCAGGCGGCAAGCAGGGCAACGGCCATGCATAGCAGGTATCGATAGTTCTGTGTCTTCATATTCATACTCAATTATAAATTGATAAAATTAATCGTTTCAAAAAAACGAACCGATATTTGCATGTGGACACTTTTTTTCATAGCACTTTAGCAATTAGTTCGCTCATTATTAACACTTTCCGTTTTTATTCATCTTTTTTAATATGGACAAAAATAAGCTGAATCTTTTTTATTTCCTCCCTCATCTGTCGTATTGCCGTAGAATGCACTTTCGGCTCTTTCGTCAATACCATCCACTTCATTTTTTCAAACTTGTCCGGTTGCCTGAAGCTTGGTTCCGCATAAAGTTTCGCAAGCAGGTAATAAGGGTAAATACGTCCCGGCAACCGATGGGTGGAACGGATAAACCAGTCTTCCGCTGACAAGCAGTCACCCATCTGCTGATAGTTCTTGCCTATCACATTCAGTATCATGGGGTCACAACTACGCTGTAAAGCTTCTTTCAAAATACGGTTGGATTTACTGAACTGCTGCTGCTTGTGCAATCCATGCCCATATTCGAACAAGAAAGATGCCCGGTCCCTCAACAGAGGATAAAGACGTCCATACTCTTTCTCTGCCGATTGATACGCACCTGCATTATACAGCACCCGAGCATTCATCCACTCCCGGCAGGCCTGCTCCACTTGCAAGTCATTCTTCAGGCGAAGACCGCCAATGATGCCTACTGATACAGCCAGCCCCAACCATTGCCAACGGTCGGCACCGGACAAGCATGCCACAAGCAATCCTCCAAATGTAACGATAAATACCGGAAGTTGTAGCGGATAGGAGGAAAAAGAGAATATCATCAAGGAAAGAATAGCCCCACAGATACCATAACGTCCTTTACGGACTCCCCTATACAAACACAGCACGACCACAACCAATAGACATACCGCCAAAGGAATGCCCAGTTCGACCGCAGCCTGCAGATATTCATTGAATGCATATTCCGGACTTCCCGCCACACGTTCCTCCCACGGTTCATAATCACCTGCTGCAAAATAAGTCTCCTGCGCATTTCCATAGGCTGCTGCGAAATTATGAATCCCATATCCGGTCAACGGCTTTTCTGCAATGGCACGACAAGTTATCTTCCACATGAAAAGACGGCCACGTGCAGAATCGGGTTTCAAGACAAACAGTAAATAGCCCGCCAATAGCAAGACACAGAATCCACCGACCACTACCATCACCACACGCTGCCTTTGCTGCTGCCATAATAATCTGAACTTATCCGTCCAATCCATATGCCAAGCATATACACACAGACAGGAAACTCCTGCCGCCAACCATGCCGAACGGCTCATCCTGCCGGAAGCACACAAAGGATAAGCAGCATCACACCACCAGCGACCATAGTTCCAGCCTTATCCATCACCTTTTCCCATCTTCTTCCATCATCCGGTCAGAGCAGAGAATCTCCCCCCTCTTGGTCAGCCATTGATACAGACAGACCGGAAGTATCATGCCAAATAGCCGGAATAAGGCCCCGGATTGAAGAAAGAACCTGTCAATACATACAAGGAATGGTTGGACACAGCATAACCATAAAGCTGCCTCAATCCCCAAACAGCCTCAATGCCCCCCAGCATTACCAATACCCACGAAACCGGTATAAAAAGAAAATACCTTTTTTCCATCATCAATCCAGCCATCAACAGACATCCTGCAACTACCAATGCACTTTTATCGAAATAGAGCCATTGCCCTATAACATCAGCTACAGGAAGTCCGGAAGAAACGTTACATGCCAAAGACAATAAAACTATACAAGCAATGTAGACCAAACTTCCAGTCAATAGATTACGTACATTATTCATTCTATCTATCAAATATTCAATAGTATTCTATAATTCACCAAAAGATTTGTTTCCCGTCTTTATATTCAAAAATCCGTTCATCTTTACCGGCTGTGTGATTCTTCAGATAAAATAAAGCACCTTGAAACCCTGAATAGACAATAGAATCTGACACAGCCATTTGCCGCCCGACAGAATTCCATTTTCCTCCACCCCAATAAAACAATTCATACAAATTACCTTTATAAATAAAATTCACCTCATTACGAGGAGTATACACCACCTTCTCCACACGATGGGGACTTCCAAAGTCCATCCCGGTCCATCCTCCATCCGGATGTATATAATCAAATGAAGTATCCGGATTACCGTCAAATGCGTTCAAATATTCATGTGTATTGTCTTCAAAACTTCCCGGAGTACCTATGATTTCCCCATATAGAGGTATGGTATCTTCCGTATTCTCATAAAAAGCCAGTTCCGAGATATTACAGAAACATCCGTCAGCACCCTTATAGCGCATATACCGATACGGTTTATCAGACTTCAACCGGGCCACAGTATATAGCCGATACGGAGCCTCCTTTATCAAAAGTAGAGTATCCTTCCACCCAAAGTCTGCCCGGTCGCTTCCTTCCACTACTCCCCCAATCATCCGGTCATTGAAAAGAACACTCAAAGTAAGATGGCACTTCCTATACAAGACCAATTCCTGCTTTTCAGCTTCCGGAACAATGAACCGTATCTTTCCGGTTTCACGCTCCAGAAGAAAAGGAGAAGATACTGCAGCGTATTCCTTTCCGTTCCAGGCAGCCAGCGTAAAGACCGCCCCGCCTCCCACATCCTCAAAACGAGCCTCCCGCTTCTTAAAGAAAGTATATCCTATAGGTTGCCATTGTAGTCTGTTGGCAAGGCACAAATACACCATATCCCCCTCACGAAACTGTCCGGAAAGCAAAGAATCCGGAAGAGCTACAGTCCAATTCCTGTTACCGGTATAAGTGCAGTGACATCGCGAAGAACGGACGTCGGAATGCCGGGTAAACATCGGAATATTTCCCCAGTTTCCGTACCGCCTCCTTATCAATACTATAGGTTGCCCGGTACATTTTTCCCCTCGAATGCTATATTCTTCCGCTTTGCTCCATACTTCTTCATAAGGAAGATTTGCAATGTATGTCTTTCCTTCCTTATCCAAAACAAAATTCCAGAAATGAGAG
>ENA-OQCS01000472-OQCS01000472.1-human-gut-metagenome-genome-assembly--contig:-NODE-472-length-22364-cov-4.415479_pt1 | contig 22364 bp, 20 predicted proteins | sample MGYA00242757_ERZ504575 | MGnify/ENA primary metagenome ERZ504575 (study PRJEB26092, sample SAMD00036297) | human gut metagenome | host: Homo sapiens | study: EMG produced TPA metagenomics assembly of... | reverse complement strand
GGCGGTGATATCGTATGGGTGGGGACCAACGACCGCGGGTTGATTCGCTGGAATAGCGTGACGGATGAACGTATGTTTTTTCGCATACGGCAGATCCCCGCTCTATCTCGAGTGATGTCATAGTCTGCCTTCTTCGGGACAGTAGCGGCAGAGTGTGGCTGGTACTTTCTGGGGCGGACTGAATTGCTATGATGGAAACCGCTTTATCCATTACCGGTCCCGTAAGGGAGACAGTAACTCGCTGGTCTATGACAATGTATGGGCATTGGCAGAAGATGCGGACAAAAATATCTGGATCGGTACGTTGGGGGGAGGATTGCAATGCCTGAATCCTCAGACGGGGATATTTACCACCTATTCTACAGGTAATTCAAACCTTGTGTCGGACTATATCTCATCCCTCTGCATCAGCTGTGACAATAATCTGATTATCGGTACTTCGGCAGGGATGGCTTTCATGGACCTGAGGACCGGCGAGATTACAAATTTTGCAGGTACAAAATCGGGTAAGACCAGACTTTCCAACCAAAATATCAATCAAGTTTACGAAGATAGTCGCGGTTTGTTATGGATAGCCACGCGTGAAGGCTTGAATGTATATGACAGCAAACGGGATGAATTGTACGAAGTGCCTATCAAACCCGGTTTCTCCAAACTATTGATATTAGGTATTACGGAAGATGAAAACAAAAGTATATGGATCAGCACCGGAGGAGAACTGATAAACGTGGTGTTGTCCGTTGACAGCAAGACGGAGCAGCCCGTGTTCCGTTGCTATACCTATAATGACAAGGACGGGTTGCAGAGTTGTGACTTCAACCAGCGTTCCCTCAAACGACTGCATACGGGCGAGATTGTAGTGGGAGGACTGTATGGGCTGAATCGCTTCCAGCCGGGCAACATAAAGTATAACCGTACGTTGCCCAAGGTTATGTTTACCGGTTTCCAGTTGTTCAATGAAGACGTGAAGGTGGGCAAGGAGTATGCAGGACGTGTCATCTTGAAGGAAGCTTTGAATGAAACAGAAGAAGTTGTCTTGGCTTATAAGCAGAATGTGTTCACGGTGCTGTTCGCGTCGGACAATTTCGTGCTGCCCGAAAAGACACAGTATTTCTATAAATTGGAAGGGTTTAATGAGAACTGGCTGACGAGTATGTCCGATATGCATCGCGTTACCTATACCAATCTGGCTCCGGGGACTTACATTTTAAAAGTGAAGGCTACAAACAGTGACGGATATGCGGGTACTGAAGAGGCTTCGCTCAAGATTGTCATTCTTCCGCCTTTCTGGATGACTCCGTGGGCATATATCGTTTATGCTCTTCTGATAGTAGGAGTTGTTTCCTTTTCACTTTATGCCGTACAACGGAGGGAACGTAATAAGTTCAGAATCCGCCAGATAGAGGAAGATGCGAAGAAGAGGGAGGAGTTGAGCCAGATGAAATTCCGCTTTTTTACGAATGTCAGCCATGAGTTGCGTACGCCGCTTACGCTGATTATATCGCCGATGGAAAGTATGATGAAGGAGATTACGGACGAAAAACTGCATGGCAAGCTACAACTGATGTACCGCAATGCGCAGCGTTTGTTGAATCTGGTCAACCAGTTGCTCGATTTCCGTAAGAATGAGATGGCAGGATTGCATCTCACTTTGTCCGAGGGGGATATTGTGGCGTATGTGCGTAGCATCTGTGCTTCTTTCCTGATGCTTTCTGAAAAGAAACATGTGCATCTGACATTCTTTTCGGCCATGGAATCGCTGAATATGTCATTCGACGAGGATAAAATTGGTAAAGTTGTGATGAATCTTCTGTCCAATGCTTTCAAATTTACTCCGGACGGGGGACGTGTGGATGTGGCATTGGAAATGTCGAAAGAGATGTCCGGAAGATTGCTGATAAAGGTATCGGATACCGGTGTCGGTATCAGGGATGAAGACAAGGAGCGGATTTTTGAACGTTTCTATCAGGTGGAGCAGGAAGAACCGGAGCACCAGTCAACGGGTAGCGGTATTGGCTTGAGCCTGGTACGCGACTTTGTGACGCTGCATGAGGGTACGGTGCGCGTTGTCGACAATGTGGGTTCCGGTAGTGTGTTTCTGGTTGAGCTCCCGGTTAAACATGTACGTGTAAGTCCTCCCAAGCCTGCACCGCTTACAGAAGAGGTGGAAGAGCATGAGGAACTTTTGCCGGGTATGGAAGAGGAAGCGCTTTCGGTTGATTTGCTGGACGATATGGAGGATAATGAAGATGAAAAAGAAAAGCCGTTGGCCCTGATTGTGGATGATAATGAAGATTTGGTTGCCTTCATGAAAGATAGTCTGAGCTTGTATTTCCGTATACAGTCAGCTTCCAATGGTCGGGAAGCTTGGCAGAAAATATCGGAACTGATGCCGGATATTATTGTCAGCGACGTAATGATGCCCGAGATGGATGGGAATGAATTGTGCCGCTGGGTGAAGACCGATAAACGCACGAGTGACATTCCGATGATATTACTCACTGCACGGCAGGCTGTGGAAGATAAAGTGGAGGGGTTGACCATCGGTGCGGATGATTATGTGACGAAACCTTTCAATGTGGAAATCCTTATTCTGCGTATGCGCAAGTTGATTGACCTGAGCAAGAAGCGCAAGGCAAAGTCGCTCATTGACCCCGAACCAAGTGAAATAGCCATTACTTCGTTGGATGAAAAGCTGGTGGAAAATGCCATCAAATATGTGGAGGCGAACATCGGTCGGTGTGACTTGTCCGTAGAAGAGTTGAGTCGGGGGTTGGGTATGAGCCGGGTACATCTTTACAAGAAACTCTTGCAGATAACCGGTAAGACACCTATTGAATTTATCCGTGTCATCCGTCTGAAAAGAGCGGCGCAGATGCTGCGCGAGAGTCAGCAAAATGTATCGGAGATAGCGTATCAGTGGGCTTTAACAACCCCAAGTATTTCAGCAAATATTTCAAGGATGAATTCGGTGTTTTGCCCTCTGTTTATCAGGAAAGAGAGGGTAGATAACAAAAGATACCCCTTACGGAAACATATTGTCTTTTAGGGTAATCAAAAGCGCCTTTTGTTTCAACATCGGGGAGACCCGTTTTTGAAGGAAACTTTCTATTTTTACATCGGAGAAAATTCACTTTAAAAACAGTAATATGAAATTGAAAAACACTTCAGTTTATTTGCTTGCCGGATGGATGCTCGCCGCATGTTCCGGAGGCGGATTCCAAAAGACCGAGAATGGTGTTGTTGTGGAAGTCAAGCAGCAGCAACCGACGGATGTGCGTAAAGTAAGATTGGAAGTAATGGGTGAGAAGCTCATTCATGTATCGGCTACTCCTGAGAAGGAATTTTCAAAGGAGCAGAGTCTCATTGTGATCCCTCAACAGAATAAGACCGACTTTAAGGTCGAAGAGCAGGGCGATGAAGTGACTGTCAAGACATCGGAATTATGTGCCATTGTGTCCAAGACAACGGGTGAGGTACGCTTCACGGATGCCGACGGCAAGCAGATTCTGGCTGAAGACTCTGACGGGCGGACCTTTACTCCGGTGGAAGTGGAAGGTACGAAAGGATATACAGTACGTCAAGTATTCCAGTCGGCAGGCAATGATGAGGCTTTCTATGGCTTGGGCCAGCACCAGGCGGATGAGTTCAACTATAAAGGTAAGAATGAGGAACTGTTCCAGTACAATACAAAGGTGTCTGTACCCTTTATCGTGTCTAATAAGAACTACGGTGTGCTTTGGGACAGCTATTCGCTCTGCCGTTTCGGTGACCCGCGCGATTACTCACAGCTGGGTGATGTCTTCAAACTTTATGATAAAGAGGGCAAGGAAGGTGCTTTGACCGGTACATATATTCCGGGCAAGAAAGACGTGGAAACCCTTGTACGTCGTGAGGATTCTCTTTATTTTGAACATCTGGACCGTGCCGCACATTTGAGTAAGGTGATTAATTTGCCTGCGGAGTTCCCGTTCGGAGGGTCCGACGTAGTTTATGAGGGAGAAATAGAACCGGCAGAAAGCGGCTTGTTCCGCTTCATCCTTTACTATGCAGGCTACATGAAAGTATATATTGATAATGAGTTGGTGGTTCCCGAACGTTGGCGTACGGCTTGGAATCCTAACACTTATAAGTTTGCTGTCAATCTGGAAGCGGGCAAGCGCGTTCCGTTGAAGATAGAGTGGAAGCCTGATGCCGGTGTTTCTTACTGCGGTCTGCGAGTATTGAGTCCGGTGGCTGATGAAGAACAGAACAAACTCTCCTGGTGGGGTGAAATGCAGAATGAAATAGACTACTATTTCGTTTATGGTGATGATATGGACGATGTGATTAGCGGCTACCGTACATTGACAGGTAAATCCCAGATTATGCCGAAATGGGCGATGGGTTACTGGCAGAGCCGTGAGAAGTACAATACGCGTGAGGAGGTTCTCTCCACGCTGAAGGAATTCCGCGAACGTCAGATTCCTATCGACAATATCGTAATCGACTGGCTGCACTGGAAGCAGGATTCCTGGGGAAGCCATGAGTCGATCCCGAACGTTTCCCCGACCCGAAAGGAATGGTCGACTCCATCCACGCCATGAACGGACGTCTGATGATTTCCGTATGGCCCAAGTTCTATGCTACGACCGAACACTTCAAGGAATTTGACGAAAAAGGTTGGATGTATCAGCAGGCTATCAAAGACAGCATCAAAGACTGGGTCGGTCCTGGCTATCTGGGCTCTTTCTATGACGCATACGATGCCGATGCACGCAAGCTCTTCTGGAAGCAGATGCAAGACCACTACTATCCTCTGGGTGTTGACGCTTGGTGGATGGATGCCAGCGAACCGAACATACGCGACTGTACGGATTTGCAATACCGCAAGGACCTTTGCGGTCCGACAGCACTCGGCCCCTCTGCCAAGTTCTTCAATGCATACGCACTGATGAATGCAGAAGCTATCTATGACGGACAGCGCGGCGTGGAACCGGACAAGCGCGTCTTCTTGTTGACACGTTCCGGCTTTGCAGGGTTGCAACGCTATTCTACTGCCACCTGGAGTGGTGACATCGCTACGTTGGGAAGATATGAAAGCGCAAATCTCTGCCGGCTTGAACTTTGCTGTCAGCGGTATCCCTTATTGGACCATGGACATCGGCGGATTCTGTGTAGAGAACCGTTATGTGGCTGGTCAGATGGAATTCAACAAGACTGGACGTGAAAATGCTGATTACAAGGAATGGAGAGAGTTGAATACCCGTTGGTATCAGTTCGGCGCTTTCTGCCCGTTGTTCCGTGCACACGGCCAGTATCCGTACCGTGAGGTTTGGAATATCGCTCCGGCAGGACATCCGTGCTACAACTCCATCGTTTATTATACGAAGCTGCGTTACAACATGATGCCGTATATCTATTCTTTGGCAGGTATGACTTATTTCAATGATTATACCATCATGCGTCCGCTCGTAATGGACTTCACAGCTGATGCAAACGTCAACAATATAGGTGACCAGTTCATGTTCGGTTCTGCCTGATGGTGGCTCCGGTTTACGAATACGGTGCACGCAACCGCGAGGTTTATTTCCCGGCAAGCTGCGGTTGGTATGACTTCTACTCCGGCAAGTATGTGGACGGTGGCCAGAAGCTGACAGTGGATGCTCCTTATGAACGTATCCCGCTCTACGTTTGCGAAGGTGCCATTGTACCTTATGGTCCGGATATGCAATACAGTGATGAAAAACCGGCTTCGGAAATCACTCTCTATGTTTATACGGGTAAGGACGGCGCGTTTACGCTCTATGAGGATGAAGGTGTGAACTATAACTACGAGAAGGGACAATATGCCACTATACCGTTTGCCTATAACGATGCTGAGGGTACACTGGTTATCGGCGACCGTACGGGTGACTTCCCCGGTATGCTGAAGGAACGTACTTTCAATGTGGTGAAGGTAAGCAAAGACCAGCCGCAACCGTTCGATTTGAAGGCGAAAGGCACAACGGTGAAGTATGACGGAAAAGCACAAACCGTAAAATTATAATCAGAATGATAGACGACGGTGCCAGGGAGAGAAGTCTTCCCGGTACCGATCTCGTCGTTCCTCGGTGCCGGGCACTTCCCCACTTCTGAATAGCTGTGAGAGAGGAGTAGGCACTCGATAATCTTTTAGATATTTATTACCATGAATAAAATCATATTGTCTTTGGCCATCGGGCTGTCCCTATTGGCCGGTTGCAATGCTCCTAAGAGGTAGCTGGCGATGACCGTAGCTTGGATTTTACGGCCGACTGGGCCTTTCGCTTGGGAGATGATACGGCGGCAGCCGTCTGGATTATAATGACGCAGACTGGCGGAAACTGAACTTGCCCCACGATTGGCTGTTGAAGGAGAGTTCAGTCGGGACAATCCGTCAGGAACAGGGGGAGGTGCTCTGCCTGGTGGTATAGGTTGGTATCGTAAGACTTTTATTGCCGATAAGGTCGATGAGGGCAAGCGCTATCGCATAGATTTCGATGGTGTCTATATGAACTCCACCGTTTATATTAATGGGCATGAACTGGGAACACGCCCCTATGGATACATCTCGTTTAGTTATGATTTGACTCCTTATATCAAATGGGGGGAGAAGAATGTGATTGCTGTAAGAGTGGACAATGCCGAACAACCCAATTCACGTTGGTATTCCGGTTGCGGTATCTACCGTAATGTGTGGTTGACGAAACTGAATCCGGTGCATGTGGCACAGTGGGTACCTACGTGACGGCAGAAGAAGTGTCGAAGAACAGTGCCCGGTTGAAGATACGTACCAGTTTACAGTACGATGTAGAGATGCAGACGGAAGATTCCGTGCAGCAGGCCGACGGTACATGTGTTGTGTTCGATTCGGAAATTATTCCTCTGATTGATGTCGTCCTGCAATCCCGGTTAGTGGATGCCGACGGTCATGTGGTGGGTGAGGCTGTGTCGGAAGCTCAGCTGATGCCTGTCGCTCCGGCAGAAATGGAGCAGGAAATAGAATTGAAGAATCCTAATCTCTGGAGTATTGATGCACCTTATATGTATAAGGTAGAAAGCATCCTCAAGAATAAAGAGACCGGCGAGGTACTCGACCGTTATTATACTCCTACCGGCATCCGTACTTTCCGCTTCGATGCACAAAAAGGATTTATCCTGAATGGTGAACAAGTGAAGATAAACGGTGTCTGCATGCATCATGACCTGGGTTGCCTGGGAGCTGCGGTGAATACGCGCGCCATCGAGCGCCAGTTGGAGATTCTGAAAGAAATGGGTTGCAACGGAATCCGTTGTTCCCATAACCCTCCTGCACCGGAGCTGCTCGACCTTTGCGACCGTATGGGCTTCATCGTGATGGACGAGACTTTCGACATGTGGCGCAAGAAAAAGACCCGCCACGACTATTCACGCTATTTCAACGAATGGCATGAACGCGATTTGACTGACCTTATCGTGCGTGACCGCAATCATCCTTCCATCTTCATGTGGAGCATCGGCAACGAAGTGCTGGAGCAGTGGACGGATGCCAAAGCCGACACCTTGAGTCTGGCAGAGGCCAACCTGGTCTTGAACTTCGGCCATAGTGCGGATATGCTGGCAAAGGACGGAGAAATGTCCGTCAACTCACTGCTGACAAAGAAACTGGCGGACATGGTGAGAAAGCTCGATGCCACGCGCCCCGTGACGGCAGGCTGCAACGAGCCGAATCCGAACAATCATTTGTTCCGTTCCGGTGCGCTTGATATTATCGGCTTCAATTACCATGACGACTGGTTTGCAGGTGTTCCCGTGAACTTCCCCGGTAAGCCGTTCATCGTAACGGAAAGTGTTTCCGGCCTGATGACACGCGGTTACTACCGGATGCCGAGTGATTCGATGTTCATCTGGCCCGAACGTTGGGACAAGCCTTTCTATGATGCCTCGTTCTCTTGCTCCTCCTACGACAACTGTCATGTTCCTTGGGGCAACCGTCACGAAGGTACTATGCGTCATGTGAAGAACAACGACTTTATCAGTGGACAATACGTCTGGACGGGCTTCGATTATATCGGTGAGCCTACTCCTTACGGTTGGCCGGCACGCAGCTCTTACTTTGGCATTATCGACTTGGCCGGCTTCCCGAAGGATGTCTACTACATGTATCAGTCCGAGTGGCGTCCGGATAAGGCGGTGTTGCATCTTTTCCCGCATTGGAATTGGACGGAGGGACAAGACATCGATTTGTGGGCATATTATAACAATGCCGACGAAGTGGAGCTTTTCGTGAATGGAAAGTCGCAGGGTGTGCGCAGCAAGGGAAAAGACGATTTCCACGTCATGTGGCGCGTGAAGTATGAGCCGGGTACGGTAAAGGCTGTTTCCCGCAAGGAAGGAAAGACTGTGGCCGAGCAGGAAATCCGGACAGCGGGCGAACCTGCGCAGATTCGTCTCAGCCCGACCGCAGTACCATTCAGGCAGATGGCAAAGACTTGAGTTTCATTACGGTTGAGATTCTGGACAAAGATGGAAATTTGTGTCCGAATGCCGAAAACGATGTGACCTTTGCCGTAGAAGGTGCCGGCTTCATTGCTGGAGTGGATAACGGAAGCCCCATCTCTATGGAGAAGTTCAAGGACAACCACCGCAAGACTTTCTACGGAAAGTGCCTGGTGGTACTGCAGAACAACGGTGAACCGGGTGGTGTCAAGGTGACGGCTACGGCTGATGGACTGGAGAAGGCGACGACGGCGATTAAAGTTAAATGATAATTTGATGTGCTAATTGGCACATTAGCATATTAACCAATTAAGACATGAAGAATAAATTTTTAGCAACCTTATTTCTTGCATGCTCCATCAGTACCGTGTCTGCACAGACACCGGTCTATATGGACGATGCGCAACCTATTGAAGCACGTGTAAAGGATGCCCTCAGCCGGATGACGCTGGAAGAGAAGGTAGCCCTTTGCCATGCGCAGAGTAAATTCAGCAGTGCGGGTGTTCCGCGGCTCGGCATTCCCGAGCTTTGGATGAGCGACGGCCCTCACGGTGTCCGTGCCGAAATCAACTGGAATGACTGGGGATATGCCAACTGGACCAATGACAGCATTACCGCTTTCCCGGCCTTGACTTGTCTGGCCGCTACCTGGAATCCGGACATGTCTGCCAAGTATGGCAAGGCCATCGGTGAGGAAGCGCGCTATCGTGAAAGGATGTGTTGCTGGGCCCCGGCGTCAACATCTACCGCACTCCGATGAACGGGCGTAATTTTGAATATATGGGCGAGGACCCTTATCTGGCCAGTGTGATGTGCGTACCTTACATCCAGGAGTTGCAGAAGAACGGAGTGGCAGCTTGTGTCAAGCACTATGCGCTGAACAACCAGGAACTGTGGCGCGGACATATTGATGTGAATCTTAGCGACCGTGCTTTGCATGAAATCTATCTGCCTGCATTCAAGGCTGCGGTAGAAGAAGGAGGTGCCTGGAGCATTATGGCGCTTACAATAAGATTCGCGGCCAGCACGCCTGCCATAACGATTTCACACTGAACAAGATTCTGAAAGATGACTGGAAGTTCGACGGCTGTGTCATTACCGACTGGGGCGGTGCCCACGACACCTATGAAGCTGCCGTCAACGGTCTGGATATTGAAATGGGTTCTTACACCAACGGTCTGACGTCCGAGAGTGTATTTACCTATAACGATTATTACCTTGCCAACCCTTACCTCCAGATGTTGAAAGATGCAAAGTGCCGATGTCTACAATAGATGACAAGGCTTCCCGCATTCTTCGCTTGATATTCCGTACGGCGATGAACCGTCAGAAACCCTATGGTTCGGTAGCTACGGAAGAGCATTATGCCGCTGCCCGCGAGATAGGCAATGAGGGCATTGTGCTGTTGAAGAATGCTCCGGTGATAAAGAAAGGTGCCCCGTTGCTGCCGATTGATGCAGCCAAGTATCAGAATATCCTGGTGGTGGGCGATAATGCCGTACGCTTGCTGAATCAGGGAGGAGGCTCTTCCGAACTGAAAGTGAAGGATATGGTATCTCCGCTGGATGGCTTGCGTGCCGTTTATGGTGATAAGGTAGCCTATGCGAAAGGCTATGCCGCCGGTCGTCCGATGTACGGCCGTGCAGATGAAATTCCGCAGAATGTGGTAGACTCACTCCGTGCAGAAGCCGTGGAAATGGCGAAAAAGGCAGACTTGGTGGTACTGGTAGGCGGATTGAACAAGAACCACTTCCAGGATTGTGAAGGCGGCGACCGTCTGGAATACGGCTTGCCTTTCGGGCAGGATGAACTGATTGAAGCTTTGCTGGGGGTAAACAAGAACCTGGTTCTGGTGCTTCTCAGTGGTAATGCGGTGGAAATGCCGTGGGTATCCCGGGTTCCTGCCATTGTGCAAGGCTGGTATTTAGGCTCCATGGTGGCAAGTCTCTGGCTGACATCCTGAGTGGTGCGGTGAATCCAAGCGGAAAGTTGCCCTTTTCTTTCCCTGCCAAGTTGACGGATTGCGGTGCACATGCTTTTGATGAACTCAGTTATCCGGGCGACAGCATTAAGCAGGAGTATAAGGAAGATATTCTGGTGGGCTATCGTTGGCACGACACCAAGAAGATTCCGGCACTCTTCCCCTTCGGTCATGGCTTGAGCTATACTACCTTTACATATGGCAAACCGATGGCTTCTGCCAAGGCCATGGCTGCCGACGGTATGCTGACGGTGACAGTTGCCGTGAAGAATACGGGTAGCATTGCCGGAAAAGAGATTGTACAGCTTTATGTAGGCGATGATAAATGCAGTGTGCTTCGTCCTGTAAAGGAACTGAAACATTTTGCAAAAGTCGCTTTGGCGCCGGGCGAGGAGAAGAGCGTGACTTTCACCCTTACTCCGGATGATTTGAAGTTCTACGATGAGGCTTCCGCAGCTTGGAAGTACGAACCGGGTAAGTTCAAGGCATACGTTTGCGCTTCGTCTGCCGACGTCCGTGGTGTAGTTTCGTTCGAAATGCAATAATCTTATAATCAGTGCGTAACCACTGCAAAATCAGTGCAACTGTTTTGCAGTGGTACTGCATACCTTGCAGCGCTACTGCAATTGCTTTGCAGCGTCACTGCAAAAGGTATGCAGCAGTGCTGCAAAGTGTATGCAGTAAGTTTGCAGCCTGAAATCAGAATCAAAAAACAATATGAAGACACTTGCCACTCTATTTCTGCTTGCAGCCTCGTTGCTGCTTCGTGCAGCCGATGCGCCTGCCGACAGTTGTAATCATCAGTTGTACTATACGTCGCCTGCCGCTATTTGGGAGGAGACTCTTCCTTTGGGCAACGGACGCTTGGGCATGATGCCCGACGGAGGCATTCTCCGTGAGCACATTGTGCTGAATGAAATATCATTATGGAGCGGAATGGAGGCGGATTATAGCAATCCGGATGCTTCGAAGAGTCTGCCTGCCATCCGGCAACTGTTGTTTGAGGGAAAGAACCGAGAGGCACAGGAGCTGATGTACAGCAGTTTTGTTCCGAAGAAGCAGGAGACTGACGGGAGATATGGAACCTATCAGGTATTGGGCGATTTGGATATAGATTTTACCTACAATTCTTCATTATCCATTCTCAACTCTCCATTAAACAACTATCGCCGTTGGCTCAACTTGCGCGATGCGGTGGCATATACGGCTTTCAGGCTGGAAGATGTCGATTATCACCGTGAGTATTTTGTTTCCCGTGACCGTGATGTCATGCTGATTCATCTGGTTGCCGGACGTGAAGGGGCTCTGAATTTCTCTGCCCGTTTGAGTCGTGCGGAACATAGCTCGGTGACTGTCCAAGGGAACACCCTTTTGATGGACGGCATGTTGGAAAGCGGTAAACCCGGTTTGGACGGTATGAAATACCGTGTGGCCATGCAACTCGTGCAGAACGGTGGTGAATCGTCTGTCAGCCTGGAAAACGGTATCCGCTTGAAGAACGGGCAGGAAGCCTGGTTGATACTTTCTGCCGCTACCTCCTATGCCGCTGCCGGTACCGACTTCCCGGGCGAACGCTATGCGGAAGTCTGCGACAGCTTGCTCCGTCCTTTCACCGCCCCCGCTAATTCTCCATGTGCCATTCTCCATTCTTCATTATCCAACCATGTCACCGCTCACCGTTCCCTCTACGACCGTGTTTCCTTGACGCTTCCTGCCACGCTGATGATACGCTCCCGACGAACGAGCGCATCCTCCGCTTCACACAGCAGGAGTCGCCGGCATTGGCTGCTCTGTACTATAACTACGGACGCTATCTGCTCATCAGCAGTACCCGCCCCGGCAGCCTGCCGCCCAATCTGCAAGGACTCTGGGCAAATGGAGTATCGACTCCCTGGAACGGGGACTATCATACGAACATCAATATCCAGATGAACACTGGCCTTTGGAACAAGCCGGCCTCTCCGAACTCTATCAGCCGCTGACGACGCTGATGGAGCGCCTTATCTTCGGGAGAGGCAAGTGCGCGTACTTTCTATGGCGATGAGGCAGATGGCTGGGTGCTCCACATGATGACCAACGTATGGAATTATACCGCTCCCGGTGAACATCCCTCCTGGGGAGCCACCAATACCGGTGGTGCCTGGTTGTGTGCCCATTTGTGGGAACACTATCTGTATACGCAGGACAAGGATTATCTGCGTCGTATCTATCCCGTCTTGAAAGGTGCCGCCCGGTTCTTTAGTTCCACTACGGTGCAGGAGCCTTCGCATGGCTGGCTGGTAACTGCCCCCACTTCTTCTCCGGAAAACAGTTTCTATGTGCCGGGTGACAGCGTGACTCCCGTCAGCATTTGTATGGGTCCCACTATGGATGTGCAACTGCTCACTGAGCTTTATACTAATGTCATCGCCGCCGCTCGCCTGCTGGATTGTGATGCGGATTATGTGGCGAAGCTTGAGGTGGACCTGAAGAGATTCCCGCCCATGCAAATCAGTAAGGAAGGATACTTGCAGGAATGGCTGGAAGATTATAAGGAAGTGGATGTACACCACCGCCACGTTTCCCATCTCTACGGCCTGCATCCGGGAAACCTGATTCGCCGGAGTTTACCCCCGAGCTTGCCGAAGCCTGCCGGATGACCTTGAACCGTCGTGGAGACGAGGGTACTGGTTGGAGCCGTGCTTGGAAGATAAACTTCTGGGCTCGTTTGGGTGACGGAAACCGTGCTTGGAAACTCTTCAAGAGTTTGCTGCATCCTGCTGTCGATGCTGCGACGGGAGGTCATGGTAGCGGCACTTTCCCTAATTTGTTCTGTTCGCATCCTCCTTTCCAGATTGATGGCAACTACGGTGGTGCGGCGGGAGTCGGCGAAATGCTGCTGCAAAGTCATGAAGGCTTTATCCATCTGCTTCCTGCCCTGCCGGATAGCTGGACTACCGGCAACTTCCGTGGAATGCGCGTACGCGGCGGTGCTTCCATAGACCTGGACTGGAAGGATGGACGGGCAACGAGGGCTGTTGTTACCGCTCTTGTTCCGGGTAAATTTACAGTAAAGATGCCCGCAAGTGCTGTCCGTGCCGAAGTGACGGTAGGAGGACATACATATACTTACAAGAAACCGGCATTCTCGTTGGACTTGAACAAGGGAGAAGAAGCGACGGTGTGTTTCTTCTGATGATTCGGACAGAAGAACAGAAGATGTTTTAGACAGAAGAACAAAAGAACAGAAGAACAAAAGTCATAAAGTAAAATATGTCCTTTTGTTCTTCTGTCTAAAAATAGTTCCCCGACAAATTATCAAGTAATTTGCCTTTCGCGCCCGAATGCTGTACATTTGCAGCGCATGTAGAACAAATATCTTAGATAATTATGAAAAATAGAGTACGTTTTTTCTTCTTGTTTCTCGGCTTGCTGGGAGCGTTGGCAGTTCATGCACAAATCAATGAGTTGCCACGTTCCACACCCGAGGCAGAAGGAGTCCCTTCCAAGGCTGTCACTGCCTTGTTTGATTCACTGATGGCATTGCCGAAAACAGACATCCACAGCGTGGTGGTGCTGCGTCACGGCAAGGTCATCGGAGAAATCTATCCGGCTCCGTTCGCGCCGGAATATCGCCATACCATGTATTCCTGCTCCAAAACCTTTGTCGGGGCTGCCGTAGGGCTTGCCATTGCAGACAACCGCTTGCGTTTGACAGACCGCGTCGCCGCTTTCTTCCCGGAATTTCTTCCGGATTCGGTTTCCGCTAATCTGGCAGACATGACTGTCCGTGACCTGCTTACCATGACGTCGGGTATCACTCCCGACTGGAATATGCGCAACCTCACTTCCGACTGGATACGTACCTTCCTTGCCAAACCGGTGAAAACTCCGGGCAAGAAGTTTGAATATGATTCGATTAGTACCTATATGCTTTCTGCCATTGTGCAGAAGGTGACGGGCATGACCTTGCTGGATTATCTGAAGCAGAAGCTTTTCATCCCGATGCATATCACGGACGTTGCGTGGGAGATAAGCCCCGAAGGCATCAATACCGGTGCTGGGGACTGCATATCCAGAGCGAGTCATTGGCAAAATTCGGATTGCTGCTGCTGAACCGGGGTGTTTGGGAAGGCAGGCAGTTGCTTCCGGCTTCCTGGGTGGAGCAGATGATGACCAGACAGATAGGAGATTATGGCTATCAGATGTGGCTTTGCGAATATCCGGGTGCTGTACGTGCTGACGGGGCTTTGGGACAATACATTCTGATTGTTCCGGATAAGGATATGGTAGTGGTTATTACCGAATGTACATTGATAGACGGTCGTCGCAGCGTCGTCTGGTCTGGAACCGCTTGTTGCCGGAGGTCGGTGACCAGGTATTAGCGCCCGGTAAGGACTACAAGCGCCTGCAGAAGAAACAGCGTTCTTATCAACTGCCGTTAGTGCAAGGAAAGGCTGCTTCCTCCCTTTCACAGAAATACGCAGGCAAGCGCATCCTGCTCGGAGAGAACAAATACGGATGGCAATCTATCGAGCTGCAATTCAAGCAGCAAGAAGTAGTGATGACTGTGGTGGAGAAAGACGGAAAGACATACAGTCTTCCGTTTGGCTATAAGCAATGGTCGAAAGCGGCAATTGATGGCTATCCTCCGTATTCGGTTGCTGCAAAGGGGCGTTTTAAGGGTATAGAAGGCCCTTTCCAGGTGGCAGGCAGTTATGCGTGGGCGTCACCTGATGCTTTGCAACTGAAAGTACATTATGTCAACTGGATAAGCGCTCTTGGGCTTACGCTCTGCTTTGAGGATAACAAGGTACTCCTGACTGTTACGGAGAATTATTCTTCGGGTGAAGGGGTGACTTTCGAAGGTACATTAGCGCATTAAAATAATGAATCGTATTTTGCTTACTCTAAAACGGCCTTTTATCTGGCTGTACCGTTTCCGGCACCGTTGCGGCTACGGTGTACATTCTCCTTTTGCCTTTAACCTGATTACGCATGTAATTTACGAAAGTACGGCTTATTATAAATATGAAGAGCTGGCCAAGGCCCAGAAGCAACTGGAGCTGGAGAAAGATAAACGTTGGAAGTACGAATCGAAGAAAGTAAAACGCCTTCTGTTCCGTCTGGTAAACTATACCCAGCCGGAGACTATTGTAGATGCCGGTACGCTTGCCGCTTCTGCCCTCTATCTGAAAGCGGGGAAGGAGGGGGCAGATTATACTTCGGCTTCCGACCTTTCCGAGCTCTTTCTGGAGAGTGGCGTTCCCGTTGATTTCCTTTATTTGCACGATTATCGTCATCCCGATTTTGTAGAGGAGGTCTTCCGCATCTGTTCCACCCGTACCAGGGGAAAGTCTGTTTTTGTGATTGAGGGTATCCGTTACACTCCGCAGATGTCTGCCCTCTGGAAACGTATGAAGCAGGACGGGCGGGCGGGTATTACGTTCGACCTTTATGACCTTGGTATCATATTCTTCGATAAAACAAAGATAAAACAAGACTATATTGTCAACTTTTGATTATCTTTAGGCGTTTCAATAGTGATTAGCGGTTAGTGATTAGTGCTTAGCTCCACTTACTGGCTGCTAAACATTAATCTCTAACCCCTAAACATTAATTCCTTATGAAGATATACACCAAAACCGGAGATAAAGGAACCACCTCTCTTGTAGGTGGAACCCGTGTACCTAAAACGCATATCCGCCTTGAGGCATACGGTACGGTGGATGAGCTAAATTCCAATCTGGGTCTTCTCATCACGTACCTGCTTGACGGAAAGGATAAAGATTTTCTGCAGCAAGTGCAAGACAGACTTTTTGCCGTAGGCTCTCATCTGGCCACAGACCGGGAGAAAATGGAGCTGAAAGAAGCCAGTATCATCAGCTCGGAGCAGGTGGAAATGGTGGAGCGGGAGATAGACCGTTTGGATACTCTTTTGCCTCCTCTTTCAGCCTTTATTCTTCCCGGCGGAAGTCGCGGTGCGGCAGTCTGCCACGTTTGCCGTACGGTTTGCCGTCGTGCAGAGCGTCGGATTCTTGCTCTGGCCGAACAAGTGGAAATCGCTTCGGAATTACTGGCTTACGTGAACCGCTTGTCTGATTATTTGTTCGTTCTTTCCCGTAAAATGAATCAAGACGACAAAAAAGGTGAAATATTTTGGAATAATAGTTGCAAGTGAAATAAATTGTTATACTTTTGCCGAAAAATAGAAATAGGACTTAATATTCACAATTTTAATACTAGAGACTATGTATTGGACATTGGAATTAGCATCTAAGTTGGAAGATGCTCCTTGGCCGGCAACTAAGGATGAATTGATAGATTATGCCATGCGTTCGGGTGCTCCGCTTGAAGTGATTGAGAATCTGCAGGAAATGGAAGATGAAGGCGAGATTTATGAAAGCATAGAAGATATTTGGCCCGATTATCCCAGCAAAGAGGACTTTTTCTTCAACGAGGAGGAATATTGATACGCTTTAAAAGAAAAAACTTACCGGTATGTCTGGTAATATTTTGAAACATAGGGAGAAGTAATTCCAAAACCGATAACTATGGTTGAAGAATTACTTCTTTTCTTTTTAATACCCCCACACTACAATAATAATGAATGTACAAGAAGCAACGACACGCCGGTTACCGGATTTGAAGGAAAGGCATCTGCCTGAAAACTGCCGCGAAACCATAAACACGATTTTAAAGGAGACTTACGGCTACGAACAGTTTCGTAATCTTGAGATTTACGATGACTTGTCCAAGGGAAAAGAGAAACTCTGCATTTCGCAGGGACAGCTGATAGAGAACGTTATACTGGAGGCTGAAAAGGCTTGGAAAAGTGAAACGCAGGTAGACAATATATTGTTGACTGCCCCTACCGGCTCCGGAAAATCCTTGTTGTTCCAGCTTCCTGCCATCTATCTGGGGAAAGGATATAATCTGCTTACCATCGTTGTTTCTCCTTTGAAGGCATTGATTGTAGACCAAGTGGAAAGTCTGCAAGAGCTGGGGTATACGCGTGTGGCATACGCCTCGTCCGATTTATCGCCGGAACAGAAAATGGAGGTTTACCGGCAGGTGCGCGAGGGTGAGATTGACTTGTTCTATCTCTCGCCGGAATTGCTTCTCTCTTACGACATCAAGCATTTTGTAGGCGAGCGCCGCATCGGTCTGGTAGTGGTCGATGAGGCACATACGGTAACGACATGGGGCAAGGAGTTCCGTGTGGACTATTGGTTCTTGGGACGTTACTTGAATACGCTGAAACAGACTCTCGGTTATAATTTCCCGTTGTTTGCATTGACCGCCACGGCTGTCTGGAATCCCAAAGGGGGCAATGACATGATATTCGAGACTATCCGTTCCCTGCAGATGGAGCCTTGTGTGCTTTATGTTGGTACAGTGAAGCGCCGGAATATTAGCTTTGACATCCGTCAGATGGAGATGGAGGACGGAGAGACCTACGACAAGGCAAAGCAGCGTGTGGTGACTGCGCGGTCGAGGACTTCCTGGACGGTCACAAGACACTGCTCTATTATCCTTTTGCGGGTGGCATCGACATGCGCCTGAAGACGTGGGTGAAGCCGGCAGACTGGCGTCTGGTCGCCTCCTATTATGGCAAGAAGGACAAGGAACAGAAAGCTGCCATTGTACAAGAGTTCAAGGAAGGAACCAAGAAACTGATTGTGGCTACGAAAGCCTTTGGTATGGGAGTGGACATCAGTGATATAGACCGTGTATATCATGTGGCGCCATCCAGTACGTTTGTCGACTATATTCAGGAGATAGGGCGTGCCGCGCGTGATACGGAGATACAGGGTATTGCCGCTACCGACTACCATGAGCGTGACTTCTATTATATGAAGCGTCTGCATCAGACGGGGAACATTGCCCAGGAACAGCTGGTGCTTATTCTGAGAAAGCTCATGGAAGTGTACCGCATGAAAGGGGAAAAACCGGAAATCATGGTATCTTTGTCCGATTTCGAGTTTGTGGTGAAACTGCCGCGTACAAAGAACAAGCTGGAGTATGAAGCGGAGTTGGGACAGCTCATCAAGACCGCCTTGCTTTGGCTGGAAGACGATTTGATGCAGCGTTATGGAAGGCATCTGCTTGAAATCAGCCCAAGAATCTGTTGACCGAAGGATATGTCCAGGACAAGACGGGTGATGTCTTTGCCCGTGAATTCCATAGCTATCTGACAAAGGTAGAAGGGGAGGACGGGGTTTACGTCGCACGTCTGGAAGCGCTTTGGGAAGAGCGTTTCCCTGAGCTTGGCTACAAGGAATTCAAACAGAAACTGAATAATGGAACGTTGTGGGAGGGAGCCCGTGCCGTGTCTGTAGGCAAGCATGAGGTGTTGTTGAAGGAAGATGCACTGTCATCCGTGAGCGGATGGATGCCTTGTTCAAGAGCCTGACAACGATGCTGAAAACGTCATTGATAAAGTCGAAAGGACGTTTTGATGAAGAAGAATTGCGGGCTGTCTTTGCCGAGCATGGCATGGACGTGCGCTCTGCCAACGTTTATCGGTTCCCTGCTGGAGAGTCGCACGGAGGAAGGCCGCAGTGTAAGCTATACCAGCAGTGTGAAAAAGAAGGATTCCAATGAACTCTCTTTTACGGTGACCAAAGGCTTTGATTTGCTTTTGTCGCGCTATCAAAAACTGTTTAGCCAACGCATAGTGGGCAGTAAGGGAGACCGCCTGGTGTTTTATTGCACTCCTTTCTCGGACTTGAATATGCTGCTTAATCTGCTTTCTATGCTTGACTGCCTTTCGTTCAGTGTGGAGGGTGGCGGTACGCCTTGCGTATTTGTCCGTTTCAATGACCCCGAAACTCTGCAGGAACTTGCGCTTGGCGATGATTACCGCAATCTGATTCTGGATACCAACGGGCAGATATTCCAGGAGCAGATTGACTTGTTCTCTTTCTTCTTCGGAACAGATAAGCTGACGGATGAACAGCGCTGGGACTTTATAGAGGATTATTTTACGGGAATGGGAGTGGACGACTTGAAAAAGAAGTTTGTGTCCTTGTAGCACCAATTCGTTGAACAGCCTTTCCAGAGTTACAGTTCATCTTTGCTTTTACTGTAAAGATTGTGAGTAATTAGTCTAAGTGCTCCTGCAGAAACCGTTGCAGGATGCGTGCATGGTTGTATATCGGTGCTTTGGAAGCATATAGTAAGGTTATGGTATGGTGGTGTTTTATGGTGTCAATGAACCTAAGGGCGGCTTCCGAATTTTCCAGTTCCTTGCGATACATGGCTGCAAACCCCTCCCAGTGTTCCGCTTGGTCTTCGTGAAACCATTTTCTTAATTCAGGTGAAGGGTAATATCCTTTTCCCAGACATCGTATTTCAGATGTTCCTTTTTTATGCCGCGAGGCCACAGCCGGTCCACCAATACACGGTAGCCGTCTGTTGCATTGGGTTCTTCATATACCCGTTTGATTCTGATTTGTGTCATGGCTGTTCTCTTAATTTTGCTTCCATTTTGATGGAGCGTGGGAAAACGATATTATTTTCCAGATGGATGTGCTGGTGCAAGGCCTCTTCAAATGCTTTAAGCTGTTGGAGTACGAGGCGGTAACTGTTGCAGGCATCTTCTGGAGCTGTATAGCCGTTGGTCAGATGCTCTATGTGGCGATAGCGTTCTCCTTCAATGTCATGTTCTGCCATCATGACGGATATGGGAGCTTCGATGCTTCCACAGTGGAATTCGGGCAGGGGAGTATTTTCCAGCTTAGCCTTTACCATCTCATAGATGTAGGGAAACAGTACCAGTTCCTCTTTGTCGAGATGGGCATTGAGGTCGGAGAGGGAATCATGAAAGAGAGCCTGCACATTGTAGAGTGACGGATGTTTTTCACCGTGTACGCGACATATTTTATCCAGCAGTTCTTCAATCTCGGGACCTTGTGTACGGATATTACGGTGGTGGATTTTGAGAATATAGTCCACCAATAAGTCCAGAGGCCAACTCTTGAAATCAATATTTTCGGAGGTTGTCGGAGCCAGATGCTCTATTTCTTCTATCACCTTCTCCATATCGGCTCCGGCAGTTTTACTGGCTTCGGGAAGCAGTGCGGAACCATGGCAGCAGAAATCAATGCCATATTTATCAAATATCCCGGCATTGTTGAAGTTGTCGGCTACGATTTCGCCGACTGTCATACGTTTATAATCCTTCATATGTTATCTTGTTTTTGTTTTCCACAACATTGTGGAAACCTGCTATATATACAATTATATGGCAGATAATGTTTGAAGGGTTATGATTATTTGAGTTTTCTTGCCCGGTTCTTTCATTTAAAGGAATTGGAGGAGTTATCACTTCGCTCCGCTCCGTCAGGAGTTGAAGAAGTTAAAGCCGATACTTCTGTGAATACATACGCACGAGTATTGGCTTTAACTCCTAAGCGACTTGTCGGCTGATAACTCCTTTAAATGAAAGATTCGTGGTTTCCTTGTCTATCCTTCTACTTTTTGGAATGCCAGCCGTTCGTCTCCATTGGCCAGAAGGATGATGCCGCAATATTTGAATCCGTGCTTCTTCAGTATGTATTGCAGGATATGATTGTCCCGGTGGGTATCTGCACGTAGGTTGGGTATTTGTTCGTAGCACCATTGCAGGCAGGCATTGGCCACTCCTTTGCTGTGTTCTGTACTTGCCAGCCGGTGAATGACGCCGTAAGGAAGCGTATCTTCCACCCATTTTCCTTCATAGATATGCGTATATGTGGGGTCGTTTCCACGGATAAAGGCGAAGGTTCCGATAATTTCTTCGGTATCGTCGGTGCACACATAGCTGTTTCCTTGTTCGATGTCTGCTATGACGATTTCCCTGGAAGTAGTTGCCTCTCCACTGCAGCATATTTCCGTCTTTCCGCATGATGTGCTTCGCTTGTTCAAAGATGTCCATAAGGATTGCAATGTCTGTGGGTTGCGTCTTTCTGATTTTTATCATAGCTTTTTATTTTATCTGTGTGGTATCTTTCTTTGATTCAGGTTGCAAAGGTAATGCGTTTTGTGATTCATTGTTCTCGTAAATGAACAAATGCTAACATACGTTGTTTCTTTAGGAAGAATTTGCATATATTTGTCCCGTGAAGTTACGAAAAGAGTGTAATTTATTGGAAATGAGCATTGGGTAATCGCTCATAATAGTAATAGGTTACGAATTAGTTAGTTATCTACTGCATTATTCTTCTGTGCGTTGCGTAACCTTCAAAGAACTCTTCGTATGCAAAAGTAACAATAAAACGGGAGATTTAGAAATGAATCTCCTGATTTTTTCTTCTCACACAAGTTTTTCCGTAAAAGCGATTTTATCCGTCAGCACACCATCGCCCAAAAAGATTTTGAACGAACGTGTGCCGACTGCCGCATAAGCGGAGAAAAGGGCTTTGCCTCACGCCTAAACAATAGTTTAGACTGATGAGACAAGGCCCCTTTCTTTTGTGCTTATGCCAAAGAGGTGCTTTTACGGGGTTTTGACGATTTTTCTTTTTTAGTTGTCCTTTTGAGCTGGAAGCGGAAAGCCGTGTATGACCGCACATTCCATAAATGGAACAAGCCGTCACTCACGGCAGACAAACCGGGAAGAATGATTTTATCCATCCGACCAAACACGTTTGGCCAAACAGATAAAAACATACTTCCTTGCCGATGGTTTGCCCGGTTTCACGCTACCGGCTATGTTCTTTTCTGTTGGGGATGTCTTTTTCACGGATTTCTCTTTTGAAGTTTTCCTGTCTAATCTGCCTCTACTTCCGTTTACCTCCATTTTCGCGCCTTTCAGTGGGCCGCATCAGGCAGTCATTTTCGTGCTGGGTGCAAAGGTAACTCCGGGATTGTACGGGAAAGCAAGGTCAAGCCTCCTGTTTCTGGAAAATCTCCAGCTTCGGGTAGTATTTTCCCGAAAACT
>ENA-OQCS01000471-OQCS01000471.1-human-gut-metagenome-genome-assembly--contig:-NODE-471-length-22371-cov-3.800216_pt1 | contig 22371 bp, 32 predicted proteins | sample MGYA00242757_ERZ504575 | MGnify/ENA primary metagenome ERZ504575 (study PRJEB26092, sample SAMD00036297) | human gut metagenome | host: Homo sapiens | study: EMG produced TPA metagenomics assembly of... | reverse complement strand
GCTGGGCCAGCTGCCGGGCGGCCCGCACGATCTCGGGGCGGCCGCCGTAGTTCACGGCGATGTTCAGGGTCATGCCGGTCTTGGCGGCGGAGTCCTCCTCCAGCTCATTCATCAGCTTCTGGAGCTTTGCATCCAGCGCGGCCCGGTCACCCAGGAACTTGATGCGGATGTTGCGGTCCTTATAGTTGAAGCCCTTGAGCAGATACTCGCCGAACAGCTTCATAATGGCGGAGACCTCTTCCAGCGGGCGCTTCCAGTTCTCGGTGGAGAAGGCGTAGAAGGTCACGGATGAAACGCCCAGCTCCTCGCAGTAGTTGGCGATATCCTGAAATACGGCGGCACCCTTTTTGTGGCCCGCGGTGCGGGGCAGGCCCCGCTGCTTGGCCCAGCGGCCATTGCCGTCCATGATGATGCCGATGGAAAGGCCCTCGGCAAATTCTTTGGGATGGTTCATAATCATTCTCCTGCGTTTGCGGGGTAGGTGTTCCCTGCCCCGGTTCCGGCAAAAGTGCCGCGCACTCGTTCCAGCGCACGGCACCTCACACGTTTCGTTTCGCCGCGGCGATCAGACGGACATGATCTCCTTCTGCTTTTCCTCAACGGCTGCGTCGATGTTCTTGATATACTTGTCGGTCAGCTTCTGGACCTCTTCTTCCATGGTCTTCTGGGTGTCCTCGGTCAGCTCACCGGCCTTCTTCATGGCCTTGGCCTTGTCCATAGCGTCACGGCGGACATTGCGCACGGCCACCTTGGCCTCCTCGCCCAGCTTGGCAACTTCCTTTGCCAGCTGCTTGCGGCGCTCCTCGGTGGGAGCCGGGAAGTTCAGGCGGATGGTAGAGCCGTCATCAATGGGAGTGATGCCCACATCGCTGGCCATGATGGCCTTGCTGATGGGGCGCAGCAGAGTACGGTCCACGGGGTAATGGTCAGGGTGCGTGCTTCGGCCACAGCCACGGATGCCACCTGCTGGATGGGAGTGGGGGCACCATAATAATCCACGCTGACCTTATCCAGCACAGCGGGATTTGCGCGGCCTGCGCGCACAGCGCCCAGTTCGCGGCCCAGATGTTCGACCGAGCTCTTCATCTTGTCTTCGTAAACCTTGGTGTTGCTGCTCATTGCGGTAGTCTCCTGTTCCTTTTTATCTTGGGGCTGCGCTGCAATGCGTCTGCCCTATAATGTATGTCGGCTGCAGCGTTTCAGCCCTCGTAAACCAGTGTGCCCACATTCTCGCCCTGCACGGCACGGGCAATGTTGTCCGGGTCGGCCAGATCGAACACGAGGATGGGCAGCTTGTTGTCGCGGCACAGAGTGGCAGCAGTGCCATCCATAACAGCCAGCTGGTCTTCCAGCACCTTGGTAAAGGTAAGGGTATCATACTTCTTTGCGTCGCGTACTTGTGGGGATCCTTATCGTAAACGCCATCCACATAGTAGCCTTGAACATCACATCGGCGCTCACTTCCACAGCGCGCAGAGCGGTTGCCGTATCCGTGGAGAAGAACGGGTTGCCGGTGCCGCCGCCGAACACGGCGATCTTGCCCTCATCCATGGCGCGCAGAGCATCCTTGCGGGTAAAGGCTGTGCCACCTGCGGCATGGTGATGGAGGTGAACACCTCAGTGGGCACACCCAGCTGTTCCAGCTTGTCGGAGACAGCCAGTGCGTTCATCACGGTTGCCAGCATACCGATCTTATCGGCCAGTGTGCGCTCCATCTTGCCGCTGGAACGGCCGCGCCAGAAGTTGCCGCCGCCAACCACGATGCCGATCTGTACGCCCAGCTCGTGTGCTTTCTTCACGCCGCCGCAGATCGCGTCCATGGTGGGCTCGTCAAAACCCATGCCCTTTTCGCCGCCCAGTGCTTCGCCGCTGATCTTCAGAAGGATACGCTGATATTTCAATGCCATAATCCAAACACCACCTGTTTTTATCTTCCGTCAGGGCATAGGCATACCCTGACATTTTTTACTATAGCTTATTTTACAATAAAACATTCATAAAGTAAACAGGAAATCTGCGCGGAAATCCGGAAGCTTTTATGAACGGCTGCGCAGACCGCGCAGCAGCTGCTTCATTTCGGGCGGAATGCGGCGGCTTTCCACCGCTTTCTGGATGGCTTTGTTGTGGGTCCACAAATCCAGCCGCTTTTCTGTGAGCCACGGCAGCGCGGCATCCGGCTGCTTTGCCAGTGCCGTGGCAAAATACCATGCCCGCATCATATTGATATAGTATTCCGTGCTACGCACATCGGCCACCCATTCCAGATATTCCGGCCGGAATGCATCATCCAGATAATAGCGCATCAGCATCTCCATGCCATAGCGCACGGTGTATGCCTCACCCGAATCCACCAGCGGCGAATGGGCACCAGCAGTTCCTTCTTGTGCTTTGCAAACACTTTGGGGCAAAAGCAGTCACAGGTGGCCCAGTTGTTGATGTAGGGCAGGAACGCTTCCGTTTCAGCCAGCGCCCTGTCGTAGTCCCGGATAAGTTCGATCAGAAACGCGTGGAAGTTGTTTTCTTCGTAGTATCCATGCGGCAGGGCCTGTAAAAACACTTCTGCCTGCGCTGTGCCTGCGAGCTGTTTTGCCAACTTGCGCAGAGCCGGAACGCGCACGCCGATCACCGTTTCCGGCGGCACGGTGGGCATCAACGCACTGTGAAAGGTGCGGTATGCTTCATCCCGCAGGGCAACCAGCTGCGCACGAATGATCTCTGCTTCCGGCTCCATCCTCTCTCCCTCCGTTCTTTTCTATTGTAGCAGAGCCGTATGAAAAGCAAGGCCGTTCCGGCATTCTTTTCCGATGCTTTAAGGAACATACAAAAATTGGGCTGGACATTTGTGCCGGAACATGCTATAATATCGTTCGTAAATGCGGGCATCGTACATCGCTAGTATATCAGCCTTCCAAGCTGAGGAGGTGGGTTCGATTCCCATTGCCCGCTCCATGCAAAAGCGCCGTGGCCTTTTGGGTCACGGCGCTTTTGTTTTGCTTTATCGGTCCCACTTATCGCACAGGGCATTGATCTGGTCGGCAAACTTGGCAAGGTCTTTGTTTGCGCCGCCCTCGTTGTGCTCGATGACCCGCAGCAGGCGCTTGCCGGCGCTGACCAGCCGCTGGAACACACTGGCAGCACGGCTCTGACCTTCATTAGCCTTGTGCTCAATGCGGACGCGCATGCCCTCCTGCAGGCATACGGCTCCCTCGGCTCCGATGGCCCACTGTGCGCCGTTGTAGGGTGCGCAGGCAGTGAAGCCCTGTTCCGTCAAGGTCTGCACAAAGTGGTCCTCGGTCTCATCTTCGCCGTGCATCACGAACACACGCTTTGGTTTCTGCTCAAAGGAGTTCACCCACCGCAGCAGACCTTCTCTGTCCGCATGGCCGGACATGCCGGTGAGCTGGCACAGTTCTGCCTGCACCTCAATAGGTTCACCGAACAGTTTTACCGTCGTGGCACCTTCCAGCAGGGTGCGTCCCAGCGTGCCCACCGCCTGATAGCCCACGAACAGAATGGTGCACTCCGGCCGCCACAGATTGTGCTTGAGGTGGTGGCGGATGCGGCCTGCCTCGCACATACCGCTGGCCGAGAGGATGACCTTTGGCACGCGGTCTGCATTGATCATGCGGGATTCATCACTGGTCACCGTGACGCGCAGCCCCGGGAAGGTGATCGGATCAATGCCTTTTCCAGCAGAGCGCGGGTGTCCGCATCAAAGCAGTCCGGTCGGTATCTTTAAAGATGCGGGTCGCCTCGATGGCAAGCGGGCTGTCAATGTACACCGGGAAGTTGCCGTGCCCCTTCACAAGGCCCTTTTCCTTGATCTCACGGATAAAGTAGAGCATCTCCTGCGTGCGGCCCACCGCAAAGCTGGGAATGACCACATTGCCGCCCCGGTCAAAGGTGCGCTGCAGGATCTTCGTCAGTTCGCTCACATAGTCCGGCTTCGGGCCGTGGCTACGGTCGCCGTAGGTAGATTCCATAAAGGCGTAGTCCGCCTCTTTGATGTAAGCAGGGTCCTTGATGATGGCTGATCCAGATTGCCGATATCGCCGGAGAATACCAGCTTGGTCGTGGTCTCACCCTCGGTGATCCAAAGCTCTATGCTGGCCGAGCCAAGCAGATGGCCCACATCCACAAAGCGGGCTTCAATGCCCGGTGCAAGCTGGAAGCGCTGCTCATAGGCCTTGCCCACAAACAGCTTCATGGCTGCTTCAGCATCCTGCACAGTATACATCGGTTCCACCGGTTCTGCGCCCGGAGCGCTGGCCCTTGCGGTTTTTCCACTCCGCTTCAAATTCCTGAATATGGGCCGAGTCCCGCAGCATGATGCCGCACAGCTCCACCGTGGGTTCGTGGCATAGATCTTGCCGCGGAAGCCGTTGCGCACCAGCAGCGGCAGCATACCGGTATGGTCGATGTGTGCATGGGTGGCCAGCACCCAGTCGATCTCGCCGGGTGCCACCGGGATGGGCTGGTTCTCGTATACGTCCTTGCCCTGCTCCATGCCGCAGTCGATCAAAAAGCGCTGCCCAGCCGCTTCGATCAAAGTGCAGCTGCCGGTGACCTCATGGTTCGCGCCCAGAAATGTGATCTTCATAAAAACACCTCCGGCTTTATTTCTTCTGTACCCTTAGTATAGCATATTCTAAAGGTACACGCCGCACAAATCGTATGGCTTTTCTCAGGCATTTTGCCGAAAGGTTGAAAAATTTTTATACAATCTTGACAAACCACCCCTTCCTGTTATAAACTTAAACTTGTATGACGTTCGTTCGTATTTTATGAGTTTTAATAATAGAGAGGTTGAATTTTATGGTTCGTAACGATTTGCGCAACGTTGCCATTATCGCTCACGTTGACCACGGCAAGACCACCCTGGTGGACGCAATGCTGCGTCAGAGCGGCGCATTCCGCGATAACCAGGTCGTGGCTGAGCGCGTCATGGACAGCGGCGATATCGAGCGTGAGCGCGGCATTACCATTCTGGCCAAGAACTGCTCCTGCACCTACAAGGGTGTCAAGATCAATATTGTCGATACTCCGGGCCATGCGACTTTGGCGGCGAGGTGGAGCGCGTGCTGAAGATGGTCAACGGTGTTCTGCTGCTGGTGGATGCCGCCGAGGGCTGCATGCCCCAGACCCGTTTTGTGCTGCAGAAGGCTCTGCAGCAGAACCTGAGTCTGGTGGTGGCCATCAACAAGATCGACCGCCCCGATGCCCGCATCAAGGAAGTCATCGACGAAGTTCTGTATCTGCTGATGGATCTGGGTGCCACCGATGAGCAGCTGGACTGCCCCATGCTGTTCTGCTGCGGCCGTGATGGCACCGCAAGCCTGGACCCGGATGTGCCCGGCACCGACCTGATCCCTCTGTTCGATACTCTGCTGAGCACCATCAAGCCGCCTGAGGGCGACCCCGAGGCTCCCTTCCAGATGCTGGTGTCCTCTGTGGACTATAATGACTTCGTGGGCCGCATCGGCATTGGCCGCATCCAGAACGCGTTGCCAAGGTGGCGAGGAAGTTGTCGTCTGTGACTGGCACAATCAGGATCTGAAGATGCGCGGCCGTCTGACCAAGCTGTACGACTTCCAGGCCAATGGCCGTCAGCCCTGCGATAACATCACCGCCGGCGATATCGTGGCATTCTCCGGCCTGCCCGACGTGACCATCGGCAATACCTGTGCAGCCCCTCCAATGTGGAGCCGCTGCCCTTCGTGAAGATCAACGATCCTACCGTTGAAATGACCTTCTCCGTCAACGACAGCCCGCTGGCCGGCCGCGAGGGTAAGTATGTTACCAGCCGTCAGATCCGTGACCGTTTGCAGAAGGAACTGCTGAAGGATGTCGCTTTGAAGGTGGAGGATTCCGCCACCACCGATTCCTTCCGCGTTATGGGCCGTGGTGAGATGCACCTGTCCATCCTGATCGAGACCATGCGCCGTGAAGGTTATGAGCTGCAGGTCTCTCCCCCGCACGTTCTGACTAAGGTCATCGACGGCAAGACCTATGAGCCTATGGAGCATGTCGTCATCGATGTGCCCACCCAGTATCAGGGCGCTGTCATGACCGGTCTGGGCCAGCGCAAGGCTATCCTGCAGCAGATGGAATCTCTGGGCACCGACCGCGTGCGTCTGGAGTTCCGTATGCCCAGCCGCGGCCTGTTCGGCTACCGCAACCAGTTCCTGACCGATACCCACGGCGAAGGCATCATCAACCAGATTTTCGACGGTTACGATGTCTGGGCTGGCATGATTGCCAACCGCTCCACCGGTTCTCTGGTCAGCTTTGAGACCGGCGAGGCTGTCACCTACGGTCTGTTCAATGCTCAGCAGCGCGGCACCCTTCTGGTGGGCGCTGGTGAAAAGGTCTACGAGGGCATGGTCATTGGCTACACCGCTTCCGGCGAGGATGTGGATGTCAACGTCTGCAAGACCAAGCACCTGACCAACACCCGTGCATCCGGCTCCGATGATGCTCTGCGCCTGATCCCCATTAGCAAGCTCAGCCTGGAAGGCTGCCTGGAATTCCTTGCACAGGACGAGCTGCTGGAGGTCACTCCTGAAAATCTGCGCATCCGCAAGCAGATCCTGAACCACGAGCAGCGCATGAAGGCCAAGAGCAAGCTGAAATAAGCCTTTCCTTCTTTTATAATATGTACTTTACCGTCCTGCAGCGTTTCAAAACACTGGCAGGACGGTTTTATTTTACCAAAAATGATTCATTTTTAAAAAAAAGGCTTGCAAAAGGCATTCTTATGCGGTATAATATCTCTCGCAGTCACAAATGTGATCTGCCTCTTTAGCTCAGTCGGTTAGAGCACCTGACTGTTAATCAGGGTGTCGCCTGTTCGAGTCAGGCAAGAGGCGCCAGAAGAAAAGGCAATGTTCCACAGAACATTGCCTTTTTTGTTTGTCCCATACTACACCCTTTTTCTGTACAGCCATGCAGTCGTGTTTCTCCTCTGTTTTTGGGCTTCTCTGTCCCAAAAACACAGCATCCATGCGAAAAAAGCATCAAGCATAATGATTTCTTAAAATTTGACTACTTGAAGAAGATGTCACATTGTGGTATACTGCTTATAAGCTTTGGGAATTTGTATCTGTTTTTCCAAAGTCCGGCACACAGATCAAAGGGTAGGTGCTCCCTTCTTTTGATAGCAGCCGACCGGTGTTTTGTCATGGTTCTCCGCAGGACAGGACAAAGCACCGGTCTCTGTGCTGTTGTTTCAGGCTCCGGCTCTTTTCACGTTGTCAGATCTGCGGCAGGCCGCTTCTTCAAAACGCCTGCCGCTGTTTGAATAAATTTGTATATGATCAAAGGAAGCATCTATGCGTTATACCTATGTCCGGCAGCACGACACCACTGACTGTGCGGCTGCCTGCCTCGCAATGGTGTGCCTCCATTACAAAAAGGAAGTTACCATCACCCGCTTGCGCGATATGATGGGTACCGACCTGAAAGGCACGAACCTTGTTGGTTTGCAGAAAGCCGCTAATGAGTTGGGTTTCACCACTGCAGCGGTTCGCGTAGACCGTGAAAATTTCCTCAGCGATTTCTCGCTGCCCTGCATTGCGCAGGTCATCACCGATCAGGGTCTGGCCCACTTTGTGGTCGTCTTTAAAAAGACCACCATTAAAGATGACGGTGAGCGTCGTCGGCACATGCTGAAAGAAGCCGAAGCCGCCAAGGAAGATGAGAAGAACGGCAAAAAACACAAGTGCAAGGATTATGTCGTGATCGGCGACCCTGGCAGTGAGCTGAAAAAGATCTCTCTGGATGAGTTCTACAAGAACTTTACCGGTGTTCTGCTGCTGATGAACCCCACCTCGGAGTTCAAGGGCGGTAAGATCGAAAAGGGCGGCATGTTCAAGCGTTACATCGACCTGTTGCTGCCCCAGAAAAAGCTCTTTGCCTATGCGATCCTGAGTTCTCTGATCGTTACGATTCTGGGCATTGCTCCTCCATGTTCAACAAGATCCTGATGGACGAGGTCTTGCCATATGGCCTAGACAATCTGCTGGTCACGCTGATCCTTGTGTTCAGCATGGTCAGCATCACCAATACGCTGGTGGGCTTTGTCCGGCAGTGGGTTCTGATCCACCTATCCATCAAGATCGATATTCCGCTGATGCTGGGTTACTTCGGGCATATCTTCCGTCTGCCCATGAAGTTCTTTGCCACCCGCAAGACTGGTGATATCACCACCCGTTATTCGGATGCAAACACCATCAAATCCATCTTCACCAGCATTGCGCTGAGCCTGATCATGGATATCTCGATGGCCATTATTACCGGTATCATTCTGTTCCGCATGAATGCGATGCTCTTCTCGATCTCGCTGTTCATGGCTCTAGTCAGCATTCTGCTGGTGCTGATCTACAAGCAGCCTTACAAAAAGATCAACGAAGAGACCATGGTGCAGTCCGCTGCACTGAACAGCCAGATGATCGAAAGCCTGCGCGGCATTGAGACGGTCAAGTGCAACGCCAACGAGGATACCGAAATGGAGAACCTCGAGCGTGAGTACATCAAGAGCCTGAAGATCAGCCTGCGCTCCAGCAAGATCAGCACCACGCAGGGCCTGATTTCCTCCTTCATTTCCACCGGTTTCAGCATGCTGACCACCTATGTGGGTATCAGTCAGGTTCTGAAGGGTGAGATGACACTGGGCGGATTCATGGCCTTCAGCACGCTGTCCTCTTACTTTACTTCCCCGCTGAGCAACCTGATCGGTCTGCAGATGCAGATTCAGGAGGCCAGCATTTCCATGAAGCGTCTGGGCGAGATCATGGATTATCCCTCCGAGACGGTCGGCGACGAAGACCGCACCGATCTGGACAAGGTGGAGGGCGATATCGAGTTCAAGGATGTCACTTTCCGTTATGGCAACCGTGCCCCTGCACTGGATCACATCAGCTTTACCATTCCGGCCGGTAAAAAGGTCGCGCTGGTGGGCAGCAGCGGCAGCGGCAAATCCACGATCACCAAGCTTCTGCTCAAGTATTATGAGCCGGAAGATGGCGAGATCGACTTGAACGGTGTGAATCTGGCTGAATACACCAATGACTCTGTCCGCCGCGCAATTTCTTATGTGCCGCAGAACGTTGAGCTGTTCAGCAAGACCATTTATGATAACATCCGCGTTTCCCGTATGGACGCTACGATGGACGAAGTTAAGGAAGCTGCCAAGAAGGCAGATGCTCACGACTTTATCCGTCATCTGCCCTTACAGTATAACACCTATCTGGAAGAAGCAGGCAACGGCCTGTCCGGCGGTGAAAAGCAGCGCATTGCGCTGGCACGCGCTTTCCTGAAAGATTCCAACCTCTACATTCTGGATGAATCCACCAGTAATCTGGACTTTGCTACGGAAAATCTGATCTTCAACATGATCTACGATCAGCTTGCAGATCGTTCCATGCTGATCGTAGCTCACCGCCTGTCCACTGTTCGTGACTGTGATCTGATCCTTGTGATGGATCACGGCAAGATCGTGGAACGCGGCACGCACGATGAGCTGCTTGCCAAGGAAGGCAAGTACTACGAGCTGTGGAACATGCAGCAGGGTATCTACCGCAGCAAAAAGGCAGAGCCCAAGCAGTCTGTCATGCAGGCCGTGGTGGAAGAGGATGACGACGGTGAGTCGATCACCTATTGATGTGTTGCAGCCGGGTGCGTACCCGGTTACATATGAAAGGGAGTCATTCATGATGGATAGCTTGATTTGACATAGTTTTGCTGTGTCAGATAAAAAGAGCTAGAAAGACTTTCTGTTTAGTAGAAGTAGATGGTGTTATCCTGAACAGGCCCCGCCTGCTCAGGTAACTATGCCTCACTATGGTGTGCCCGGAGGCAAAATGCCTCCGGGCACATTTTATTTGCAAGATCCCTATTACTTTTATAAGTAGTAGCGATCGGGAGCGGAGAGGAAGCTGCTCTCTGCAGCGATTTTCTCCCCTTTCTCGATTGCCTATTACTGCCTCTTCTGAGGTAAATCTGAAAAGGAACCGAGGTATTCAACATGAAAGAGATCAAAGTAGCCGAGAACAAGACCCTGAAGCTCACCAATGTGCTCTCCCGTGAGATCCATCCGGAAGAGATGGCCAGTCTGCCCGTGGTGCTGACCCAGATGCACAACTTTATCAAGAGCAACAACGCACAGCCTATTGGCCCCATTGTGCAGGCCATGGTGGTTGGTGAGGACCGTCAGATGCACCTGTACATGATGCAGCAGTACCCAGTTCATCGGCCAGATGGAGCAGGACTACCATATGGATGCTGTTCTGCGCGTGAAGAACTGCCTGTATGCCCACTACACCGGCCCCATGCCCGAAAGCCAGCTGGCTTCCTACAAGCTGCAGGTCCACGCTTTTGAGAATGAGCAGAAACTGACCGGCACCTCCTATACCATCTATGTCAATCAGGATGAGGATGATGCCGTGGTCGATGTCTTTATGGAGACCAAGTAATTATGACGATTAAAGTTCAGAACCTTTCGGATCTGCAGGACCGCCGCATCATGATGGAAAAAAAGCTGCCGCCTTATGGCTACGCTTTTGTCATTCTGGTGGGCATCTTCATGCTGTTTCTGGTGGTGTGGAGCACCCATACCAACCGCATTTATGTCAGCCAGAACGCAGGCACCGTGCAGGCCAGCAATAAAACCTATATCATGTCCAGTTATTCCGGCTCCATTACCGAGATGTATATTTCGGAGGGCAGCTATGTGAACGAGGGCGACCTCGTGGCCCACATCAAGAGCACGGATATCGACATGCAGCAGGATAACTTGGAAAGCCAGCTCAAGATCTACCAGACCCAGCTGGACCAGTACAACAAGCTGCTGCAGTGCGTGCAGGATGATACCAACTACTTCAGCGAGACAAACCCCGAAGATCAGCCCTACTACTATCAGTACGAGACCTACAAGAGCCAGGTCTCTCAGAAGACCTTTGATGCCACGGCCTATCAGGCTGCCGGTTACTCCGATGCTCAGATCAAGACCATGATGGAGCAGAGCCAGAGCGAAGTAGAAGCTCTGTACTACTCTACCATGCAGTCCATCTCCCAGAGCATTACCAGCGCACAGAGCAACGTGGACAACGTTCAGGCTCAGCTCGATGCCTTGAACACCGGTGCCAACGATTACTACATCTACGCCCCCACCTCCGGTGTGATCCACATGGATACTCCTTACAAAGAGGGCATGGTGCTGAGCGCAGGCTCCCCGCTGGCCACTGTTGCCAGCGAGAACGACGATCTGGAGATCGTTGCCATGGTCACCGTGAATGACCGCCCGCTGCTTCATGTGGGTGACCCGTGCAAGATCGCCATTACCGGCCTTTCGGAGTATTCCTATGGCACCCTGACCGGCACTGTAACGGCCATTGACAGTGACGTGACTGCCAGTTCCAACGCTTCCTACTATAAGATGACCATTAAGCCCGATGCCACTTATGTGGTGAGCCGCAGCGGCGACAAGGTGGATCTTTCCAACGGCATGAGCGTTACTGCCCGCGTGGAGTACGATCAGGTCACCTATTTCGAGTACGCAATGGAAGCCCTGGGCGTTCTGTTCCGCTAAACCGGAGCTGTGCTGACTGCCAGCCGCCGTTATATCACCCAAGAGGTACACTTACTATGAAATCAACCGCAAAAAAACTGGCCGTCTGTGCGGCAGCGCTCTGCCTGCTGGCCTGCGGCACAGCTGTGTCTGCGGCCGCAGCAAGCCCTGTCTCCGGCCTTGCCTGAGCGGCGTTGCCATGCCGTGGATCAGGACGTGCCTGCCGAAAGCATTGAGCCGGCAGCTATACCGCCAACATGCTGCTGGGTTCCTCTCAGCAGCTGTCTCCTGTGGTGCGTCCGCGCAACTCTACCGACTCGGTTGTCTTTATCTCGGACGATACTTCCATTCTGACCGTGAGCAACTCCGGTGTCGTGCAGGCTGTGGGCGTAGGCACCACCCGCATCACCGCTGCGCAGGCAACCAGATCTGTGCCTACACCATCGTTGTCTCCATGGATTCTTCCATGATCGTTACTGAGATGGACCTTTCCCTTTCCTCCAACACCATCTATGTTGGCAACTCGGTCTCGGCACAGCTGCAGGTGCGGCCTACTTCGGCTTCCAACTATGCCACCGTCGCCCTGACCTCTTCCAATGAGAAGGTTGCCACGGTGAACAATTTCGGCCGTGTTACCGGCATTTCCCCCGGCACCGCCACCATTACCGCTACCTGCGGTTCGGTGACTGCTACCACCAATGTCACGGTCATGAGTATTCCCAACTCCAGCACCGGCACCGCCAGCACTGGTTCTTCCAACAGCGGTCAGGTCGTCACGGTGAATCCTTCCTACGTTGTGCTCAAGCCCGGTGCCACCCGCACCCTGACCGCCAGTGTCAAGCCTTCTTCCGCTTCCCAGAAGTTCACCTATAAGTCCGCCAACAGCAACATTGCCACGGTCAGCCCCAGCGGCGTGATCACGGCTGTGGGCACCGGCGCTACTTCCATTACCGTTTCCAACGGCACTGCATCCGCCATGGTCACGGTCATCGTCAACCGTTCGGCTGCATCTTCTTCCGATAATTCTTCGGACAGCAGCTCCACCGAACCGGATAACGATGCTCCCATCGAGATCGATCCCGTTGTGCAGGCCATTCAGGACAGTGAGGACAACGAGATCGTTTTCACACAGGCCGAGGTGCCTACCGTGACCGGTGATATCCTCAATGCGCTGCGCACCACCGGCAAGACCCTGTGCGTGGTGGGCGATGGCTACACCATGCAGATTGCAGGCAGCGGTGTCAAGAGCACCACCAGTGAGCTGGACACCATGCTCACCCTGACTGAGTCCGATCAGGCATCGAGTTTGAGCTGGACAAAGGCAAGGCTCTTCCCTGCTCGGTGCGCATCGATCTGGATGTGAGCACCTATACCCGCCTGTATCTGTACAACACCGTCTCCAACAAGTGGCAGTATCTGAACAGCTACACCGACGGCATCATCACTGCCGATACTGCAGGCCGTTATCTGCTAACCAACCAGAACCTGAAATTTGCCAATATCAACTGGACCTTCTTCATTGCCGGTGGTGTTGTAGTGGTTCTGATCGGCATTGCATATGTTGTGCTGAAAAAGCGCTACTGGTTCTGGTAATTTTCAAAACCACTCTTTCATGAAACAGTAAGACCCTCTCTGAGTGTGATATGCTCCCCCTAGAGTAGACAGAGTAAAACAAAAACTCTGCGTACTCTGGGGGTATTTTTATATCAAGAAAGAACAATCACTTTTGCACAAAAAATTCGCCGTCTCCTTGTGGAAACGGCGAACAAAAACTTATATTATTTCTCTGTCTACTTGACGGAGCGCACATCAATGGAACGCCTGGGCTTTGTTTGCATTATGATGTCTGCCTTCGTTACTTCTCAATGGGCTGCGAGGGCTTCCAGTCCTTGTAGTTCTCGTAGCGGCTCTCGCGGATCTTGGTGTGGGACCAGATCTCGTCCGCCGTGGGCTGCCAGTTGGCTGCATAGTTCTTGCACTTCTCGCACAGGTGCTCCACGCTCTCCGGCGACTGCAGGTCGGTGCTGTGGGCACCGGTCTCGTGCACCATCTTCTGCAGCAGTTCGGGGTTTTCCAGCATCGGGCAGGGACGCAGATGGTTCTTGTTGAAGGGCTGGCCGTTGTGATAAGCATGAACAGCGGGCTGTGCAGGATCTCCAGAATGCTCTGGTCGTGGATGTTTGCATTGGAGTAGTGGATGAACACGCACGGCTCTGCGTCACCGGCAGAGTTGATGTGGAAGTAGTTGCGTCCGCCGGCAATGCAGCCGCCCACAAACTCACCGTCGTTCTGGAAGTCCATCGGGTAGAACGGGATATCGCACTTTTCCGAGCGCAGATAGCGGATGCGGTCGATCATATATTTGCGCTGCTCCGGGGTAGGCATCAGTTCCGGTGCTGCCTCGTTGCCCACGGGCATGTAGTGGAAGTAGAAGCCGAAGTGTGCGCCCTTCTCGCACAGGAAACGCATGAACTCATCGTTGGTGACAGCTTCGATGTTATCACGGGTATAGCAGATGGACGTGCCGAACACGATGCCGTGCTCCTTGAGCAGATCCATAGCATGCATAACAGCGGCATAGTGCCCCTCACCGCGGCGGGCATCATTGGTCTCCGGGGTGCCCTCGATGGACAGCATGAAGGCAATGTTGCCCAGACGCACCACCTCTTTGCAGAAGGCTCATCGATGAGGGTGGAGTTGGTGTAGATGGCAAACTGCACATCGTTGTGCTTCTCGGCCAGCTTGAGGATATCAGCCTTACGCACCAGCGGCTCGCCGCCGGTCAGCATGTACAGGTACACGCCCAGCTCCTTGCCCTCGGTAACGATCTTGTCCATATCCTCAAAGCTGAGGTTATTCTTGTGACCGTATTCACCTGCCCAGCAGCCCACGCAGTGCATATTGCAGGCGGAAGTGGGGTCGAACAGGATCAGCCAGGGGATGTTGCACTGATACTTCACGCGGTTCTCGCGGATGGTCTTGGTGCCGCGGAAGAAAGCCTCGTAGCCCAGATTCAGCGCCATGGTGCGGGCCACGTTGGGGTCGGTCTGATCCAGCACACAGTTGATGAGCTTGGACCACTTGCTGTCGGGGTCGGTCAGGGTCTGTCTGGCGTGTTCGTAGGCTTCAGCGCTGAACGAACTGCCATAGAACTGCTTTGCGACATCCACCAGCTGTCCCACGGTTTTCTGACGGTCTTTATCGGCATGAGAAAGCACCACGTCCACCATTTTGCCAACGGCAGCACGCTGCATTTTATGAGTCAGGCTCTCAACAGAAGTATTCATTATCCTTTTCCTCCAAACGGTATTTTTCGGAAATCTCTTTTTCTATTTCTATGCCATTACTCTACCATTCTATCCCACAAGTTGCCATAAACAGAAAAAGCGCGTGATAGAAAACCCATCACGGCGCGGATTATGATAAAATTTTGTCGTTCTTCCGGTTCAACCGTCCTGTTCCAGATGGATCTTATTGCTGGCAAGGCGGCATAACGCGCGGCGCAGATCGCCCTGCAGCATCCGTCCCATACGTTCTACCATCACAGCGGCTCGGTCTTCATATCCCGGCGGATCCATTCCAGCACCACGCCCACCAGCGCATATTTGTAAAAATCCACCACAAACTGCTTGTCATCGTCCTGCACGGTGATGTCACGGCATTCGCGATCCGCAAATTCCTTCAGCATGGGGTCCAGAAGCTTGTACAGATACTGCTCCACCTGTTCACGACCCACAGAGCGGTATACGTTCAGCACCAGTGCTTTGTTATCCCGGATCTGGTGCAGGATGTCCAGAAATGCTTCGGTCCATGTATCAAAGCTCTGGCAGCCTTCCATCGCCTTGATTGCATCTTCCGTCAGGATCCAGTCCACCAGATCGTAAATATCCTTGAAGTGGTAGTAGAAGTCATGCGGTTCACGCCGCAGTCCTCGGTGATATCGTTGATCGTGATCTTATTGAGGGGCTTTTCCAGCAGCAGCTTTTTCAGCGATGCTTCCAGTGCCCGCTTTGTTGTTTGTGACACAAAGACCTTCCTTTCCCGACCGTAGAAATTTTTCCTGCTGCGTACGGCGATTGGCAGCTTCGTACATTATAATACCGCAAAAGCCATCCCGATTGCAAGCATTGATTCTGTCCATTTTGTAAACAAAGAACGACTTCCTGCGTTTTCACTCCGGCAGTTTCTCGTTTCAAAAACCGTTTCTCAGCCCTCCCAACCCCCTTCCGGCGGTGCGCAATGCCTGCAAAAGCGGCTTCTTCCGGCAAAAAAGCGGAAAAGGCCCTTGATTTTATATTCCTCTACGCTTAGAATGGGAGCAGACGGCTGTGATTGAAGTGCCGTTTTGAGGGAGGGTACAAACTATGATGGATACCATTGGTTTTCTGGGCTGCGGCAACATGGGTGGAGCCATCGCCCGTGCCGTTTGCAAAGCTGTTGACCCTAAGAAGGTTTTTCTGGCAAACCGCACTGCGGCCAAGGCACAGGCACTGGCCAAAGAACTGGGCTGCAAAACAGCCACCAATGCCGAGGTGGCCGGTGACTGCGACCTGATTTTTCTGGCGGTAAAGCCCCAGATGATGGAAGCTCTGCTCCAGCCGCTCAAATTCACCTTTGACGAGCGCCCCAGCCGTTTTGTGCTGTGCAGCATGGCAGCGGGCCTTTCGATCGCCCGTATTCAGGAGATGGCCGGTGAGGACTTTCCTGTGATCCGCATCATGCCCAACACCCCGGCTTCGGTGGGCGAGGGTATGATCCAGTACTGTTCCAGCAATGTCACCGCTGAGGAAGAAGAAGCCTTCCTCAGGATCATGGCTCCTGCGGGCCGTCTGGACGCCGTGCCGGAAAGTCTGATCGATGCCGCCAGCTGCGTTTCCGGCTGCGGCCCGGCATGGGTGTACCAGTTATTGAGGCTCTGGCTGATGGCGGCGTGGCCTGCGGCCTGCCCCGCGCCAAAGCGCAGGAATATGCCGCGCAGATGGTTCTGGGCAGCGCAAAGCTGGTGCTGGAAAGCGGAAAGCATCCCGGCGAACTCAAGGATGCTGTGTGCAGCCCCGGCGGCAGCACCATTCAGGGCGTGCGCGTGCTGGAAGAGCACGGCCTGCGCGGTGCGGTGATGGATGCCGTGATCGCCTCGTACAATAAGACAAAGGAAATGGGAAAGGGTTAAGGATATCATGCGCATCGTTGTAAAAGTAGGCACTTCTACTCTGCATACGCCACCGGACGGCTGAACATCCGCCACACGGAACAGCTGGTCAAGGTGCTCAGCGACCTGAAAAACGAGGGCCATGAGGTCATTCTGGTGTCCTCCGGTGCCATTGGCATGGGCGTGGGCAAGCTCTCACTGCCAACCCGCCCAAAGGACACCACCACCAAGCAGGCCTGCGCCGCTGTGGGCCAGTGTGAGCTGATGTACACCTACGACCGGCTGTTCAACGCTACAATCACACCGTGGCGCAGATCCTGCTCACCGGCGTGGACGTGGAGCACACCGAACGCCGCGTGAACTTTCAGAACACCCTGTCCCGCCTGCTGGAGCTGGGTGCCCTGCCCATCATCAACGAAAACGACACCGTTGCCACCGATGAGATCACCTCCATTGGCGACAACGACACGCTGGCGGCCATCGTGGCCTGCTGCGCCAAGGCTGACCTGTTGGTGCTGCTGAGTGACATCGACGGCCTGTACACCGCCAATCCCCACACCCACACGGATGCAAAGCTCATCCCGCTGGTAGAGGAGATCACCCCCGAGGTGATGGCTCTGGCCGATGGTGCCGGTTCGGCCTTGGCACCGGCGGCATGGCCACCAAGCTGCGCGCTGCCCGCATGGTAACGGGCAGCGGTGCCGATATGGTCATTGCCAACGGCGCACACCCGGAGCTTTTGTACGACATTGCCGCAGGCAGATCCGCAGGCACCCGCTTTGCGGCCCGCAAGGAGGACTGAACACATGACCACACAGGAAATTCTGGAAGCCGCCCGCAGCGCCAAAAGTGCCTTGCGCTGGCCGATAACACCGCCCGCAACGCGGCCCTGCTGGGCATGGCAGATGCGCTGTGCAGCGCAGACGATCAGGCGGCCATCCTTGCCGCCAACGCTGAGGACATGGCTGCGGCCAAGGGGCACATCAGCGATGTGATGCTGGACCGTCTGGCCCTGACCGCACCGCGCATTGAAGCCATGGCGCAGGGCATCCGCGAGGTTGCCGCTCTGCCCGACCCGGTGGGCCGGGTGCTGAACCGGGTGGAGCGCCCCAACGGCCTTGTGATCGAAAAAACTGCCGTCCCGATGGGTGTGATCGCCATTATCTACGAGAGCCGCCCCAATGTGACCAGCGATGCCGCTGCCCTTGCCATCAAGAGCGGCAATGCCTGTATCCTGCGCTGCGGCAAGGAAGCATGGCGCAGTGCCAACGCTATCGTCACCGTTCTGCGGCAGGGCCTGAAAAAGGCCGGTCTGCCCGAGACAGCGGTCTGCCTGATCGAGGATACCACCCACGCTTCTGCCAACGCTCTGATGACCGCTGTAGGCTATGTGGATCTGCTGATCCGCGCGGCGGTGCCGGGTTGATCCGTGCCTGCGTTCAGAACGCCAAGGTTCCCTGCATCCAGACCGGCACCGGCATCTGCCATGTGTACGTAGACGACACCGCCGATCTGGACAAAGCTCTGGACATCATCGAGAACGCCAAGGCCAGCCGCCCCAGCGTGTGCAACGCCGAGGAGGTGTGCCTTGTGCACTCTGCCATTGCCGGGGAGTTTCTTCCCCGTCTGGCCCAGCGGCTTGGCCCGGACCGCATTGCAAAGGGTCTGCATCCGGTAGAGCTTCGTCTTGATAAGCGCGCCGCCGCCATCATCTCCGGCACGCCTGCCGGCGAAAAAGACTTTGACACCGAATTTCTGGACTACATCCTCGCGGTCAAGGTCGTGGACAGCGTAGAGGAGGCCATCGGGCATATTGCTGAGCACTCCACCGGCCACAGCGAGGCCATCCTGACCCAGACACAGGCCCATGCCGACCTGTTCACTGCCGCAGTGGACAGCGCCGCCGTGTATGTGAACTGTTCCACCCGCTTTACGGATGGCGGTGAATTCGGCCTTGGGTGTGAAATGGGCATTTCCACCCAGAAACTCCACGCCCGCGGCCCCATGGGACTGGCCGAGCTGTGCAGCTACAAGTATATCATCCACGGCAATGGTCAGATCCGCTAAAGCCCGCTGAACCCACCTTTCCAGTGCGGAAATCGGGAGTGAGCGTTTTCTCCATAATATTCATAATTTAGAAACGAAACTGAAAAGCTTTTTCCGAAACAGGCTGGTGCGATTTGCGCCAGCCTGTATTTTTGTTTTATTTCCATGAAATGTTCTTTCAGCAAAGACAAAAGCTGAATTATGTTTTCAATCCGCCTTTCCTATTTGCCCACTGATATAGATGATTGTATCCCAGTTTTCTCCAATTCTTACAAAGTAATAGTCTTACTTTCTCCATTTTGTTTTGTAAAAAGTACAAGGCCCCCCTTGACAACCCCTATTTCGATGCGGTAAAACTATATTGGAAAACTTGATAACGATTTCACTTCATTTCACTTTCCAATGAGAAAGTTGTTCGTCACACACAACACTATACTTGGAACAAAGGAGAGAGCAATATGACGATCGCCATTCTTGCACACGATTCCCGCAAAGAGCTTGCACTGCAGTTCTGCACTGCTTACAGCGCCATTTTGTCCAAAAACACAGTCATTGCTACCGGCACCACCGGACGGATGCTGGCGCAGACTACCGGCCTGCCCGTGCACTGTTATCTCTCCGGGCGCTTGGGCGGTGTGCAGCAGATCACTTCCCGCATTGCGTGCGACGAAGTGGATCTTGTGTTGTTCTTCCGTGACCCGCTGAAAGCGGATGCCGCCAGCATCACCGAGCAGAATCTGCTCCGCCTGTGCGATATGCACAGCGTACCCATTGCCACCAACATTGCCACCGCCGAGGTCTTACTGCGCGGTATGGATCAGGCGACCTGGACTACCGCGAGGGGATGCATCCGCTCTTGTGGAGCCAATGCCCACCGTGCAGCGCCACGCCGTGTGATGAATCGTGTATAGAGTATCGGGAAAGAGACAGCGCCGCAGGAAACTTCCTGCGGCGCTGTTGTTTTTGTTTTGCTTTTATTTCAGTAAAGCCTGCAGCTTTTCCAGCCGGCGGACGGCTTCGTTCAGCACATCGGTGCCGCGGGCAAAGTGCATCCGGATCAGGTGGTTCACCGGCTCCCGGAAGAAGCTGGAGCCAGGCACAGCGGCCACGCCCACTTCCCGGATCATCCACTCACAGAACTGCAGGTCGGTCCAGCCCTTGAACTGGGGCAGCGCCAGAAAATCGGAAATATCGATCATCACAAAATAGGTGCCCTGCGGAACATTGTGCTTCAGCCCCACACGGTCCAGCCCAGCCAGAAAATGATCGCGCTTTTCGGTGTAAAGGGCCTGCAGCTCTTTGTAATAGCTGGCGGGCATCTCCAAACTGGCCACAGCGGCCTCCTGCAGGGGTGCAGCCGCACCCACAGTGAGGAAGTCGTGCACCTTGCGCGCGCCCTCAATGACCTCTGCGGGTCCGATCAGATAGCCCAGACGCCAGCCCGTGATGGAGTAAGTCTTGGAGAGCGAGTTGCAGGTGATGGTGTGCTCAAACATGCCGGGCAGGCTTGCCATGCAGATATGCTCTGCGGGCGCATAGATGATATGCTCGTACACCTCATCCGTCACCACAAAGGCATCGTACTGGATGGCCAGCTTTGCAATGGCTTCCAGCTCGTCGCGGCAGAACACCTTGCCGCAGGGATTGGAGGGGTTGCACAGGATCAGTGCCTTGGCACCCTCGGCAAAGCCCTTTTCGATCAGGCTGATGTCAAACTCATAGGTGGGCGGCACCAGCGGGATATAGATGGGTTCCGCGCCCGAAAGAATGGCATCGGCACCGTAGTTCTCGTAGAACGGTGAGAAGATCATCACCTTGTCGCCGGGGTTGCAGATGGTCATCATGGCGGCCATCATGGCCTCAGTGCCGCCGCAGGTCACGCAGATCTCGGTGTTGGGGTCTACTTCGTGGTGAAGGGCAGGGCTGGTCTTTTTTGCCAGCGCCTCGCGGAAGTTTTGCGCGCCAAAGGTCACAGCGTACTGGTGCGGGCCTTTGTAAGCCGTTTCGGCCAGAGCGTCCAGCAGCTGCTTCGGCGGGTCAAAATCCGGAAATCCCTGCGAAAGGTTGATGGAGTTATACTGATTATTGATGCGGGTCATGCGGCGGATGACAGAATCCGTAAAGGTGCCCACACGGTCACTTAAAACAGGCATGTGCTTTTTTCTCCTGTTCAATCCTTAAAATACGCCTTCTGGATGGCCAGCAGCACGCCTGCACGGCTGGCAGCAAAGTTCAGACCGCCCTGCAGGTAGCAGGTGTACGGCTCACGCAGCGGGCCGTCGCAGGAAAGCTCGATGGTGCTGCCCTGTGTAAAGCTGCCGCTTGCCATGACCACCTCATCAGTATAGCCCGGCTCCGGAGAAGGTTCCGGGGCGGCATAGCTGTCCACGGGACTTGCAGCCTGAATACCCTGACAGAAGCCGATGAGCGCATCCGCAGTGCTGCATCAAAGCAGGTGACGATGTCGTTGTGGTCGTCGCAGTAGCGCGGCACTGGATTCTTGCCCAGCAGCTCCAGCATACACTGGGCGTAAATGGCGGTCTTGATGGCCTCGCACACCACGCCGGGCGCGTAGTAGAAGCCAGATACATATCACGGGGCGTTTCCAGCGTGCAGCCCAGATCCTTGCCGAGACCGGGCGCATTCAGGCGGTAAGCGCACAGCTCCACAAGGTCTTTGCGGCCCGCAATGTAGCCGCCGGTGGGAGCGATGCCGCCGCCGGGTTCTTGATCAGGCTGCCCACCACAAGGTCTGCGCCCATCTGACAGGCATAGATGTCAGCCACGAAATACCCCGCCATCACCGCGACGGCGACGACGGCGGACACCGCGACGGTGACGGTACGCCGCGTCATCGGCAGATGCCGAATCATATGATGTCGGGCCGCAGCCTTTGATGCCACGAGCGAACTCCTTAGACAGACGTTACATCATCGCCGCAAGGGCGCCGCCCGAACCGGCTCAGCGCTGCAGCGACGCGAACGAATCCAACGTCTGGACGACACGGATCGCGCGCGCATCCAACAGCTTACCGCCAAGCCATGAACCGATGACCATGGCCGCCACGCCATTGGCGAGACCGACCGGCGCCATGACCCATAGCCAACCGCCCATATCGGCCACAACGAGCACGATCGCGACGAGAATCGTCGGCAGCATCGGAATCAGACAGCCGAAAAGCTGCACGAACGGGAACAATCCCTGGGCGACGGCACGGCCCTGCGGTGTGGAGAACGGCTTGTCCATCGACGGCACCGGATACATCAGCGAGCAGTTGGTGATCTCCGCGACGCCGATGCTGCTGAACGAGACACCCAACGCCAGACAGATGAACGTCACGCCCAGGAGCAGGCCGTCAGCCGTGCGCCAATCGCCGGTCAACACGAAGCAGGCCAGACCGAGCACCACCATATATATCACGTTGATGGACGCGAACACCCGCATGCGGGACCGACGGTCGTCCCAGCCGCGCACGCCGGCCAGCACCTCCATCGTGAAACCGCGGCCGTCGTATGCCAGGCCGTTGCCCTCGGTCATCTGCATCATCCATCCGCCCCAGATCAGACCCTGCCAGATCACGATCGTGATGCCACGCGACTGGAGCGCGAACA
>ENA-OQCS01000470-OQCS01000470.1-human-gut-metagenome-genome-assembly--contig:-NODE-470-length-22400-cov-3.352085_pt1 | contig 22400 bp, 39 predicted proteins | sample MGYA00242757_ERZ504575 | MGnify/ENA primary metagenome ERZ504575 (study PRJEB26092, sample SAMD00036297) | human gut metagenome | host: Homo sapiens | study: EMG produced TPA metagenomics assembly of... | reverse complement strand
ACGTTGTTGATCAACGATTGGAAATATTTGATTAGAAGGACTTTCAATATACATCTTATAGCCTTTATCTTTGAATCCTTTTCTTAATATATCAGCACATTCATTTTCATGTTTTCCTATTTCTAGATATAAATCATTTTCAAATAAAGCATTAAATTGAACTCCTAATAATCTTCCTTTAGCAAGCATGGCACCTTTTTGTTTAATATGATATCTAAAATCGGTTTTTAATTCATCATTAATAATAACTAAACATTCACCAAATAAGGCTCCCATTTTTGTACCACCAATATAGAAAACATCACTATAAAGCGCCATCTCTTGTAAAGTTGGTGCATCTTTCAAGACAAGTGCACTTCCAAGTCTTGCTCCATCTATAAATAAATATAAATTATTTTGTTGACAGCATTCATAAATGGCTTTTAATTCTTCTAAAGTATAGTACGTACCATATTCTGTTGTTTGTGAAATATATACCATTTTAGGTTGCACCATATGTTCATCAGGATGTTCACGCATGATTTCATCAATCATTTCAGGAATCATCTTTCCATCTTGATGTGGCTTTGTTAAAATCTTATGCCCGGTAAATTCAACAGCTCCTGTTTCATGAACATTGATATGTCCACTATCAACAGCAATAACAGCTTGATAATCTTTTAATGCTGAAGAAATCATAATCATATTTGTCTGTGTACCACCTACTAAAAAATGAATATCTACATTTTCATTTTCTAATATAGCTTTTATTTTATCTTTAGCTTTTTGACAATATTGATCTTCCCCATATCCTACTGTTTGAATAAAATTTGTCTTATTTAAAGCTTCCATCACTTGTGGATGAGCTCCTTCTAAATAATCACTTGCAAAGTTATACACCTTAACCTCCTAAAGAAAATAGGAAACATTGTTTCCTATAATTCTTCTCCATTTGTTTCAATTACTTTTTTATACCAATAATATGAATCTTTTTTGTATCTATTTAAAGTACCTGAATTTTCATCTTCTTCACGATCAATATAAACAAAACCATAACGTTTTTGATATCCGTTTAGCCAGCTTAATAAATCAGTATAAGACCATGTACAATAAGCAAGAACACGACAACCATCATCACATGCTTTTTTAAGTTCTTCGATATGACGTTTTAAATAATCAATACGATATGGATCATGAATTTGTCCATCTTCTAATTTATCAAATGCACCTAAACCATTTTCGGAAATAACGATTGGTAAATCATAACGCGAAGTAATTTCACGACAACACATTCTAATTCCCATTGGATCAATTGTCCAATCCCAATCTGTTGTTGGTAAAAACTCATTTTGTGGTTTTTTATAAAGACCAGGTACACCTTGAACTTTAGCGGTACCTTTTTTACCAGTGTTATTCATTGTATGATCACTACCAACACCATTAATATCATTATATTCAACAACACATGTTTGATAATAGTTCACACCCATGAAATCAATAAGTGAAGCTGCTTTTTTCATTAATGCTTCATCACCTTCTTCGAAGATAGGAGCACATCCTAATGATTTTAAATATTGAATAGCAGCACGTGGATAACGTCCATAAGCATAAGCATCCATCCAATAATAATTTTGTAAATCATCATAGTCCGCTTTAGCCATTGCATTTTCAGGTTTACGATCATAAGCATAACTTGGACTATAAGCAAATGAAGCCCCTACTTTTGCTTCTGGATGAAGTTCTTTTAAAGCTATAACACTTTTAGCATGTGCAATATTGGCATGATGATTGACTTGATAGAATGTTTTCATATCATCTACTTTTCCTGGTGGATGCATTCCTTCTAACCATCCATGTCCTGTAAAGATATTTTGTTCATTCATTGTAATCCAATATTTTACACGATCTCCATATCTTTTAAATAATGTTGTGGCATAATTTACATAATCATCAACAATTTTTCTGCTTTCCCAACCATGATATTGGTCTTCTAAAGCTTGTGGCATATCCCAGTGATAAACTGTAACCATAGGTTCAATTCCATATTTTAATAATTCATTGATAAGATTATCATAAAATTCTAAACCTTTTTCATTGACTTCACCATTTCCATTTGGATAAATACGTGTCCAAGCAATTGAAAAACGATATGTTTTCAATCCCATTTCTGCCATCAACTTGACATCTTCTTTGTAACGATGATAATGATCAACGGCCTTATCACCTGTTGTTGCTTTAAAAGTCTTTCCTGGAATTCTTACAAATTTGTCCCAGTTGGAAACACCTTTACCATCTGCATCCCAGCCACCTTCTACTTGATAAGCAGCAGATGCACTTCCCCAAAGAAAATCTTTAGGAAATCCTTTTGTTTCTTTAAAATACATTCTTTTTCTCCTTATTTCATATATTTTTTGATAAACTGACTTAATGTTTGTTTAAAGTCATCGTTTTCAACAAGTTCATATAAGTATTTTTCATCTTTTAAGACAAACAATACTTTTCTCCTCTATTTTTATTATATAGCGGATAAACCATCTTTAATGGTACAAAATCGTCATCTTTTGCATGAAAATACAATGTAGGTATATCATTGTGTCTAACATATTTTGTTGTATTTTCTTTTAAATCAATATGCACAGCTTTTTTAATATGGCGTGCAATAATTGAAATTGCTGGATATTTTGAAATCTTATAATCTGCTTCTAAACGATATCCAATAATATCATATGGTGACGTATAAGCCCCATCTGAAATAATAGCTTCAACATTTTTTAAAACATGTCTACCTGAAGCATTTAAAATTGTATTTGCTCCTTGTTCTTTACCATACATTAATATTTTATGATCTTTCCCATAAGTTTCTAATAGGTACTTATTCCAACATACTAAATCATTGACATCCTTGATTCCAAATCCTCTAATATAACCATCACTTGTCCATGTGCACAAGCATCTATTAATAAGATTTGTGCTTCTGGCAAATGTCTTCAAAATATGGAACATATAATTGCATATCTTTTGCCTGTAAACCAAATGGATGTGAAATTAAAACTGTCATTTGAGGGTTTTCTTTAGGAATCAAAATTCCTCTTAATTGAATATCTTGATCATTTTTTATATAAATATTTTGACTATTGAATTTTGTTTCTAAAATACTTGGTCTATCTTCTTGTTTATGATGTCTGTATAATAATTTTTTTGCATATTTTTTGGATAATGTGTAAACAGATGCTGCTGCAGTAGAAACACCTCCTAAAACTAATAATCCTTTAATTGCTGTTTTATTATTCTTTACCATTTGAATATTCCTCCTTATATTCTTCCATTAATAATCTATTAATATTAGCTACCTGTTCAAATGAAGTAAGACGATATTCATCATGATTCATCCTTGCTGCATAGAAACGAATTGCTTTTTCTAATTCCAAACGCATAATTTCTTTATATTCTGGTGGAAATGTTGAAATTGGAAAACATACAAATAAGAATGTATTATAATCTTTTGAAAATAAATCGATAAGTAAATCATATCCTTCTATTTCTAAAATTCTATTTCCTATTTCTTTTTGTAAATCATGATTAGCAAAGTCAACACATCATTCATTACAAAACGTAGAATATCTTCACATGCATCGATATATTGTTCATGATTATTTTGATAAAGTGATTTGAGATATGAAATAACAATATTATTTTCTAACTGATTTGGATTTAATCTTTCAAAATGATTAAATAATCTTTCAGCAACTTCTTTATTCAATAAAATAAGGTTTCCAAATTCTTTTATAATTGAAAGTGTAAATCTTGGCATTTGACATAAGCGCTCAAAGATTTCTAATAATTCATCTTTAGTTGATTTAAAAAATCCATCTATATGATTTGTCATTTTCTTTATGGTCTCTTTAAAATATTCTAAATGAAATTGATATTCAGTATCTAAATATTTTGCATTTACTCCATCCCATTCATATTCATATAAAATTTTATCTAATAAAAGAGCTATTGAATCCATAAATTTTTTATAATTTTTATTATATAATAATCTATCTAAATATGGATTAAAAAAATGTATAAAATTCATCAACAGTTTCTTGGTTTGTACCAGAATGATATTCTAAGTAATCTAGAATATTTCGATAATCTAAAGGTTCTAGTATTGTATTAACTGTATGTGTTTCAATAAAATGCTCAAAAACATGACAATGTAAAATTGTTTAAATTGATTAAAATAAAGAATCTTATTTAAAGCATCTTTTATAATGTATTCTTGTTCTTGTTCATGAAGATTAACAGAAAATGTTGGTACGATTTCATCTCCAGAATAATCTATAGTAACAAATACATCGATTGCTTTAAATTGAATATCTAAATATAATAATGAAATTTATGTTCAAATTTTTTTGTTTGTACTGCACTATGACACCTGTATCTTCCTATATATGTGCTTTTATGGGTTTCTAAATATTTTTCAATACATTTTCTTGCCATCATTTTTTCTCCTTTATATTCTTATTTTACCATTTTTGGTTATTGATGAAAACAAAAAAGGAAATCAATCAATGAGTTTCCTTTAATTATCATCTTTATAAAAGTTTCTAATTATATCGGATTATAAGAACTATAATCTATTTCCTGGGAAATATAGCAAATATTGTTTTATTTATAAAAAACTTCATGTAAATATAGTCCTTGTGGTTTAGCTTTAAATAAACACTTTTTTGTCCTTTACTTTCTAGTAACTCTTCTAAAAATTCTTTAGTAATTCTGTGTGCCCCTACTTGAATCAAGCCACCAACTAAATGTCTTACCATGTATCTTCTAAATCCATTACCTACAAGCTTAAAAGTAACAATACCTTGATTATTTTCAATTTCAATTTGATAAAGTGTTCTAATTGTATTGCCATATTGATCAACAGCACAAAAGGATGCAAAATCGTGTTCACCAATAAAAATTTTTGCAGCATTCCTCATTGCTTCTATATCTAATTCTTTTCCATATTGATAAATATAATTTGTTTCGAATGGAGAATAATCATTCATACTTAACATATAATGATATTCTTTCTTAATAGCAGAATAACGACTATGAAAATTTTCATCAACTAAGAAACTATCAATAATATAAATATCATTAGGTAAAAAGTGATTAATAGCCCTTTTCCATTGTTTTTCAGGCATTTCCCTTAAAGTATCAAAGTGAAAGACTTGTCTTCTACCATGAACTTTAGCGTCTGTTCGACCACTTGCATGAATAACAATATTTTCATCTTTACAAATATTTTTTATAGCTTTTTGAATTTCACCTTGAACTGTTCTAAATTGATTTTGAACTTGAAATCCGTGAAATTTACTACCATCATAACTTACAATACATTTTATTCTATTCATTACATAAAACTCATTATAATCACACAACAACATACACCCAATGTTATTAACATTGATAACGTATCTAAATGCATCCATGTTAAAACTTTGTATTTTGTACGTGTTGCTTCTGGATTATAATTTCTACTTTCCATAGCGTTAGCAAGTTCTTCTGCCCTTTGAAAAGCAGAAATAAATAAAGGAATAATTAATGAAATAATTGATTTTATTTTTTCCATGAAAGATCCCTCATTAAAATCCGCACCTCTACTAGCCTGTGCTTTCATAATTCTTTTCGCTTCATCTAATAAATCAGGTATAAATCTTAATGCAATTGAAATCATCATAGCAAGTTCATGCACTGGAAAATGAAATCTTTTTAATGGATTTAATAAACTTTCAATAGCTAGTGTTAATTCTAAAGGCTTCGTTGTAGAAGTCATTAATGTTGTTAAAGTAATAATCAATACAAGCCTTATAAAAATATAAGCAGTCTGTATTAAAGCACCTGAATAGATACTAATACTTCCTATTTTTATTATAACATCACCTGTTTTCATTAAAAATATATTAAAAATCATCAAAACAACATCATAAAGACCATCGGTTTTATTGCTTTTAAAATATGAGAAGTTTAATTTTAGAAACTAACGAACATAATAAAACATAAATTGCTAAGATACCGTATCCTATAAATCCCGCATCAAAAAAAACAGAAATTAAAAATATGAAAACAGCACATATTTTTAATCGTGGATCTAAACGATGAATTATTGAATTCCCCGGTATATATTTACCAAAAGTCATATTATCCATGAAGTTCACCACCAATCGCTTCAACTAAATCATCAATATCATTGATAGATGTATCTAGATGATAGCCTTTTAGATTTAACTGAATAATAAGATTTGTGATTAAAGGTAAATCTATTCCTAAATTTAATAAATAATCACTATCTAGAAAAATATCTTTTACTTTCCCAGCTTTTTCAACTTGTCCGTCATTCATTACAACAACATTGTCACAATATTCTAAAACATGGTTCATATCATGAGTTACTAAAACTACTGTTTTACCCATTTCATGAATTTTTTTAAATAAATCCATCATTTCTTTAATCCCTGATGGATCTAATCCAGCTGTTGGTTCATCTAAAACAAGAATATCTGGATCCATAGCAAGTATTCCTGCAATCGCTACCCTACGTTTTTGACCACCTGATAAATCAAATGGGGACTTTTCTAAATAAGTTTCATCTAAACCTACCATTCAAGAGATTTTTTAGCTATTTCTTTAGCACTATTTTCGTCAATTCCAAAATTCATTGGACCAAACATTATATCTCTTTCGATTGTTTCTTCAAACAATTGATATTCTGGAAATTGAAAAACAAGACCTGATTTTTTTCTAAGACTTTTTAAATTTTGAGGCTTATTATTTTGTGAAATAATATAATCATCTATTTTTATTTCTCCACTTGTTGGTAATAATAAAGCATTTATATGTTGGATAAGTGTCGATTTCCCACTACCTGTTTGTCCAATGATAGCTGTAAATGAACCCTTTTCTATTTTTAAATTCACATTTTTAAGTGCATAGTATTCAAAAGGCGTATTATATCCATATATATGATCTAAACTTTTGCATGTAATTGACATAGTTGTTTCTCCAATTCTTCTACATCTAATGTATCTTTAATTTGATAACCTTTTTTTTGTAATTTTCTAGCAATTTTTAATGAAAAAGGAATATCTAATTTTAATTCTTTTAATAATTTTTCATTTGTTAATATTTTTTGAGGTTTGTCGCAATCTACAATCTCTCCTTTATTTAAAAGAATAACTCGGTCAGCATTTTTTGCTTCTTCAATATCATGCGTTATTGAAATGATTGTCATATTATTTTGTTTCTTTAACTCTTTTACTAATTCATTTATTTCTTTTCTACCTCGTGGATCCAACATACTTGTTGCTTCATCTAAAATAATGATAGATGGACTCATCGCTAAAATACCTGCAATCGCAACTCTTTGTTTTTGACCACCGGACAATTTAGTTGGTTCATGATCCAAAAAATTCTCCATTCTAACTACTTTAGAATACCTATTAATAAGTTCATCCATTTGTTCTCTTGGTACACAAATATTTTCTAGTCCAAAAGCTATATCATCTCTAACAGTAGCACCAATAAATTGATTATCTGGATTTTGAAAAACAATTCCTACTTTTCTCTTATTTTATATAAATTTTCTAAATTTAATTGATAATCATCAATATAGATTTCACCAGATTTTTTTTCTAATAATCCTATAAGTAATTTAGCAATTGTACTTTTACCACTACCATTATGTCCTAAAATAGCTACATATTCACCTTTATGGATTTGAAAAGAAATATTGTTTATTGTTTGTAATCCAGGTTCGTATTCAAAACATAAATTTTCTACCTTAATTATTTCTTCCATTGTCTTCTCCTCATGAACGTGTTTAGTTCATTCTATAATTTATAAGGAAACAAGTCAAATAAAAAAGGACTGAATTTCTTCAGTCCAACATCATTATTTAGTTAATGATAAGATTGCCATTGGTGCATTATCACCTTTACGGTTATATGTTTTTAGGATAGTAGTATATCCACCATTAACATCTTTGAATTTAGGTGCAACGTCATCAAATAAGATTTGAACAGCTGTTTTTCCAGTTGCTTCATCAACAACTTTGTGCATATCTGCAGCAGCTTGTCTTCTTGCATGTAAGTCTCCACGTTTACCTAAAGTAATTAATTCATCAACAACACTACGAACTTCTTTAGCTCTTGTTACAGTTGTTTCAACTTTTCCGTATACAATAACTTCAGTAGCTAAACTACGTAACATAGATTTTCTAATATCTGAAGTGCGTCCTAATTTTCTATTTTTAGCCATGAGATTAACGCTCCTTTTCGAGTATTCTGAATTAATCGATAGGTTTAAATCCTAAACCTAATTCAATTAATTTTTCTTTAACTTCTTTTAATGATTTTTTACCTAAGTTTCTTACTTTAATCATGTCATCTTCTGATTTAGAAGCAAGATCTTGAACTGTTTGAATACCAGCTCTCTTTAAACAGTTATATGAACGAACAGATAAATCTAATTCTTCTATAGTCATATCTAATACTTTATTTGTAGTATCATTTTGAGTTTCAGACATAACTTCCATATTCATAGCCATATCAGTTAATTCAACAAACATATTTAAATGTTCAACTAAAATTTTTGCTGCTAATGAAATAGCTTCAAATGGTTTTAGCGAACCATTAGTTTCAACTTCTAATACTAATTGATCATACTTAGCACTTCTCCAACACGAGTTGGTTCTACAGAGTAAGCAACTTTTTCAATTGGTGAAAAGATTGAATCTGTTGGAATAACACCAAGAGTGTTAATATTTACTTTATTTTGATCAGCAGATACATATCCACGATCTTTTTTAGCAAATAATTCCATATATAAGTGACCACCTTCTGCAACATGTGCAATTACCATGTCATTTGAAATCATTTTGACTTCAGCTGGACATTGAATATCAGCACCAGTTACAGTAGCAGGACCTTTTACATCAATAATCATTGTAGCAGTGTCTTCACTGTCTACATCAAAAACTAATTTCTTAATATTTAAAATCATTGCTGTGACATCTTCAACGACACCATCAATTGCGGAAAATTCATGGATTGCTCCTTGAACTTTGATTGCATAAACAGCAGAACCAGGTAAAGAAGAAAGTAATACTCTTCTTAAGGCATTACCTAAAGTAATACCAAATCCTCTTTCTAATGGTTCAATGACGAACTTACCATAATTTTCAGTTTCGTCATAATGATCTATATTAAAGTTTGCTTTTTCGAATTTATGCATATGTTCCCTCCTCTATAGGAATGTTTTGTATTCTAATTTACTACAATAATACTATCCACGAGGACGTTTTGGTGGACGACAACCGTTTATGTGGAATTGGTGTTACATCATTAATTGAAGTAACTTCTAATCCAGCAGCTTGTAAAGCTCTAACTGCTGCTTCACGTCCTGGTCCTGGACCTTTTACATTTACATCTACAGTTTTTACTCCATGTTCCATAGAAGCTTTAGCTGCAGCTTCTGATGCCATTTGTGCAGCAAATGGTGTTGATTTTCTTGATCCTTTGAAACCTAATGCTCCAGCACTTGACCAAGTTAATACATTACCATGTTCATCAGTAATTGTTACAATAGTATTATTGAAAGTAGAATGAACGTGTGCAACACCTTTTGCAATATTTTTTCTTACACGTTTTTTACCACGTGTTTGTTTTACTCTAGCCATTTCCTTTCAACCTCCTATTATTTTTTCTTTCCTGCGATTGGTCTAGCTTTACCCTTACGAGTTCTAGCATTAGTTTTAGTTTTTTGACCACGAACAGGGAAGTCCTTTACGGTGACGCATACCTCTGTAGCTTCCGATTTCCATTAAACGTTTGATGTTTAATTGAACTTCTCTACGTAAGTCACCTTCAACTTTAATTTTTTCAACTTCTTTTCTGATTTTTGTAACTTCTTCTTCAGTTAAATCTTTAACTCTTACATCTTCACTGATACCAGTAGCTTTTAAGATTTCTTTAGCTGTAGATTTACCGATACCATATACATAAGTTAATGAGATAACAACACGTTTATCACGTGGGATATCTACACCTGCAATACGAGCCATTTTGTTTCCTCCTAAATACTAACCTTGTCTTTGTTTATGTTTTGGGTTTTCGCAAATAATCATTACGCGCCCTTTTCTTTTAATTACTCTGCATTTATCACACATTGGTTTTACAGATGGTCTTACCTTCATCCTGTCTACCTCCTTTTGGAAGATTTTTTATTTATGTCTAAATGTAATTCGCCCACGTGTTAAATCATATGGAGATATTTCAACGGTAACTCTATCCCCCGGTAAAATGCGAATGTAGTGCATACGGATTTTACCAGAAACGTGAGCAAGAATTTCCACTCCATTTTCTAAAGCCACTTTAAACATTGCATTTGGTAATGTTTCTAAAACAGTAGCTTCTACTTCAATAACGTCATCTTTTTTTGCCATCGTTCTTCAACTCCTTTTATTAAAGTTTTGTAAGAATTCTATAACCGTCATCAGTAATGACGATTGTATGTTCATAATGAGCAGCTAACGAATGATCCTTTGTAATAACAGTCCACCCATCATCAAGAGTAACTGTTTCTTTTGCTCCTAAATGTGCCATTGGTTCAATAGCCAAACACATACCTTTTTTTTAATCTAGGACCTCTCCCAGGAGCTCCGTAATTAGGAACAGCGGGATCTTCGTGAACGTTTGTTCCAATCCCATGACCAGTATAATCACGAGGAGTAGTACATCCGTTTTTAGTAAGATATTCTTCAATTGCATGTGAAATATCAGAAAGTCTAACTCCTGGTCTTACTTGTTCTAATCCAGCAAATAAAGCACCTTCACAAACATTCATAAGTCTTTTTGTTTCATTGCTTACATTTCCTACTGCATAAGTCCAAGCACTGTCACCATGATATCCTTTGTAACATGCTCCAACATCAACTGAAATAATATCTCCATCTTTTAGCTTTCTATTACTAGGTATTCCATGTACTACAACTTCATTAATTGAAGTACATACACTATTTGGAAAACCATAAAGATGTAGAAAGGAAGGTGTTGCACCATGTTCCCTAATTATTTTATCACAAATTTGATCAATTTCGTTAGTAGTTATTCCCGGTACAATAACTTCTTTCAATTTTTCATGAACTAAAGCAACAATTCTACCTGCTTCAGTCATTAATTCAATTTCTCTATCATCTTTAGTAATTATCATTAATAAACCTCCAGGCTTTCATCGATATCATAAAGACGTTAAACATAACTTCTTAACTTTGATAACTGCTTCTTCAAAATTAATTTATTTCTTTAGATATTTATGAATCCATAAAAGAAATCATTATTATTTACGAATATAACCATGATATTCTTTTCTAGTAATATATGTTTTGATTTGTTTTACTGTTTCAAGTGCAACTCCTGTAACGATAATCAAACCAGTACCACCAAGTGATAGGTTTGCATTTTCAGTTTGTGTCCAAATAATTGGAGTAATAATTGGAATTGCAGCAATAATACATAAAGTAAGCGAACCAGCAACAGTTACTTGATTAAGAACTCTTTTAATGAAGTTCTTAGTTTCAATACCAGTTCTTACACCAGGTATTGATCCACCATTTTTCTTCAAATCATCACTAATTTTTTCAGCATCAATTTGTAAGTTTGAATAAAAGAAAGTAAATCCTATAATCATTAAAATATATAAACAGAAACCAACAGGTTCTTGATAATTAAATATAGTATTTATCATCTTAGTTGTACTAGATGCTTTCATGAAACTTACTATTGTTCTTGGTGCTGCTAGTACTGAAGAAGCAAAGATTACTGGTAAAACACCTGAACTATTAATTTTAATAGGCATATGTGTTTGTTCCCTAGTTCTCATTGTTACACTTGTACTAGATGCATAATTGACTGGGATTTTTCTTATTGCGCCTTCAGTAAATACTACAAAGACTACAATTGAAAGATAAACCACAACAAATAATACATACCAAGCAATATCTAACCACATTCCACTATCATAAGTGACGAGGTTATCATAAGTTGTTAAGAATGCATTTGGTAAGTTTGAAACAATTCCTGTAAAGATTAGTAATGAAACACCATTACCAATTCCTTTTTGAGTAATTTGATCACCTAACCAAATAGCTAACATACTTCCAGCCATCATAATGAGCACTACATAAATATATGACCAGATTGAAGTATCAACTAATATATTATAACTTGTATCAAAGGCATAAGTTAAAACTCCACCTTGTAACGCAGCTAATAATAAAGTTAATACACGAGTAACACGGTCTTTTTTCTTCTTACCTGTGTTACCTTCTTTACGCAGCGTGTTAACGCTGGAATAACATCCATCGATAATAATTCAATTATAATAGATGATGTAATGTATGGTGAAACACCTAAAGCGAAAAGAGAAAATCTTTCCAAGGTACCTCCACCAAGTAAATTCATGATTCCGAAAATTCCATTTGTAGCATCACTACTACTTAATGAACCTACATTAACACCTGGAATTGTAATTCCTGCACCTAAACGGTACACGAATAAAATTCCAAGTGTGAAAATGACTTTTCGACGAAGCTCACCCTTTTTGAATACATTCTTCAAAAAAGTTAACATCTTAAATCACCTCAGTTTTTCCACCTGCAGCTTCAATTGCGGCAACAGCTGATTTAGAGAATTTAGCAGCTTGAACAGTTAATTTCTTTTCAATAGCTCCATTTCCTAATACTTTAACACCATCTAATTCTTTTTGATGATTCCTGCTTCTTTTAACGCAGCAGCGTTAACTGTTGCACCATCTTCAAATTTATTTAAAGTTTCAAGATTTACGATAGCATATTCTTTACGAGTAAAGTTTGTAAATCCTCTTTTAGGTAAACGCATGAATAATGGAGTTTGTCCACCTTCGAATCCTGGTTTTTACCTCCACCAGATCTAGCTCCTTGACCTTTTTGACCTCTACCTGCTGTTTTACCATTTCCTGAACTTGTACCACGTCCAACACGTTTTCTTGCTTTACGAGCACCTTCAGTATATTGTAATTCGTGAAGTTTCATTGTTACACCTCCTATTATTTTTCTTCAACTGTTACTAGGTGTCCAACTACTCTAATCATACCTTGAGTAGTAGGGTTATTTTCTAATTCAACAGTTTTATTAATTTTAGTTAAACCTAAAGCTTTAAGAGTCTTTCTTTGATTTGGTAAGCAACCAATTGGACTCTTTTTAAGTGTAATACTTACTTTTGCCATTTTGTTTGCCTCCTATCCAAAAATTTCATCAACAGTTTTTTCTCTTAATTCAGCAACTTCATTAACTGTTTTTAATGAAGCTAATCCTTGCATTGTTGCTCTTACCATGTTGATTGGTGTTCTAGAACCAATACATTTAGATAAGATATCACGGTAACCAGCTAATTCAACAACAGCACGAACTGGTCCACCAGCGATGATTCCAGTACCTTGAGATGCTGGTTTAATAAATACATTTCCTGATCCGTAAACACCGTTTACTTCATGAGGAATAGTACCATGTACAGAAGGTACTTTGATAACATTACGTTTAGCATTTTCACATGCTTTTCTGATTGCATCAGGTACTTCGTTAGCTTTACCAGTACCAAATCCAACTCTACCTTTTCTATCTCCAATAACAACTAAAGCAGCAAAACGCATTCTACGTCCACCTTTTACTACTTTTGTTACACGGTTAATAGTAACAACACGTTCTTCAAATTCTTTTTCTTCTCTTCTTGGTGCTCTTCTTTGACCATTTCTTCTTGGTTTTCTTTCACCATTGTTAGTTCTTGGTTTACGTTGTTCCATATTGACCTCCTTCTAGAATTCTAATCCAGCTTCTCTAGCAGCTTCTGCTAATGCTTTTACACGACCATGATAAATATATCCACCACGATCAAATACTACATTTTTAATTTCTTTTGCAATTGCTCTTTCTGCAATTTCTTTACCTACTGCAGTTGCAGCAGCAATGTTTCCACCGTTTTCTAATTTCATTTCAACGCTTGATGCGCTAACTAATGTAACACCATTGACATCATCAATAATTTGAGCGTGAATATGAGCATTTGAACGGAAAACATTTAAACGTGGACATTCTGGAGTTCCACTAATTTTTCTACGAACTCTAGCATGACGTTTTAAACGTACATCATTACGAGATTGTAATTTAGCCATAAAGATAGCTCCTTTCTTACTCTTAGACTACTTCTTACCAGCAGTTTTTCCTTCTTTTCTGATGATTCTTTCATCACTATATTTGATACCTTTTCCTTTGTAAGGTTCAGGTTTTTTCTTAGATCTAATTAATGCAGCCATTTGACCAACACGTTCTTTATCAATTCCAGAAACTACGATAGTATTTGGATTTGGAGTTTCAACTTTAACTCCTTCTTCAGCTTCGATTTCAACTTGATGTGAGAAACCGATATTTAATACTAATGTATTTCCTTTCATTTGACCACGGTATCCAATACCAACGATTTCTAATGTTTTAGAATATCCATTATGAACACCTTCGATCATGTTAGCAAGTAAAGCTCTTGTTGTACCATGTAATTGTTTTACATGTTTTTCTTCACTACTTCTTACTACAGTAATTTCATTACCTTCTTGTTTGAATGAAATTGCTGGAGAAAATTGTTTCACTAAAGTCCCTTTTGATCCAGTAACTGTTACTGTGTTATCATCAGCGATTTCAACAGTTACTCCTTCAGGTACAGTGATAATTTTATTACCGATACGAGACATCAGTTATACCTCCTGTATAATTTTTTTATTACCAGATATATGCTAATACTTCTCCACCAACTTGTTTAGCTCTAGCTTCTTTATCAGTCATTAAACCTTGTGAAGTTGATAGAATAACAATACCTAAACCATTTAATACTCTAGGAATTTCGTTTACTTTTGCATATACACGTAACCCTGGTTTAGAAATTCTTTTTAAATCAGTGATTACTTTATCTTTTCCTCTATATTTTAAAGTGATAATAATGTTTGATTCAGCACCTTCGCCTTCAACTTTATATCCTTTAATGAACCCTTCATTTTTTAAGATTTCAGCGATTCCAACTTTTAATGTTGAAGTAGGAATACTTACTTCTTCTTTTAACGTATTATTTGCGTTACGGATTCTTGTTAACATATCTGCAATTGGATCTGTCATTACCATTTGCGTGTCCTCCTTCCAATACGGATTATTTTATCATTACCAACTTGCTTTTTTTACACCAGGAATTTCACCTTTATAAGCTAATTCGCGGAAGCAAATTCTGCAAAGTTTGAACTTTCTAATTACTGAATGTGGTCTACCACAACGTTCACAACGTGTGTATTCACGTACTTTATATTTTTGAGGACGTTGTTGTTTCACTTTCATTGATGTTTTAGCCATTTATTAAGTCCTCCTTATTTATGGAAAGGCATTCCTAATTGAGCTAATAACTCATGACCTTCTTCATCAGTTTTAGCTGTTGTTACGAATACGATATCCATTCCTCTTAATTTGTTTACTTTATCAAAATCAATTTCAGGGAAGATTAATTGTTCTTTAACACCTAAAGTATAATTTCCTCTTCCATCGAATGAGTTATTTGATACACCTCTAAAGTCTCTTACACGAGGTAAAGATACATTTACTAATTTATCTAAAAATTCATACATTCTTTCACCACGTAAAGTGACTTTACAACCGATTGCTTGACCTTCTCTTAATTTGAAACCAGCAATTGATTTTTTAGCTCTAGTGACAACTGGTTTTTGACCAGTAATTAATGTTAATTCATTAACTGCATCATCTAATAATTTTGAATTAGATACTGCATCACCAACACCAATATTTAATACGATTTTTTCGATTTTTGGTGCTTGCATTTTAGAAGAATAATTGAATTTTTCCATTAACGATTTAACTACTTCGTTTTCATAACGTTCTTGTAAACGATTCATTTGCTATCTCCTTTCAATTATTTCTTTTTCTTAGAATCAACTTCTGCACCTGTTTTTTGTTAACACGTACTTTAGTTTTCTTTCCATTTTCATCTACAGATACTTTATATCCTAATTTAACTGCAGATTTTGATTTTGAATCATAGAATGCAACATTAGAAACATGAATTGGAGCTTCTTTGTTAACGATTCCACCTTCAGGATCAGCTTGTGAAGGTTTAACATGTTTTGTTACCATGTTTACTCCTTCAACGATTACTCTTTCTTCTTTAGCAAGAACTTGTAACACTTCACCTGTCTTACCTTTATCTTTACCTGCGATAACTACAACAGTATCACCAACACGGATTTTCATGTGCCACGCCTCCTTATAATACTTCTGGAGCTAATGATACGATTTTCATGAAATCAGCATCTCTTAACTCTCTTGCAACTGGTCCAAAGATACGAGTCCCTCTTGGAGACTTGTCATCTCTGATAATAACACAAGCGTTATCATCAAATTTGATGTAAGATCCGTTTTCACGTCCTACAGCATATTTAGTTCTAACGATAACAGCTTTTACTACTTCACCTTTTTTTAACAGTACCATTGGAGCTGCTTGTTTAACTGTTGCTACAACAACATCTCCAATACTACTTGTTTTTCTATTTGACCCACCTAAGTTACGAATTACTAATACTTCTTTAGCACCAGTATTATCAGCAACTTAAGTCTACTTCGTTTTGAATCATTCCGGTTACCTCCTTTTAGAGTTTATTAAACTGTTTCTGCTTTTTTTACGATTTCTACTAAACGGAAACGTTTTGTAGCAGATAATGGTCTTGTTGACATGATTTTAACTGTATCTCCAACTTGAGCAGTGTTGTTTTCATCATGTGCATGAAATTTTGTAGATGATTTCATACGTTTACCATATAACTTATGTTTTACATGTGTTTCAACTAGCACTGTAATAGTTTTATCCATTTTAGTAGATACAACTGTACCAGTATAAACTTTACGATTATTTCTTTCCATTTGTATCTCCTCCTATTGGTTTAATTCTCTTTCTCTAATCACTGTTTTAATACGAGCGATTGTTTTACGAACTTGTCTAATACGTGCAGTGTTTTCTAATTGTCCTGTAGCTTGTTGGAATCTTAATCCAAAAAGCTCTTTTTGTATTCTTCAACTTTAGCTAATAAAGCTTCAGTATCTAATTCTCTAATTTCTTGCGCTGTCATAACTATTCACCCTTTCCAATGATTTTACATTTAATAGGTAATTTATGAGATGCAAGTCTTAAAGCTTCTCTTAATGTAGCTTCATCTAAACCAGCAACTTCAAATAATACTCTACCAGTTTTAACTACTGCTACCCATTCTTCTGGAGAACCTTTACCTGATCCCATACGTACTTCTAATGGTTTTTTAGTTTTAGCTAAATGAGGGAAAATTCTAATCCATACTTTACCACCACGGTTCATATAACGGTTGATGGCAATACGTGCTGCTTCAATTTGACGAGAAGTAATCCAAGCACCTTCAGTTGCTACTAAACCAAATTCACCAAATGATACTTTGTCTCCACCTTTAGTTCTACCTTCGTAGCTAACACGGTGAGGTCTTCTGTATTTTGTTCTTTTAGGCATCAACATGATTATTTATCCCCTTTCTTTTTTTCAGGAAGGATTTCTCCCTTACAAATCCAAACTTTAACTCCTAATTTACCATAAGTTGTATCTGCTTCTGCAGTCGCATAATCGATATCAGCTCTTAAAGTATGAAGAGGGACATTCCCTTCAGAGTAACCTTCAGCACGAGCCATATCAGCTCCACCTAACGTCCTGAAACATTAGTTTTAATTCCTTTAGCTCCAGCTCTCATTGCTCTTTGAATAGCACGTTTTTGAACAGTTCTAAAAGATGCACGATTTTCTAATTGTTCTGCAATATTGTTTGCTACTAATTGAGCAACAACATCTGGATTTTTAATTTCAACAATGTTAATGAAAACTTGTTTACTACTTACTAATTTAGATACTTCTTTTCTTAAAGCATCAACTGCTTCACCATCTTTACCGATAACTACACCAGGTCTAGATGTGTGAACAAAAATTGTTACACGATTTTTTGATCTTTCGATTTCAACTTTTGCTACTGAAGCTGTTTTAAGTTTTTTAAGAATATAATCACGAACTTTAATATCTTCATGTAATAAACCAGCGAAATCTTGATCATTTGCGTACCATCTTGAATCCCAATTACGGTTAACACCAACACGTAAACCTACTGGACTTACTTTTTGACCCATTCTAGTACCTCCTATCTTTCATCAACCACACAAGTAATGTGGCATGTTCTTTTTAAAATTCTTGTTCCGCTACCTTTAGCTCTTGCAGCGAATCTTTTTAAAATTGGACCTTCATCAACGAAGATTGCTTTAACATATAATTTTTCTGCATCTGCATCATTGTTGTATACTGCATTTTGAGCTGCAGATTTAACAACTTTTGAGATTGCAGGAGAAGCAGCTTTATTAGTATATTCTAAGATACCAAGTGCTTCTTTAACTGTTTTACCTCTTACTAAATCAACTACTAATCTTGCTTTTTGAGGTGATACACGAATTGTTTTAGCTACTGCTTTTGCTTCCATGTTCTATTCTCCTCTCTATTTCTTTCCTTTTTTATCGTCAGCATCATGACCATGGAAAGTTCTAGTTGGAGCGAATTCTCCTAATTTATGACCAACCATGTCTTCAGTAACGTAAACAGGAATATGTTCTTTTCCGTTATATACTGCAAATGTATGTTCGATAAATTGAGGGAAGATTGTTGAACGTCTTGACCAAGTTTTGATAACTTCTTTTTTACCTGATTCATTTAACGCTTCTACTTTTTCATTAAATGAGCATCAACAAATGGTCCCTTTTTTAAACTACGTGCCATTTTTTCTTTCCTCCTTATTATTTACCATTGCGACGACGTACGATTAATTTAGTCGAAGCTTTTTTGTTCTTTCTTAGTTTTAACACCCATAGCTTTTTTACCCCAAGGAGTCATTGGTGCTTTACGTCCGATAGAAGTTCTACCTTCCCCACCACCATGAGGGTGATCATTAGGTTCATTACAGAACCACGAACTGTAGGTCTAACACCTTTCCATCTCATACGTCCTGCTTTACCATAGTTTACTAAACCATGATCTTCATTTCCTACTACACCAACTGTAGCTCTACATACTGATAATAATTTTCTAACTTCACCAGATGCAAGTCTTACAGTTACATATTTTCCTTCTTTACCTAAGATTTGAGCAGACACACCAGCAGATCTTGCGATTTGTCCACCTTTTCCTGGTTGCATTTCAATATTGTGAATTACAGTACCTTCAGGCATATTTCCCATTGGTAATGCGTTACCAACTTTGATATCTGCTTCTTCACCAGAAATGATTTCCATTCCTACTTCTAACCCTTTTGGAGCTAAAATATATCTTTTTTCACCATCTACATAGTTAATTAATGCGATGTTTGCTGATCTATTTGGATCATATTCAATAGTTGCAACTTTACCTGGGATATTATCCTTATTTCTTTTGAAATCGATAATACGGTATTTTTGTTTGTGTCCACCACCATGATGACGAGTTGTGATCACACCTTGGTTGTTACGTCCACCGTTTTTAGATTTTTTTGCAACTAAAGATTTTTCAGGTTTATTAGTTGTAATTTCTTCATAAGTTAATGAAGTCATATTACGACGACCGTTTGTCACTGGCTTATATGTTTTAATTGCCATCTTTAGTTTCCTCCTGTTTTTCTTATCTGGAACGAGTTATTCCAATATTTTATCAATTAATCTTCATCAAAATAATTGATTGAATTTCCTTCAGCTAATTTAACGATAGCTTTTCTTCTTTTGTTAGTTTTACCTTCATATCTACCCATTCTTTTAGCTTTAGGTTTAACATTCATGATGTTACTTTTTCAACTTTTACATTGAATAATTTTTCAACTGCGATTTTAACTTCTGTTTTGTTAGCGTCTAAATCTACATCGAATGTATATTTATTTTCTTCAGTTTGAAGAGCTAATGACTTTTCAGTAAGTACTGGTTTTTTAATACATCTGTCATGTGTGCCATTATGCTAATACCTCCTCAACAGCTTTAATTGCAGCTTCAGTCATAATTAACTTATCGCTGTTTAAGATATCATAAACATTAACATGTTTAGCATCTAATAACTTAACTCCTGGAATATTGCTTGCTGATTTTTCAACATTTAATGTGATTTCATCAACAACGATTAATGTTTTTACTGGAGCATTTAAGTTTTCTAATACTTTAACCATTTGTTTAGTTTTTGGAGCTTCGAATGAAATTCCATCGATTGCTGTAAATTCATTATCTTGAACTTTTGAAGATAATGCTGATTTTAAAGCTAATCTTCTAACTTTACGGTTTAATTTGAATTTATAACTTCTTGGTGTAGGACCGAAGACAACTCCTCCACCTCTCCATTGTGGAGCACGTGTTGAACCTTGTCTAGCTCTACCTGTACCTTTTTGACGCCATGGTTTTCTTCCACCACCAGCAACTTCAGTACGGTTTTAACTTTATGTGTACCTTGTCTTAAAGATGCTCTTTGTAATAAGACCATATCAAACATAGCTTGTTTATGTGGTTCAATACCGAAAACTGCTTCATTTAATTCTAAGTCTTTAACTTCTGCACCTTCTTGGTTAAATACTTTTACGTTAAGCATTCTCATTTCCTCCTTCTTCAAATTATTCTGCAGCAGCTGCTTCTACAGCTTCTTCTACTACAGTTTCTTCAACTTCTTCTGGAGTGTAATCTACTAATTCATGTACTGGATTTACTTGACCAGCTTTTTTGATAGCAGTTTTAACAACAACTAAACCTTTTTTAGGTCCTGGTACTGAACCTTTGATTAATAATAAGTTGTTTTCTGGATCTACTGCTACAACTTCTAAGTTTTGAATTGTACGAGTTACATGTCCCATTTGTCCTGGTAATTTTTTACCTGGAGCGATTCTGTTTGGAGCGATTGGTCCCATTGAACCAACAATTCTATGAGCTCCTGAACCATGTCCTTTAGGACCAATGTGTTGTCCATGTCTCTTAATAACACCTTGATAACCTTTACCTTTTGAAGTTCCTGTTACATCTACGACTTCACCAGCTACGAAGCTATCAACAGTAATTTTATCTCCAACTTCATAACTCATCATTTCGTCATAACGAAATTCTTTAATGAAGCGCTTAGGAGCTGTGTTAGCTTTGTTTGCAATTCCTTTTTCAGCTTTGTTTGCTAATTTTTCTCTTTTATCTTCGAAACCAACTTTTACAGCATCATAACCATCAGTTGCAACTGTTTTCTTTTGTAATACTACATTTTCAGTAGCTTCTACAACAGTAACTGGGATTAAAACACCATCAGTAGTGAAGACTTGAGTCATTCCAATCTTACGACCTAAGATTCCTTTCATGAGTTACACCTTTTACCTTTCTTATAATTTAATTTCAATATCTACACCACTAGGTAATTCTAATCTAGTTAAAACATCAACTGTTTCTGGTGTAGGATTCACAATGTCGATTAAACGTTTGTGAGTTCTGATTTCAAATTGTTCACGTGAATCTTTATATTTGTGAACAGCTCTAAGGATTGTATATACTTCCTTTTCAGTAGGTAATGGTACTGGACCAACTACTTGAGCACCTGATTTTTTTGCAGAAGAAATAATTTTTTCTGCTGACGCATCTAGAATTTTATGATCAAATGATTTTAATCTAATTCTGATTTTATTATTTGCCATGATATTCTCTCCTTTCAAATTCTTATAGGATTTGATTCACTCGTTACGAATTACCTGAAACATGCCGTTTCATGACAACGCTTTTCGGTGTTTCAGCAACCTCGCACTTCTCCGTGACATCAACATGGGTATTATATGATAATTATACCCATAATGCAATACTTTTTTATTTTTATAAAAAATTTACAAAGAAATAACTTTGGATAAATAACCATCTTATTAATTAGAATAGATACTAATTTTGAACTTTTAGCTTTTATTATTTAATAAAAATAATCGTTCATAAATGGATAGTTATTAAAGCAAGTTACCTCTAAATGAAATAATCAATAAAAAATAGATCAATGCTTACATTTGATCACTATAAAAAATAGAATATTTAATATCAATGATCAAATACATACTAAAAAAGCCATACCACAAGGGTATGACCTGTCAAGGATCATGTAAAAACATAAAAAAAAAGAAGGAACTGGCAACGAGCTATTTTCGCACAATGTACTATCTTCGCCGCGATGATGCTTAACTTCTGTGTTCGGAATGGGTACAGGTGTGTCCATCATGCTATCATTACCAGATTCTTCT
>ENA-OQCS01000469-OQCS01000469.1-human-gut-metagenome-genome-assembly--contig:-NODE-469-length-22423-cov-3.083827_pt1 | contig 22423 bp, 28 predicted proteins | sample MGYA00242757_ERZ504575 | MGnify/ENA primary metagenome ERZ504575 (study PRJEB26092, sample SAMD00036297) | human gut metagenome | host: Homo sapiens | study: EMG produced TPA metagenomics assembly of... | reverse complement strand
AAAAAAATTTCAAAAAAGGTGTTGACTTTTCTCTTGCGATAGTGTATTATACATTTGTCGCAAGGCAATGGCTATCGCCAAACGGTAAGGCAACGGACTCTGACTCCGTCAGTTCCTGGTTCGAATCCAGGTAGCCCAGCTCATTAAAAAGGTCTCAGGTCTCGTACCTGAGGCCTTTTTTCGATGCTCAAAAACAAATACAGCAGGAGGAACGAAACGATGAAGTATTCCTTTACGAGCAGAATCCGCTACAGCGAAATCGGTGAGGACGGAAATCTCACCCTGCCGGGGCTGATCAATTACTTTCAGGACTGCAGTACCTTCCAGTCGGAAGCGATCGGCGAGGGCGTTGCGGAGCTCAAAAAACGAGGCTGCGCCTGGGTGCTGTCCGCGTGGCAGATTCATGTGCGCCGCTATCCATCCCTTGGTGAAGCGGTAAAAATCACTACATGGGCGAGCGGCTTCAAAGGATTTCTTGGCATGCGTAACTTCACGATGGAAACAGAAGACGGCGAAATGCTCGCCTGTGCCAACTCCATCTGTCTTACGTCAATATGGAAACGGGTCATCCCGTCCGCGCACCGAAAGAGACGACAGACGCCTATGGCATTGACGATCCGATCGACGAGGATTTCGGCGAGCGCAAAGTGAAAATGCCGGAAGCAGATTTCATCGGCGAACCGTTCCCGGTGCAGCCGCACAACCTCGATACGAACCACCACGTCAATAACGCACAGTTCATTTCCCTTGCCGGTGAATGCCTTCCGAAGAACTTCACCGTGCGCCGGATGCGCGCCGAATACAAACAGCAGGCGCACCTCGGCGATGTCCTGCATCCGCTGCGCGCCGAGACGGAAAACGGCTGTTTTATCTCGCTGAACGATGAAAAAGGACAGCCATACGTAGTTGTGGAATTTCAATGATTGTGGTACAATCGGAAAGAATAAGATACGATACGAACGTAATAAACACAATGAGGAAAGGGGAATTTGCCATGAGAGCGCAGAACCTTACACTGTTAACTGATTTATATGAACTTACCATGATGCAGGGCTACTACGAGAACCCGTCCGATCAGATCGTGGTATTTGATGCATTTTACAGAAAGAATCCATGCGGCGGCGCATACGCCGTATGTGCAGGACTTGAGCAGGTAATCGAGTATGTCCGCGATCTTCACTTTTCACCGGATGACATCGACTATCTCCGTTCCCTCCATATTTTCAACGATGATTTCCTGGAGTATTTAAGAGGCTTCCATTTCACCGGAGATATCTATGCGATCCCGGAAGGAACCGTCGTATTCCCAAGAGAACCGCTCTTAAAAGTTGTCGCTCCGATCATGGAGGCACAGCTTGTAGAGACCGCGATTCTGAACATGATCAACCATCAGAGCCTGATCGCGACGAAAGCATCCCGCGTTGTTTACGCGGCAAAGGGCGACGGCATCATGGAGTTTGGACTCCGCCGTGCACAGGGACCGGATGCCGGCATTTACGGCGCGCGTGCTGCCATGATCGGCGGCTGCATCGGAACCTCCAATGTCCTGACAGGACAGATGTTTGATGTTCCGGTCAAGGGAACCCACGCACACAGCTGGATCATGAGTTTCCCTGATGAATACACCGCATTTAAAACGTATGCGAAACTGTATCCGGAAGCATGCATTCTTCTTGTAGATACGTACGATGTTCTCGAATCTGGCGTTCCGAACGCCATCCGCGTTTCAAAGAGATGAGAGAGGCAGGCCTGCCGATGAAAGGCTACGGCATCCGTATCGACAGTGGTGACCTTGCTTATCTGTCAAAGAAAGCATATCAGATGCTTGAGGCAGAGGCTTCGGCGATGCCATTATTTCCGCATCCAGCGATCTCGACGAGTACCTGATCGACAGCCTCAAAACCCAGGGCGCGAAGATTAATTCCTGGGGCGTCGGCACAAATCTGATTACCTCCGGTGACTGGCCGGCATTCGGCGGCGTTTACAAGCTGGCAGCAGCAAAAGATAAAGATGATGCAGAATTCACACCGAAGATCAAGCTGTCCGAGAACTCCGAGAAAGTAACAAACCCGGGCAATAAGACGATTTATCGTATTTATGATAAAGAAACCGGAAAGATCCGTGCCGACCTGATCTGCCTTGCAGACGAGACCTTCGACGAGAGCAAAGATATGATCATCTTCGACCCGATCGAGACCTGGAAAAAGACGAAGATCAAAGGCGGAACCTACACCTTACGCGAGCTCCTCGTTCCGATTTTCCAGAAGCGCATGCGTCTACACTTCTCCATCCGTCATGGAGTCCGCGACATCTGCACCAGAGAGAAAGATACCCTCTGGAGGAGTCAAAACGTCTGGTCAATCCGCATGAGGTTTATGTGGATCTGTCTGACAAGCTGTACCACATCAAGAGCGACCTGCTCGAGGAGATGAGCATGAAGGCTCTCGGCGAGCAGTAAGAAAGGAAGTCAAATGTTAAATATAGGAAGAAAGCAAAAGCTGGTAGTAGTAAAGAAAGTAGAATTCGGTATTTATCTTGGGGAGACCCGGGAAGCAGGCGAGAAGGAACGTGTTCTTCTGCCGATCAAACAGGTGCCGGAAGGAACAAAAGAGGGAGATGAGCTGGAAGTATTTCTGTACCGCGATTCCAGCGACCGTCTGATTGCGACAACCAGAGAGCCGAAGCTGGTGCTTGGAGAGCTGGCTGTCTTAAACGTAGCTGCTACCGGAAAGATCGGAGCATTTCTGGACTGGGGTCTGGAAAAAGATCTGTTTCTTCCGTTTAAACAGCAGACCCGCCGCCTCCATCCAGGTGATGAGGTTCTGGTTTCCCTCTACATCGACAAGAGCGACCGTCTCTGCGCAACGATGAAGGTTTACCATTTCCTGAAAACCAATTCTCCGTACGTCGTAGGCGATATCGTAAAGGGAAGAATCTACGAGATCAGCGGAAACTTCGGCGTTTTCGTTGCTGTTGATGACCGCTACTCCGGCCTGATTCCAAAGAGAGAAGCACAGGCAGACTATCATGTCGGCCAGGAACTTGAGTGCCGCGTTACAGAAGTCAAAGAGGACGGAAAACTCTCCCTGTCCGCACGCGGAAAAGCGTACGAGCAGATCGCAATCGATGCAGAGAGCGTTCTTTCTGTGATCGAGGAATTTGCAGGTGTCCTTCCATTTGATGACAAAGCATCACCGGAAGTGATTCAGAGAGAATTCGGCCTCAGCAAAGCAGCATTTAAGCGCGCGGTCGGCCATCTGATGAAAGAAAAACAGGTTGTCATCCGCGACGGTAAAATCTGGACGGCAGAAAAAGCAAAATAAGAAAAAATCGGGCACTGGACAGGAAGCACATCCTCTCCGGTGTCCGTTTTTGTGTCAGACAGCAGATAAAATTTTGAAATTTTTCTGCGCCCGGTTTGCGGTTGCGCGAAGAGAGGATTGCGCTTATAATATGATCTATATGACAAAAAATGACACAGGATCTGATGGAGAGCGATGAAGAAAAAGAAAAGTAAGAAAAAAAACATCTTTTATTTCCAAAACCGCAATGACGGTTTTGACGATCATTCTGATTATTCTGTTTTTCTGCATTATGTCGATGGTCGAGAAAATACAGGGAACGGCCCGCGTTGTCAACTATGCCGGTCTGGTGCGCGGAAAAACGCAGCGGATTATCAAGCTGGAGGATGCGGGAGAACCGCAGGATACGATGATTGCAGACATCAACGCTTATATCGACGGTCTGCAGAACGGAAGCAGCGAGCTGGATCTGGTGCGCCTGGATGACCGGGATTTTCAGGATAAGATGACTGAGCTGGCATCGTATTTTGAAGAGCTGAAGGCAGAGATTCTTCTGGTGCGTGAAAAAGGATATGAGAATACCGCGATTATCGAAAAGAGTGAGACCTTTTTCAAAATCTGTGACGAGGCGACGGGCCTTGCGGAAGCGTATTCGCAGAGAATGGCGTCTTCGCTGAAGAAGCTGGAGCAGGTGGTAGTAGGAGATATCATCGGTCTGGTGTTTGTCATCGGCATGGAGCTGATCAAGGCCGTCCGCTATGCGGCGGTGAACCGTATTCTGCAGAAGAAAGTCTATCTCGATGAGGCGACGGGCCTGCCAAATAAAAATAAATGCGAAGAGATTCTGGAGGGAAGCGACGGAGGAGAAGAAATTTCCGGCGTGTATGCGGTCTGCGTGTTTGACCTCAACAATCTGCGCACGATCAACAACAGTCTGGGTCACGACAAGGGAGACGAATATATCCGTTCCTTTGCCGTTCAGCTTCGAAAAGCAGTCCCGGAGGAGTATTTCGTCGGAAGAAACGGCGGAGATGAGTTTCTTGCCATTCTGCGCGGACTGAACCGCGAAGAAGTGGAAGCGTGCATGAATCACATCCGCACGCAGACGGCAGAATATTCCCGCCAGCACCCGGAGATGCCGATCAGCTACGCCGGAGGCTATGCACTGTCCACGGAATTTGAAGACTGTGATATCCGGGAACTGTTCCGCCATGCGGACCAGAACATGTATATCGACAAAAACCGCGCGAAGATGGAAGAAGCCGCCGCAGAGCGGAAGATCAGCCTGGAAGCGCTGGACGTCGTAAAGAAAAAGGGATACCATTTTTCCAACTGTATTTACTGCAATGCAAGACAGGACCAGTACCGGATTCTGCGTGCCGTTTCGGGCTTTTTCCTTGCCGAGGACGGCAGCTATACCGGTGCGGCCGAGCATATTGTGCAGGGCATCACGGATGAGGAAAAGAGAAAGGAAATGCGTAGAATGCTGGATCTTACCCATCTGAAGGAGTGCTATCAGAAGGGAGAAGAGAGCGTAGAAATTCTGTGCGAGTATCGGGAGGGCAGCGAAGGGGAAGCGCTCTGCCGGGGAAAAGTCACCATTCTATTCTACGACGCGGCCGAGGATGGCGGACTGCACCATTTTCTGATGGGCTTTGAGCGGTTCCGCTCCAATGGGGAAGCTGCTCGGAATGAAAAAGAACAGCTCGACCAATACTATGAACAGATGAAACAGTCGATCATTGAAAACAGCCACTACGCCGAGGCACTTCTCGAGACGGCCGAGGCCGTGTTCGCCGTTGATCTGACGAATGATTCGCTGGAGCAGATTTTTTACCACAGCGGGCAGAAGAAATTTGACCTCAATATAGATCTGCCGTGTTCCTACGAGAAATACTGCGGGGAATGCAGTGCGTTTGTCGCGGAGGAGACATTGGAATCATACCGCATTGTGGATTCCTCGAAGAAACTGCTGCAGCGCTTTGAAAACGGAGATAAGCAGGTAGTCGTGGAGTATCAGGAAACAGATGAGTCCGGCAGAAGAATATGGTTGCAGAAGACGGTTCTTATGTCACAGGATACCGTCTACGACCGAAAGACAAAGCGGGAGAGCGTTGTGGTACACGGCATGATCCTTTTCCGTGATACGTCAGAGTTTCACAGCCGGGAAGAGAGGGAGAAGATACAGCTTCAGGATGCCTTTAGAGCTGCAGACAGTGCAAGTCGTGCAAAAACAGAATTTATGAACCGCATGAGCACGATGTGCGCACGCCGATCAATGGCATTATGGGCATGCTGGATATCATCCGCAAAAACCGGCAGGATGAGGCAAAAGTGGACGACTGCCTCGATAAAATCAATCTTTCCGCAAGCCATCTGCTGGCACTCGTCAACGATGTGCTCGATATGAATAAGCTGGAGTCCGGAAAAGAGACGATCGAGAGCGCTTCTTTTGACCTGACGCATCTGATGGATGATGTGGCATCCCTTGTCAATGCGCAGATTACGGAGATGGGCATTACCCACCGTACGCACCGCGGTGAGCTGACGCACACGAGACTGATCGGCAGTCCGCTGCGCCTGCGGCAGATTATGCTGAATCTCTTCAGCAATGCAATCAAGTACAACAAGCCAGGCGGAATGATCGATACGTATGCGGGCGAAGTCTCCTGCGACGGAACCCGGGTCGTCTACGAGTTCCGCATCATGGACAGCGGTATCGGAATGAGCAGCGAATTTATCGAAAAAGAGCTGTTCCATCCGTTCACACAGGAGAAGTCCGGTGCGAGAACGCAGTACAAGGGAACGGGCTTGGCATGTCGATCGTCAAAGAACTGATCGAAAAAATGCAGGGCACGATCGAGGTAACGAGCCAGCAGGCGTCGGAACGACGTATGTATTCCGGCTTCCGTTTTACATTGACTGCGAGGGACAGCGGATTCAGGAAGTAAAGACACGGATCGCAGGAAAAGAGCTTGTCCACTTCCACGTTCTGCTTGTCGAGGATAATGAGATCAACATGGAAATCGCCGAGTTTTACCTGACCGATCACGGTGCGACGGTGGAAGAGGCATGGAACGGCCGCGAGGCGGTCGAAAAGTATGCGGCGAATCCGCAGAAATTTGATGTGATTTTAATGGATCTGATGATGCCTGTGATGGGCGGTCTTGAGGCAGCGCGGCAGATCCGCGCCATGGAGCTTCCGGAAGCAAAACAAGTCCCGATCATCCCGATGACGGCGCAGTCCTCCGAAGAGAGTAAAGAGGGATGCCGCGCAGCGGGCATGAACAGCCATCTGACCAAGCCGATCGAGCCGGACAGCCTGGTGCAGACGATCTTGGAGACAACGGAACATGCCTTTGGAAATAGAGGAGAAAACGATGAGTTTTACGCATTTACATGTACATACCGAATACAGCCTTCTGGACGGATCGAACAAGATCAAAGAGTACGTTGCCAGAGTCAAGGAGCTTGGCATGAACAGCGCCGCGATCACCGATCACGGCGTCATGTTCGGCTGTATCGATTTTTATAAAGAAGCCGCGCGCAGGGCATCAAGCCGATCCTCGGCTGTGAGGTTTACGTGGCGCCGGGTTCCCGTTTCGACCGCGAAACCAGCCGCGGAGAGGACCGGTACTACCATCTGGTTCTGCTGGCGGAAAATAATACGGGCTATTCCAATCTGATGAAGATTGTTTCTGCGGGCTTTATCGATGGATTTTACTATAAGCCGCGTGTCGACATGGAGATTCTGGAAAAGTATCACGAGGCATTATCGCGCTTTCCGCCTGCCTTGCAGGTGAGGTGGCGCGTGCGATGGTGCGGAACCAGTACGAGATGGGAAAAGAGGCCGCACTGCGGTATGAGAAGATTTTCGGAAAAGGCAATTTCTTCCTGGAACTGCAGGATCACGGCATCTCGGAGCAGCGGATGGTCAATCAGCAGCTGATGCGCCTCTCGGCAGAAACCGGCATCGAGCTGGTGGCGACGAATGATATTCACTACACGTACGCAGAAGATGCGGATTCCCACGATATTCTTCTGTGCCTGCAGACCGGAAAGAAGATCACGGATGAGGACCGCATGCGCTACGAGGGCGGCCAGTATTTCGTGAAATCCGAGGCGGAGATGGCATCGCTCTTCCCCTATGCACCGCAGGCAATCGAAAATACACAGAAAATTGCAGACCGGTGTAATGTGGAGATCGAATTTGGTGTCACAAAACTTCCGAAATTCGATGTGCCGGAAGGATACACTTCCTGGGAATACTTAAATAAGCTCTGCTACGACGGCCTCGAGGAACGGTATCACCCGGCGACGGATGAACTGAAAGCGCGGCTGAAATACGAGCTTGATACGATCAAAACGATGGGTTACGTCGATTACTTCCTGATCGTGTGGGATTTCATCAAATTTGCGCGCGACCACGACATCATGGTCGGACCGGGACGAGGATCGGCGGCCGGAAGTATTGTTTCCTACACCCTTGGCATCACACAGCTGGATCCGATGCGGTACCAGCTCCTGTTCGAGCGTTTCCTGAACCCGGAACGAGTTACCATGCCTGATATCGACGTGGATTTCTGCTTCGAACGCCGCCCGGAGGTCATCGACTATGTAACGAGAAAATACGGCAAGGACCGCGTTGTACAGATCGTCACATTCGGTACACTGGCGGCGCGCGGTGTCATTCGCGATGTCGGCCGTGTGCTGGATATGCCGTATGCACAGGTCGATTCGATTGCGAAGATGATTCCGAATGAGCTGAATATCACGATCGACAAGGCACTGCAGATGAACCACGAGCTGCGGGAGCTGTACCAGGGCAATGAAGAGGTTGCACATCTGATCGACATGTCACGGAGACTTGAAGGTCTGCCGCGCCACACGTCGATGCACGCCGCCGGTGTTGTCATCGGCTCGCGTCCGCTGGTGGAATTTGTGCCGCTCTCGCGAGGAAGCGACGGAACGATCGTCACGCAGTTCACGATGACGACGCTCGAGGAACTGGGACTTCTGAAAATGGACTTCTTAGGGCTTCGGACCCTGACCGTCATCCAGAATGCGACAAAGCTCGCAGAGCGTTACAGCAATAAGAAAATTGATCTGCTTCACATCGATTACAACGATCCGAAAGTGCTCGGCATGATCGGCGCATCGAAAACGGTCGGTGTGTTCCAGCTCGAGAGTGCGGGAATGAAAAACTTCATGAAGGAGTTAAAACCGCAGAGCCTTGAAGACATCATCGCCGGAATTTCCCTGTACCGTCCGGGCCCGATGGATTTTATTCCGCAGTACATCAAAGGAAAAACAACCCGGAATCCGTTACGTACGATACACCGCTCTTAAAACCGATTCTGGAGCCGACGTACGGCTGTATCGTCTACCAGGAACAGGTTATGCAGATCGTACAGGCACTGGCGGGCTATTCGCTTGGACGGGCCGATCTGGTGCGCCGTGCGATGTCGAAGAAAAAGGCATCTGTCATGGAAAAAGAGCGCCAGAATTTCGTTTATGGAAACGAGGCCGAGGGCGTGCCGGGCTGTATCAAAAACGGCATTGATGAGAAGACAGCGAACAAGATCTACGACGAGATGATCGACTTCGCGAAATACGCCTTCAACAAATCCCATGCGGCGGCGTACGCGTTCGTATCGTACCAGACGGCATGGCTGAAATACTATTACCCGGTTGAGTTCATGGCGGCTCTGATGACCTCCTGCATCGATAACCCGGGAAAAGTCGCAGAGTATATCTTGAGTTCCCGCCAGATGGGCATTTCCATTCTGCCGCCGGACATCAACCGAAGCGAAGGAAAATTCACGGTAGACGGCCAGGCGATCCGCTATGGCATGGCGGCGGTCAAAGGCATCGGAAAGCCGGTCATGGAGGCGATCGTGGAGGAGCGGAGTGCAAACGGACCGTTCCGCTCGTTAAAGGATTTCGCGGAGCGTCTGAGCGGAAAAGAAGTCAACAAGCGGACCGTCGAGAACTTTATCAAGGCGGGCGCATTCGACTGCTTCGGCGTGACGAGAAAGCAGCTCATGTTCGTCTACGCCAATGTGCTCGATGATGTGGCGCGCGAGAAAAAAGATTCGTTAAGCGGCCAGATGAGTCTGTTTGACTTCGTAGACGAGACGACCAAACGGTCGTATGAAACGGTGTACCCGGATGTCGGAGAATACGAAAAGAGTGATCTTTTGGCGCTCGAAAAAGAGGTGCTCGGCATCTACGTCAGCGGTCATCCGCTCGAGGAGCAGGAAGAGTGCTGGCGGAAGAACATTTCCGCGGTAACGACAGACTTCCAGCCGGATGAGGAGACGGGTTTCCCATCCGTCACCGACGGCGCGAAAGAGATTGTCGGCGGCATTATCACGGATAAAAAAATCAAATATACAAAGAATAACAAGACAATGGCATTTCTCACACTCGAGGACCTCGTCGGCAGTATGGAAATCGTCGTATTCCCGCGCGATTACGAGAAAAACGCAGCGATGATGCAGACCGATGCGCGTGTCTTCATCCAGGGCCGTGTTTCCGCGGAGGATGATAAGCCGAGCAAGCTGATCTGCGAGAAAATTTCCCGTTTGCAGGCATCCCGAAAGAGCTCTGGATCCAGTTCCCGGACAAGGAAACGTACGAGAGAGAAGTGGCGGATCTGTACCAGATGCTGCATGAATCCGACGGCAAGGACAGCGTGATTCTCTACATCAAATCGATCAAAGCGATGAAAAAACTGCCGCCGAGCGCAATGTGCAGGCAGATGCCCGTCTGGTGGCGTCACTTCAGGCAAAATTCGGTACCGGAAACGTGAAAGTTGTAGAAAAGAGTATTGAAAAAAGGGCCTGAATGCTTTAAAATAAAACTGTGTGTGATTAATAAATAAAACTACTCGTTTATTAATGTGTGTGATGAGATGGAGGAATTCATATGGCAACGACTAACAAGGTAAAGACAATCGGAGTGCTTACCAGCGGTGGTGATGCACCAGGTATGAACGCAGCGATCCGTGCAGCCGTAAGAAGAGGTCTGCAGAAGGGCGTTCAGATGAAAGGTATCCTGAAAGGCTACGACGGACTGATGAACGAAGAAATCATCGACATGACAGCCCGCGATGTATCCGACACCATCGAGCGCGGAGGTACCATCCTTTATACCGCCCGCTGCGCAGAGATGCGTACACCGGAAGGCCAGAAACGTGCTGCAGATGTCTGCAGAAAACACGGCATCGACGGACTGGTAGTTATCGGCGGAGACGGATCTTTTGCAGGAGCGCAGAAACTGGCAGCTCTTGGAATTAACACCGTAGGTGTACCGGGAACCATCGACCTGGATATCGCCTGCACAGAATATACCATCGGTTTTGATACCGCGGTAAACACTGCAATGGAAGCCATTGATAAAGTAAGAGATACTTCCACTTCCCATGAGAGATGCTCGATCATCGAGGTTATGGGACGTAATGCCGGATATATCGCTCTGTGGTGCGGTATCGCAAACGGCGCAGAGGATATTCTTCTTCCGGAGAAATACGATTACGATGAGCAGAAGATCATCAACAACATCATCGAGAACCGTAGAAAAGGCAAAAAACATCATATCATCGTAAATGCTGAGGGCATCGGCCATTCCACCAGCATGGCGCGCAGAATCGAAGCTGCAACCGGCATCGAGACCCGTGCAACGATCCTTGGACATATGCAGCGTGGAGGAAGCCCGACATGTAAAGACCGTGTATATGCGTCCATCATGGGTGCTTCGCAGTTGACCTTCTTCTGGAAGGCAAAACAGACCGCGTTGTTGCATACAAGAACGTGAGTATGTAGATTACGATATCGATGAGGCACTGTCCATGACAAAGACTCTGCCGGAATATCAGTGGGAGATCGCAAGAGCTCTTTCTTATAACTATACGAAATAAAAAATATCACGAAACAGACTGTTTTAGCAAGCAGTCTGTTTCATTGGTATAATAGCGGGAATAAAAATGTTTCCGCGGACGGAATAGAGAGACAAAATAAAAAAACAGGAGGAACTTAACAATGGTTACCTGGAACAATCTTGATAAACTGGCTTCTTTTGAGGAGTTGAAAAAAGTGGAGCGTGTCAATCTTGCCGAGGTGATGTCCGGCGAAAACGGAGCAGAGCGCGTAAAATCTTACAGCGTTCCGATGGCAGAAGGACTTGCGTATAACTACGCAGCAAAACAGGTGAATGAGGATGTCCTTGCCGCACTCGTAAAACTGGCAGAAGAGGCACAGCTTTCTGAAAAATTTGAGGAGCTTTACAACGGTGCTGTCATCAACACCGGAGAGAACCGTCTCGTGCTTCATCAGCTGACCCGCGGCCAGCTCGGAAACACCGTTACGGCAGACGGCGTAGACAAACGTGCTTTCTACGTAGAGCAGCAGAACCGCATCGCAGAGTTTGCGAACAAAGTACATGCAGGTGAGATCACCAACGCAGCAGGTGAAAAATTCACCACCGTTGTGCAGATCGGTATCGGCGGAAGCGACCTTGGCCCGCGTGCGATGTATCTGGCTCTGGAAAACTGGGCAAAGAAAAACGGCTGCTTCAAAATGGAAGCAAAATTCATCAGCAACGTTGACCCGGATGACGCAGCAGCTGTTCTGAATTCGATCGACGTAGCACATTCCATCTTCGTTCTGGTATCCAAATCCGGAACCACACTGGAGACTCTGACCAATGAGTCCTTCGTAAAAGACGCTCTGAAAAATGCAGGCCTGGATGCATCCAAGCATATGATCGCCGTTACCAGTGAGACTTCTCCGCTGGCAAAGAGCGACGACTATCTGGCAGCATTCTTCATGGATGACTACATCGGAGGCCGTTATTCTTCCACATCCGCAGTCGGCGGCGCTGTTCTGTCCCTGGCTTTCGGACCGGAAGTATTCGCAGCATTCCTCGAGGGCGCTGCAGCAGAAGATAAACTTCTGCAAACAAAGACGTATTACAGAACCCGGAGATGCTCGATGCGCTGATCGGTGTTTACGAGAGAAACGTTCTTGGCTATCCAAGCACTGCAGTTCTTCCGTACTCCCAGGCACTGAACCGTTTCCCGGCTCACTTACAGCAGGTAGATATGGAGTCCAACGGTAAATCGGTCAACCGCTTCGGCGAGCCGGTCAATTACCCGACCGGTCCGGTTCTCTTCGGCGAGCCAGGTACCAACGGACAGCATTCCTTCTATCAGCTGCTGCATCAGGGAACTGATATCGTTCCGCTGCAGTTTGTAGGCTTCCGCAATAACCAGATGGAGACCGATGTCGACATCCAGGGCAGCACCAGCCAGCAGAAACTCTGCGCAAACGTAGCAGTCAGATCGTTGCATTTGCCTGCGGTAAAGCAGATGAGAATAAAAACAAAAACTTCGAAGGCGGCCGTCCGTCCAGCATCATCATCGGAGATCAGGTAAATCCGAAGACGCTGGGAGCACTGCTTGCACACTTCGAGAATAAGATCATGTTCCAGGGATTCCTGTGGAACGTAAACAGCTTCGACCAGGAAGGCGTCCAGCTTGGTAAAGTCCTTGCAAAACGCGTTCTGGCTCATGAGACAGACGGAGCACTGAAAGTATTCAGCGATCTGCTCAACATCTAAGAAGTTTAAATCAGAAAATTTAAGATATGAAAAGGCGCATACCGGATTTTCTTTCTGAAAGTTTCAGGGGGAAAACGGTATGCCGCCTTTTTTATTACTATATTATGGGGTTATCCCAGCTTCGCCGGAAGCGACGAAGACACTGTGGACTGATGCTCCTGCCGGAACTGCCGCGGGGTGATCTGATACCGTTTTTTGAACGTACGGATCAGGTGGCTGCAGTCTGCAAAGCCGGTCTCGGTGGCAATAAAGTTCAGGTCATAATCGGTAAAGAGGAGCAGGTTCTCGACCTTGTTCAAACGGATAAATTCGATATACTGCTTGCAGCTCTGCCCATAGTGTTTTAAAAACAGCTTGGCAAAGTACGAATAGCTCATATTGTATTTATGCGCCAGCTCTTCGATGTTGATATTCTCCTGTGAATGACGGTCGATGTAGACGAGAATGTCCTGCATACTTTTCTCTTCACTCTCGGAGATGGTTTCGAGATCAAAACAGATTCCCTGGCAGTGCCACGTCCGCAGAAGGCGCAGGAACAGTGTCGAAAACAGCGAATAAATATACGCGTCGTAGCCGTACTGTTTCGCATGGGATTCTTTTTCAATGGTTGTGAAAAAAATCGTTCAGGTCGAGCCCCGGAAGATCCATCTGCGTAAAGAGCAGGGAAGGATGCGTCATGGAGGCAACCTTATGGAACGCAAAGCTCAGGTTCGGAAGATAGCTTCCGGTGAGATGAATCCGGTTCAGATTGAATTTTACGCAGAAAAAGCGAAACGGTTTGTCATGATCCGCGGCAAGCGCATGGACTGCCTGCGGCGGAAAAGGATGAAAGAGCCGGCCTCCATCGGATAGACAACATCGTTGCAGCTCACAAGGAGCGAGCCTTCCTGCAGATAAAGTACTTCAGTAAAATAGTGCCAGTGTGATACCACCGGCATGGAAAAGGTTTCCGAGCTGCAGGAAAATGCCTCGATCGGTGAGCGCAGGATATCACTGTATTCAAATAGATTTTTCAAAAGTAAATTCCTCCTGTTCCGGTTAAAAAGTTCTGCAAAAAATTACGAGGATTATTCAAAAGAATCATGCATGAAGATAGAAACGTTCTATTTTTATACAGTCGCATTATATCATAATGAAATGAAAATTGATACAATGGCGAAAGCATTTGAAAGAGAAAAATGCAGAAACCTTTTGATTTTCAGAAGATAAGGGGGGGATATGAAAAAATGAAAAGCAGCACAAAACCATTCCCGAAAACCAAAATCCAATGGCTGTGGGAAAACATGGAAGGAAAGCGTGCGCTGTATCTGATCGGCATGATCGGAACGGTATTATATAACGTTCTGCAGCTTACGATTCCATATTTTTCGGGAAAAATTGTTGACCTGTTTCTGACAGGTGAAAATGCAGTGCAGAATCTGCAGACACACCGGATTCTGTTTTACCGCCTGTTGATTGCATGATTGGCTTCACGTTTCTGCGTGTCGTTATTGTCTACGGCAGCTGTATGATTTACGAGCACGTATCACAGAGCTCCTGTACCGGGTGCGGAATTACCTGTATGACAAAATCCAGCGGCAGGATATGACGTTTTACAGCACGTACCGTACCGGCGATCTGATGACGCGTCTGACCGGAGACCTCGATGCCGTCCGCCATATGGTCGCATGGGTCATCCGAATGGTGATTGAGTCGTTTTCCCTGTTCGCGGCAGCGGCCATTTTCTTCCTGTACACGAACTGGAAGCTGGCGCTCTGCATACTTGTGATTTCGCCGTTCGTATTCTGGATCATCTACCTGTTCCGCAACCGTGTTGCCCCGATGCATGCGGCACTGCGTGAAAAGCTGGCACAGATGAATACGTGTGCGCAGGAGAATATCTCCGGAAACCGCGTCGTCAAGGCGTTTGCAAGAGAAGAGTACGAGATTGAGAAATTCGACCGCGCTAATACCGATTACGCGGAGACAAACAAAGCAACCGCGATGGTATGGCTGAAATTCTTCCCGTTTGTCGAGAGTATCGCTAACCTGATGCCGGTTGTCCTGCTGGCAGTCGGCGGTGTCTTTATGATTAAGGGCCAGCTGACCATGGGTGATTATGTGGCATTCTCCGGCTCATCTGGGCAATCGCAAACCCGATGCGTCAGATGGGAAATATCATGAACGAGTTCCAGCGGTTCTCGGCGGCTTCAAAAAAAGTCATGGAGCTGTATTATTCCGAGGCGAAGATCAAGGACGAGGAAAATGCAGTGGCACACCCGGAACGCTTCGAGGGAAAAATCGAGTTCGACAACGTTTCGTTCCAGTATGAGGACGGTGATCTGCCGGTTCTGCATAACATTTCGTTTACGGTTAACCCGAATGAGACCGTGGCGGTCATGGGAGAGACGGGATGCGGAAAGACATCCCTCATCAACCTGATTCCGCGTTTCTACGAGCCGACAGAAGGCCAGATCCGCATCGACGGTATTCCAGTGGAAGATCTGAAGCTGTATGATCTCCGGAAACACATCGGACTTGCGACGCAGGATGTCCTGCTGTATTCTGATACGATCGAGGGCAACATTGCTTACGGCGATGACTCGATCAAGATGAATGAAGTCATTAAATTTGCAAAATATTCTGCCGCGGCAGACTTTATTTCGAAGATGCCGGAGGGCTATGACACTCTGGTCGGTGAGCGCGGCGTCGGTCTTTCAGGCGGCCAGAAGCAGAGAATTTCCCTGGCGAGAGCGCTGGCCATCCGTCCGTCGATCCTGATTCTTGACGACACGACATCGGCCGTCGATATGGAGACGGAAAAACAGATCCAGCATTCCTTACGAGAACTGGATTTCCCGTGCACGAAAGTTATCATCGCGCAGCGAATCTCCACCACAAAGACGGCGGACAAAATTATCGTGCTGCAGAACGGTTACATCAAGGAGATGGGAACGCACGAGGAGCTGATGGAAAAGAAGGGCTATTACTACGAACTGGTGAAACTGCAGACCGGTGTGGATGAACTGTAGGAGGGGGAAGCAATGGCAAAAAATACATACAAGCAGGATGAAGTGCTCGAAGAACCTTTTGACATCAGACACTTACTCCGGGCATCATCTTATATTAAAAAATACGCGGGCCGGATGGTTGTGGCGATTCTCTTAAGCGGCATCGGCGGCGCGTTCGGCTACGTTGCGCCGATGATTATCCAGCGGGCACTGGACCTTGCGATTCCGGACAAAAACGAGAAACTTCTGTTTTCTCTGGTCGGAATGCTCGTGGGCATCTACGTCGTCAGCGTCATTTTCACGACGATCCGAAGCCGTATCATGGTGGATGTCAGCCAGAATATCATCTACGATATTCGAAAAGACCTGTTTGAGCATCTGCAGGAGCTGCCGTTCCAGTATTACGACGACCGCCCGCACGGCAAAATTCTGATCCGTGTGGTCAACTACGTCAACTCGGTATCGGATATGCTTTCGAATGGACTGATCAACATTGTGCTGGAGTGTTTCAATCTGCTGTTCATCGTCATTTTCATGTTCCTGGTCGATGTGCAGATGGCGCTCGTCGTTCTCTGCGGCGTGCCGGTGCTGTGCGTGTTCATGGTCTGGATCAAGAATAAACAGAGACGGGCATGGCAGGCAGTTTCAAATAAGAACTCGAACCTGAATGCGTATCTGCAGGAAAATATCGTCGGAGCCCGCATTACGCAGATCTTTGCGAGAGAGGATGAAAATGCGGAGATTTTCAAAGATCTTTCACAGGACTGCCGCAGAACGTGGAACACGGCGGTGCGCTATTCCAACCTGGTATGGCCGGGCATCGATTCCATTTCCGTCTGCGTGCGCGCGGCAATCTTTTTAGCAGGCCTTGTACTGTTCGGACAGGGCAGCAAATCGCTCGGTACCATCGTGGCGATTTCCAGCTACGCATCGTACTTCTGGCAGCCGATTATGAACCTTGGAAATATCTTCAACAACTTTATCAACAATATCGCTTACCTGGAGCGTATCTTCGAGACAATGGACGAGCCGGTAACGGTAAAAGATGCGGAGAACGCCGTAAAAATGCCGGAGATCCGCGGTGAGGTGACGTTTGACCATGTCAACTTCTCGTACGATGAATCGAAGCAGATTTTAAAAGACGTTTCGTTTACGGTAAAACCGGGTGAGAGTGTGGCGCTTGTCGGACCGACGGGAGCCGGAAAGAGTACGATTGTCAATCTGATCTCCCGGTTCTACAATGTCAACGGCGGCCGCGTCCTGATCGACGGCCAGGACATCTCACAGGTGACAATTCATTCGCTGCGTGAACAGATGGGTATTATGATGCAGGACAGCTTTATTTTCTCGGGAGACATTGAGGACAACATCCGTTACGGAAAACTCGATGCGACACTGGAGGAGATTGTCAATGCGAGCAAAACCGTGTGTGCGGACGAATTCATCAGCAAAATGCCGGACGGCTACCAGACAGAGGTGCGTGAGCGCGGTTCCATGCTGAGCCAGGGCCAGAAACAGCTGATCTCGTTTGCGAGAACGCTGCTTTCGGATCCGGCGATTCTGATTCTCGATGAGGCAACCTCGAGTATCGACGTGCAGACCGAGAAAGCACTGCAGACGGGCCTCAATGCGATGCTGAAGGGCAGAACATCGTTCATTATTGCCCACCGTCTGTCCACGATCCGCAACTGCGATAAGATCATGTATATCGACAACGGCGGCATCATGGAGAGCGGAACGCACGACGAACTGATGGCAAAGAAGGGATATTATTACAAACTGTATACGGCACAGCTCGACGAAGTACAGAAAGCGGGCTGACACCATTTCAGGACAGCAAAAAGGCTTCTGCCGGCGGATGAAGATCCGGGGCAGAAGCCTTTTGAAATTGCGTGATATTTTATTTTCCGGAGAAGTATTTCTCTTTGATGATCTCAACCGGCATATCCTCGCCAGTCCACAGTTTGAAGGAAGCAGCTCCCTGGTATAACAGCATGTACATACCGTTTCCGGTCTTGCATCCAGCCTCTTTTGCCTCACGCAGCAGGCGGGTTCCTGCGGATTGTAGATCACATCGAAAACGAAGAGGTCTTTGTGGAACATCGTTGTGTCGGTGATGATGGTGTTCTCGGTTTTTGGAGCCATTCCGACGGAAGTTCCGTTGACAAGAATGGCGCTGTCTGCGATGGATGCGCGAAGGACTTCCGGATCGGAGAAGTCGTGCAGGGTAACCTTGCAGGAAGTACGCTCATTGAGTTTTGCAACGATTTCCTCGGCTCTTCCGAAGAAATTGTCTCTGACGTTGAATACATTGATCTCAGCCACGCCGTCGAGGGCTGCCTGTACCAGGATTGCAGTAGCAGCGCCGCCGGCACCGAGCAGAGTCATCTTTTTGCCGATGATGTCTACGCCGTTTTCTGCAACTGCTCTCATGAAGCCGACACCGTCGGTGGTGTAAGCGGTGAGAACGCCGTTGTCGTTGACGATGGTATTACATGCGCCGGAGATCTCCGAAGCAGGAGAAACCTTGTCTGCCAATTTGCACATAATATTTTTGCCAGGCATGGTGATGTTCCAGCCTCTTGCACCCATGGTGCGGAGTCCTTCGACTGCCTGCGGCATTTTGTCTTCCGGTACATCAAAGGCAAGGTAGCTATAATCAAGGCCGAGCTGGTCGCATGCTTCGTTGTGCATTTCCGGAGAAACACTGTGTGCAACCGGGCTTCCGAGTAAACATAATAATCCGGTGTGTCCTGTGATGTGTTTTGACATAATTTGAAATCCTCTCTCTCCTCGTATTTCCGCATGATGATAAATCGTGCTGTAGCACTTTAAACTGCTACTATATGAAGTGAATTATACTCCAGATGCCGAAAGAAAGCAAGAAAAAAAGAGGAAATGACGCAAAGTTCATTTCCTCTTTTCGTGTTGGTTTTTGATTAAGGTTTAAGATGGAAAAGATTCGCCCGGAAATCAGATTCCAAGTTTCTCTTTCATGTAGTCAACCGGAGTATCTTTTCGGTGTACAGCTTGATTGCGATGAGTGCCTGGAACAGCATCATTCCCATGCCGTTGAATACTTTCTCACATCCTGCTTCTTTTGCCTGTTTCATCATAACGGTTTCGCGCGGAGCGTAAACGGTATCCGTTACGATGAGATCTTTTTTAAAGAAGGAAGGATCAGGAATGTTGGAAAGGTCTTCGAGTGGATGCATTCCTACGCCGGTAGCATCGCAGAACAGGTCAGCTGCGTGCATTTTTTCTTTCAGGAGGTCTTTGTCTGCCAGATCGTTCATGGTAGCCTTGCAGTTGGTGTTCTTATTGATCAGATCAACAATTTCCTCTCCACGGCTGTAGAATTTGTCTTTGATGTTGAAGATTTCAATTTCTGCAACTCCATCCAGAGCACCGCGCACTGCAATTGCAGTAGCAGCACCGCCGGTTCCGATCAGGACCATCTTCATTCCCTTGAAATCGATGCCTTCTTCGGTCAGTGCCTGCCAGTATCCCATACCATCGGTGTTGTAGCCTTTCAGTTTGCCGGTTACCTGACCGTTTTCGTCGCGGAGGTTGACTACGGTGTTGATAGCGCCGCATAACTTAGCTGCTTCATCTACCTCGTCCAGATATTTGTGGACAACAGTTTTGTTTGGCATGGAAATATTGGAACCGAGCATTTTCAGCGCGCGGATACTCTGCACAGCATCTTTTAAAGAATCGTTATCAACTTCGAAAGCAAGCTGAATGACGTCATCTCCGTTTTTGTCGTATGCAAGGTTGTGGGTTGTCGGAGACTGGGTGTGACGGATCGGGTAAGCCATTAATCCAACTAATTCGGTATGTCCTGTAATATTTGGCATGATATTTTCCTCTTTTCTGTTTTTTTATATTGTGTAAGAAAGTGATTCAGTGATTACTCAACGGCTCCAGATGCAGGTAGCCCTGGGACTCCAGTACATTCAGGATCGCGCGCTTCCATGGTACCTTCCATGATGCGGCGTGCACGTACGGAATCGCCGATGGTGTATACATAAGTATTGGTATCAGCGAATGCTTCCTGGATCTCCGGCAGAATCGGGTTATTGGAGCGCATTCCAAGACAGTTGAATCCGTAATCGAAGGTGAGATCCTGGATGGTTCCGTCCGGAAGCTTTACAGTGAATGCGTTTTCTTTTACTTCCTGAAGAGCAGTATTGACATATTCTTTTACACCGTATTTGTCGTGTGTCTCACGCATGGAGCATTTGGTGATCGGGTCTGCAAGCATACCGATCTGCGGCAGCATATCGATGATGGTACACTCGGCGCCTCTCGGTGCAAAGTATTCAATAACGTCAAGTCCTACGGAACCGCCGCCGACTACAACGACTTCTTGCCCTGACAGGCTTCTTCCGGATATTTTCCGGCGTTTACATTGTTGATCATACCAAAGATGGTATTTACGTTTCCGGCATCGATGTTCTCTTTCAGGCCTTTGATCGGTGGAACAAGCGGAACGGAACCGGTGGAGTTTACAATGATGTCCGGTTTGAACTGTTTGATCTTATCCACCGTAGCTTCGGTGTTGAGGAAAATATACAGGTTTTTCAGTCTGGCGGCTCTTGCCTCAAGGTATTTCGGGAAATCTTTCATACGGGTCTTGCTTGGAAGATCGGAGATGAAAGTGGAAAGACCGCCGATGTGATCGTTTTTCTCAAGTACGAAAACGTTGCATCCGACTTCTGCTGCGGTGCAGGCTGCTTCCATACCGGCAGTACCGGCGCCGACAACAACAACGTTGCAGTTTTTGTTTACTTTCAGTGCTTTGTAAATATCGCCTTCCGGAACAGCCGGGTTTACGGTACAGCGGATCGGGCGGTTGACGCCGATACGGTTTCCAGCACATCCAACGTTACAGGAGATACATTTCCGAAGAAGATCTTCCTCGCCGTTTTCAACTTTTTTCACCCAGTTCGGCTCAGCGATCAGGCCGCGTCCCATGCCGACGATATCCACATCGCCGCTTTCGAGAACTTTTTCAACGACCTTCGGATCACGGTAGTTACCAGCGTTGATGACCGGTTTTTTGAATTTGTCTTTTACGGCTCTTGCCATGTAGGAACGCCATCCATCCGGCAGGAAGTTGGAATCGATCTGATACTGCAGGGATGGGTTGAGACCGCAGGATACGTCGTACATATCTACGAACTCATCCAGGTACTCCAGGTATTCCAGGGTATCTTCCAGTGTGTTTCCGCCCGGAACACGCTCCTCGGCAGAGATACGAACGATGATCGGGAACCACGGTCCGACGTTTTTACGTACTTCTTCGAGGACCATACGCGGGAAGCGCAGGCGGTTTTCTACAGAACCACCGAATTCATCGGTTCTTTTATTGTAATACGGGGAGATAAAACTGGCTCATCAGGTTAGGAGTGGCCGCAGTGGATTTCAATGGCATCAAAGCCGATGGCCTGCACACGTTTTGCAGCTTCGCCGTATTTTTTCACGGTTGTCATGATTTCTTCTTTTGTCATCGGGCGAGGGGTTTCTCCGCGGCTTTTGTCGGGATGTTGGAAGAAGAAACGGTTTCCATACCGGTTCTTGCGGAAGATGCGGAAGCTCCGGCGTGGTTGATCTGGATCGCTACGGTAGCACCGTTTTTATGAAGGTTTTCGACTAACTGATAGTAGCGCGGCATAAAGCTGTCGTGGTCGATACGGATCTGGCTGGTTCCGTTGGAACCGACCGGGTACTCGATGTTGGCGTTCTCCAGAATAATAAGACCAACGCCGCCTTTTGCGCGGAGAGAGTAGTAGTTCATATGACGGTTACTCATTTCACCGCTTGTCTCACCGTAGTTGGTTCCCATCGGGGTCATTGCAATACGGTTTTTAATCGTTGTTCGTTTGATGGTAATTGGCTCGAAAATTTTTGGGTAAGCACTCTTCATGAAAATTTCTCCTTATTCATTACATGAGCGGTAATCCTCTGTTTGTGACAAATCCATCATAACTCTTTCGACTAAAAATTAACAATATCTTTCAGATAAACTTTTGATACGTTTTCGCTATCGTTTCTGGACTCTTCGATAATGTCAGCGTGCTGTTTCATGTATTCGGTAAACCGTTCGACAGCCGGAAGCCGGTAGCGGTTCTTCATCCAGAACATAAAAGTCTGATGATAAATCTCGAGACCTTTCAGTGTGTGGATGCGGATACCGTCTGCCTGTTCCAGAATATCGGTTCGCGGCATGAGCGCGATGCCGAAGTTTTCGCGTACCAGTGCCACAATCGAATATTCATCCGGGCATTCCATGATAATATTCGGATGAAGCTGATATTTGCGGTAGAGATGACCGGTGTAGGCCCCCATCCAGGATGCGCGGTCGTAGCCGATCACCTTTCGTTGTCCGTGTGTACAAGCCGTCCTCGATAGCCTTCATCAGGTTGTCCAGCTTTTTGTTAACCTCTCGCAGTTGCTTTCCAGCAGCGGGATCGTGGTGTTCTCCTGATTCTGCACATCCATGAC
>ENA-OQCS01000468-OQCS01000468.1-human-gut-metagenome-genome-assembly--contig:-NODE-468-length-22433-cov-4.379943_pt1 | contig 22433 bp, 25 predicted proteins | sample MGYA00242757_ERZ504575 | MGnify/ENA primary metagenome ERZ504575 (study PRJEB26092, sample SAMD00036297) | human gut metagenome | host: Homo sapiens | study: EMG produced TPA metagenomics assembly of... | reverse complement strand
TTTCTTTCCGGTTAGAATATGCGTATTACCTCAAGTCGCATCGTGGGGTAAGGGGATGGTGGCTACATATTGATGTTGTGCTGTTGCTTTTTACTGAAAGCTGCTACTAACGACTCATAAATCTACCTTAATCGTGTATTGGATGATAGTTGCGGATTTTAGGATAGTTATTATAAACATCATTACATTGCTCTATAATTTGTGAAGGAGATTCTAACATAATCGAGGAGTTAACCTGAGACTCTGCGGCAATTAAAGCCTCTAATGTATCTTTGGCAATCCAAGAATATTTCTCATTTTTCCGATAGGCATTCTTTGCGTTTAAAGGCATTCTCTGCCCTAAATATACGACTCCTATTTGCCCATAAATTCTCGCCAATGTATGATAATCACAATCTCGGCTTAACGTATCAGCCTGCTCTGTCGCCTGGAGATAGCAATCCAAGGATGCAGGAGAGTCATCGAGATCACGATACGCACATCCCAACAGATAATAGGCCAGCATTCGCTCATTTGCCGAGCCATGCTGGTCATAATAGGCTACAACTTGCTTCATCACGCTATCCGTAGTAAAATCTACAAAGCCTTTGTTCATACCTTTGGCATAAATCAAATCAAAACGCATCTGTTGAGCTTTACTCATCTTGGGATTGTTCTTTTTTAGGCTATCAAGCATACCTAAAGCTACTAAAGCAGAATCTGAATTGGCTTCCATCAGACTATCTGCTCTAGTTATCTGCTCATCTATGACTTATTTCCAGTACATGAAACCAGCAGCAACAAAACACTCAATATATATAATTTGACCTTTATCATATATTTTTTATTATTTCCATTCACAAAATTAATAAAAAGAATGAAATAAAGGAAACTATTAGATATTTTAAGAGAACAATCCGTCAATTATTTGCAGAAAATGGACAAGTGACGAACACGCATTGCCCACACGGTGAACATCGGATACAAAAAATCCCTTGCAACATTTCTGCTGCAAGGGATTCATCATCTTTCTACCTTAAATGGTTATACACTACATAAACTTTAAAACTAAACTTAGAATCTATATACTACAAAGCTGTTCGCCTTCATCTTGACATTCAAGACGTTGCCGTTAGCCTGAGCATCTGATACAACAGGAACAACCACGTTCTTGTTGTCGATCTTGTTCTCTGCCTGGATATCATCAGCATGAAGAACAGTCATCTTGCCAGGATTCAACTTCTTGATGCCATTGAAGGTAACGTTGATTTCCTTCTCCTCGTTAGAGGTGTTGGCAATCTTCACGATGTAGCTCTTGGTAGCCTTGTCGAAACAAGCGGTGGCATAGAGACCATTCTCGCCAGCTACAGCCTTGCCGTTCTCGGTAAGCTTCAATACGTTGGTACCCTTGTTCTCGCCGTAGAGCTGCTGAACATAGTAGTTGGCTGAACGCACAGAGCTGAGATTATCAAACCAGATGAGGTCCGGACGCCACTGCCATCCCTCTACGTGAGCGAAGAGAGGAGCATAGGTAGCCTGATAAACCACATCGGCATTGCGCTCCAAGCCGGTCATGAAGGCAGCCTCTGAAAGCGCAGCCTCCCAAGAGTTAGGGTCGTGCTCGGCATGAGCTGCATACTCGCCGGCAAATACCTTAGGACCTTGCGGTCGTACTTGTCGTAACGGCTGGCATTGCTGCGGAACACTCCGGGCTCTTGTAGTAGTGCTCATCCACCATATCTACGCCCAACTTGCGCATCTGCTCCCAACCGTAGTCGAAATCCTTGCCATCAGCAGAAGGACCTGATGAACCGCAGATCTTGATCTTAGGATACTTGGCATGGATCTGCTCCATGAACTTCTGCAGACGCTCAGGATACATAGGTCCCCACTGCTCGTTACCGATACCAATCTGCTTCAGGTTGAATGGAGCAGGATGGCCCATGTCGGCACGGAGCTTACCCCACTTGGAGGTGACAGGACCATTGGCAAACTCGATGAGGTCGAGTGCATCGTCGATATAGCTCTGGAGATCCTTGACAGCTACATGCGCATTAGGATCCTTATCATCGTTCTGATACTGACAAGCCAGACCTACAGAGAGAATTGGCAATGGCTCAGCACCAATCTTCTCAGAAAGGAGGAAGTACTCGTAGAAGCCCAAGCCAATGACTGATAGTAGTTAGGGAAAAGGCGATGTGGAAGGTATCTCTCCAGCGGTTCTCGTTCAGAGGACGGTTCTCAGGAGCACCCACAGAGTTCTTCCACTCATAACGGGTATCGAGGTCGGTTCCCTCAACGATACATCCGCCAGGGAAACGGAAGATGCCTGGCTTCAAGTCAGCCAAATCCTGTACGAGGTCGGCACGGAGACCATTCCAGTTGTCCTCTGGGAAGAGAGAGATGTGGTCGAGATCTACGCTCTCAGAACCTTTCTCCAGATATACTCGCATCAAACCCTTGGCATCGGTCTGAGGAGAGGTCAGGGTAGCTGTAAGCTTCTGCCACTTGTTGTTGGTGATGTTGATGACCTGCTTGGCAATGACATCGTTCTTGGAATTGACGAGTTCCACACGAATCTTGCCCTGCTTGCCATCGATGAGATGAAGACGGCCATAAACGGTGAAATCGTACTTCATATCCTTCTTCAAGCCCATACCGAAGAAACCGCGGTTCTCCAAACCGGTCTGCTTCTCACGCGCACCGGCACTCTCAAGAGTTACATAATGAGGATTGCGGTCGAAGGCAGGCTTCACGTCGTTGAGGGTTACATTACCGAATGTATTCCATCCCATCAGGCGCTGTGGAAACTCGAAAGAGCGGTTTTCCACCATCTCTGCATAGAGACCGCCATCGGCACCGAAGTTGATATCCTCGAAGAAGATACCATACATGGTAGGCTGGATTTCTACTCCAGGCTTGTTTGCCTGAACCATAAACTGATGCTGTGCGAAAGCTCCGAGCGAAGACATCGCCATCAGCATTGCTGCGAAAATTTTAGCTTTTCTCATATTGCTCTGTTATTGTTGTTTTGTAGGTTTGTTTATATTCCTATGGATAATACGCATAACGTATCAGAATACCGATGCAAAGATACAAAAATCCACCCCAAATGAGGTGGATTTTCTGTCTAAATATATTGGATTTTCGTTTAAATCCCCTTTTTTCTACTATTTACCCTGTGGAATGAGGGTAAATGTGAAGGTCTTGTTGCCATAATGTACACGATACTTCTCCAAAGGCCAAGCACCCCAAGAGTTCTCGCCGCCTACACCCATGTGGGCTGAATCGAGGAAGAGATTGGTGAACTTAGACTTTTTCAGGTCGAAGCTGTGACGCTGCTCCTTGTCGTCGCCATCGTCAAGCTCCTCGGTATCGAAGTGGATAGCGCTGGCATAGAATGGAGTGCAGCTCTTCACCTGCAAGCCCAAGCCGGTAGCATCGGTCTGCTTCCACCAGCGGATATCGCTCTTGGTACCACTCTCCTGTGGACGGATGTATGGGAAGTACTGGTTGTCGGCATCATCTGTATAAACACCGATGCGCATGCAGTCCTTGCGGTCTGAGTAGTTCTCGATAGGACCACGACCGTAGTAGTTGCTCTTCTCCATGGTGTATGGCATCTGCATCAACATACCGAAACGGAACATATCGCTTACCTTAGCACCCTCTGTAGCCTTGAAGTCTTCTGTTACCTTCACGGCACCTGTATTGGCGAATACTACGTAGGTGATATCCATCTGACCCTGAACCTCCGGCATATCGAATGATGTGAGGATTGTTACCGAGTTGGTCTTCTTATCCTTCTTCACGTCGATGTTCTTCAGGTTCATCTGAGGGTTCTTCCAAGCCTTGAACTTCTTCTGGAGGCCTGCACCCATATCGTTGTCGGTAGGAGCACGCCAGAAGTTTGGCTTCAAGGTACCACCCTCGCCGAGCAATGACTTGCCATTGTAAGCATACTCAGAGATAAGACCGGTAGAACGGTCGATCTTGAAGGTGAGGTTAGGGGTGGTAACAGCTACCACATTGTTCTTCTTGGCAGCAAGCTTCATCTTCTTCTTGCCATGTCCTGAGCCAGCATCTTGCTGCAGTCGCCAGAGCAAGCCTGCTTGGTAACTACCGGCAGCTGGGCATAAGCCATCACCTGACCGGCTGTGAGCAGTGGTTCAGCCTCCTTCAGACGGAAGTCGATGTTGAGGAATACCTCCTTGCCCTTGATCTTGCTCTTGTCGTAAGGGATGGTGAAATTCTTGGTCTGCTGTGCAGGAACATCAAGGTCGGCGATGGTGCCATTCTGAGTCTCTACGCCATCCTCTTCCAGCCTCCATGCCAGTGCATAGTTGCTCAGGTCGCGGAAGAAGTTCTCATTGTGTACGCTTACCTCGCCAGTCTCGGCATTCACCATCTTGGTCCAGATGTTCTGGTACTGATAAGCCACCTCGTAAGCATGAGGATTCATCTGACGGTCTGGACCGATGATACCATTACAGTTGAAGTTATTGTCGCTAGGATCATACTTGTTGTAATCACCACCGTAGCAATATTCTATCTTGCGAAGCTCCTCATTGTTCATCTTGTAAGGCAGGATGCTCATAGGCTTCACGATATTGCGGTGCAATGCCTGATCTACGAAATCCCAGTCGAAACCACCCTGGAGGATAGGATACTTGCGGATCAGATCCCAGTAATCGCTCAGATTACCGCCAGAGTTACCCATGGTGTGGTTGTACTCACACTGGATGAGAGGCATCGGACTGTTTGGATCCTTGGCATACTTCTCGGAAGCTGCTACAGGGTAATACATTGGCAGAAGATATCTGTACCCTCGCCACGGCGAGCCTGCTCGTACTGAACAGGGCGGGTCTTGTCCTGGCTCTTGATCCACTTGTAAGCCTGCAGGAAGTTGTCGCCCATCACGGTCTCGTTACCCAAGCTCCATGTTACGATAGAAGGATGGTTGAAGAACATAGACACATTGTGCTGGTTGCGCTCCATAATCTGCTTGGCAAACTCAGGCTTTTTGGCAGCCGCATCGTCGCCATACCCGAAACCATGGCTCTCCTGGTTAGCCTCAGCCACAACATACAATCCGTACTTGTCGCAGAGATCATACCAGCGAGGATCGTCTGGATAGTGGCAGGTACGAACGGCATTGATGTTCATGCGCTTCATCATCATGATGTCCTGAATCATGCGCTGCTCACTTACATTGTAGCCCTCATCAGGATCCATCTCATGACGGTCGGCACCCTTCAGGAGAACAGGCTGGCCATTGACCAGGAACTGCTTGTTCTTGATCTCCACCTTACGGAAACCTACCTTTACCTGTACAATCTCGTATGGCAGATACATACCGCCATTCTGGATAGGAGATACAACGAGGGTATAGAGGTTAGGAGTCTCAGCACTCCACTTGCGAACATTCTTCACACGGAGCTGATACTTAGCCACACCATTCTTTACATTATCGGTACCTGTAACGATTACCTCCTTGCCATCCGGGTCGTAAAGACCGAAGTATGCCAGGGTATTACCCTGCACCTTGGCTGTGATGTTGAGGTAACCATCCTTATAGTTGTTCTTCAAATCTGTCTCTACACGGACATCAAGCAGACGATGATCCTTAGAGCGGGCATAGAGATAGTTCTCACGAGCCGGACCGCTCAGACGCCAGAAGTCCTGATCCTCACACCATGAACCGTCACACCAGCGGAATGTCTGGAAGGCGATGAGGTTCTTGCCCTTCTTCAGGAATGGAGTGATATCAAACTCAGCGGCAACCTTGCTATCCTCTGCATAACCGGCAAACTTTCCGTTAACATAGAGATAGATGTTGGAGGTTACACTACCGAAGTGAGCGATGACGCGCTTGCCATCCCAGTTGGATGGGATATTGATTTCACGACGATAGGAACCTACGTGGTTGTCCTTGATAGGAACAGCTGGTGGCTGCTGGTCGAAGTGGCCACGCCATCCGAAGCCCACGTTTACATACTCTGGCTGGCCATAGCCCAACATCTCCCAGTTGCCTGGCATCTGGATGTTGTTCCATTTTGAGTCATCAAGGTCAGTCTTGTAGAAATCCGTAGGGCGCTCATCTGCATTGGCTACCCAGTTGAACTTCCATGTGCCCTCGAGCGACAGGTAGTTCATACTCTTCTTCTTGTCAAGATACTCAGCACCAGTTCCAGGGAAGTCGTTAGGATCGTAAGCGAAGTGCATTGTGTGCAGAGGCAAACGATTGATTTCATTCACTTGGAGGTCGTGCCACTCTGTGAAAGTAGCTGTTTGATGGCTACCGTCTTTACAGACGACTTAATGGCAGCCTTCGGTTTTCTTGCACCAAAGGCCACCATTGCCAATCCTGCCATACTCAATGTTACGAACAGTCTTTTATTCATTACTATTATAGTTTTGTATTAAGATATTTATCATATTCACAAGCGGTAAGAAGCATCGCTCCCACACCGAAGTTTGCCTGAGAATTGGCATCTACGGTCTGTCCCGGAATGGCTCTTTCGCCGATTGGCTGAACATAGCCCACCTTGCCGTCTTCCTGAACGGCTGTTTCCGTGAGGTAAGTCCAGGCTCTGTCTATCACCTTCTTATATTCTTTCTTGTTGAGATAACCATTGTTTACTCCCCATAGCATTCCATAGGTGAAGAAGGCGGTACCGCTGGTCTCTGGTCCCGGTGCATGCTCAGGGTCCATTATCGAGCGGGTCCAGTAACCCTCCGGCTGCTGGATTTCAGCCACAGCCTTGGCCAGTTTCTGGAACTTATCTACGAAGAACTGATAGTGCTTGTAGTCCTTTGGCATATCCTGGAGCACCTTTGCCAGACCGGCAAGAACCCATCCATCGCCGCGAGCCAGAAATCCTTCTTGCCGTTGGCACTCTTGTGCTTCGGGTAGATGTACTTTCCATCGCGGAAGTAGAGGTTAGTCTCCTTATCGAACATAATCTCATCAGTGGTGAGGAGGTTATCGTAGAGCTTGTCGAGATACTTCACATCGCCGGTGAGCTTGTACATCTTGGTCATCACAGGCATCACCATGTAGAGGGCATCGCTCCACCACCAGTAGTCTGTTGGCTCAGAGTAAGCCTCGTATTGCATCACCTCCTTGGCACGCTTCACCATGAATTCTGAAGCTGCGGCATTGCCCTTGGCTGCCTCGATGTTGTAGAGGTCGATGTAGGTCTGGAAGCAGATCTGCCAGTCGCCGAAGAGTACGTGATCCTTACCCTCGCCGTATGGCTTGTACTTCCACTTGGCTGGATTAGCCTCTGTGGCGCCGGTCCAGTCGTTATGCTCAGCCCAACGGATGGTGTAATCGAGCATCTTCTGGTCCTTCAACATCTTATATACCTCCATGTTGCCGGTATGATAAGCGGCATTGTCCCAGAAGGCACGCACCTCAGGCTTGTTGTTGGCCTGCCAGTAATTGTTTACCTTCTTGATGAGTGCTGCCACCTGCTCGTGGTTCCACTTTCGGGAAGCCTTCACCTCCTTCCTGTTCTGTTTCTTGACCTTGGCGGTCTTCTTGACTGGCTGCGCTGCGCTCAAAGGCAAAGCCAGGGCTGCAGCTGCCAGCATCATCAATATCTTGCGCATATTGCTTTATCTTCCAATAGAATTTTAATTCCGTTTAATCTTTTAAATTCTTAAAGTCTTACCACTTGTCCTTGGTAACAATCTCGTCCTTCCAGTGATGATCCTTAGGGAACTGCTGATTGTTCCATGCCTTCACCTGGGTCCAAGGCTGTGCTGCATCAGTCCAGAACGGATGATCGGCAGGCAGGCCGAGAGGCATGAAGGCAAGGGTGGTCATATAGAGCGAACCGTTGTTGGTGTACCAGTCGGCAACGTTCTTCTGGCTGTTTCCGCAGAAACCGATAGAGAGATAACCCTTCTCATTGAAGTTATTCTCCTGGTCGAACATGCGATGGAGCACCTTGGTCAGGGCTGCACGCACCTGTCCGTTGCTCAAATCCTTAGGCAACGTCTGATACCATGCCATCAAGGCAAGCGGCTGCATGGTTGCCATACGGTAAGGAATGCTTCTGCCGAAAGCCGGGAAGGTTCCTTCAGGAGAGATGAATCTCTCGAGAATGATGCTGTACTTCTGGCAGCGCTTCAACTCCCGGTCGTAGTACTTCTGATAGTCGAGGCGGGAATTCACCTTGGCATCCACCATCGCCTGCAGTGTTTCCAGATACATCGGATGGAACACATAGCTGCTGTAATAATCGAATGCGAACGAAGGACCATCGGCATACCAGCCATCGCCTACATACCACTCCTCTACCTTGCGGCAGGCTGAATTCACGCGATATTCATCGAAATCGCCACCCGCCTTTGCCATGAAGCTCTCGATGGTAGAAGAGAAGAGAAGCCAGTTGGTATAAGGAGGATCGATGTGGCGGAGCTTGGCAAACTCCTTCAGGTATCGCTGCTTGGTCACCTCATCCAATGGCTTCCAGAGTGTATCGTAAGCACGGAGGAAACTCTCGGCGATATAGCTGCATCTACCAGGTTCTGACCGCCGATGCCCCAGCAGAGATAGTCAGGATTCTGAGGATCTACGGCATTCCTGTAGGAAGCCAAAGCCCACTCACGGAGCTGCTTGCGCTGCTTGCCTTCGGCAGTAGCATCATCAGGAAGAGTCAACCAAGGAGCCACGCCTGCCATCAATCTGCCGAAGCACTCCATATAGAGCACCTTCCTGTTGCGGTTGTCGAAGCTTGGACTGAACTCCGTCTGCATATTCTTCTGCAACTCGCCCTTTGCCATATTCTCCAGCACAGGCTGAGCCATCTTATAGGCAAGCGAGCACCAATATTGACGGTCGCTCTGCTGTTGTGCCTTCTTCTTTGCTGCGCTGATTCCCATGAACGGAACCAAAGCCAGAAGAAGGGTAATCATGATACTCTTATATATATGAATCATAGATAGTTGCAATTTTGTTAGTTTGTTGAATTCTGTTAAACGATGATTGCAGTATTATCATTTCATGCTGCAAATGTAATTAAAATAATTTAGAAACGAGCAGAGCGACCGTGTTTTTTATCATTTTTTCAACACTGGAGCACCATTTCCCAGGAAATAGGTATCCAGAGATGACGACTGTCGCTCAAATGCTTCGGATTCCACATATCTGCCATGAATACATAGTCGGCGCCATGGAACATCTTCTTCTGTGCTGCAGTTTCCACCTTATATATATAGGTACCTGTGCACCGAAGGTCTTGTCGGCACCCTCGCCACGGCATGGATTAGGCAACTGCTCCCAAGGGCCGAAGATATTCTTAGCCTTGAACATGCGGGCTGCATTTGGAGCCCAACCGGTACATCCGCTGGTAATCATCCAGTAGGTGCCATCCTGCTTGAAGATGGTTGGAGCCTCGTTCTGTCCGCCGGCAGCTACTCGTACGTAGCAACCGTTGTGCTGCATGTAGTCATCTGTCAACTGTGCAATCTGGAGTGTCAGGTTTTCCTCTGAAGAATAGATGTGGTAAGCCTTTCCATCATCGTCGATGAAGATGGTCATATCTCTCGACATCTGTCCACCCTGGAAGTCTCTCATCCAGAACATACCCCGTTCTATCTGCTTGCGCCAAGCTGGAGTCCACCACTCTTTCAATTCTGGGAAGAGAAGCTGATGCTTGAGGTCGGTGGTATCAGGCTTGGAGAATCCGATAGGATAAAGACCTGGATTCACTCTGCCTGAGCGGATGAACTTGAATGGTCCGAAAGGAGTATCGCTGGTTGCCACACCATAGCGGGCTGCAGCATATCCCTGCCCTTTCAATTCGAGATGGAACCACATGACGAATTTCCTGGTCTTCTGATTATAGAGCACCTTAGGGCGCTCGATGATGCAACCACCCTCGATATCACTACCCGGTTCATTGGATACAGGGAGCACCAATCCATGGTTGGTCCATTTCTTGAGATCCTTGGAAGTAAAGCAGCTTACGCCGAGAGAGCTGTAAGGCTTGCCATCCTGCGAACGGCTTTCGCCATACCAGTAGTAGGTACCCTTGTAGTTGAAGATGTTGCCACCATGTGCATTGATATGCTTGCCGGTATTGTCTTTCCATACTCCTCCGTCCATCGGAGCCTGTGCCAGAGTTGGGAGACAAGCCATCATCCACAACATGATAAATGTGAATAGTTTATTCATTTTGCTGATGTTATTATTAAGTTAGTAAAACGCTAATTGTTTATTTCGGTTACAAAATTAGGAAAAAAGCCCCTTTTAGGGGGCTAATATTCGGTATAAAAGGGACACAAATCGAGAAAATGCAGGAAAAATAATGCTAACTGTACGGTTGAAATTACCCAATATGCCCGTACAGGTTTTTATATTTTCACAGAATCAATGAAGGCTCAGAGGAGATTATCCATCAATGGACAATTTCATCTGAGCCTTTATTTATTAGAATACTTATTTAGCCTATAAGATTACTTCTCTGCTGACTGACCTGCTGATGTTGGCCAATATGGTTCTGATACAATGGACTCTTCTCTACAGAAGAATAATCACTTGCTGTAAGCAGGAACTGCTTGATAGGAAGTGGCTGCAGATAGTGAGCCATGTGCCAGGTGAAACCATCCTTGTAGCTGTTGGTAGCTGTCATGTTCACCTCCAATGGACGATAGTACTCGCTCAGAGAAGAGCTTGATACGTTGGCATTAGAAGAACCATCGGCATTCAGGTTGTTATACCAGCTCTGCATTGGAGTATTCCAGAGATGAATACCCTCCATGTGAGCAGGAGTTGTCATCAACTGATCGTATGAACGCCAACGCTGCAAATCCATACCACGAAGACCTTCTGAAATCAACTCGCAACGACGCTCACGACGGATATTGTAGAGAATCTTATCGGTCAACTGCTTGCCTGCAGAGTAAGAACCCCAGTCGGCAGTTTCCTTGCTCATCTCTGTAGCATCGATGGTAACCTGTGGGTTAACAGCATCACCTGTGAAGCCGGCAGCCTTACGTACATCCTTCCAATACTCCAGAACCTTGCCAGAAAGACTGTTGGTCAACATATACTCAGCCTCCATGTAGTTCAGCAGTGCCTCGGTAGCACGGAAGATTTCAGCTGCATTGTAGCAGTTACCATTACCTGTATTAGCCTTATCAAAGGTACCACCCTTACGGATTGCATAACCTGTAGAATAGTCATTCTCGGCATTACGTGTGGTAATGGTTGGATATGGCTCGTCGATGACATAGTGATCCTCAGGAGCAGACATATTCTTGAATACATTCTTCTGTCCAGGAACCTTCAGGAAAATGGTGAGACGAGGGTCACGATTGGTAGCAACATCAGCGATAGTCTGGTCGCTATAGGTATAGGCTGAATTATAGATAGGCTTACCATCCTTCATCACATAGCCCTCTACCATAGAGCGGGTAAGACCTACACCAAAGTCTCCATGCTGGACACCAACCTCCACATTATTGACTACACCCAACTCCTTGCTATACTGGCGCCAAAGGATAACCTCAGGTGTACCCGACATATCTGTAGTACCCCAGATATTGAAGTAAGGTTCTGAGGATCACCTTCCTTCTGAGGAATAGTACCGGTGTTCACCATCAACTGATCCTTATACTTGTCAGCTACCATTTCGGCAGCCTTGGCACTCTCCTGCAGGAAATACTTAGCCTCAGCATCAACAGAACCTGTAGGATACTGATAATTGGCATTATACTCCTTAGCCTTGCCTGGCCATCCCTCGCCGTTAGGAACGAAAGCTGTGCCGGCAAAATAAGTCAGCCAAGAACCTCGTAGAGAGCCACACGGCTCTTGAACAGGCGGGCTGCATCTGGAGAGATACGGGTATGGTTCTTGTCAAAACCATCCTGCATCAGCGAGATAGCCTTGTCCAAGTCTTCCATGATGAAACGAGCTACCTCGTTGCAAGGCTGACGCTTATTGGCAGCCACCAGGATTTCCTCATTATCAGGGAAAGCCTCGGTTACAATAGGAAGGTCGCCCCACTTCTGCAACATATCAAAGTAGCAGTATGCTCTCATGAAGTAGATCTCACCGATATACTGGTTGATGATCGCCTCACTACCAGAGATCTTACCAGCCTTCTGAGCCTCGAGGATAGAATTGAGCTGGTAATTGATGTTGCGGATATTATTCCAAGACCAGTTGCCGTTATCATTGGCTGTTTTCCAAAGTCCTGTGGCAAACTTGCCATCACCATTCCAGTTGATCTGGTTGTCGGTATTCACATCGCCGGCATAAAGACCGTAGCTCCAGTTGGCGTGCCCTGGCAAGACATCACCATAGAACTGATCGGCAGCAGCTTTCACCTTTGCCTCTGAAGTAAAGAATCCATCAGAAGGTAAGCTTGATGGTGGCTCCTGCTCCAGATAATCACTACAAGAAGAGAAGGATGCAGCAAGTGCCAATGACATAAGTGCTATATGTTTGAATTTCATATTAATATCTCCTTTTAATTATAATGTAACGTTAACACCGAAAGAGAAAGTGCGAGAGAGAGGATAACCATTACCATAAGCGGTATCGATGGTCTCTGGGTCGAACTGACTTGGAAGATCGGTGATAGTGAACAAATTCTCTGCTGAAACGAAGAAGCGGACATTGCCCAAACCTGCCTTAGAAACCAAGCTCTGTGGCAAGGTATAGCCAATCTGAAGATTCTTCATACGCAAATAAGCTGCATTGAGCAAATAGCGTGTCTGGGTATGGATGTTCTTCTCGCTGTACTGTGGACGTGGCAGATAGGCATTCAGATTCTCTGATTCGTAGCCATTCTTGACAGACCATGTTTCAGAATCGCGGAAGTAGTCCTGAACGCCGGTAATACCTGCAGCCCACCATACACCAGAGTTGGTAGCTCCAAACAGATATTCTCTCGCACCCCATGAACCATTCACATTATAATCACGCTTCATACACCCTGCATGAATGCACGGAAGTCAAATCCCTTCCAGCTGGCGGTGAGATCAAGACCGAAGAGATAACGAGGAGTATTGTTACCGATAACCTTCAGGTCGCCATGGTCTGATAAAGTATTGCTGCCATTGGAAATCTTGCCGTCGCCATCCAGATCCTTGTACATGATATCACCAGCAGCCACTTGTCGCCAAGCTGGCTCTGTCCACCATTTGGCAAGGTAGCCAGATGCTGGTTCATCTCATCATTAGTCTTGGCAATTCCGATGGTTTCATAACCCAGATTTCGCCTACCTTGCGGTTCTCGATATAGCTAGACAAGGAACCTGTAGGGTTGTTTGGATAACGGGTTACCTTAGCCTGAGCATCTGAAACATTGAATGTTACACCATAGTTCAAGCATTCTCCAGATGATCGCGCCAGCCAATCTGCAACTCCCAACCAGTGTACGGAGGTCGGTATTGTTGGTCTTAAGGAACAGCAGTTCCCAAAAGTGCAGGCAACTCAGGAGCAGGACCTACCATATCCTTGGTATTACGTACATAGTAATCGAAGGAACCAGTCAGGCGGTTGTTGAAAGCACCCCAGTCGAGACCGACATCATAGCTTTCTACCTTTTCCCAACCCAAGGCTGCAGAAACCAGACCTGGAGCTGCAGTAATATTGGTCTTCTTGCCTCCCTGAAGCCAGGCACCTGCGACAGAATTATAAGCTACTGTAGAATAGGTCTGATACCAGTTATCAATATTCTGGTTACCCAAAGAACCGTAAGATGCACGGAGCTTCAAGGTATTTACTGTATTCTCCAATGGCTTCCAGAAGTTCTCGTGAGCGATGTTCCAACCCAAAGAGAAGGATGGGAAGGTCTTCCACATGTTGTTTCTGCGGAACTTGGAAGTACCGTCATGACGGATATTGAACTCGAAAAGATACTTCTCATCATAGTTGTAGTTCAAGCGGCCGAAGAAACCGGCTGTCTGCCACTGGTTACGTCCACCATTCACGGAAGGAACGATTTCCTTACCTTCGTAGCTCAAGCCATTGGTCAGATCCACCTCCAGACGAGACTCATCCAAGACACCATCACGCTGCAGACCGAATTCGGTCTTTCTCAACTGCTCTGCCTGGAAACCACCCATTACGTGGAAGTTATGCTTCTTAGCCAGAGAGAAGTTGTACTCGGTATAAGCCTGGAAGTTATAGTAGTTCTCCTTATATTCATCCTCATGAACATTGGAACCCTTGTCGTAAACGATAGGATTGCCGGCAACATCATGGTTGTAGAGCATCTTCTTGTCCCAGTGGCGTGCTGTGTTCTCTGAACGATAGGTGAAGTCGATATGAGTTCTCCAGTTCTTGATAGGCTCAATCAACAGGTTCACCTGCTGGTTCAGGATGTCACGCTCCTTGGTATCCTTACCTGCTGTAGCCAGACCGAGGGCAGGAGAAGGTGCAGAATAATAGTAACCGTTGCGATCCTGCAAAGGCAATACTGGCCAACCTGACGTGCCAAGTCCTGATACAGACTGTTGGTCAAAGTAGCAGGGCGCTGGAAATCGGTACGGGTCCAGCGGGTAGAGTAATCCAGATGCAGCCAATCAGTAATCTGCGCACCAATCTTAGCTGCCGTATTGTAACGGTCGTTCTTATCCTTATCCAGCTTCATGAAACCACCATTGTGCAGGTAGTTGAAAGAAGCATAGAAATTAAACTTATCATTACCGCCGCTTACACTTGCGTTATGCTCCTGAGAGAAGGCAGTGCTCTTATACAAGGCATCATACCAATCTACATCATCTACACCAAAGCCGTAGCCATCATTCCATGTTGTACCGTTGCTGGAATCGATACCGTAGAGCAGGTTACCATTGGCATCCTTCGGGTACCAGGACCTACAGGAGTGGCATTGTGATAAGCCACGATCTTATCCATACGCTCCTGATCGAAGAACACACCACTACCACCGTTGGTATGAGCATCGTTTACCCATGCTGCATAGTCAACAGAGTTCATCATGTGCTTGCCACGAATCATACCGCTGAAACGGAAGCTGTTATTATAGTTGACTGTAACCTTACCCGACTTACCTTTCTTGGTAGTAACCAAGATTACACCGAAAGGTGCACGGGAACCATAGATAGAAGATGCAGCAGCATCCTTCAATACAGATACACTTTCGATATCCTGTGGGTTGATGGTATTCAAATCACCCTCAGAACCATCAATCAAGATCAATGGAGTACCCTTGGAACCCTCACCAATGGTAGTAGTACCACGTACATTTACATTAGGAGTAGCATCCATAGAACCAGACGAGCTGGAAATCTGCAAACCAGGAACCAGACCCTGCAATGCCTGGGTAGCATTGGCAACAGGACGGGAAGCAATCTCCTTGCTGTCGATTACAGAGACAGCACCAGTGAGGTTTACCTTCTTCTGAGTACCGAAACCTACGACAACTACTTCACTCAAAGCCTGATTGTCGTCTTCCAAAGTAACGTTCAACGGACCATTACCAGCTTTTACCGTCATGGTCTTATAACCTATATAAGACACTTCGACCATAGCACCTGGAGCAGCACTGAGCGAGAAGTTACCATCAATATCGGTAACAGTACCCGTCTTGGAACCCTTAACCTTTACGGTAGCACCGATTACCGGCTCACCAGAAGGATCAAGAACCTGACCTTTAACGACACCCGACTGCTGAACAACCTGAGCTGTAGAAGCTGCATGATAGATTGTGGAGGCAAAGCAACGCCAGTTGCCAAAGCTGCCAAAGCCATCAATCTTCTAGACGATGTTATTAGCTTAAGATTTTCCATTTTAAGTTGTATTTTAATTTGTTAGTTTATATTATACTGTTTATGTAAAAAATGTAAAGTGCCGCCTTCGCTCTCGCCAAGGCAACTTTTATTGCTTCACAATTGCAAAATTCGGTCTTTTTTTATCATATATTAGGGAAAAATTCGGGAAAATAAGGGAAAAATTCGGGAAAAAGCTGTAAATTTGTACCCAAAATACAAAGAAATACTAATAATCGAGATGAGAACAATATATTTGATACTGACTTTTGTGTGCTGCATCATTGCTAAAGCGGAAACATTTCCATACCGCAGCATTGCATCTTTTAACATTTCGCCAGCGTCTGAAAGCCATTGCATGATACTAGATAGCGAAGGAATGATGTGGGTGGGAACCAATTCCGGACTCAAATCATACGATGGCTATACAGTGAAATCGTACAAATCGAATGCACTTTCTCCAGGTATTCTTCCCAACAACGACATCCGTTCCATGGCAGAAGACCACGAGCAGAACCTCTGGCTGGGAACCCGAAACGGTCTGGTAAAGATAAACCGGAAGACTGGCGTTTTCAAGACCTATTTCCTGCCAAGCGAAGATCAGAGAATCATCTACCATCTCTTTGTTTCGAGAGATGGTACACTCTGGTTGGTACAGATGGAGGATTATCTTATTTCAATCCGGAAAATGAATCCTTCTATACCTATACTTCCAGGAATGCCTGGCGCATCGATGAAAACGGAAAGAAACAGCGCCTCAATTCTTTCAGCGTAAAATGTGTAACTGAAGACAAAAACGGCGACCTTCTCATCGGTACCTGGTCTTCCGGACTGATGCGTCTGAAACGTGGCAGCAACGTATTCCGAAGCTATCCGAAGCTGAATGACATGAATTCAGCCTACTCGCTCTTTTTCGACAGAAACCATCGTCTCTGGGTAGGAACCTGGGGGTACGGAGTGCTGTGCATCAGCAATCCGGACAATCAGAAGAATCCGCAGTATCATCAATATCCATACGCCACCAACAACTTCGACATCTTCTATAAATTCGTAGAAGACCCTACCACCAATACTCTATGGGCATGTACCAGAGAAGGTATCTGCTATTTAGATGAAGATCAGCCACAAGCAGGCTGGAGCAAATATACTCAAATTGGCGGCAACCCTCTCATCTACTGCAATGATATCAGCACGGATGGAGCGGGAAATATCTGGCTCTGTACGCAGAATGATGGAGTCTTGCAGATTACCACCCACCATCTCTCTTCAGACAGTGGCATTTGGGAAATCTTCAGAATGCCCCTACCATCAACTACGTGAATGCCATACTAACCACCGATGGAGCATGGTTCTGGCTGGGGCTCAACCCATACGGAGTAGCGCTCTACAACAGATACACCGGTGCCACCTATTATAATAGTGAAATTCCAGGTTTTGGCAGTTTGCACGACTATACGCTAACCACGAGTATCACCAGCATTGCCAAAGAAGCAATGGGGAAATCTGGTTTGCCATCAACAACTATGGTGTCGTAGTCAAACCAAAGGAGGGAAATGCCTTCGAACTGAATCGCAGCAATACCAAATACATCCAAGAAGACTTTGTCAATGCTGTTTTCGAATCAAAGGATAAAACCATGTGGATAGGAAGCCGCAATGGTATGAGTATCGTGTATCCAGACAATACAGGCTACTTCCTGACCATGAAAGAAGGTAAGAACGACTTCAGCAGCTGCGACATCCGTAACATCTGCCAGGACAGGCAGGGCAACATCTGGGTCTCTACCGATAATGAAGCATCATCCGCATTTCGGGAAATCCCAAGAACATCCGATCGCTGAAATACAAGCAATACAGCTTTAGAAACCAGCTGTTTGCCATCAATGATGCCCAGAAATGTATGGAGGACAAGCAGGGCAGACTCTGGGCGATATCAAACAGTGGCGGACTCTTCCTATATAATAAGGTGAAAGACCGTTTTGAATACCAGAACAGAAAGATTCATCTTCCGGATGACCAGACCTTCTCCATAGAAGGCGATGCTTTCGGCAATATCTGGGTAGCGCTCAACAAGTCTCTGGCTTATATTACCTGGAAAAGTCAGGATGCGGAAGACTTGCGCAACATCACTTACTTTACCCGGGAAGACGGTTTGGGAGAAGTCCATTTTTCGGCGGATGCAGTTATCAGTTTGGCAAGGAAATCTTCTTCGGCGGCAGAACAGGCTTCTTCTCCTTCACTCCATCTCCTCTTATGGGAATGAAGCATCACAAGAAGAACAGCAAGCTCATCATTACCGACTTGCTAATAGACGACGTGCCATTTGCCATGCTGGACTCTGTTCTCAAAAGTGACATTTCGAAAGAAATGCCTCACTATACCCAGGAGATTACCATACCGGCAAAGGTGAAGAAGTTTGATATCGAGTTTGCACTCCTCACTTACGGCAATGCCAGCAAGAATGTCTATGCCTACCAGCTGGAAGGTTATGATGAAGACTGGCAATACTGCAAGCCTGATGTTCACAAAGCCACCTTCCAGAACCTAAGCGCAGGAACCTACAGATTGCGTCTGAAGGCCACCGACAGCTATGGTCAGTGGCAGGAACTGCCCTACACCATCACCATCAAGGTGCTGCCGCCATGGTATGCATCCAGAATAGCCTTCATGCTCTATATCCTGATGCTGATAGGCGGCATCTTTGCTGCGGCACGATGGTATAAGGAGCGGGTGAAGACCAGAAACAGCCTGCAGATGGGAGTTATCCTTACCAATATCACCCACGAGCTGCTCACCCCGCTCACCGTCATCTCTGCCACCATCTACAAGCTCAAGGAAAGAGCGCCACAGTATGAGGAAGATTATCTGGTGATAGACAGCCACATCAACCGCACCACCCGACTCCTGCGACAGATCCTGGAAGTGAGAAAGTCGCAGGCAGGACAGTTGCATCTGCTCGTGAGCCGCAGAAACCTGGTTTCGTTCATAGAAGAAGCTTGCGAGAATATCCGTCCGATGGCTGAACACCAGCAGGTTACCCTATCCCTGGAGAAGCCGAAGCTGAAGGTATGGCATGGTTTGATGCCGACAAGATAGATAAAATCATCTACAACCTGCTCTCCAACGCCATTAAATATAATAAGGTGGGAGGAAAGATTGATGTATCGCTCAGCCTCAGCAAGGATCAGGCGGTCATCACCATCGCCGATAATGGCATCGGTATGTCGAAGGAGAAGATGAAGCATCTCTACACCCGATTCTTCGATGGCGACTACCGCAAGCAGAACATGCCGGGAACCGGCATCGGACTGTCGCTGACCCACGACCTGGTGAAACTGCATCATGGCGATATCCAATGTGAAAGTCAGGAAGGCAAAGGCACTACCTTCACCATCACCCTGCCTATCAGAAAAAGTGCGTATGCACCAGATGAAATAGACAATTCTGAAAAAACAAATGCAGTAAATCGGGAAGCCATCAGACAGGCAAGCCAGGAAACGAAGCTAGAATTCCAACCTGCTTCTGAAGACAAACCTAAGCTGGCACCTGTCCACCAGAGCATCTTCATCAGAAAGAATGCGAGCAAAATTCTGGTGGTTGAGGACAACGAGGAACTGCTCGCCCTGATGCTGCAGGTATTGAGCAAGAACTATCATGTGTTTACGGCAAAGAACGGAAAGCAGGCGATGAACATCATCATGAAGGAGAAACTCGACCTCGTGGTGAGCGACGTGATGATGCCAATCATGGATGGTATCGAACTGACCAAGCAGCTGAAGTCTGACAAGAGTTTCTGGCAGCTGCTATCATCCTACTCACCGCCAAGAACAAGGAAGAGGACAAGACCGAGGCTTATGCCGCAGGAGCAGATGCTACATCACCAAGCCTTTCAAGTTTGAGGAGCTGGAAGTCCGGATCAATGCCCTTCTTGCCAACCGCAAGAAGATGATAGAGAAGATTCAGGCAGAAGTTTCGCTCCAAACCAGCACGGAGAGCGAAACACAGACTGCGTTACATTTGAGCAACCCAGATCAGGCATTCATCACTCGTGCCACAGAGGTAGTGATGCAACATCTTGCAGATGGCGATTACAACCGCGATTCTTTTGCCAAGGATATGGTGATGAGCGAATCCACCCTATATAATAAGGTGAAAGCCACAACAGGGCAAACGGTCATTGCCTTCATCACCAGCATCCGCCTGAAGGAAGCTCAGCGCATCATCCGGTCGAACCCTAACATTCTGATCAGCGAAGTGGCAACCCAGGTGGGCTTCAACACTCCGAAGTATTTCTCCAAATGCTTCAAGAAGGAGTTCGGCATCTTCCCAAAGGAGTATGCTGAGAAACTGAAAAACGTCAATTAGCATGATTAGTCGTGGAAATCCATGTCTTTCCGCACATTTCCACGACTAATAAATACGATCTCCCTATCACTATTCTGCGCGAAACGACCTTTTTTACCCCGTTTCGCGCAAAATAGTGACTCATTATTTTGCGCGAAACGATATTTTTAGTATCTTTGCAGCAAAATAACGACATCATTATGGCACAAGAGATTATAGGAAGAGAGCCTGAAATCAAGGAGATTGAGGCTCTATATCAAACAAACAAACCTGTTTTTGCAGTAGTTTATGGTAGAAGAAGAGTCGGCAAGACCTTTCTGATAAGAGAATTGTTAGGCGACAAGTTTGCATTCTACCACACAGGACTCTCGCCATACGAATTACAAGGCAAGAAACTGAAGGAGCAGCAACTTAGCAATTTCTACTCTTCGCTCATCAAGTATGGCAGCGATATCAAACGAGTTCCAACCGACTGGCTGGAAGCATTTGATGCGCTCATATCCTTGCTGGAAAAAAAAGACACCAAGAAGCGACAAGTTGTATTCATCGACGAACTTCCATGGATGGATACACCCCGTTCTGGCTTCATTACCGCCTTGGAACATTTTTGGAATGGATGGGGAGCAGGCAAGGAGAACTTAATGCTCATCGTCTGTGGCTCAGCTACCTCTTGGATTTCAGACAAACTCCTCAACAACAAGGGAGGACTCTTCGATCGAACTACAGATGAAATCAAGCTCCGCCCTTTTACCTTGGGAGAATGTGAGAGATTTTACCAGGCAAACCATATCGTAATGTCTAAATTCGACCAGGTACAATGCTATATGGCTACTGGTGGCATACCTTATTATATATCTATGCTCCAAAAGGGAAAGAGCCTGGCGCAAAACATAGACCGCCTCTTCTTCGAGCCAAACGCCAAACTCAAGTTAGAATTCGACCGTCTCTACTCTTCTCTCTTTACCAATGCAGAAGACTGCAAGAAGATTGTACGATTACTGGCAAAAAAGCAACAAGGGTACACTAGAAAAGAGATACAGGTACTGACGAATCTTGCAGACGGTGGCGGTCTCTCCACAACTCTGAAGACTCTGGAAGTGAACGACTTCATCACCTCGTATATCAAATACGACTATCCGAAGAGAGAGGTTTACTATCGTCTTACCGACTTCTACAGCAAATTCTATCTCTCCTTCATTGATGGCAAGAAGACTACCAATCCCAGCTTTGGCAGGATAATTACTGACACCCTCCTTACGGCTTGGCGAGGCTTCACCTTCGAATCACTTTGCATCTACCATTGCCACAAATCAAACAGGCGCTTGGCATTAGCGGAGTACAGACTGAATCAAGCCCATGGAAGAGCAGAAAAGAAAAGGATGGAGCACAGATAGACCTGGTTATCGAACGGGCAGACCACATCTGTAATATCTGCGAAATGAAGTTTTGCGAAGATGACTTCTCCATCAACGCCAGCTACGACAAGAACTTGCGCCATAAGCTCAGCACATTTCAGGAAGAAACCCGATGCAAGAATGCCCTTCACCTGACACTCATCACAACATACGGTTTGAAGTTCAATGAGTATGCAGGAAGAATACAGAAAGTTATCACTATGGATGACTTATTCCGTATCTAAAAACTCCAAAAGCCTAGAGGAAAAAGTAATTGTTATTAGGGAAAATCTCCGTTCAGCGACGTTGAACCGCCATTCAGCGACGTTGAACCGCCGTTCAGCGACGTTGAACTACATTCAACACTTTTGAACGAAGATTTCCCTAATGATAAAAACATGTTGATCGTGAAGGAAATACTATTTCCATTAGAAGAAGATATTCGGCAATCATCCCACAAAATTATCAGCCATAAGTGGGTTTCCTTGGCACTTTAATGTTATCAAACGTTAAATATAGACAATCCAAAGACTTTTTCTACATAAAAATGCAAAAAGAACGAAAGTTTTGTGTATATTTGCCCCCACTTAAACAAAATTAAAAACCACGAAGGACAGACCTACATCTCTAAACGACTTGGTATGATCAGCCTCACTGGTTCAAATTTTACCTATCCTAAAATCCGCAACTATCATCCAATACACGATTAAGGGTAGATTTATGAGTCGTTAGTAGCAGCTTTCAGTAAAAAGCAACAGCACAACATCAATATGTAGCCACCATCCCTTACCCCACGATGCGACTTGAGGTAATACGCATATTCTAACCGGAAAGAAAGGATTCTTATCCGAATTCTGTTTTGAAGGGTTTTGCATAAGCGCGGTTCTCAGTATAGATATTCAGCACGTATTGCCTTGCTGTCATGATCCACTTGGCAGGTACGGAGATGAATCTGAAGACAA
>ENA-OQCS01000467-OQCS01000467.1-human-gut-metagenome-genome-assembly--contig:-NODE-467-length-22439-cov-5.512101_pt1 | contig 22439 bp, 28 predicted proteins | sample MGYA00242757_ERZ504575 | MGnify/ENA primary metagenome ERZ504575 (study PRJEB26092, sample SAMD00036297) | human gut metagenome | host: Homo sapiens | study: EMG produced TPA metagenomics assembly of... | reverse complement strand
GGTCAGTAAAACTCTTGAAGCGAATTTCCGGTACAGATGCCCCATTTTGGGGGAACATCTTGTCCAGCATGGACTTTTTGATATTCACTAGCTTCTCATACTTACGCTGATGAAGGGTGATAAGGGTGTCGAGATTGAGGAAATACTTGCCCAACTGTTCTTGTTCTAAAGTTGATTCTGGTAATCGCAGTGGTGTGGTTTTCAATATTTCAGTGTTTATGCTCGGCATTGTTTGCCCAACAGCTCGTGTACGAATGTCATTTTTAACATCTTCGGTTTCTAATAGCGTATGCAAAAACTGCGACGAGTTTTTATTCTGAGGACGCACTCTCAGAACACGTCCAGAAAACAGCCAAGTACTTTGAAATGGCGTAATCAGGGCGTTTATGTCAACTGAACCAACACGAGAGAATACAATATCTCCCGCATTTAGAATATAAGCTGATAATCTACTGAAGTCATTTTCCGATACTTGGGGTAATCCACATTTATCGATTGGAAGTGAACCCGTTTTGAAGTGTTCCGTTGTTATAATCGGGATGCCATCACTGACATAATCATCTGCGTGAAGCGTACTACCAAAAGGCCCGGTTTTAATTTCTGAAATATCTCCCAGCTTACGCTGTTCCCAAGGGTCAGTAAAACTCTTGAAGCGAATTTCCGGTACAGATGCCCCATTTTGGGGGAACATCTTGTCCAGCATGGACTTTTTGATATTCACTAGCTTCTCATACTTACGCTGATGAAGGGTGATAAGGGTATCAATACGTCTAAGGCAATCTGCAATTTTTTGTTGCTCTGCTTTATCTTTCGGGTATTTCACCGTTGTTTTTTGAACATTGGTTTTACTAAGGGATAGAACTTTAATGCCCTGCATCAACGGTAAAAGCTGGTGATGATAGGAGCTTGAATTCATGTAGTAGCCGAAATAGCCTTCTGCTGTTTTGTTTTTGGGACGACACACCATCGTATGAAGTCCTGCCACAACATCTTTATCCTGAATATTGACGATTTCACAGACTTTTCCGGTCGTTTCATCTTCAGCAGTATCAGCAATGATGATATCTCCGTTTTGCAGAAGTGCACCTTTGAAATCTTCTTTGCTTCTCCCGGTTATAAACGGAAGTTCATCGTTCTGAACGTCTAACACAGAGCCATATTTTATCAGGACATCGCCATAGTGGACATTCCGAACAGAGCCACTTTCTTGGTTTAGTTCAGCACGGGAAAGCGTATTATTTGGAACTGTAAAATCAAACGCTTCATCCAGCTTACGCTGTTCCCAAGGGTCAGTAAAGCCCTTGAACCGGAGGGCAGGTTTCTTCTCGTTATCCTGCATAATCATTCACCTCCCAGCAACTTTTTGAGTTCTGCAATGCCCTGCATGTCAAATTCATTTCCCTGCAAATCGTCCAGCAGCCCCAGCAATTCGTGCTCGGTGCTAGCGATCTGGCTCTCTACGTCCTCAAAGTGGTTTCATATTTCTTGCAGACGGCATCCAACTGCTTCACAAAATCGTCCAGAACGGCATCCGGCAGACTGTTCAGATTTTCCATCAGGGGCAGGATCCACTTGCGATGCAGCAGGTCACGCACTTCTTCATCGGTCAGGTGCTCGATCACGCTCTTGGTGCGCTGGTGGAGGGCGGCGCTGTCGTCCTTGACCTGCTTTTTCAGGGTCTTTTCCTCGGCAAACAGCGCGTCCACATCCTTCAGAATGCTCATGGTGGCAGGCTCTACTTCCCGCACCTTGATGGCCTTTTTGACTTCAGCGGCAACAAAGGCGTCCTTTGCGTCATTCACAAAGTTCTGCTCCTTGTCCTCCTCGCTCAGTTCGTCCAGATGGCTTTCATATTCTCCGGCGATCTCGGAAAGTCTGGTTTCCTTTGCCCGCAGTGCTGCTACTTCCTCGTGCATTTTAACGCTCTGCACCAGCTCAAAGGGCAGCACATGACCCACCCAGCCGTCCTGTACCTCGGCATCCTTTTTCAGCACCATGTTGGGGTCTACCTGCTTGGTTGCGGCAAAACCCTCGGTCTGGATGATTTCAAGGTCAATGGCGATTTTCTTCCAGTCATCGTCCAAAAGCTGGTATGCTGCATAGCGGTCAACCAGCGGAATTCCTGCCAGCCGTGCAAAGATCTCCCGGCTCAGGCGTTCTTCCTCGCCGGCAGCATTCAGCTGCGTCATGCCGTCGATGAGTACGGACTTCAAGTAGGCATCAAAGTCACCGAAAGCATTCTGGAAAGCGGTCTTGAACGCCACCACATCCGGGTGGGACAGAACAGCGTTCTTTAAATTGGCCACATTCAGACGGCAATAGGCTTCGTTGTCCGGCTGAACAGAGCCGCTTTCAAGTGCGGGAATGCTGTCCAGTAGGCAGACAGGTCTTGCAGTTCGGCCTCGGGAATGCCGCCAAACATGGAAGCGTAAATATCCCAGCTCTCAGCCTTTTCCGAGGAATCCACATACCGGGGGATGTTCAGGTTGTAATCATTCTGGATAATCTCTGCGCGGGATACTCTGCGTGCGAACTTTTCGATTTTCTCCGGGCGTTCCTTGTAAGCATCCACAATGCGTTTGATGTCACAGGCACGCAGCTTGTTGTTTTTGCCGTCCTTCTCAAAGCCCTTAGACGCATCAATAATCAGAACGTCCGAATCCTTTTTATTCTTCCGCAGCACCATGATGATGGTGGGAATGCCTGTGCCGAAGAAAATATTGGCGGGCAGACCGATGATTGCATCAATGTTGTTGTGGTCAATCAGATTTTTGCGAATTGTACCTTCTTCACCGCCACGGAATAGAACACCGTGGGGCAGAACGATGGTCACAATGCCGTCATTGCGGATATGATACAGGTCGTGCAGCAAAAAGGCGTAGTCTGCCTTGCCTTTGGGGGCAAGGCCGTAATCCGAAAAGCGCGGGTTGTTCTCTTTGTCGTTCGGATTCCACGCCTGCGAATATGGGGGATTTGATACCACCGCATCCACAAACAGCGGGTCGTAGGTGTTGACCGGGTCGTTTTCTTCAAAGTACGGCCAATCTTCCTCCAGCGTATCGCCGTTGCGCGTTACAATGTTGTCGGGCAGAATGCCGCGCATGACAAGGTTCATGCGGGTCAGGTTGTAGGTGTTTTCCTTCAACTCCTGTGCGTAGTATTTGATGTTGTTGCCATTGCCCATATACCGTGCGGCACACTGACCAATGTTGATCAGCAGTGAGCCGGAACCGCTGGTGGGGTCGTAAATTTTGATCTCTTCCCGGTCTTTCAGGTGGTACGCCACGATTTCAGACATGAGCAGCGAAACTTCGTGCGGCGTGTAGAACTCGCCGGCCTTCTTGCCTGCGTTTGCTGCAAAGTTGCTGATCAGATATTCGTAGATAAAGCCGAGAACATCATAATCCTGCTTGCCGTCCATGGGAATATCTTTGATGAGATAGATCAGGTCGCGAATGGCCTTTGTCCGCGCACCGGAGCTTTCACCCAGTTTGGACAGGCCGGTTTGCAGCGTAGCAAAGACACCGTCAAACACCTTTTTGTGGTGCGGGTCGATCAGTCGACTGAATGCCTGCAATGCCACCGTTACGTCGTCAGCCTTGAAGTCGTTGCCTTTGCTGATCCATGTGGAAAACAGATTTTCATAGGCGATAAAATAGCCGACATTCTTCCGAACGGTATCCAGCGTTTCGACATCGTCTTCGGTCAAATCCGGCAGATATTCGTCTGTCCAGTCATTCTCTTTCAGCCATTTGACTTCTTTGTCTGACAGAAATTTATAAAACATGAAGCCCAGAATGTAATCCTTGTACTCGTTGGCTTCAATTTTAGAGCGCATCTTGTTGGCAGATTCCCAGATTTTCGATGCGAGTTGCTGCTTGTTCATGCTATTCCTCCCAGTGGCCTGCAATAGCGCATTTTTAGATTTTTTAATCGGACAACCCCTCCGATTTTATGCGTGTGTTCATTGAACCAATTATACAAAAGTGCCACCCGGTTTGCAATGCGAATGAAAAGTTTCTCAATCGCATTCGCAGAACCATAACCGTGGCGAGCAGAGCCTTGTGCGCACAAAGGCTAAATTCGCACGCAGAATTAAAATTCTGCTGTGTTCATTCGCTTGTTGGGATGCAATCCCAATCCCTGTAATCATCACAATTCCGTGATGGCTGCGCATTCCTGCGGTGTGCTGAAAGAGCGTTTTGCAAAAAAACGCGTAGCCTGCATCCATCGGATGTAGTTCAAGGGTTTGGGATTTCCCAACAAGCATTTTGCAACGCAAAATGGTCTTTGTATATACGAAGACACTGCTTGCTACGGCTATGAACGCCTTTTGAATTGCAAAATGATTTTTCAGTTGCTATACTGGGCTTATCAAAGTTTTTTCGGGAGGACGTCGCAGTGACCGCACAGACAATGCAAATCGGGAGCAGACCTTGCCGCATTTACGGCGAAGCCCATGCAGAATACCTACTGCTCCAAATGACCGGCGAACACGAGCTGCAAAGCATGGACAGCGAGGTTGCCGCTATTGCACAGAGTGCGCACCACTTTCTGTTTGCGGCTATTCCAGTGGAAAGCTGGAACGATGCGCTTTCTCCGTGGAAAGCCCCTGCCGTGTGGGGAAAGCAAGGCTTCGGCGGCAAAGCTGGGGACACCCTGCGCTTTCTGACGGAGCAGGTCATTCCCACACTGGAGCAGCAGTTTCCTCTCCCGGAAAACGTCAAAATCATTCTGGGCGGCTACTCGCTGGCGGGATTGTTTGCGCTGTGGGCATCCACCCAGACCGATTTGTTCTACGGTGTCGCCGCCGCTTCTCCCTCTGTGTGGTTTCCGGGCTGGATGGAGTTTGAACAGCAGTACCGATACAGGCGCAGCACATTTATCTAAGCCTTGGCGACAAGGAAGAACACACGAAAAACGCTGTCATGGCTGTGGTGGGGGATAATATCCGCACTCTGCACAGTCGGCTTACAGAGCGTGGCGCAGACTGCACCCTTGAATGGAACAGCGGCGGACACTTTAAGGACGCTGATTTGCGTACCGCAAGAGCATTTCAGTGGTGATGGAGGAACACACATGACCATTTTGATTGATGCAGACGGCTGTCCGGTCGTCGATCTGACGTTGCAGATTGCAAAGCGGTTTGTCGTTCCGGTCATCATCCTGTGTGACACCGCTCACCAAATCGAGCGGGAAGGTGCGCAGACGCTGGTGTTCGATAAAGGTTCTGACAGCGTGGACTTTGCCTCGTCAACCGGGTAAAACCGGGTGATATTGTCGTAACACAGGACTACGGGCTGGCGAGTATGTGCCTTGCCAAGTGCGCCCGGGTGCTGAATCAGAACGGTCTGGAATACACCGCCGACAACATAGACGCTCTCATGCTGCGACGGTATGAAAACAAAAAGCTCCTCCGTGCCGGAAAGCACCCCAAGGGGAGCCCAAAGCGGACGAAGGAGCAGGATGCCAAGTTTGCGGATACGCTTGAGAAGACTCTGAGCAAAAATTATTGATACATACTTTTTGAAGGCTGGAGAAATCCAGCCTTCTTTTTTCATAAGTTCCAATCGTGACTTTTTTGTTAACTTTCGAAGATGTGGTTGTATTTTGGCCTTTCAACTGGGTTCGTATATGAAGGCTTCTTTTTTGGCGAATATCGATTCGAGAGATTACATCTTGGTTACAAGTTATAAATTGTGGGTGCAGAATGGCCTTTTTCGTCGGCTACCAATTAGAGGGATGATTTTTCAGAAGCCTTAAATTTCGAAGATTTTCTATAAAACTCTGTTCTTTGAAAACAGAATAGTTCAATCGTCCGGTACTTCACAAAAGGTACTTCTGTAACTCGCAGCCCGGTCATAACGAAGACGGGGTGGCTGAAATGCCAATGGTGCGGTGTGAATCCGCTGCCGGACGATTCCCCACTCCTAGGGTGCCGAGGGCGAATATGGGAGACCTATATCATATTGACGCAGATGGGCTGCAAGTCTATCTGCGATGCGAGAGTTGAAACTACTGTCAGCTCTCTTTACATTGCCGCCTGACCGCAGCCTTGCTGCAAAGGATATAACCGCAGGTGGCACACACTTTCGACCTTAAACTACTTATACAGAAGGAGTGCCTATGAAGTTTAACGATGCCTATTCCCAGATGTTTCCCGGTTACCCCGATGCCGTCAGCCTTCAGCAGGCTGCGGAGATGCTTGGTCTGAACCGCCACACGGTCGGGGAACTGATCCGTTCCCGCCGCCTGTTTGCGCTTAAAATCGGCCGCACCTACGTATCCCGAAGCTGAGCGTGATTGAGTTCCTGCTCACCGGACAGAGCACCTTCCCGGCTGGAAATCCGCCGCTGGATGTGGTATGCTGTGGGTGCAGCAACGGACAGCACGCCTGTTGACCCAAAGGAGGTTTATGATGAAAACTACAGGGTCTGTCCAAGAGAAAAATGGACGTTTCTATTTCGTGGTCAATCTTTATGATGCCAACGGTAAGCGGAAGATCAAGTGGATCTCCACAGGTCTGACCGTCCGGGGCAACAAGCGCAAGGCGGAATCCATGCTCCGGGAAGTATTGCTCCACTATGATGAGACTGGGGAGCTGCCCACAGGGCGGGGCGGAGCCTACGAAAAAGTAGATGCTAAAACCGCCAAGCCCCTGCCGCTGCCCCTCCAACCCGTCAACAAGTCGGAGATGCTGTTTCTGGACTATCTCAACGAGTGGGTGCAAGTCCATAAGGCATCCATTCAGCTGCAACCTTTATCAGCTACAATCGGATGATCACCGGGCGTATCACGCAGTATTTTGAACCGCTGGGCTTGAAGCTGTGCGAGGTCACACCGCAGGTGCTGGATGAGTTTCAGGAGAAGATCTTGCTGGAGGCTACACCACCAACACGGTCATTCACTACCACGCCATCTTCGGCAAAGCGTTCAAGGATGCCGTCCGCAAGGATTATCTGGAAACCAACCCGATGCTGAAAGTTGACCGCCCGAAGAAGAACAGCTTCCGTCCCAACTTCTACTCCAAGGATGAAGTCCAGCAGCTGCTTGAAGTATCGCAGGATGACCCCCTGCATCTGTGCATCCTCATCACGGCCTACTACGGTCTGCGCCGCAGCGAGGTGCTGGGGTTGAAGTGGTCGTCTATCGACTTTGAGCGCAAGTCCATCACCATCAATCACAAGGTGACGGAACAGTTGGTGAACGGCAAGTACGTTCCTGTGGTCAGCGATGTGATGAAGAACAAGACCAGCTGCCGCACCCTGCCGCTGATCCCGGCTGTGGAAGAAGAACTTCTGAAGCAGAAGGAAAAGCAGCAGCTTTACCGCAAGCTGTTCAAGAAGAGCTACAGCACTGAGTATCTGGATTTCGTCTGCACCGATCAGGAAGGCAAGCTGATCCGCCCGAACTTCGTGACGGAGCACTTCGACTGGTTGCTGACCAAGTACGGCTGAAGCACATCCGTTTCCACGATCTGCGCCACAGCTGCGCCAGCCTGATGGTGATGAACGGCGTATCTATGAAGCAGGTTCAGGAATGGCTGGGGCACAGTACCTTTTCTACCACCGCTGACATCTACGCACATCTCGATTACAAAAGCAAACAGGGGTCTGCTGGGGTCATTGCGAACCTTTTGGGAGAATCCAAACTCCCCAAATAATTATGGATTTATCGTTCATGCATAAAGCATACTGTGATGAGGCAAAAGCGGTCTTTCTCTGCTTGATGCAAAAGAAAAAGTCGCAGATTCGTTTGAATCTGCGACTTCTGGCGGAGATGGTGGGATTCGAACCCACGTGCCCGATTAAGGACAAAACGATTTCGAGTTTTTCCTGCTTCACGGTACTTGGTGGAAGATAGAGGGAATTAGCCCACTTTGCCAGAAGATACGAACCATCGAATTTACACTCAAAATTTCATCAAGATCCAAAATCACTAGGCTCCATGCGGATTTGAACCCACTTTTCAAAACGCAGAAAAATCTGCCTTTTGGAGAGAATTGGGAGAGATTTTACGCCGTTGGAGAGAACGGGCGAGAGAGATTCCGGGAGCCAAAATCCATCCACACAATATGTTGCTTCTGACGCTGACCAAATCAAAGCAGCAAAGGATGGATGAACATGAGAACTCTGTTAGAGTGCTATAAAATTCTTGAAGAATACCCCAACGGAATGACGAAAGACCAGTTCTACCGTGTTGCCCGCATCAACAAGCAACACGCAAAATACCTTCTGGATTCCGGTCTCGTTCCGTGTATCAATACAGGAAAGAAAACACGAAAATACCATATTGCGACCCACGATGTGATCACCTACTTGTGTGACCGTGAAGATCATCCCGAAAAGTATAAAGTGCCAACGGGCTTTTATATCGGAAAGAATGGCTGCTCCAAACGGCACCCGGACAAGCCTGCCGCAGAGATCATCCGCTTCAATTTTACAGAGCCGGAAAAAACAGGGCTGTACACCATGTGGGAGAAGCTCACCACTGGATATGATGATCTGTTGACCACCCCGGTAGTTTCGGAACTGACGGGCTACTCTGCACAAAGCATCCAGCGATGGTGCAATCAGAAGATCCTTGTAGGATTCAAAATTCGTGGCACATTGACGATTCCTCGGCTTGCGGTCGTTGAGTTTATGTCCGGCGACCGTGCAACGGCTATCGTCCGAAAATCCTCAAAGCACCTTGATCTGCTCCGCACTTATGCACAGGAATGCCACGAGGGTGCAATGACCATTACATACTAAACAGACGGGACTGCTCCACAACATTTTGTGAGGCAGTCCTGTTCGTTTAGAAAATGTATGATTTTACAGTAGGAGTCCAGCCTATTTCAACTATTATCCTTTGCTTTCAAGACGTTGAATATGTTTCTTTAGCCAAAATATTAAAATCCCGACGTATTCAACTTTTTGACCTCTAGGTGCTTCCAGCTCTCTTAACTTTCTTCTGCATTCTTCAATATCTTGATCTTTATGTTGCTTTTGCAATACTGACAGCATACCATCAAGAGCACTTTTTCTCTTAGCCTTCAAATCCTTACCATTGTTTAGGTTCAGAATATCATTTAGTTCATGATCGAGTTTTTTTCTGTCCTCCTTATCAGGTATCGTTTCGGCCGCCTGTATCTTACCGCTGAGAGAGTATTGTATCAAATGATTGCACTCAGGATTTAATGGTGTCAAAAAAAGTTCTTTGTTTCCTCTTGATTTATCGCAGCATAAAGCTCCTCTGTTTTCATTTCCTGAGCATACTGCAAGGAAGTTACTGTACTCCAATTCTTTCTTCCAGTTTTCAGTGCCCCTCGTCAGGCTCTGAGGTTCAATATGCTCAATCGTATACTTCAATGTACTTCCTGTTTTTTTGTCGGTTTCGGGAATTCTGCACATACAGTATGCGCACAGTCCTCCCTGTTCTTCCACCAACTTTGACAAAACATACTCATGCAGGTCGCTACTCATGGAATCGTAAGTCGGTCGTACACCAGTGCTTGATTCGCTTTCACGGTATTCCTTTAATTCCTTTGGCTCGTGTTTTTTCACAATGTATATCATATGTTTCCTCACATACGGCTGAAATCCAACTGTGTACGGCACTTCACAATTTCAGGGTCATCACCCAGTTTAGAATTCATCTCGTCGAGAACGGTTTCAGCAGCCGTATAATCATCTTGGTCAAGAGCATGATAAAACCTTTCAAACAATTCTTCAGCTTCGGATGTGCGAACAGTAACATTCATATCCGCACGAAGAATGCTGTCAGAATCCTTACCGTATAGATAACGATCGTGTAGCTCACTTTCGCCAGTTGCATTTTTTTCAAGCATGAATAAGTTATAGCTTCTATCCACTTCCCCAAGAATCTGCGGAGAGTGCGTTGTAATCAAGAACTGAATATTCGGAAAAAGTTTCCGAAGCACAGACAGTATTTTCCTCTGCCACGCAGGGTGCATATGCAGATCAAGTTCGTCAATCAGTATGATGCCCTCTCCCTCCATCGGGTTCTCTCGGCAGGGGTTCGCCATTGCCACGCGGCGAGCAATGTCTCCCAACAAGGCTAGCGTACACTTTTCACCATCTGACAGCTGGTCTACACGATATTCTTTATCATTGCGTGTGACAACCATTCGGAGAGGATTCCGACGCACCTTAATTTCTTCAGCATCATCCAGCATTGAGAGGGCAGCTTTTCGCACACACTCCAATGCAGGATCTCGATAATCCCAATCGCGTTTTATACTTTTTTGCTCATTTTCAAAGTCTTCCTGATTGCGAAACCACTCGAAAAAAAGTACGGAAATCAAGTCGGTTTTCCAATGCTCTCTCTAACGCTGTTCTTTTTGAGAAAGAATGCTTTTTGCGTATCCTTAACGGAACGTCCAGAACAAGTCTGTTCGTTCCGTAATTTAGGAACACAGGCATATTCTGCTTCAGACAATCATCTCCGGCAACTGTATCATCGTCCGCCAGATAATGATCATTAAAAAATTGTGCTAAATCAGCCGCTTGCTTACTTTGCTGACTTGCATTGACCACATTCACCCGACCAGATGCGGCCTTTTCCATTTCTTTTGTAAGCTCGAATGTTTCTCCGTCAAGCTGTAGCACAATACCGGTACCATATCGTGCATTACTTCCACTACGCTGACCAATATGCAGTTGTTCCTTATCTAATGTTCGGTATCCCGTTCCTTGAGCGTTGTTCAGCCTATTGATAAAAGGCCATGCAGCATAGCAAACTGCACTGAGGAGAGTCGATTTACCTGAGCCATTGTTGCCATAAAAGACTGTGGATTTACCATTCAAGGTGATTTTAATAAAACCACCATCTGCTTCAGAAGTGAAATTCCTGAAATTTTTCACTCGAATTGTTTGCAGTTTCACCGTTTGTCCTCCTATCCAACATAGTTTTGGGTTGACTCTTTTACTATCTCCCATTGTAAGCGTTCTCTCTGGCGAATGTCAACCTGTTTTTACATTCATTTCTGAAAGAAGGTGTTTTTCCACATGAACAAGCACTCACAGTTGAAAATCCGAGGTCACACCAAATGACGCTGGACTACTTCTACGGTCAGTCGGGCGAGTTGTTCTCCTACTTCCGCATCCCGAAAGCACTGTTCCAAGACTGCCGTTTCCGGCAGCTCTCCACCGATGCCCGGACACTGTACGGCATTCTACTGGACCGCATGAGCCTGTCCGTAAAGAATGGCTGGCTGGACGAGCAAGGGCGGGTGTATATCATCTACACCGTCCGGGAAGTGCAGGAATCCCTCTGCTGCGCCGAGCACAAGGCGGTCAAGCTGTTCCGGGAACTGGAGGACATCGACCTCATTGAGCGCAAGCGCCGTGGTCTGGGCAGACCCAGCCTGATCTACGTCAAGGACTTTTCCTCCGGCTTGCCCAAAGTGCAAGTACAGAATTGCCCAAACAGCAATTCTGGTGCTGCCGAAAGCGCAATTCTGGAGCAGCCAAAACCGCAAGCAAATAAGACTGATAAGAATAAGACAGAGTGGAACGATCCTGACCCTATCTATTCCGGGGGCATCCGGGAGCGGCTTGAGGATTATTTTTATCAGTCTTTGGAGGTGGACCTCTTGCTCCGGCTCTGCCCGGACGATGAGGACACCATCTATCAAATCGTGGACTTGCTTGTGGATACCTGTTCCACCAAACGCAAGATGTTGCGGATTGCCGGAGATGACAAGCCCACCGAGGTGGTACGCAGCCGGCTGAAAAAGCTGAACGCCGACCACATCCGTTTTGTGCTGGATTCTCTGGCAGAAAATACCGCCCCGGTGCGGAACATGAAGCAGTATCTGCTGGCGATGCTCTACAATGCGCCCACCACCATGAACCTCTACTATCAGAACAAGACGAACCACGACTTTGCGCGTGGTTCACCGAAGGCGGGGTGATGTTATCGCAAAGAAAGCTACGATTATCGCAGTCACCAATCAAAAAGGCGGTGTAGGGAAAAGCACCACCTGTGAGAATCTGGGCATCGGGCTGGCGATGGAGGGCAAGAAAGTCCTGTTGGTGGATACCGACCCGCAGGGGTCATTGACCATCAGCATGGGCTGGAAACAGCCGGATGAACTGCCCACAACTCTTTCTACCTGATGCAGAAAGCCATGAACGACCAGCCATCCAGCCGGCGAGGGCATCCTGCACCATGCAGAGGGCGTTGACCTTATCCCTGCCAACATCGAACTGGCAGGGCTGGAAGTGGCGTTGGTGAATAGTATGAGCCGGGAGAAGGTGCTGAAACAGGTGCTGGACAGTGCCAAGCGAGAGTACGATTTTATTCTGCTGGACTGTATGCCATCGCTGGGGATGCTGACCATCAACGCACTGGCGGCGGCAGACGCTGCCCTGATTCCTGTGCAGGCGCAGTATCTTTCCGCAAAAGGTCTGGAACAGCTTTTGCAGACGGTGCAGAAGGTCCGGCGGCAGATCAACCGAAACTGAAAATCGAGGGTATTCTGCTGACTATGACCGACAGCCGCACCAACTACGGAAAGCAGATCAGCAATCTAATTCGTCAGGCATACGGGAAGCACCTGAAGGTATTTGACCAGACCATCCCCCGCTCCGTCCGTGCGGCAGAAACCAGTGCGGCAGGCAAAAGCATCTTTGCCTATGACCCCAAAGGCAAGGTGGCAGAAGCCTATAAATCTCTGACGAAGGAGGTGCTGGCAGATGCCGATCGACAACGGAAACTTAGCTCTGAAAGGGCTAGATGACCTGTTCTCCACCGAAGAAAACCGACAGGAGAAACAACGGGAGCAGGTACAGCAGATTCCCATTGATGCGCTGCACCCCTTCACCAACCACCCTTTCAAGGTGCTGGACGATGAAGCCATGACCCGGACGGTGGAGAGCATCGCACAGTACGGTGTGCTGGCTCCGCTGATTGCCCGCCCACGACCGGACGGTGACGGCTATGAGATCATCTCCGGGCATCGCCGCCAGTATGCGGCTAAACTTGCCGGGCTGGATACCCTGCCGGTCATTGTTCGGCAGATGTCGGACGATGCTGCTGTGATATTGATGGTGGATTCCAATTTGCAGCGTGAGCACATTCTACCCAGTGAACGTGCCTTGGCTTACAAGATGAAACTGGATGCCATGCGAAGAACTAGCGGTAGACCGTCAAAAGAAAATCCCCGACAACTTGTCGGGAATTTTGAAACCGCCGATGTTGTCGGAAAGGAAAGCGGAGAAAGCGGCAGACAAGTCCAGCGCTTCATCCGTCTGACCAACCTTATCCCGGAGTTGCTGGACATGGTAGACGAGAAGAAGATCTCCTTCAATCCCGCTGTGGAGCTGTCCTATCTGGACGAAAGCCAACAGCGGGATTTTTTAGAAGCCATGGAGAACACCCAGAATGCGCCGTCCCTTTCCCAAGCACAGCAACTGAAAAAGATGGCACAGCAGGGAGAGTTCAGCTACGAAAAAGCCTTTGATGTGATGGGACAGGAGAAAAAGAGCGAGAAAGACACCGTGACCATCAAAAACGAGACCCTGCGGAAGTATTTTCCCCGCAGCTACACGCCCAAACAGATGGAGGAGAAGATCATCCAGCTTCTGGATGCGTGGCAGAAAAAACAGCAGCGCCGCAACGAACGCTGAACGTAACGCAAGACCCGATGGGGTCTTTTTTGTTTGCAAAAATTTGGAGGTAACGCCTAGGGGGTGATGACACTGGCAGCAACACGGTTGATCCCCATGCGGAAGAACAAAGGCAAGTCCATCGGGGCGTGTCTGCACAACCACACCAGCTATATCCAGAACCCGGATAAGACCGAGCAGGGCGAGCTGGTCAGCAGCTATCAATGCAGCCCGCTGACCGTGGACGAAGAATTTCTGTTAACAAAACGGCTGTACGAGCAGACCACCGGGCGCAGGCAGAAAAGCGATGTCATCGCCTATCAGGTGCGGCAATCCTTCAAGCGGGGGAAGTCACGCCGGAGGAAGCCAACCGCATCGGCTACGAGTTTGCCGAGCGATTTTTGAAGGGTAAACACGCTTTTATCGTTGCCACCCACACCGACCGGGCGCACATCCACAACCACATTATTTACAATTCCACTGCCTTGGACGGAACCCGGAAATTCAAAAATTTCTGGCTTTCCACCTTTGCGGTGCAACGATTGAGCGACCTGATCTGCTAGAGCACCAGCTCTCCACCATCGAGTACAAGCCTTATCGGGAACGGCAGAAGCGCATCGTCTATCCGCCCAAGGAGAGCAACCGTGATCGCCTGTGCGGAATCATCGACACCATCCTTGCAGAACGGCCGAAGGATTTTGAAGTCTTTCTGCAAAAGCTGGAGCAGCAAGACTATGAGGTGAAGCGCGGCAAACACACGGCGGTGAAGGGCAAGGGACAGAAACGCTTTATCCGTTTCCGCACACTGGGCATTGGCTATGGAGAGGACGAGATCAAGGCGGTGCTGGAGGGAAAGGCGAAACACCATCCGTACCAGAAACAGCCGCCCAAAGAACAGCCCTTCCAGTTGCTGGTGGATATTCAGGGAAAAATGGCAGCGGGCAAAAGTGTCGGCTACAAAAAGTGGGCAACGAAGTTCAATCTGAAAGAGATGTCCAAAACTCTGCTGTTCTTGCAAGAGCAGAAAATCAGCAGTGCCGAGGAACTGCGGGAACGTGCAGCGACGGCAACAGAACGCTACCATGCTATGGGGGATTCCATCAAGCAGCGGAAGCAAGGCTGACAGAAATTACCGTCCTGAAAACCCACATCATCAACTATGCCAAGACCCGTGAGGTGTACGCCACTTATCGGAAAGCCGGGTACAGCAAGCATTTCTGGAAGCACCGGGAGGAGATTGCTCTGCACAAGGCGGCGAAAGCTGCCTTTGACGAGGCAGGGCTACAAAAATTGCCGAAGGTCAAGGCGTTGGATGCGGAGTTTGCAGAGCTGCTGACAAAAAAGAAAGCAGCCTACCCGGAGTACCGCAAGGCACGGAAGGAGATGCAGGAACTGGTTCGGGCACAGAAAAATGTGGAACGATTTTTTGCGGAGGAAAAGGACACCACCGAGAAAACTCAGACCCGATAAGCGAATACCGCCGAGGATTCTTCCCGTTTTGGGAGGCATCCTCGGCGGTATTTTTAGTTTATATAGCAGCGATCCTGTTTTACGAGCCAATCTTCACACAGCCGCTGAGCTTCGTTTTTTGTGCAGCAGGTGCAGTTGAAAAGTTTGCCACGGATAGAACAGTAAGTGTAGTGTACCTTCGGGACACCATTAGCATCTCGGAAATCAACGCAGCGTTCCTCACCGGGCAGCAGATAGGTCGTATCCACGTTTAACAGCTCCTTTTAACTCTGTTCGTGTGCAAACCGCACAACACGCAACGCCTGCTATTGTACCATGAACCATCAAATTCTTCCATTGACCTTACGCCAAAAAGGAGCCGGTTTTTTCGTAGGATGTGACGATTGACATCTTCAAAAACATCCCGCAGGGAGGCGCAGCCTGCATTGGAAAATGCAGATCAAAGGGGTTTGGGGCACTTCCCCAACAAGCATTTTTGCAACGCAAAAAGTGTTGTATAGACAAAAACATTGCTTGCAACTGCAGTACGCCGATCGGGTGGCGAAATCGTGATGCGACCTTTCGATGTGCGCCATGCAAACAGTGATTTGAAAAAAGCTGGTCTCTACGCTCAAGGAGTTGGAGTGAATACTCGAATCGTCATGGAACATACCAGTATGTACTGGAAACCAATTGCCCTGACTCTGAAGAAAGCGGGTTTCTTTGTGTTTGTAGTAAATGCTATGTTGATCCACGATTTCAGAGATAATACAAACATTGAAGAAATCCGGCGATTGATGGCACAAAGCACAACAGGCGGACAATTTATAAGGTTCAGAAAATTTACCTAAAGTTCCACCAAACAAAGCCGTACAGACCCGCGTCGATGGCGACGGGCTTCTGTACCGGCTTTTTCAGGGAGAAGGAGCAAATGTAAGGAGAAGTGTTTATGATGATACTCGTATTTTGTTAGGAAGAGAATTAGAGTTTTGTGTCTGCGTGTTGAGAAGAAATCCAGGAAGCCAGGTGCTATTTCAAGTTCAACTCAAGTCGCACCAGCGCTGGAAAAGATTTCATACTGCACAATGGGGTAAACGTCACGCTCCAGCCCCCTGCTGTCAGTGTCTGCGATTCAGAGAAAATCCGTCCGCTGCGGAGTAAGATGTCCAGAATTACGCCCTCTTCCAGGGCTACTGCACCGTGAAGCAGATCGGGAGCAACATAATAGCTGTCGCCTTTGTGCAGGATGTACTTCTGACCTTCTACTTCGTATTCAAAGCAGCCGGACAGAATATAACTCACCTGCTCATGGGGATGACGATGTGCTTCGCCCACAGCACCTTTCTGAAAGCTCGCTTCCACCCCCATCATCCCGCCGCCATGGGCAAGATCCGGCGGGTGATTCCCGGAGCCGCAGGTGGGCTGAATGTCCTCATATTTCAATACCATAGGGAACCCCCTGTTTCTAGTTTTTCAGCCTGAAGCCTTAGATAAATGCCTGGCCGCCGTTGATCTGGATCACTTCGCCAGTGATAAAGGAAGCCTTCTCCGATGCCAGGAAGACGATCACGTCCGCCACTTCGCGGGGGTCGCCCAGCCGCTTCATCAGGATGCTGTCCTTCCAGCTCTCCACCAGGCGCGGTCAGTCGCAGCGTGGAAGGCAGTGTCGATGGTGCCGGGAGAAACCATGTTGGCGCGGATGCCGAACTCGGCAGATCCTTTGCCAGAGCACGAGTGTAGCTCTGGACAGCGCCCTTGGAAGCTGCATAGATGGAAGCGCCGATGCCGGCACCACTGGTCACGGCGATGGTGCTGAAGTTGACAATCGAGGCGTCCTTGCCCTTCTTCAGCAGGGCAGAGCGGCCCGAGTGTTGAAGAACACACTGTCAAAGTTCAGAGCCATGACCTTCCGCATAAAGCCGGTCTCCATCTCGGACACACGCTGCCGGCCGCCCAGGCCGCCTACGTTGTTGACCAGCAGATCCAGAGAACCAAACTCCTCGCCGATCTTGGCGAAGGTCTCGTTCACCTGCTCCTCGTTGGTAGCATCGCAGGCATAGAAGTGGACCTTGATGCCCTGGCTCTCCAGCTTATCGATCACCTTTTTACCTGCCTCCAGATCGATGCCGGTAATGATGACCTCGTATCCTGCCCGGCCCAGTGCCTCTGCGGTTGCGCCACCAATGCCGCCGGTTGCACCAGTAATAACTGCTCTCATAATAAAACCTCCATCATAAGTAAAAAATTATTGTAACCTTAAACGGTTAACTGCATTTGATAGGTAGCCTTGTCCCCCACACTTCGGATCAAAACCGTATTCCGGATCCGATTCACGGGGTTGTCCTTGGTTTTCAGCAGGAACAGTTCCTGCCCTTCCTGGAGATCGACCCGAACCTGCATCGACTCTGCCCCAAGCTGAGCCCGCAGAACCACAGCGTTCTGATCTGTTTTAACTTTCTTGGTTTCCAGAACGTGCTGATAGCCGTTCTCCGAGAAGCCCAGGTCCGCCGCTTCCGTCGGCAGGTCGCAGGACAGCTCAATCCCCGGCTCAAAGTGGAAGGTATAATCGTAAACGCCGGTTTTGCCCTCCACCTGAAAGTAATCCAGAACGGAATTCTCGGTGATCTTCAGCTCTCTTGTGTAGTCGATACCCTCATAAACGTTCTCGGCCTTGCAGCGCACCCGGTCGTTCTCAAACAGCAGGCATTTGCCCGGTTCGACCGAGGTAATGTCGGTTCCGTTCCAGCACACTGTGTTGTGTGCCAAGGTTTTACGGTGCCACTCGTTGCATAGCCGCGACTGATAGCCCGCATTGGACAGATCCCGAGACAGGCGAAGCTTTTTGTACATTACCTCAATGTTCATGATGTCCGGGTGGGCATGAGAACGCCCATTCAGGCCGTACTTCAAGAACACATTCCAGGAATCGTTCCGTAGCATAGCAAAGTTGGAAGTGGGGAAAGTCGTCGAGCTGTGGGGAACGGGCTTGTAGTCCGCATAATTGAAATCGATGTTGAACAGCAGCCGCTCCAGGCAGATGGTTCCGCAGCAGTAATAGGGCTCCGACAGCGGCAAAGTGGTTCTCGGCGCGGGATCTGCTCAATGATTTTGAGGATGTTTCCTACCGGGCTGTACTCGCCAAAGGCCCGGGCTGCCGTATGATAAACATAGCTGAAGGTCTTCAGATTCAGATCCGGCCAGCCATCGTTGGGATTGGGCAGATAGAGATTGTCAAAAGCGTACTGGTACGCTTGCACAAACATCCGCTCCAAAATAGCGGTGCTTTCCTGACCAAAATCGTAATCGTAAATTTTGCTGAACAGGAACAGATAGGAAACGCCCTCCAAGAGGAAGAAGTTGTAGTGAATTGACCCTTCGTACCAGAAGCCGTCCTTGGTGACGCCCTTTTTCAGCTGCTCGTGCATATTGAACTGGCTCTTGAAGGCGTAGTCGATCATTTCCTGATCGTGCATGGCCAAGCCATAACACCGATTGCAGAGAGCGACCAGCAGCTGATGTTGTGGATGGCAACCGCCTGCGGAGCCATCAAGCGGAACATCTCGCGGAACAGTTTCTGGTGGATACGCTCCAACCAGGCCGAATCCAGCTCATCTCGCAGAATCTCGATGGTCTGGATAAACCGGATGGCTACGATTGCCTCATTGAGACCCTGGGGCATCATCTTACCGCAGCCCCACACCATGTTGTCGTAACTTTCGCAGAGGACATTTTCTTTGTTGTGCAGCTGGAACTCCTGATAATGCTCTGCGTAGAACTCCATGACCCGGACCGCATAATCCCGGTACTTGGTCTCGCCGGTGGCTTGTAGATCAGGGCGGAAACCAGAGTCATCACAACAGCCCGGTTGCGATAGAAGGTAATCCAAACGCCGTTCTGCGTCTCGTCCCGATAGACTTTCCCGCAGACAACACAGCGGTGTTCCTTCGGCGAGTTCAGGTCAAAAATCAGGCGGCCGCATCGTCGTCGCAGAAGTAATGGTGACCCCATCGGCTCAGCTTCTCCGGGGAATCGGAAAAGCCGGGCATAAATGCATCGACATCTTTCTTCATGACTTCAAGCGCCTTCTGGTTCATCTCCAGCCCCATCAGCTCTTGAAACCGATCGTTTACATAATTCACAAAAGCCCTCCTATTGGCGATGGATACCCCTTTTTTACAAGGAATATTCCTGTTTCGTCTTGGATTGACATACCACTTGGATCGGTGTAGTGTTGGATGCGGAATCACAGTATCCAACCTTTACCTCATAGGAACAACCACCGCACTCCAGGAAAAGAGACCGCCCCTTGTGCTGAACTTTCACCGGATCATCCGAGAAGGTAAAGCACTCAAAAAAGACTTGTTCTTTTTCCGGCGCAGAAGAGCAGGTTGCCAGGGTCTGGATCTCTGTCCGGCATTTTTTGTCCTGCTCCTGGGTGGTCATGACGCTCTCCACCTGCTGCTGATACTGCTTTTGGCAGACAGGCCGGTCCGAATAGACATGGTAAGACAGTTCTTCGCCCATCAGCGGGTATACGGCCGTTTGTCCATCCAACTGCGCCCTTCGGTCCGTATTGCAGATCAGAGAATAGGTGTGGGACTGTGTGCTGCGTAGCAGATCTACAAACACCCAGAACCGCAGACCGTCGGTGATTAGCGCCCGGCTGACTTCCTGCATTTCCTGTTTGGCGGGGTACACGCCGGCCGTCTCGCCGCGATAGAGCACCAGGCTGCCCTCCGTCTGGAATTTGGTCACCCGCCCTGCATACTGTTCGGGGCAGAAGGGCTCGCCGCCACCAGACGCTGCCGGACGCTGCTCATATACGCATCGTTTACATCTACGGCATCGGTGTAAAGCCCATCCACCAACAGAACATTGTGGTTGTCCGGCATCAGGTTGCGGTTATATCCATCCTCACAGGTGAAATAATCGCTCCCGCGGGTAAAGATGTAGGAGAGGTTATCCGGATGATGATGGGACAGGGAGAACAATTCGATCCCCTCTTCGTTCCGAATCTTCCAGCCTTCTCTCCACTGCTTGATACCGCCCGGCGGACTGCACTTGATAGTCAGGACTTTGGCATCTCGTTTCCAACTGCTGCGAACCGTCAGTAGACCCAGATCATCGAAGTAGCGCACCAGCGGCAGGTCTGAAAGCTCTTTTTCCGGCACATCGGTGCATACCACAAGAACTCGAACACCGCTTCCGGCAGAATCCCGGGTTTCACCTTGCTGTTCTGGGCTTCCTCCATCAAAAACTCATCGACCACCAGATTTCCCAACTTTTGTGCGTAGCCATCGCCATATTCTGCGGCAGCCTTATAATACACACAGGCTGTATGAGAACTGTACCGGTCATGGCAGTCCCCATAGTTCAGTTGGCGTTTCAGGTCCGCACAGGACTGATACAGCCGGTAGTAGAAGGTATTTTTGAGATATTCGCTCTTCTGGAACCAGTCTTCGCCCTCCTGTACTTTCAGCAGATGGGCATAGACAAACAGCCACATCCCGCCATAGCGCCAGTAGGTCGCACCCTCATAGTTCGACCCGTCCTCCGGCATCAGCGCGAACACCCGCGCAAAGTCCTCTTTGGCTTCCTGAATGTACTGTGCAGCGGCTTCATCTTCCCCTTGCAGGCGTAACCCGCAGCGGCGAGACCTGTCATATTGATCCAGTTATGGTTCTGGTAGAAGTTGGTGGACCAACCCTTGCCGTAGGTCTCGCGCCGGTAATCCAGCATGATCTGTGCGTGATGCCGGATTTTGTCCGACACTTTTTTCTGCTCCTCGCTGGAAAGCCAGGGCTTGAGCCAGTCATATCCCAAAGACAATCCAAACAGAATCCAGGAAGCAGACAGGTCTACATTTACCAAATGGGCGTTGCCCCATTTTCATAGGAAAGCACGGTGCGAATAAATCGCTTTGCCTGGTGCAGATATTCCTCGTCACCGCTGAGGCAATAGGCCAGCGCCAAATTGGGGATTGCAATGCCCATATAAGTTGTGCTTTCTTTGGGATGTTCCTCAGGCAGGACCATCGTTTTATAGCGATCGGCCTGTGCAAGAAGCCTTTGATACTGTTTTTTTCGCTTTCCCGAAATTTCTTTGCGGTAGGGTTCCAAGTCTCCGATAAAAATCAAATGGCTCGCCTCATTTCACTCTTTTGCCTCTTTTTTCTTTGCGGTCCCGCAGCTTTGCAGCCAGTTCTGAAAGGACCGTATAGAACAGCAGATACAGTGTTGCAAAGCCAAACGGTTCTCCTGGAATCAGAACCGTTTCAACCGGGAGTTCCAGCATCTGATTGAGCAGCAAATTCAGATTCTGATAGGTCAGGTAAACCAAAATTACTGTAATCATGCTGGCGGCTATTTCCACCAAATTCCGAGCTGCTTTTTTTGCACCAGAAATGTTGCGATAGGTGTGGTTTAAAATCTCTCCATTCCGGGTCAGCCGGAATACATTGTAGGCAATCGGGTTATAGACCACGATTGTCACCAGGCCGATCCCGACTCCTAAAAAGAAGATGAAATCAATCGGACTGGAATATCCGCCTACTTGTGTTCCAAAGCCGATCATGAAGTAGCACATTCCCGCCAGCCACCAACGCATCAGCCCGGCTTTCCGGTTGTCCGTGAACCAATTCTTCAGGAACTTCTTCATACCTTTTCGCTCCCAAAATAACGTTTGACTGCATCGACCATCAGCAAAATCCCTGCTGCTCCAAAAGCGGTCATCAGGCCCGCACTGAACAGAATTGCTTTTTGTACCACCGCGACATCCAAGCTGCTCTGAATTTGGATCGCCTGCTGGTAGATACCAACCAGCTGCATCCCCAGAGCGATAGTGCCCATACAGAGCAGCGCAGTCAATACCTCTTCTCGAATTCTTTCTCCGTGGATCTGGGTAGCTTCAAACAGAGTTACAAGACCCAGCAATACAAACAGGAACATGATGAACCCGCAAATTTGATCCTCCAGAAGCAGCAGGGCATTGGTGTGGACATAGGTGAAAATCAGATGCACAATTGCCGCTGCAGCCACCAGCAATTTTGCGGTGATCTGGATCTTAGAGGTTTCTTTACGCATGATTTTCCTCCACCTCTCTGCACAACAGACTCCTGGTTGTCTCTCCATCAAAGAAATGTGCCTTGTCCATGGAGAGACTGACGTAAAACTCCGGATTGATCTTTACGTCGGAGGGGACGCTCAGGACCAGTGAACTGCCTCCAACCATGGCATGAACAATCTGGTCTAACTGTTAAAGCTATTTTTATTTATCAAAATCAGTTTCAAATACGCCTTCCGGAGTACGTATTGTCAGTAACCCAAGATTGAATTCATCATCCATTACAGTAATATGATATTCAAAAATAACATC
>ENA-OQCS01000466-OQCS01000466.1-human-gut-metagenome-genome-assembly--contig:-NODE-466-length-22442-cov-4.906162_pt1 | contig 22442 bp, 23 predicted proteins | sample MGYA00242757_ERZ504575 | MGnify/ENA primary metagenome ERZ504575 (study PRJEB26092, sample SAMD00036297) | human gut metagenome | host: Homo sapiens | study: EMG produced TPA metagenomics assembly of... | reverse complement strand
CTTGTGGGTTGTCCTCTGTCTTTCTTGCGTCCCCGATACATAAATATCTCCAATCTGCCAGCGTGCTGATAAGTCTTGAATTTTATCGTTGCTGGATAAACATTGAAAATGTCAGTCGGTAAATCTAAAATGTGCATGATTACATCTTCAGCGGTTGCCGTTTCAAATACAATGCTGATGTAATCAATCTTAACGGATAAATTTTTGTGTGTAGTTATAGTGCATTTCTCCTTTCGTATGCCCCGTTTTTTTGCGGGGTAAAAATTGTGTTTTTTCCTTTATTTATCACAGTTTCTAGGTACTATGACATGTATACGCAGGGCGGTGTTACATATACGCCCTTTACGAGCGCCTAAAGGCGTTCCCTTTCTTCCTGTGTCTGTTCCGTTCTTAACGCTCACGAGCCTTGAGAGGCTCGTGGCTAAACGAAACAGCCCCAGTCAGAAACCCTATTTTTAGTCTGATAGTCCATGCTCATTCATGCTATCAAAGTGAAAACATCTCTTATATATGCTTACTCAAGTGTGTGATTGACCCTAGCGTGCTTAATCACTCTGTCTGATAAGATAATAATGCCACTAGAATTACTTGTCAAGAAGTTTCGATTGACTTTTCGATATATATTAAGTATGATATGCTTATAAATGACAATAAAAGCAACGAAAGGAGCGGTTATACTAAGTTATGGAGTATTATGAAAAGAAAATCAGTTTCTTAGGAGAAAACATACAAATCATAAGAAAACACAGGGGAATGAAACAACAGGAACTTGCCAATAAAATCGGTATCAATATGCAGAGCCTTTCCAAGATTGAACGAGGTGTGAATTATCCTACCTTTGATACATTGGAAAAGATAATGGACGTGCTGGGAGTAACACCGAATGAATTATTGTCGGGGGAATGGAAATATATTGACCACACCGAGCCATATATCATGGACGTTATCAAACGAGAACAGGATTTTAATGTTTCCTTAGATTATTTGTCTGAAAATGAATTTTTCAATGACGAAAAGAATGTAGATTTTACATGGAAACTACATTGATTAGATACATTAGCAATTATCTTTCTAGTGAGGTAGTAGAGTTGGAAGAACTTATGGAAATCAAGCAGTTGATACAGCGTCAGAAATTGGAACGCATGATGAAAGTACATAAGGAAATGCGAGGGTTAGACCGATACAGAGAACAGCCCAAAGAGTATAAATATCACGACCCTTATGATGATTGGATATTCCGTCAGCTTGCAGATATAGACAACAGAAACAACATTCCCAACACTTCGCCACAATTAGATTTTAATGAAACGGACTATGAAGATTATCTAAAAGAGAAATGGAATAGAGGACTTAATTTTCCTCTTGCATGAAAGATACAGCAAACAAAAAGCCCAATCAAGAGTGCAAAGCACCACCAATGGTGGTAAGGCTCTTTACAGGGTTCTTTCTTTTCTGTGGTGGGTAATCAAGCGAAAAATGAAGAAGTGTTTTGTCATGCTTTATATTTTTATCCCGACTTTGATAATTCAGATTGTGAAAATGATTAAATACAGAAAAGCTAAATAACACGATTTATATTAGCATCACTTTAATGATAAATTAGTTAGAGTGGTGCCTTATTTTTTTCTCTGTACAATCACTTAAATAGGTGCTATAGTAATGGGTAGATAGTATTCGAACAGAAACTATACCACATATTTTTTATTTTTAAACCATGAGGATTATATCAGTTTGAACGAGACCTCATCCATGCAGATTTTCATGATTGTCACTTCCCAGAAAGGAGTGATCGATATGAGAGCAGGATTTATCGGAGCGGGGAAAGTAGGATTTTCCCTTGGAAAATACCTGAAGGAAAACGGCGTAGAGATTACGGGTTACTTCAGCAAATCACCGGAATCAGCTAAATCAGCAGCAGATTTTACTAACACAAAACTATATAAGAGTATAGAGAATATCTTAAGTGACAGTGATACCTGTTTATTACTGTGCCTGATGGACAGATAAGCAAAGTATGGGATTATATGAAGAATCTGGATATTAAAAATAAAAATATTTGTCATTGCAGCGGTTCGATTTCATCAACCGTTTTTTTTGATGGTGAAAACTCGGTGCAAATATCTATTCGGTACATCCCCTATATGCAATAAGTGATAAGTGCGAATCATGGAAACACTTGAATAAGGCTTATTTTACTGTGGAGGGTTCGGCAGAGAATCTAGATGAGATTAAGAGTATCTTTGAGCGAGCAGGAAATAAGGTAATCGCAATGGGAGCGGAAAATAAATCTCTTTACCACTGCGGTGCAGTAGTTGTAAGCAATCTCGTAAACGGACTTTTTCAAGTGGGGGCTGAAATGCTTGTAAAATGCGGCTTTGATAAAAAAGATGCAAAGAAAGCCTTAGTGCCTTTGTTTACTGGAAATGCCGACACATTGGCAGAAAAAGGGGTTGCGGCTGCCCTCACAGGTCCTGTTGAGCGAAATGATTTGTCGACTATCACAAAACACATTGAAGCTATTAAGGCAGCATGGATAAACGAGTCTGAGGAAAAGGTGGGATATGAGATGATATATCTTTTGCTTTCAGAAAAGCTTCTCAGTATTGCACAGGAAAAACATTTAGACAGTGACTATTTGAAGATGACGGAGGTAATTAAAAATGAAAAACACAGTATCCACTTTTAAAGAACAGAAGGTTAAGGGCGATAAGATTACAATGCTGACAGCCTATGACTATTCGACAGCTAAATTGATGGATCAGTCAGGTATTAACGGTATTCTCGTTGGAGATTCTCTTGGCATGGTTATGCTCGGATACGAAAATACTTTGCCGGTAACAATGGAAGATATGATTCACCATACAAGAGCAGTTACAAGAGGTGCCAAAGATGCCTTAGTAGTTGGAGATATGCCGTTTATGTCATATCAAGTTTCAGTTGAAGAGGCCATGTATAACGCAGGAAGACTTATGAAAGAAGGAAGATGTCAAGCAGTAAAGCTAGAAGGTGGAGCCTCTGTTTGTCCACAGATTAAAGCTATTACAGCTGCTTCAATTCCTGTTATGGCACATATTGGACTTACACCTCAGTCAGTGAACGTTTTTGGAGGCTTTAAAGTTCAGGGAAAAAGTGAAGAGGGAGCAAAGAAACTCATTGAAGAGGCAAAAGCTGTTGAAGAAGCAGGAGCATTTGCGATTGTTTTGGAATGCGTACCTGCAAAATTAGCGGAAATTATTTCTGAAAGCATTAATATTCCTACAATAGGAATAGGTGCAGGATCTGGCTGCGATGGACAGATTCTCGTTTATCAGGACATGCTTGGAATGGTCTCTGACTTTACACCTAAATTCGTAAAACAATTCGCAAAGGTAGGAGATGTAATGAAAGAAGCCTTTGCTGCATATATAGAAGAAACTAAACAGGGAAGCTTTCCAGCACCTGAACACACATTTAAAATTTCAGAAGATGTAATTAACAAGTTATATTAGGAGATAGAACGATGAAAATAGTAAAAACCGTAGATGAAGTGAGAGTTATAGTCAAAGAATGGAAGAAAGAAGGTCTTACAGTAGGTCTTGTTCCTACTATGGGATTTTTGCACGAAGGACATAAGAGTTTAATTACAAGGGCTGTTTCAGAAAACGATAGAGTTGTTGTCAGTGATTTTGTAAATCCGACTCAATTTGGAGTAGGGGAAGATTTGGAAAGCTATCCGAGGGATTTGGAAAGGGATACTATGCTATGTGAGGAGCAGGTGCTAATTTAATATTTAATCCTGAGCCGGAAAATATGTATTTTGACGATTTTTCAACATATGTAAACATAGAAAGTCTTTCAGAGGAACTTTGTGGAAAATCACGACCAATACATTTCAGGGGTGTAGGCACAGTAGTATCTAAACTTTTTAATATTGTAAATCCCGACAGAGCTTACTTTGGTCAAAAGGATGCACAGCAGCTTGCGATTATAAAAAGAATGGTTAGAGATTTGAACTTTGATATCGAAATTGTGGGCTGCCCTATAGTTAGAGAAGAGGATGGTCTTGCAAAGAGTTCAAGAAATACATATCTAAGCAAAGATGAGAGAAAGGCGGCACTAATTTTAAGCAAAGCAGTTAAGCTCGGAGAAGATATGGCAAAAGCAGGAGAAAAAGATACAGATAAAATTGTATCAGAAATGATTAAGCTTATTGAAACTGAGCCTATGGCGAAAATAGATTATGTTCAGGCTGTAGACGCTGTTTCAGTTAAACCGGTCAAGGAGATGACAGCACCAGTACTAGTTGCCATGGCAGTTTATATCGGCAAAACCAGATTGATTGACAACTTTATTTACGAAGGTTAAACGGGGGTTAAATATGACATTTGAAATGTTAAAGGGGAAGATACACAGAGCTACAGTAGTTCAAGCAGAACTTGATTATGTAGGAAGCATCACTGTAGACGAAGACTTACTTGACAGTGCCGGAATTTTGGAGTATGAAAAGGTAAGTATCGTAGATATAAATAATGGGAACAGATTTGAGACATACACAATTGCAGGAGAAAGAGGCAGCGGAATGATATGTCTCAATGGAGCTGCTGCAAGATGTGTTCAGACAGGTGATAAGATAATCATAATGTGCTATGCACAGATGACTCCAGAAGAGGTAAAGAAAAATCCACCTAAAGTAGTATTTGTAGATGAGGATAACAAAATATCAAGAGTCGCAAGATACGAAAAACATGGTAAGCTATAAGACATGTAATTTGCAAATAAAAAAGGGCATTTCGGTAATTAAAAAATGTAAAAGGTGAAGAATATGTCATCTGCCCTCGTTGTGAGCAAGAAGTTTATAAAGAAGTAATAATTTATCCATTTTGTAACTTTGGCATAATGGCATGGCTTGAAGGAGAAAATGATGAAAATAGCAAACCAGTGAAAGATAAATCTAAGTAAAATCTCAGCTTAACAATTTAATATCTATATTTACAAAGCAGTTGGTCTTATGATTGACTGCTTTTAAAAAAGACACCGTTTAGGTGTGAGGTCTTTTTAGTGTTATTTATAGTCATATCAAGGCTCGTTTAATTATGGTAAATTCGTGGTAAAATGAGTGCTTTTCTATACTTCAAAATATTTGAAAGTATAGTGTTTATACGGATAATCAAAAATTAGATATAAAATTTATTATAAATTATGCTTTTGATGATAATAGCAATGCATTCAAGTTGGCGGGGTCTGTGTTAGAGGCACTTACTGGTAGAAATATAAACGGTATTATTGAAAACTTAAAAAGCGATAATCCGCTTACAAAGATTAAAGAAGAAAAAGATTTACACGAGAATATTAAAAATTTCTTTACGGAGTTGTTAGTTGAAAGAGGAAATCGGTTAGTGGTTTTCATAGATGAATTGGATAGATGTAAGCCAAGCTATGCTGTTCAATTATTAGAAAGAATAAAACATTATTTATATGATGACAGAATTACGTTTGTTTTTTCTGTTAATTTAGGTGAGCTACAACATACAATAAAGCATTATTATGGTAATACATTTGATGCGTGCAGATATTTAGACAGATTTTTTGATATGAGAATAATCCTTGCCACCAGCAGATAAAACTGCATTTTATAGGGAAATGGGGTTGGAATCTAGTTATGTCTTAGAAAAAATATGTCGAAAAGTAATAGATACATATAATATGGAGTTGCGTGAAGCCACTCGTTTTTATCGACAAGTGAAAACAGCAGCATATGAGCCTACACATGAGAGTAGAAAATTTGATTTTTCTTTTTCAGATGAAAAAGGAAGACAACTTTTATTGATGTATGTGGTTCCAATTCTTGTAGGACTAAAAATTGTTGATATATCGTTATATAACCAATTTGTATGCGGAAAAAGTTCGAAACCACTTATGGATATTTATAAAGATTCTGATAAGGGAGAATGGTTGGCTACACGATTGCTGAATAGAAATGAAGCCTTTGAAGTGGAAGAAGGTAAGAGTGTAGTTACTGTTGAACAAAAAATCCAACAGTTATACGATGCAATTTTTGTTACAGAATATACGGGAAATGTGTATCATACCATACTTGGAGAGTACGAGTTTGATGATAATTCTAAGAACTTTGTGAAGAGTGTTGAGAGTATGCTTTCAGTATATGCAGATTATAATATATAATCCTTAGTAGTAACCCATTCCGTTTTACTACTAACTTTACTACTAACAGGTAGTAACAACATGCTCCATCTTGCACCATTTTGCCAAGATGCCACCTAAATCACACATTTCACAAATCCCCGAAATCCCTTGCAAACAAGGGCATTCCGGGGCAATTCAAGGAGAAATAAAACAATGATAAAAATACTTTTCATCTGCCACGGCAGTGTTTAAGGGACGGGGCAAAAGCCTTGAGTTTATTGGGGTTCTTGGATGGAAACGTAGAATTTACACCTTATTTACACCTTTGGAAGATCGGATTGGTAATCAAGACGTAGGGGAAAACTTACGTCTTTTTTTGATTGAAGGAAAAAGGCGTTACGTATCGGCTAAAAAGAATAATGTATCGGCTGAAAATAATAGTATTTTTGCCGATAATATGATATACTAAGTAATAGATTAGTACGTTTTTGATTTATGACGGAGGATAGCAGATGAAACATCTTTCAGTTACTGAAATAGCAAAAAAATGGAATATATCAGAGCGAAGTGTTAGAAATTATTGTGCTCATGGACGAGTGGATGGTGCTTTTCTTATAGGAAAGACGTGGAGAATTCCCGAAAATGCAGAAAAGCCGGAGCGTTCCAATAAAAAGAAAGAGCAGCCAATTACATTGCTGGATATTCTGCAGGAGCAGAAGGCAAGTAAATACTCTGGTGGGATTTATCATAAGACACAGATTGATTTAACATATAACTCCAATCATATTGAAGGCAGCCGCCTGACCCATGATCAGACCAGATATATCTTTGAAACCAACACCATCGGTGTAGAAAAAGATGTGCTGAATGTGGACGATGTGATTGAAACAGCAAATCACTTCCGCTGTATTGATATGATTATTGATAATGCAAAGGCAGTTCTGACAGAGAAGTTTATCAAAGAACTTCATCTGATCTTGAAGAGCGGTACTAGTGATTCCAGAAAAGATTGGTTTGCAGTAGGCGATTATAAAAAGATACCGAATGAAGTCGGTGGTATGGATACAGCACTTCCGGAAGAAGTTGCCGATAAAATGAAAACTCTGCTGACAGAGTACAACGGAAAAGAAGAAAAGAATTTTGAGGATATTCTGGATTTCCATGTGAAGTTTGAACGTATCCATCCATTCCAGGACGGCAACGGTCGTGTGGGCAGATTAATTATGTTTAAGGAATGCCTGAAATATAATATCGTTCCGTTTATCATCGAGGATAATCTGAAGATGTTCTATTATCGTGGATTGAAAGAATGGAACAATGAAAAGGATATCTGACTGATACCTGCCTGACCGCACAGGACAAGTATAAGGCGTTATTTGGATTATTTTAGAATTGCATATTAAACGTGATTCAAAGTGAAAAAATTTGTGCTTTGAGAAAAAATAATGATATACATTTCAAAGACGGGAGTAAATACATGTTCTATAAAATGATAGAAAATAAGTGTACACAATGGTATGAATCAGAACGGTGTACGGTTAAAAACTTAATTGAATATATAGAGAAAACAGGGCAGATGCGTGATGCTCAGATTGAGGCTATTAAGGTATATCTGTTTCTAAAAATTGCCTGTGAATGTAAGCCGTTGACACAGCTGTTTAGACAGGGATTCTTTAATTCTATTGATTTGAATGAGATAGAATTGTCAAAATCCACTCGTGAATATTTGTTTCAGAATCCAGCGGCAGCGACATTGTTTGAATATGCATGTTTGACAAATGATAAAGGTGAACAGGTATCTGAAAAACTGGAAAAACAGATAAAGAAAGATCCAACGGGAATTGATTATAATGAATTCTTTCGTAATGCGTTTTATGGTGTTTCCTATACGGATTATCTGTTTAGCCTTCCTATGGGTGCAGGTAAAACGTATTTGATGGCGGCATTTATTTACTTGGATTTATATTTTGCTTATAACGAGCCAACAAATCCGTCATTTGCACATAACTTTATCATATTTGCACCATCAGGTTTGAAATCATCAGTGGTTCCAAGTCTTAAAACAATACAAAACTTTAATCCATCATGGATTCTTCCGGAGCCGGCAGCAACAGACATCAAGAGGATGATTTCTTTTGAAGTGTTGGATCAAAGCAAAACTGCAAAAAAATCAAATAAGACAAAAAATCCAAATGTTCAGAAAATCGCTAATCATCAGCCGCTTTCTGAGTTGTTTGGTCTTGTTGCTGTTACTAATGCGGAAAAAGTAATTCTTGAGCGTATTCAGGAAAAACAGGGACAGATAAATATGTTTGAAGAAAGCGAGGACGATAAAGACCGACAGGCAAATGAACTTCGTAATTTAATTGGTAAGTTACCATCATTGTCTATCTTTATTGATGAAGTTCATCATGCAGTAAGTGATGAAATTAAGCTTCGTGCTGTAGTTACAAGATGGGCGCAGAATCATACAGTCAATTCTGTAATTGGTTTTTCTGGTACTCCATATTTAGACAAAGTTGAAAAAATAAAAGTTGTAGATTCATTGTCCATTGGTACAGCTGAAATCACAAATATTGTGTATTACTATCCACTTATAGACGGTGTAGGAAATTTCTTAAAACGTCCAGTTGTAAAAATTGCAGATATTGCAGATAGCAGCCTTATTATTGAAAAGGGTGTCAGAGAATTTCTTGATACTTATAAAGACACTGTTTATGCAGATGGTTTAACAGCTAAATTGGGTATTTATTGCGGTACTATCGAAAAATTAGAAGAAACAGTATATCCACAGGTATCCCGTATTGTAGCTGAATATGGCCTTGGTACTGATGTTATACTTAAATTCCACAAAGGAAATAAACAGTATAAGATGTCGGCTGATAGTCAGATGCAGTTTGATATCTTGGATAAATCTATTTCTGAAATTCGTATTGTTTTGCTTGTGCAGATTGGTAAAGAAGGTTGGGACTGTCGAAGTCTTACAGGTATTATTCTTTCTCAAGAAGGAGACTGCCAACCAATATGGTATTACAGACATCTTGTCGATGCTTGCGTCAGGTGATTAAAAATGGTCAGGAAACGGCGCTGATATATTTGAATGAAAGCAATGCCGAAAAATTAAATATGCAGCTTGAGCGGCAGCACCATATTTCGCTTAAAGAATTTTCTTCTGCAGACAACAGCAAGACTACTTTGAAACGTTATAATCGTACGGCTTATTTAAAGTTGCCTAAAGTAGAGTTTTATCAGCTGAAAATCAGCTATGATACACTTACTGTGGAAAAGGCAAATCCTGAAGTTTCTATTGAAAAATCTGTTGATTCAGCGCAAATTGCAGGTAATATTATCAAAACAACAGATCTTTCTATGAATGTAAATAATATCAGTATCCAGGTGGATGATGCTGAATATGGTACAGAATATGCAACCTTTAATTCTTGGATTTATGGCATTATGAGAAGTGGATTTGGAACACCTTCCATGGCAGAATTAAATGCATATACAGAGCAGTTAAAAGTAGTATATGAAAAAATCACATACGAAAAAGGTGGCTCACGATATTTCAGTTCGAAGTACAATAAAAAGTTGGTAGAAGCCAATATTCGCAAAGCTTTTTGTGACAAAACGGATTTCAATACAACAGAAGAACTGATACCAGAAGAAGCTAATTTGTTGAACATTGCGAATTTTACTTCTGAGATATATGCAGATAATCTGGATGACTACTATCCAAGACAGAATGTTGTTGAAAACATAATGGCTGACGATCAGGGAAAATTGAAAGTTGATAAAAAGACACAGCAGTTAATTGATCTCGCTATAGAAACTGGAAACGATAGAATCGTTTTGGAATTGCAACAGCGTGTATCATCTCACCCAAATAAGAATCGTTCGTTCCACTACTTGCCATATCGTACAGACAGTGGTTTTGAACAAACATTTTTAAGAGAAGTATTGTCCTTTGATATTATCGAAGAATTAGGTCTGGAAGTGTATTACAATGGCGACCGTGCTATGACGGAGTTTAAGATCAAGTGCTATAAGAAAACCAGTGGAAAATGGAATTACATTGGTATTTACACACCGGACTTCCTTATCATTAAACGAAAAGATGGCGTTATCCATAAGGTTATTGTAGTGGAAACCAAGGGGCAGATTTATGCCAAAGATCCAGTCTTTAAAGATAAGAAGAATTTTATGGAAACAGAGTTTTCAAAACAGAATAATGCTGCGTATGGTTATGAACGTTTTGATTACCTGTATTTGGAAGATACGATGCCAGAGAAAGATAGATTGACACAGACACATCAAAAAATCTGTGAGTTTTTTAAGGAGAAAGCGTAATGAATGGAATTAGACCTACTGTAGGCATAGAGTTTGATGATAAATATACTAATGCAAAAATAAATTGCTTGATTTTATTAAGGCATTAGACGAGTTGGATGACATACAAAAAGCAAAATTGGCACAAGAATTTATAACATCATATAGTATGGCAATTTCTTTTGAACAATTTGTAAGTTATATGAAAAATGGAGGAATCAAATAATGCCAATTAAATATGTACCGTTTATACCGGAGCCGGTGGAAGGACAGGCTGTGCTTGGTAATTTTAATAGAATATTGAGATACAAAGGCGCTGACGATGTTTCTATGACATTGCAACGTGGCATGCCTTTATATGAAATGGAAAAACAGGAAACTGTGGGCGAAAACTCCGATGGTAATATGGTTATTCGTGGAGAATGTGTTTCTGCCTGTGCTTATCTTAAAGAGCAAGGCATTCAAGTTGACCTTGTTTACATTGACCCACCATTTGCAAGTGGTGCCGATTACGCAAAGAAGTATATATTCGTCGAAATCCGAAAGTAGCAGAAGTTATTGCACAGGCTGAACAAGAGCTGGATGTAGATGAATTGAAAGCTTTTGAAGAAAAGATGTATGGTGATGTATGGGATAAAGAAAAATATCTGAACTGGATGTACGAAAATCTTATGGCGATTAAATCGGTAATGAGTGAAAATGCGTCCATATATGTACATATTGATTGGCATATTGGGCATTATGTTAAGATTCTTCTCGATGAAGTGTTTGGTGAAGATAATTTTAGAAATGAAATTACTTGGGTAAGGACAGCTTCACATAATGATAGTAAGCAAAATTATAGTAGAGTTAAAGACAGTATATTTTTCTATTCTCGTTCAGAAGAGTATCCATTTAATATACAATACACACCTTATACAGAAGAGTACATTGCTGATGAATGGACAAAAGCACCTTCTGGACGATACTATAAATTTGAAAATATGCTTGATCCACAGAATAAAATGGCAGCTTACGATTTTCATGGCACAGTTGCACGTTGGAGAACAACGCCAGAAAAATTTGAAGAATTGTGGAATGCCCCTCAAACAGAAAGTTCCCAATAGCCATGGCCGTGTAAGACTTGGAAAAAATGGAAAGCCTATCAAACGTTGCCGCATTGTGTTTATGGACGAACTTCCGGGAGTTCCTTTAAATGATAATTGGTCAGATATTGCGTATGTTGCAGGTCGATCTGCTGAGTCGGCAAATTATTCTACGCAAAAACCAGAAGCACTATTGAATAGAATTATCACATCTTCATCAAATGAAAATATGATAGTTGCAGATTTTTTGGAGGTAGTGGTGTTACTGCAGCAGTGGCAAACAAACTGGCCAGAAAATTTATTCATTGTGATATTGGATTGAATTCTGTTCAGACAACCCGTGATCGTCTTGTCGCAGATGGGGCTGAATTCGATGTGCTGGAAATTAAAGATGGAGTTCAACTTTATCGTAATCCGGTTCAGACAATGGATAAAATTAAATTTTTGATTCCTGGCTTGAAAAATGAAGATTCTCTGGATTCTTTCTGGGAAGGTGCTATCTCTGATAGCAAGCTTGGTACAATTCCTGCTTACGTGCCAAATTTAATGGACAGCGCATCCAAACTTCTTGATAAAGTGACCATGAACCGTATTATTCATCAGGCGATTCCAGAATTGGATAATGACATTAAAAAGGTTATTGTTTACTATATCGACATTACTGATGAAGTGGAGATTATGAATTTCATCAAAGAAGATGACAGTACGACTGTAGAAATTGAATTGCGTGATCTTAAATCAATTCTTGATGATGTTGTCATTGGTGATTATGCAGAATTCCATGCAGAAGAAATTGCAGGCGGATATGCTGTTGCTATTGATAAATTTATGAGTGATCGTGTGTTGTCTAAAATTACAGAATTCAATCAGAAAGCATTCCTTAATTCTTCTGCGAAGAAACCGTATAAATCGATTGAAATCAGTGAAGAAGGCTTGGAACTTATTGAATTCCTTAGCCTGGATTGCACTGCGAACGGTGGTGAGTGGCATTCTGATAGTGAAATCAAGATTGATAAAAATGGCTATGTTATCGTAGACGGCAATAAAACCAAGGAGTTCTGGATGGTTACATACGCAGCAAAAAGAAACCTCTCCGACTTAAAATTCGTAACATTTGTGGGGATGAAACTGTTTGGGAGGTGTAATCAATGGCTCAAAATGTGACATTATATAACCTTTTGATTTCTTGTCCAGGTGATATTAAGGAAGAAGTTACATTGATTGAATCTGCAGTAGATGAGTTTAATGAATTATATGCTGAAACTTTAGGAATCACAATAAAAACTCGCCATTGGAGTAAAAGTTCTTATGCTCAGTCTGGAGGAAAACCACAGGCATTACTTAACGAGCAGTTTGTAAATAAATGTGATGCAGCAGTTGCGATTTTCTGGACAAGATTTGGCTCACCTACTGATGAGTATGGTTCTGGAACAGAAGAAGAAATTGAAATTATGCTTCAATCTGGAAAACAAGTGTTTATGTATTTTTCGGATAAGCCTATCCCACCATCAAAAATAAATGGTGACGGCTATGAGAAAATACAAGCATTCCGTGACAAATATAAAGACAAAGGAATATATTTCACTTATTCATCCGACGAAGAATTTAAAAAGATGTTTTTTGCCCATCTTTCCATGCATTTTTTGACAGAAAAGAGGGTAAGTGAAACAGCCAATGAATATCGTTCTGAGTTAAAGTTATTAGGTATTGACGAAACTGGAAGATTGACTGAAGAAGCGGTGGTATGCCCATTCGTGTTAAATGCAGAGATTACCATGAAAGAATACATTACTTCGATTAAGAATATGTATCAGGAGATTTCTGATATGAATGTAGGTGGTAGATCTGTTACAGCTAATACTTTTTTTGCTGGATTTACAAGCCCTGTTGACATAGATGAAGATGAAAAAGAGTTTATTACTGCTGTGGCTGAACAGCTGGAGCGTAAGTTGTCCGATTCCTTTTTTGAACTTGGAAATTTAAACCAAGATACTTTAACATCAAATCTACTCAGTGGTCCTAAGTTGAATGGAACATCCGAAGAAAAGCAGAAATATTGGAAAATCAAAAGATTGCATGAAACTATTTCTAAAGCTTTGGAATGGGCTCCGGTTGAGAAAGCGTTTTCTGGAATGAATTGTATTAAATTAGCAATTCAGAATTGTGGTAAGGCCATTGACGAAGATGCTGAAATTATGTTTGAAGTTCCAAAAGAATCCTTGCTTACATTAGGTGAATTCCCTAAGTTTAATAATGCAGAGATAGGATATTTGCTTACAGATTGTGATATGAGTATTTTGTTCGGAATTGAAGGCACATCTGAATATATTGAATATTCAGAATCAGAGCAAAATGGAAGAACTTCGTATGGAGCACGTCCATATGGTTTGCCTGGATATGTTCCGGATTATAGTGATGATTTCACTGATGAGATAAAAGATGTGTTTTGTTATGGATTCTATTCAAGTGAAGATAAGTATATTGTAAAGCTTAAAGTAGATTACATAAAACATAATACAACTGTTGCTTTCCCGACAATCCTTTTTGTGAAAAATGAGATTGATGAGATACCATATAAAATCACATCTAAGAATAATCCGGATGTTGTTGAAGGATGTATAAAGGTTAAAAGTTAGGAAAGGAATACTACATGGAAAAGCCACAATACATCGATTGGATAGTTGAAGAAACTGGTATTGTAATTAAAGATGACATACCGTTAAAATGCTATAAAATTGATTATAAAGATGATGAAAGTATTCTTGATGACTGGGCATTGCACATTCGAAGAAATTACATAGAAGATACTGAACTTAAAGAAGACGCAGATGACAATGCAATGACTGTTGAACAGTATTTGCATGATTATGTAATTCCACAAAAAGGAGAAGAATTGGGAGCTACGGTACGTTCTGCAGACATAACAGAAATTTTAATTTCCGATTTATTAGAGTTTGTTCATCAGTATTCTGTTCCGAGATATAAATTGAAGAACAGATCCGGGAAAAACAATTCACAACAAGGAACTGATGTCATTGCATATAAGTACAAAAATGAAGATAAAACTCCAAATGATAAAGATGAATTGGTGGCAGCAGAAGTTAAAGCTACCCTCTCTAATATGGAGTACACACCAATCAAAAATGCAATTATCGATTCCAGAAAAGATGAACATCGATTAGCAAGATCAGTAAATTACTGCAGAAAGCGATTAAAAGAACTGGGCAAAATAGAAGAGGCAGAAGAGGTAAAGAGATTTTTATTTAAACCAGATAATAATTATCGTATTACATATGTAGCTGCAGGAGTTAGTAGTCGCGAAAACGTAGATGATGCCATAGAATTAGGTTTTTCTGGTGAAGAACTTGAAATTAGAAAAAATGAGCTGATTTTTTATGTACATGGTCAAAAGTTGATGGAATTGGCTCATAACATTTACCAGAGGTGTTGTAAATGATTTTTGGGAAAAATGCAGGTTTAATGTTAAAATATCAAAAAGCAAAGGCTAAAATGGTAGAATACGATGTTTCAAAGCAGGAGTATCCACATTTTCCGCTGAATTCTAATGAATTATCGTATCCAACAACTTATGTGCTGTCACGATACTCAGAATGCATTATAGAAAATAATCATGACGAATTAAAAGAGCTGGAGTTACTTTTGATTACAACTGCAGAATATTATGATTCAGCTTTTAAGTCCAAAGATAGACCAGAATATGATTGGGATTTTTTGCTATCTGGAGCATCTGCCTACTTCCTACGAAAGGATTTTGGTAGTGCTAAAGTGTTGGCAGCAAGAGTAGTTGATTTAATTGATGAGGAGCGATCTCCGCAGAAATTGTTGACGAATATCTATAATTATCTTCTGGGTGGAGTGTATTTGCCATATTTGAGAGTTATAGATACTTATGAGCGAATAAATAATTTTTTCTTGGATTACTTTGGAAAGGGTAAGTCTTTAGAAGCATTAAAGTCAAACTTATGGGTATATAGAAATGAAATATACGAGAATGGAGATCCAGATAGTATATTTTATGTAGATATATTAGTGGCAGTTATTATTGTGGCGTGCGAAAATTCGTCATGGAGTCTTTTGCCGAGTAGTTCAGGTATCTTGGATGAAGAATGGGAGTCATATCTACAAAGTAAGATGTCAATAAAGATGTTATGGCCAGCACAAAGATTAATAGCCGAAAAGGGATTGTTGCGTGGAGAAAGTTCTATCGTTCAACTTCCGACAGGGGTAGGCAAGACAAGAAGTATTGAACTAATTATTAGAGTAGCTTTTTTATCTGAACGAGCGAATATTGCTATTATAGTGGCACCATTAAGAGCGTTGTGCAACGAAATAACAATGGATATGTACAAAGCTTTTGGAAATGATGTCACGATAAATCAGTTTTCTGATGTACTTCAAAATGATTTCTGGAATTTGTTTTCTGAAGATATTAAACGGCAGATACTAATATGTACGCCAGAGAAACTGAGTTATGTATTACATCATGATCCGTTTTTCTTAAGTGCTATAGATTTATTTGTGTTTGATGAAGGTCATATGTTTGATGATGGAGGGAGAGGTGCAACATATGAGTTATTAGTAACACATATACGTCAGAACATAACGAGCGAACAGCAGTTGGTTTTGCTATCTGCGGTATTGCCAAATTCAGGGGATATTGCACAGTGGTTGTTTGAGGATAGAGGTTGTTTGGCGACAGATGATAGTATTGTATCTACACCTAAATCAATAGGATTTTCATCGACACAAAGGGATATTCATTTCTTTTCTGATGATAAATCAAATGAAGATTATTATATTCCCCGAATCCTTCGAGTTGAACAATTGAAGAAGTTACCCCGAGAAAGAAGTAATAAATACTTTCCAGATTTATCATTATCTACAGATGTGGCCATTTATAATGCAATAAAGTTGTGTCATAACGGCGGTGTTGCTATCTATCTTGGGCAGCAACGTTCAATGAAAACGGTATTTGAAAGAATTATAAATTTGGATAAGCGAAACTATGATTTGAAAGCATTAAAAGATAATACAAATCAAGCAGAGCTTTCCAAAATCAAGGGATTTATAGAAAGCTATTATGGTTCAGAGCACTATTATACGAAAGCAGCAGAATTGGGGGTTTTGCCTCATTCATCTAATCTTCAAAATGGAGTTAAGCTTGTTGTTGAACATGCATTGAAGAATAAATATGTTTCTTGCGTAGTGTGTACATCGACGCTTGCACAGGGGGTGAATATCCCGATAAAATATTTATTGGTCACCAGCATTCGAAACGGATTGAAATTAGTAAAAGCTCGAGATTTTCAAAACTTGATGGGTAGAACAGCACGAGCAGGTATATACACAGAAGGAAGTATTATTATTACGGATTGCAAAATATACGACAACCGTACCAACTGGAAAAATGGTGGAAGATATTTATGGAATGATTGTGTGAAGCTATTTGATACAAAATTGACAGAACCTTGTGGCAGTTCTATTCTTTCGTTAGTCCAGGATTTTAACATAGATTATGATGTGACCGTAAGTGGTGAGAAATTTATTGATATAGTGATAGATCACCTTGACGAAAGAGATTTCTTGCTTGATTACGCAAAGAAGTTAGAAAAAGCATACTTAAAAGTCAATCCCAAAAGAACACAAAATCTGATTGTGCAGGAAATATTATTGCGTCAGGATATTATATCAAATATAGAAAATTATTTGTGTTTAGTACGTTCCGCAGAAACATTGGTCAATGATAGTAAGAAAAGTGCTGTGGATATTTGTACAAATACATTGGCGTATGCTATGGCAACAGAAAAAGAGAAAGAATTACTGATTAAAGTTTTTCAGAAGATAGAAGAGAATATTCAACAATATTCTGTTGAAAAATTGAGCAGATATTCTAATGCAATGTCAGGAATAGGTTTGTCTTCTCTAATAGAGGAATGGATTGTTCAGAATGAACTTACAGAGAAGATATATACAGAAACAGAACTATTATACGTTATTACAGAATTGTATCTGCAAATCTGTGGAGACTTTAGATACCAAGAGCATATACAAAGCATTTGTAAAAAATGGATTGATGGACAGACTCCAATGGAAATTAACAACAAAGAAACTATTGGAATTGCAGAAGTAGAATCATTATGTAATAAAAGAATCTCATATGAAATGAATTTTCTTATCGGCAATATCTGTGATCTGATAGAAGTTGACGGAGAAAATGAGGAGCAAGTTGATCAAAGGAACATCTTGACATTGTTACAAAAGAAGTAAAATATGGCGTTCCCAATATGACAGCAATTTCTATTTGTGAGAGTGTTTTTAATGATCGTCTATTAGCTATAGAATTAGCTCAAATTTTATCTGATGCGAATATTGGAACGGATAAGATACTTAATATGTTGAAAGCTCATAGTGAAGAAATCTTTAGTTGTCTTGATTCGTATCCGGAATATTTCAAGGATAGATTATCTGTGTTGATGAAATAAAGGTAGCATACTGTATTTACAGATTGCTGAATGTGCATTAAAAATAGATATTTCGTAAGCGCTTAAATCTTGGGTAGCTTTACTGTCTACGTTTTTAAACTCATAATGATAGTAAATAGATTTTTTCTACACTCCCCTTGATAGGAGATAGAAATTTACTACATTTGGAGGTTTCATTATGAGTAATAAACGTGCTCCAGGACGTTCCTTGGATGAATGGATGGAACTGGTAACCGAATGCAGACAAAGTGGCCTGACAGATGCTGCATGGTGTAATGAACACGGGATATCTCCCAGCTGTTTTTACAATGCAGTTACCCGTCTCCGCAAAAAAGCCTGCCAGATACCGGATCCAGTTGGAAAAGCTAGCACTCTTCACCTTACGTCCCATAAACAGGATGTAGTCCAGATCGCTATAGAACCGGAGTCTTCTCCGGCAGGACTGATTCCAGATAATGGAAACAGTCCTATGCACCTTGACAATTCACATACGATTGAAATCGAAGCAGACGGATTGCTTATACGAATGAGTAATGAGATCAAACCGGTACTTCTGAAGATGCTTATGGATACGCTGAAGGAGTCACTATGTTAGCGGATATCTCAAGTGTTGATGCAATCTATATCGTCTGTGGCAGAACCGATATGCGCAAGTCCATTGATGGATTGTGTGCGATCATCCAGGAACAGTTTTCGATGGAGATCGACCATGCACTTTTTCTTTTTTGTGGACGTAAATGTGACCGCATCAAAGCTATTTTAAAAGAACCGGATGGAATCGTTATGATCTACAAAAGACTGACTGCCCAAGGTTCTTACCGGTGGCCCAGAAATAAATCTGAAGTCCGGAATCTTACATGGCGGGAGTTCGACTGGCTGATGTCTGGCCTTGATATTGAGCAGCCAAAAGCGATTAAGTCAACATGAAAAAGATGCACATAAAACTCGCATTTTTTGCTGTATTTTCAGCACTTTCAAGTCTTGGTAAATCCGCTGTTTTGCTGGGAAAAGTCCCTGTTTTCTGGTATAATGGAAATATCAGAAACAGGAGGAAAAAGCAGTGGCAGACAGTTCTAAAGATATCCAGCTCCATGAGCTGAAGGACATGATAAACGATCTCAAAAAGATGATAAAAACACTTCAGGCAACTGTCGATGCTGCCAATAAACGGGAAGAGTCTCTTACCCAGGAACGGGATAACCTGAAAGAAGAGATAGACCTTCTCCGTAAAAAACTGTTTGGCACCTCCAGCGAAAAAAGAACCATCGATATTCCAGGCCAGTTAAACTTTTTCAATGAAGCGGAACTGGAACAGAATCCAGAAGCTGTAAAAGCAGAGGATCTTGAAGCACTTCTTCCGGAAAAAACAGCAAAAAAACGAAAAGCAAGAGCTACAGACGCTGAACGGTTTAAGGGAGTTCCTGTTGAGAAAAAGTATCTGGAACTTTCTGAGGAAGAGAAACTCTGCCCTCCTGTGGTACTCCACTGAAAGAAATCGGGGAAGAGTTTGTCCGCCGGGAGCTGGTTTTTGTACCGGCAAAACTGAAAGTATATGAATACTATAGTAAGAACTATGAGTGTCCGCAGTGCAAACTTCAGGATATTCCGGTCATTAAAAAAGGAAAAGATGGCAGAGCCCATATGCTTTATGGAATGGCTTCTGCCGGAACAGTTGCCTGGGTAATGTACCAGAAGTTTTGTAATGGTCTTCCATACTACCGTCAGGAAAAGGACTGGAAACAGTATGGCGTAGAGATCACCAGAGCTACTATGGCAAACTGGGTGATCCGGAATTCCGAAGCGTTTTTTCTTCCTATGTACGAATACTTCCACAGGAAACTTCTGGAACGTGGATTCGCGATGGCAGATGAAACGCCACTTCAGGTTCTGCATGAACCGGAACGCCGCGCTCAGACAAAGTCATATATGTGGCTGTTCCGCAGCGGTGAAGACGGAGGAATACCTATTATCCTCTATAAATATTCGGAGACCCGGGCCGGAGACAATGCTGTGGATTTTCTTCACGGCTTCAAGGGTTATCTGATGTGCGATGGCTATAGTGGGTACAATAAAGTTCCAGATGCCAAACGCACAGCTTGCTGGGCACACATCAGAAGATATCTGGCAGATGCCATTCCCAAAGGAAAAGCTTTGGATTATACCCTGCCATCCGTACAGGGAATGCTGTACATTAACCAGCTCTTCCATCTGGAAGATGTGATCAGATCAAAGTATTCTTCCTTCGATGCTATCAAAAAGGCGCGTCTTGAAAAAGAAAAGCGGTAGTAGAAGGCTTTTTGTCGTGGCTTGATCAGCAGAACCCTACCCGTGGAAGCAGAATGGATAAAGCTGTCACCTACATTCAGAACCGCCGCTCCTATCTGTCCACCTATCTAGAAGATGGCCGCTGCAGTTTTTCTAATAATCTCAGCGAAAATGCGATCCGTCCATTTACAGTAGGCCGTAAAAACTGGTTGTTCTGTGACACACCAAATGGAGCCCAGGCCAGTGCTGTTGTGTACACTATGGTAGAAATGGCAAAAGCCAATGGAGTAAACGTCTATCACTATCTTACTTATCTGCTGGAAAAAGTGCCTAATGATAGGATGAGCGATGATGAATTAGAACTTCTGGCTCCATGGAACGAAACTGTCAAAGCTGAAATCGAACATCGTGTAAACGAATCAAATCAATTATATGTGAACTGTCAAGGTGCTCCGGCTACTGAAAAGTAGTCGGGGATTTTTTCTATCATACCTAAAAATTAAGCGCTTACTATAAAACTTGGTTCGTATATACATATTTCTGCATATACATGTTTGATAGGCGGTGTAAAGGGAATTATATTGCAAGATTTTGTAACTGTATCATCAAGATGTGCTGTTTATGCGGTGAGTGATGATTTCTCGGGAGAACAATTAAATAACTCTATGATTCCTACAGCTTATCGCAGCGTGATCGAAGGACGAGTTATTTTAGAAGATTATGTGAGCGTGGGAACAGGAAGTACAATTTTGCCAGGCGTTAAATTAGAAGAAGGAGCAGCCGTAGGAGCAATGAGTTTTGTGAAACATACACTTGAAGGATGGAAGATTTATGCGGGAGCTCCTTGCAGATATGTAAAAGACAGAAATCAAAATATGAAGCAGCTGCGGGCTGTATTGCAGAATTCAGGTGAATATGAAGAAAGCAGGTGAAAGGATGAAACTAGAATCTTTATTGGTTCTTCTAAAGAAAGCGTAAAGATCGCGGAAAAAGTAAAAAGTCTTTTAGACGGTGAGTATGTCTGCCAGTTATGGTGCGATAATTTTTTTGATTTGGGGCAGTGTACTTATCATGAATTGCTTAAGAAATCGCTTAGTTTTGATTATGCGATTTTTATTGGCGGGAAAGATGATTATGTAAGAAGAGAATCAGATAGAACCCACAAATATGCCGCTCGTGATAATGTTTATTTGGAGTTTGGGTTATATGCGGGAATTCTTACATATGCGAGATGTTTTTTCCTAATTCAAGAAGGCTGTCAAATAGCATCCGATCTGCTGGGGGGTCAATGTTGTCTTTTTTGACAAGATGCAGGATTGAGTAAAAAGATTTTAACGATTACAGAAAAATACAGAAAGAACAGAAAGTTGCTCGAATCAGTCTTTTACCATCTACTAGCTTGGCAGTTGGATATTTTGAAAATTTTCTGAAGCCGGTATCTCAAGCAATACAGAAATTGGATGCAGTTTGTATTGCCGGAAAAAGTATGATGTGAAAAACAGTGCTAAAAGATTAGAAGTAGCTATTCCTGCTAAAGTATCTGAAGATTTACGCATGTGGAGCGAATATGTTTATGAAAATCATGCAGTAGAAAAGGTGACAGTAGACAGTAGTATTAGAAAAATAGGTGTTAATATTGATTATGGAAAATTGGAGAACACAGGTGATCTTACGGTTATTGATGTTCCGTTGACATTATCGGCTGCATATAGATCAGTTGAGTTGGCGTTGGGAGTAGATTATATCGGCATTGAAGAGATTAAGGAACTTGCGAAAGAAAAAGAATTGAATAACTTTATAAAAACTGTGAATAATCTGATCTTAGAAGATATTTATACGCGGAAAAGTGTAAGCGTTAGAAAAGTCTATAAAGATAAACTGTAAATCTTCGGATAATATTCTGCCGCGTATGGTTCAATCTGCGCCGTTTTTGCAGGAGTCCACGCTGCCAGCGCACCAATCTCTAAACGGATCACCTGTAAGGTCGCCGTATTTGTAAAAAGGTGCGGATAGGCGAAAATGACCGTCTGTTTATCCTTTTCATCTATGTAGACATTTGCTTCACAACCGATTTCCTGGGATAAGCCGGCTTTGACTGCCGGGCAGAATGTTTCGGACAGAAATACCTCTGCACGCACAT
>ENA-OQCS01000465-OQCS01000465.1-human-gut-metagenome-genome-assembly--contig:-NODE-465-length-22451-cov-4.835379_pt1 | contig 22451 bp, 44 predicted proteins | sample MGYA00242757_ERZ504575 | MGnify/ENA primary metagenome ERZ504575 (study PRJEB26092, sample SAMD00036297) | human gut metagenome | host: Homo sapiens | study: EMG produced TPA metagenomics assembly of... | reverse complement strand
ATAAATCATCACTGCTTAAAAATACAAACAGGACGATATACGCTATTTTATCTCTTTTCTCGTATTTTAATGGTTTTAATTTAGTTCTTCCAACACCGCCATGGTAACAACGTGATTCCATTGCCATTGCAAGGTCATTTGCTCTTCGAATTGCTGCTACAAACAGTGGTACTATAATTGGAACCATGCTTTTACTCGTTTTAATAGACCTCCGGATTCAAAGTCGATTCCTCTGGCTGTCTGGGCTTTCATAATCTTTTCTAATTCTTCTGTTAAGATTGGAATAAATCTCAGTGCGATTGACATCATCATAGCAATCTCATGTACTGGTACTCCGACTTTATTTAAAAATCCCAGTGATTTGTCTAGTCCGTCTGTCAGTTCATTTGGTGTTGTTGTAAATGTCAGTAAAGACGTTCCTAATACCAGCATGATCAGACGGCTTCCCAGATAAATAGTTGTCCTGATCCCTTCTGCAGAAATTGATATGATCCAGAACTGGATCACTGGTTTTCCTGGAATAAATAACATATTGATCATTACAGAGAATAATAAGATCACTGCAATTGCTTTTAATCCTCTTAAAATATATTTTACAGGTACCTTTGAAATCTTGATCGTTATGATCAAAAATAATAGTGACATCACATAAGTTGCAGGTGCTTTATGCATAAATAATGTAATGACGTAGATCAAGACTGCAAATAATTTCACTCTCGGATCGAGTCTGTGGATCAGAGAGTCTTCTTTATAATATTGTCCAATTGTTATATCCTTGAGCATTTTATTTTCCTCTCAGTCCTTTTAGTCCTTCTAAAATTGCTTCTTTTGTTTCTTCTAATGTCAATAAATCCTCTGGATCGGGAACCTCTGTCTGCGAGTTCTTCACATACTTGACGATAAAACGGTACAGCAAGTCCTGCCTCTTCTAGTTCTTTCTTGTGAGAGAATACTTCTTTTTTATCTCCTTCATACATGACCTGTCCGCCATTCATAACGATCACACGTTGTGCATAGTCTGCAACATCTTCCATACTGTGTGATACCAGAATGATCGTGATCTTCTTTTCTTCATGGAGTTTCTTTAACAGATTTAAGATCTGATCTTTTCCGACCGGATCAAGTCCTGCTGTTGGTTCATCCAAAATAAAATATTCTGGCTCCATTGCAAGAATCCCTGCGATCGCTACTCTTCGCTTCTGTCCGCCAGATAATTCAAATGGCGATTTTTGATATAATTTCTCTGGTAATCCAACATCTTTTAAACATTTGACAGCAATCTCTGTTGCTTCTTCTTTTGTCTTTCCAAAGTTCATTGGACCAAAACATACATCATCTAAAATCGTTGTCTCAAATAGCTGATGTTCTGGATACTGGAAACATATACCGACTTTCCACGTAATTCTCGTAATGGGTATCCTTCTGAATATATATCTTCATCATCGAAATATATTGTTCCAGACGTTGGTTTGATCAATCCATTTAGATGCTGGATCAATGTTGATTTTCCAGAACCTGTGTGTCCGATCACTGCAATGAATTCTTCTTTTTTTATTTCTAAGTTTATATCTTTTAATGCGTAATTCTTCTTGCTAGAATTATCTTCATATGCGTAACTTACATGTTCTAAACGAATTGACATAATTCCTCCACCAGCTCTTCCTTTGTTGTTATCGTATCTGACAAGTTAACACCTTCTTTTTTTAGTTCCCATGCAAGTTCTGTTGCGTACGGAACTTCCAGACCTAATGTTTTCATCTCATCAACCCTTGAAAAGATCTCTTTTGGTTTTCCATCCATGACAATTTTTCCTTGATCCATCACGATGATACGATCTGCTAAGATTACTTCTTCCATATGATGTGTTACCATAAGGATCGTAATATTCTTTTCTTTATTCAATGCTTTCACAAGAGATAAAACATGTCTGCGGCCTTCTGGATCTAGCATGGCTGTTGGTTCGTCTAATACGATACATTCTGGTTCCATTGCCATGATCCCTGCGATCGCTACTCTCTGTTTCTGTCCGCCAGAAAGATGATTGGGACTTGCTTCTTTATATGCGATCATTCCCACACCTGTAAGAGCGCTGTGATCCTTGTCCAGATATCTTTGGAAGCTATTCCGAGGTTTTCTGGACCGAAGGCTGTGTCTTCTTCTACCGTTGTTCCTACGATCTGGTTATCTGGATTCTGAAATACGATTCCTGCACTCTGTCTGACTTTTAAGAGGGTACTTTCATCTTTTGTATCCATTCCTTTGATATATACTGTACCTTCTGTCGGCATCAAAAGTCCATTGATGTGCTTCGCAAGCGATGATTTCCCGGAACCATTCTTTCCAAGGATTGCTACGAATTCACCTTTCTCAACATTGATGTCAATATGATCGATTGCTGCAATCTCTTGTTTGTCTTCTTCTGTATCTCCATAGGTCACATATTTGTGAACTAAGTCTTTTATTTTCAATATGGACATAATATTCTCCTATCTGATCCGTAATAAGGATAGTATACTATTTCCCATAAAAAAAGAAAAGTCTTATCCCAGTTGTTCCGGAATAAGACCTCTTTGTTGTTGTCGATTTGGAATTTAAATAATATAGTCAGTATTGAACTGTTGATTAAACTAATTCAAGTACTACTTTTAATGCTGCATCACCTTTACGCTGAGCAATCTTAACGATTCTTGTGTAACCACCGTTACGTTCAGCATATTTTGGTGCATACTCGTCGAATAACTTAGCTGTTAAATCAACTTCTTTGTATTAGCTTTCTTACCAGCTGCTTCTGTAGGAACTTCTGTTACAGGATATAATACCTTTAACATCTGTCTTCTTGCATGTAAGCGGGATGGTAAATCTTTTTTTGATTTCTTTCTGAACTGTTTCATAAACAGTAACTTTCTTACCATCTACAACTTCTTTCACGCGTTTTCCGTTTTCATCTTTCTTAGCAACTTTAGCGTCAACTGTAACTGTTTCAAAGTTGTCTTTTTCTTTTACAGCTAAAGCGATCAGTTTCTCAGCTACCTTGCGGATTTCTTTTGCTTTTGCTTCAGTTGTAACGATTTTTCCATGATGTAACAGATTTGTTACTTCTGCACGGATCAGTGCTTTTCTCTGGGAAGCTGTTCTTCCTAATTTTCTGTATTTTGCCATTATAATGACCTCCTGTGTTTTTTCGCCTTGCTTACTTATGCCTTCAGCCTAGGCGGGTCTGGTTTCTATTCTTCTCCTGAACTTAGGGATAATCCTAATTCACTTAACTTAGCTAAAACTTCTTCTAATGATTTACGTCCTAAGTTACGGACTTTCATCATATCTTCTGAAGTCTTATTAGTTAATTCTTCTACTGTATTAATGCCAGCTCTCTTTAAGCAATTGTATGAACGAACAGATAATTCTAATTCATCAATGCTCATTTCAAGAACTTTTTCTTTCTCGTCATCTTCTTTTTCTACCATAACTTCTGCTGTCTTGGCATTCTCAGAAAGATCTACAAATAAGTTTAAGTGCTCGCATAATACTTTCGCTGCTAAACTTACAGACTCATCTGGTGTTAGTGTTCCGTTTGTGAATACATCTAATGTTAATTTGTCATAATCTGTGATCTGACCTACACGAGTATTCTCAACCTTTAAGTTTACACGCTCAACTGGTGTGTAAATCGCATCAACTGCAATCTCATCGATTGCTTTTCCTTCTTTGTCTGCTTTGTCTGCGCCTACATATCCGCGTCCGTTTGTGATTGTAAGCTCCATATCCAGTTTGCTGCTGTCATCACTTAATGTTGCGATCACAAGCTCTGGATTTAAGATTTCGATATCACTGTCCGCTTTAATATCTCCGGCAGTTACTACACCCTTTCCTGAAAACTCAATATAAGCCTGCTTTGTTTCAGCGGATGAGCTGTTGTTTTTAATTGCCAGAGATTTGATATTCATGATGATCTCAGGTACATCTTCTTTAACCCCTGGGATGGAACTGAACTCATGCAGAACACCTTTGATCTTTACTGAACTTACTGCTGCACCTGGCAGAGAAGAAAGCATGATACGTCTTAAGGAATTACCTAAAGTTGTACCATAACCTCTTTCCAAAGGTTCCACAACAAAGCGTCCAAAACGGTTATCTTCTGAAATCTCATTAATCTCAATATTTGGTTTTTCAAATTCAAACATACGTGCCCTCCTTTTGGCTTAGGTTTAACTTGAGGGTTATTATTTAGAATATAACTCGACGATTAATGTTTCGTTACTGGTACGTCGATCTCATCTCTTGATGGAAGTTCTTTTACAGTTCCTGTAAAGTTATCATGATCTGCTTCTAACCATGAAGGAATCATTCTTCCTTCTGTTACTTCTAAGATCTCTTTGTATCTTGGAGATGTTCTATGTTTTTCTTTGATTTCGATAACGTCCCCAGCTTTAACCTGGTAAGAAGGAATGTTAACCTGTTTTCCATTAACTAATACATGTTTATGGTCAACGATCTGTCTGCATTCTTTTCTTGTTCTTCCGTATCCTAAACGGAATAATACGTTATCTAAACGAAGCTCTAATAATGTCATCAGGTTTGTACCAGTCTGACCTTTCATTCTTTCTGCTTTTGCATAGTAGTTACGGAAAGGTTTTTCTAATACACCATAGATGAATTTAGCTTTCTGTTTTTCGCAAAGCTGAAGTCCGTATTCACTTTTCTTTCTGTTTGCTCTATTTAAACTTCTGTTTGATTTTTTATCAATTCCTAAAAAGACAGGATCTAAACCTAAGGATCTACATCTCTTTAAGACTGGAGTTCTATCTACTGCCATCTTTAATTATCCTCCTAAATTAGACTCTTCTACGTTTTGGTGGGCGACATCCATTATGTGGAACAGGTGTTACATCGCTGATGCTTGTAACTTCTAATCCTGCTGCTGATAAAGCACGGATTGCTGCTTCTCTTCCTGATCCTGGACCTTTAACCATTACATCTACTGATTTTAATCCATGCACTAATGCTGCTTTTGTTGCAGTTTCAGCTGCCATCTGAGCTGCATATGGTGTAGATTTTTTGGATCCTCTGAATCCTAATCCACCTGCACTTGCCCAAGAAAGAGCATTTCCCTGTGCATCTGTTAATGTAACGATTGTATTATTAAAAGATGACTGAATATGTGCCTGTCCGTGCTGTACATTCTTCTTTACACGTTTTTTTGCACTTTTCTTTGTAACTTTAGCCATAATTACGTATACCTTTCTTTCTTCATTTCAATTCCAAAAAGATTGCCTATACTGCAAATCTTATGCTATTCCTGACTGTCCATACAGCCGGGTGTGTCATAACACTACAAATTTAGTGTTTATTATTTCTTCTTGTTAGCTACTGTTTTCTTAGGACCTTTACGTGTTCTTGCGTTAGTCTTTGTTTTCTGTCCACGGCAAGGAAGTCCCTGTCTATGACGTTTTCCTCTGTAGCATCCAATTTCTTTTAATCTCTTAATGTTAAGAGCGATTTCTCTTCTTAAATCACCTTCTACAACCTGTGTATCGTTGATAACTGCACTGATTCTTTTAACTTCATCATCAGTTAAGTCGCGTACACGAGTATCAGGATCAACATTTGCCTCTGCCAAAATACGTTTTGCGCTTGAAAGACCGATTCCATAAATATAAGTAAGACCAATCTCTACACGCTTTTCTCTTGGTAAATCAACACCTGAAATACGAGCCATGTTTTTCTTTCCTCCAAAATAAATAATTACTTGTCTATTAAGGGCAATCCATATATCCGCAGTACGGTGAAATGATATATATGTCTCTTCCTCAAATTATCTTTCTATCTATAAATAATCAGTATGAGCGTACCTGTACTCATACTGCAGCCGCCTAAATTATGCGAGTGTATCTCTACACATCACAAAATACACCTCTAAACTGTTCTTGCAGTAAATAGGTGAATACACAACAAACCAAGGATTATTGCGATATTCTTATCGAACGTCGTAATTATCCCTGTCTCTGTTTGTGTTTTGGATTCTCACAGATTACTCTGACAGATCCTTTTCTCTTGATAACCTTGCATTTTTCGCAAATTGGTTTTACAGATGCTCTAACCTTCACTTGAATATCTCCTTTCAAAAAAACGTTCGGGTATGATTATATCATCATATTCTGAATATTTCAAGACTTTTTCTAAATTTATTTATCTTTCCAAATAATTTATTTGTCTCTCCAAATAATTCTTCCTTTTGATAAATCATATGGTGATAATGCCAGTGTTACTTTGTCACCTGGTAAAATCTTGATGTAATTCATTCTAAGCTTTCCACTGATGTGAGCTAAAATTACGTGTCCACCTTCGATTTCTACCTTGAACATAGCGTTTGGTAACTTTTCTAACACTACTCCTTCAACTTCAATTGCTTCTGATTTTGCCATTTTATTCCTCCTATTCAGACAAAGTCAATATTTCACAACCATCTTCTGTGATGACGATCGTGTTTTCATAATGTGCAGCCAGACTTCCGTCTTCAGTAACAACTGTCCAGTCATCGTCCAGCCAGACAACATCATAACTACCTTCATTTACCATTGGTTCAATGGCAAGCGTCATTCCTGGTCTTAATTTCATTCCTTTTCTTCTCTGTTTGAAGTTCGGAATCTGTGGATCTTCATGAAGGTGTGTTCCAATTCCATGTCCCACTAAATCTCTGACTACAGAATAACCATTACTTCTACATATTTCTGAATTGCTTCAGATATGTCAAACAAATGATTTCCTGGAACTGCAAGTTTGATTCCTTCAAAGAAACTTTGCTTTGTTACTTCGATCAGTCTCTTTGCTTCTTCGAAATATTTCCAACGCATGTGTTCTTGCTGCATCGGAATGATATCCTTCATGGATCAGTCCTGCATCCAGACTTACAATGTCTCCATCCTGTAAAATCCGGTCTTTGCTTGGAATACCATGTACGACTTCGTCATTGACAGATACACAGATGGATGCCGGATATCCATTATAGTTTAAGAAGTTTGGTACACATCCAAGATCTCTGATCGCTTTCTCTCCAAACTGGTCGATCTCTAATGTAGAAATTCCTGGTTTTACAAAATCAGCTAACTTGTTGTGAACCTCTTCTAACATCTTACCGGCTTCTCGCATAAGTTCGATTTCTTTTTTTGATTTGATCGTAACTGCCATGGTCTGCCTCTTATCCTAAAATAGATTTGATTTCTTCAAAAACAACTTTGATATCCTGTGTTCCATCGATCTCGTGTAAGCTTCCTGCTTCTTTATAGTGTGCGATCAGTGGAGCTGTCTGTTCATGATAAACATCCAGACGTTTTTTTACAGTTTCTGCTTTGTCGTCATCGCGAAGAATTAATTCTCCACCACATACGTCGCAGCAGTTTTCTTTCTTTGGAGGATTATACTGAACATGGAAGATTGCTCCACAGTCTTTGCAGGATCTTCTTCCTGACATTCTGTTGATGATATTTTCATCTGGAACTTCGATATCAATTGCAAATTCAATCTTCTCACCGTCTTTTGCAAGTGCTTCATCTAATGCATTTGCTTGTGGAATCGTTCTTGGAAATCCATCTAAAATATACCCTTTTTCACAATCATCTTTGTGGATACGATCAACAACAAGATCGCATACAAGTTCGTCTGGAACTAACAGTCCTTTGTCCATGTATTCCTGTGCTTTCTTTCCAAGCTCTGTTCCTTCTTTAATATTTGCTCTGAAAATATCACCTGTTGAGATGTGTGGAATATCGTACGCCTGTGCAATCTGTTTTGCCTGAGTACCTTTTCCAGCACCTGGAGCTCCTAACATAATAATTTTCATGACAAATCCTCCTTTTGTCTCTCTTTTATTTTTAGTTACCATACAATTTGTTTCCATACCATCGTTTTTAATGCCATTGGACTTTTGTGCTTATATAAAAACATTCCATATAAGCACAAAAGCTGTAGTTGTCACTACAGCTTTTCTTATAGTTACTCACTCAAAAAACCAGAATAGTTCTGTACTAACAACTGTGACTGGATCTGCTTGATCGTCTCAAGGATAACACCTACTACGATGATGATAGATGTTCCTCCAAATGAAACGCTTGCTCCAAATACTCCATTAAAGAAGAATGGAACAACTGCCACGATCGTTAGTCCTGCAGCACCTATAAATATAATATATTTTAATATTTTATTCAAATAATCTACTGTAGGTTTTCCCGGTCGGATTCCTGGGATAAATCCACCCTGTTTCTTCATATTGTTTGAAATCTCTAATGGATTAAATGTAATCGATGTATAGAAATAAGCAAACAGTACTACTAAAACAATATAGATCAATAAACCGATCGATCTTTTTGGATGGGATGCATCAAACCAGGTAGATGAGTTCAAACTTGTTAATGCTTTTCCAATGAATCCGTTATTCTCGTATTTTAAGACATTCTGCAGCATGATTGGGAACTGCATAATGGATGATGCAAAGATAATTGGGATTACACCTGCTGTGTTAACTTTCAGCGGAATCTTACTCTGCTGTCCACCAACAAGTTTTCTTCCCTGCATCTTCTTAGAATACTGTACTGGGATATGTCTTTCCGCATCTGATAAAACGATAACGAATACGACAACTGCCAGAACAACTCCTACGATCACACATCCTGCGATCAGAGCTGGCCCGATCTGTTTTCCCTTCATAAACTGATTATAAAGAGAAGTAAAATCTCCCGGCATTCCGGATACAATGTTTACGAGCAGGATAATGGAAATACCATTTCCAATTCCACTCTCTGTAATACGTTCTCCAAGCCACATAACCAGAACTGCACCTGCGGTTAAAGCATGATCATTGTAACAATGGTAAACGTTGTATAATCGGTACCTAATGCACCTTGATTGGCAAATCCGATCGCAAGTCCTGCGCCTTCGATGATCGCAAGTACAACCGTTACATATCTTGTAATCTTTGCCATTCTTTTTCTTCCGTCTTCTCCATCTTTCTGCATCTCTTCAAGAGCTGGAATAACGATCGTCATCAGCTGCATGATGATGGAAGATGTGATATACGGAGTTACACTTAATGCAAATACTGACATCTGCATGAAGGAGCCTCCGGTAAAAGAGTTCAATAGGCTGAACGAATCGCCTAATGTACTCTTTAAATAGGCACTGATCTGTGCACTATCGATTTCCGGAATTGGTAGTTGTGATCCAAAACGTACAACAATAAGAATTAGTGTCGTAAATAATAGCTTCTTTCTTAATTGCTTGTTTTTAAAAGCGCTGACAACAGCGTTTGACATACTAGATCACCTCAGCTTTTCCTCCAAGTGCTTCGATCTTCTCTTTAGCACTAGCACTAAATGCATTTGCTTTTACATTTAATTTCTTTGTTAATTCACCGTTTCCTAAGATTTTAACTCCATCTCTAGGATTTTTAACGATTCCTGCTTCGATTAAAGCTTCTACAGATACTTCTGCTCCGTCTTCAAATCTTTCTAAAGCTGAAAGGTTGATACCAACGATTTCCTTAGAGTTTCTGCATTTGAAACCTCTCTTAGGAATACGTCTGTATAAAGGCATCTGTCCACCTTCGAATCCAGGTCTTACTCCACCACCTGAACGAGCTTTCTGTCCTTTATGTCCTTTACCTGCAGTTTTTCCATTTCCTGAACCATGTCCACGACCTCTTCTGAAAGCGTCGCTATGTTTAGATCCTTCTGCAGGGCGTAAGTTTGATAATTCCATTCCGTTACACCTCCTTGCCGAATATTATTAGATTTCTTCTACTTTAACTAAATGTTTCACCTGGTGAATCATTCCACGTGTTGCTGCGTTATCAGGCAGCTCAACTGTTTTGTGAAGTTTTTTAAGACCTAATGCTTCAACAGTTTTTTTGTGCTTTGGAATTGCACCAATTGTAGATTTTACTAATGTGATTTTTAATTTATCTGCCATTTCAAAATTCCTCCTATCCTAAGAGCTCTTCTACTGATTTTCCACGTAGTTTTGCTACCTGCTCTGGAGTTTTTAAGTTCTTTAATCCTTCGATTGTTGCTAATACAACGTTCTGTTTGTTGTTAGAACCTAAAGATTTTGAACGGATGTTTTTATATCCTGCAAGTTCCAGAACGATACGGGAAGGTCCACCAGCGATGATACCAGTACCTTCTGGAGATGTTTTTAATAATACAGATGCTCCACCGAAGTTTCCTGTAAAGTCGTGTGGTGTTGTTCCTTTTTCATCGATTGGTACTTCAACAAGGCTCTTCATAGCTGCTTCTTTTCCTTTGCGGATCGCTTCTGGAATTTCAGCTGCTTTTCCTAATCCAGCACCAACATGACCATTTTTATCCCCTACTACAACCAGTGCTGCAAATCTCATGTTACGTCCACCTTTTACTACTTTAGTAACACGTTTGATGGATACAACTCTTTCTTCCAGCTCTAACTGACTAGGGTCAATAAGTGTATGCTTCATTTGACTTCCTCCTATTAGAATTTCAGACCAGCTTCACGAGCTGCATCTGCTAATGCTTCAATTTTACCATGATAAATAAATCCGCCTCTGTCAAAGACAACTTCTGTGATACCTTTTGCTAAAGCTCTTTCAGCGATTACTTTACCTAAGTAGCTAGCTGCGGCAACATCATTTGTTTTTTCCAGTTCTGCCTTTACGTCTTTCTGAGTTGTTGAAGCAGATACTAATGTATTTCCAACAGTGTCGTCAATAATCTGAGCGTACATATGATCATTACTTCTAAATACACTTAAGCGAGGTCTTTCGCTTGTTCCATTGATTCGATTACGAAGCTTGTAGTGTTTTTTCGCACGAATCTTGCTTCTTGATTCTTTTCTAATCATCCTATATCACTCCTTTATTTAGCCCCAGTTTTTCCAACTTTACGTCTGATAACTTCATCAGCATACTTAATACCTTTACCTTTGTAAGGTTCTGGTTTTCTAAGTTCTCTGATTTCAGCTGCGTACTGTCCAACTTTTTCTTTGTCGATACCTTTAACGATAATAATGTTCTGTCCGTCCATCTCTGTTTCGATTCCTTCTGGATCAGTCATAACTACCGGATGAGAGAAACCAAGGTTGAAAGTGATTTCTTTCCTTTTTTCTGTGCTCTGTAACCAACACCGTTGATTTCAAGCTTCTTTTCGTATCCTTCAGATACACCTGTGATCATGTTTGCGATCAAAGATCTTGTAAGACCATGTAAAGATTTCATTTTCTTTAAGTCATTTGGTCTTGTTACGACAACCTGATTATCTTCCTGTTTGATTGTCATTTCTACTGGTAAACATTTTTCTAATGTTCCTTTAGGACCTTTTACAGTCACTTTGTTTCCTTCTTCAATCTTTACCTCTACTCCTGCAGGGATATCGATTGGTAATCTACCTATACGAGACATAGGTTACCTCCTTAAATTGTCGGAAGGGACAAGGGTGTGTCCCTTCTGTTTTCAGAATAGTGAATGCTGGTTAATGTACAGTAAATCTTACCATACAAAAGCTAACACTTCTCCACCCACGTTCTGTTTTCTTGCTTCTTTATCTGTTAACAGTCCTTTGTTTGTAGAGATGATCGCAATACCAAGTCCTCCTAATACTTTAGGAAGCTCTTCAGCTCCTGCGTATACTCTAAGTCCTGGTTTAGAGATTCTCTTAAGTCCTGTAATGATTTTTTCATTTTTATCAGCACCATATTTTAATGTGATTACGATTGTGCTGAAAGAACCTTCTTCTTTGATGTCATATGCTTTGATAAAACCTTCTTTTAATAAGATTTCTGCAATCGCTGTCTTCATCTTAGAAGCAGGAATTTCTACTGTATCATGTTTCGCAGTATTTGCATTACGGATTCTTGTAAGCATATCTGCAATAGGATCGCTCATTGTCATTTTCGTGTTCCTCCTTCCTTAATCTTACCAGCTTGCCTTCTTGACACCTGGAATCTGTCCTTTATATGCTAATTCACGGAAGCAAACTCTGCAGATACCATATTTTCTTAAATATGCATGTGGACGTCCGCAGATTCTGCAACGGCTATATTCTCTTGTTGAGAATTTTGCTTTTCTTTTCTGTTTTGCAACCATTGACTTCTTAGCCATGGGAACCCTCCTAACTATTTCTTAAACGGCATACCAAATAAAGTTAATAATTCACGAGCTTCTTCATCAGTGTTCGCTGTTGTAACGAAGATGATGTCCATTCCTCTTACTTTGTCTACTTTATCGTATTCGATTTCTGGGAAAATTAACTGTTCTTTAATACCTAATGCATAGTTACCTCTTCCATCGAAAGAGTTCTGGTTAACTCCTCTGAAGTCACGTACTCGAGGTAATGCTAAGTTAATTAAACGATCAGCGAATTCATACATTCTTTCACCACGTAATGTAACTTTGCATCCGATAGGCATACCTTCTCTTAATTTGAAGTTCGCAACAGATTTCTTTGCTCTTGTTACGACTGCTTTCTGTCCAGCGATCTTTTCAAGATCAGCTACTGCAGATTCTAAAACTTTTTTATTTTCTTTTGCTTCACCAACACCCATGTTGATTACGATCTTCTCGAGTTTTGGTACCTGCATAATATTGCTGTATTCGAATTTCTTCATCATAGCATCTTTGATCTGATTGCTATACTGTTCATGTAATCTACTCACTTGCGTAAACCTCCTCTCTTAATTAGTCAATGACTTCGCCTGTTGCACGTGCAACACGAACTTTTTTACCGTCAACTACTTTATATCCAATTTTTGTTGTTTTTCCATTGTGCACTAACATTACATTGGAAACATCCATTGGGCCTTCCTGGCTTACGATACCACCCTGCTGGTTTGCAGGACTAGGTTTAGTATGCTTTGTGATCATGTTGGCACCTTCAACTGTTACAGTACCTTTTTTATGATCAACAGCAATTACTTTTCCTTCTTTGTCTTTATCTTTACCAGCGATAACTTTAACTAGATCGCCTTTTTTAATTTTAATTGCTGACACAGTGTTTCCTCCTTATAATACTTCTGGTGCTAATGAAACAATCTTCATGAATTTCTTGTCTCTAAGCTCTCTTGCCACTGGTCCGAAGATACGAGTTCCTCTTGGATTCATATCATCTTTAATAATTACAGCAGCATTTTCGTCAAATTTGATATAAGAACCATCTTTACGACGGGCACCTTTCTTTGTACGAACAACAACTGCTCTGACTACGTCACCTTTTTTTACAACGCCGCCTGGTGTTGCATCTTTGACTGTAGCAACAATAACATCACCGATGTTAGCATATCTTCTTGTAGATCCTCCTAACACACGAATGCAAAGGATTTCTTTTGCTCCTGTGTTGTCGGCTACTCTAAGTCTTGACTCCTGCTGAATCATGCCTTTATTCTCCTTTCCAACCAAGCAAAATTATTTTGCTTTTTCGATAATTTCAACAAGTCTCCATCTCTTATCTTTTGAAAGAGGTCTTGTCTCCATAACCTTTACTCTATCTCCAATGTTACATTCGTTATTTTCGTCATGAGCTTTTAATTTGTAAGTTCTTTTAACGATCTTTTTATATAAAGGATGTTTTACGTTGTCTTCGATTGCAACTACGATTGTTTTATCCATTTTATCACTAACGACTTTCCCTACACGGGTTTTTCTTAAATTTCTTTCCACAACAAATTCCTCCTTTCGAAATGATTACTAAGCGTTTGCTTTTGCTGTAATTGCACCCTGAATACGTGCAATATTTCTTCTAACTTCTTTAATTCTGCTTGTATTCTCAAGTTGGTTTGTTGCATTCTGGAATCTTAAGTTGAATAATTCCTTTTTCGCAGCTACTAGCTCATTATTTAATTCGTCTACTGACTTATTATTTAATTCTTTTACAAAATCTTTAGTTTTCACTGTTGTCACCGCCTTCTAAAGCTTCACGAGAAACAATCTTACACTTGATTGGTAATTTGTGTACTGCAAGACGTAATGCTTCTTTTGCAATTTCTTCGCTTACACCAGAAATTTCGAACATTACACGTCCTGGTTTTACAACTGCTACCCAATATTCTAAGTTACCTTTACCTTTACCCATTCGAGTTTCAGCTGGCTGAGCTGTTACTGGTTTGTCAGGGAAAATTTTGATCCAAACTTTACCACCACGTTTGATGTAACGAGTCATAGCAACACGGCTGCTTCGATCTGGTTTGCTGTGATCCATGCTGGCTCTGTAGCTACAATACCGTACTCACCGTAAGTGATCTTATTACCGCGTAATGCTTTTCCGCGCATGCTTCCACGGAACTGTTTACGACGTTTTACTCTTTTTGGCATTAACATTATTTATTTCCCCCTTCCTTTTTTGATGGAAGTACTTCACCATGGTAAATCCATGTTTTTACTCCGACTTTACCATATGTTGTATCTGCTTCTGCAAATCCGTAATCAATGTTAGCACGAAGTGTCTGTAGAGGAATTGTTCCCTCGCTGTAGAATTCTGTACGTGCCATATCTGCTCCACCTAAACGTCCAGAAACGGATGTTTTGATTCCAAGAGCTCCAGATCTCATTGTACGCTGCATGCAAGATTTCATTGCACGTCTGAAAGAAATACGATTTTCAAGCTGCTGTGCAATATTCTCTGCAACTAACTGAGCATCTTTGTCTGGTCTTTTTACTTCTTTAACATCGATCAGTAATTTTTTGTCTGTCATTTTCTGAAGATCTTTTTTCAGTTCTTCGATGGAAGATCCACCTTTACCGATTACTACTCCAGGTTTTGCTGTATATACGATTAATTTTACTCTGTCGGAAGCTCTTTCGATCTCGATCTTAGAAATTCCAGCATTGTATAATCTTTTCTTTACATATTTTCTGATTTTATCGTCTTCTACAAGGTTATCTGCAAAAGCGTCTTCTGCATACCATCTAGAATCCCAATCTTTAATAATTCCGACTCTCAGACCATGAGGATTAACTTTCTGTCCCATGTTTGCCTCCTTCTATCTATCTTTCATCAAGCACTAATGTGATGTGGCTCATTCTATGTTCGATTCTGTAAGCTCTACCCTGTGCTCTAGGTTTAATTCTCTTCATTGTAGGTCCTTTATTTGCATAACATTCTGCAATGTAAAGGTTTTCTGGGTCCATTCCGTTATTGTTTTCTGCATTAGCGATTGCAGATTTTAATAATTTTTCAATTAATGTTGAAGCATATCTTGGATTGTAAAGTAAAATTCCAAGTGCTGTTTCTACGTCTTTTCCTCTGATCGCATCTAATACAAAAGCTGCTTTTGTTGTAGAAACTCTAGCGTTTCTTAATGTAGCTTTTGGTCTAGTATCTTTATTTGCATTTCTCTCTTTTTTGTACTGAGATCTGCTATATTTCTTTGCCATTTATATGGAACCTCCTTCCAAAATTAATTATTTCATTCCGGTTTTCTTTTCCGTTTTCTTATGTCCACGGAAAGTTCTTGTTGCTACAAACTCTCCAAGTTTGTGTCCAACCATATCTTCTGTAACGTATACCGGTACATGTTTTCTTCCATCATGAACAGCGATTGTGTGTCCTACGAATGATGGGAAGATTGTAGAACGACGAGACCATGTTTTGATAACACTCTTGTCTCCTGCTTCGTTCATAGCGTCTACTTTGTTCAGTAAACTCTTATCTGCAAATGGTCCTTTTTTAAGTGAACGAGCCATAAGTTACCTCCTTGTACTATTTAACAGTTTTACCATCTCTTCTTCTTACGATCATCTTGTTAGATTGTTTGTTTTTCTTACGTGTCTTCAATCCAAGTGCTGGTTTACCCCATGGTGTGCATGGTCCTGGTCTACCGATTCCAGTCTTACCTTCACCACCACCGTGTGGATGGTCATTAGGGTTCATAACAGAACCACGGACTGTAGGACGGATTCCCATGTTACGTTTACGTCCAGCTTTACCAATGTTCACAAGATCATGTTCGATGTTTCCAACCTGACCAATAGTAGCTCGGCATACTACAGGCACCATTCTCATCTCACCAGATGGTAAACGAAGTGTTGCATATTTTCCTTCTTTTGCCATTAACTGTGCTGAGTTTCCTGCGGAACGAACTAACTGTCCACCTTTTCCAGGATGCATCTCGATGTTATGGATTTCTGTACCTACCGGAATGTTTGCCAATGGAAGGCAGTTTCCTACTTTAATTTCAGCTTCTGGTCCATTCATAACAGTTGTTCCAACTGCTAATTTGTTTGGAGCGATAATATATCTTTTTTCACCGTCTGCATAAACTAACAGAGCGATGTTAGCTGTTCTATTTGGATCGTATTCGATTGCAGCAACTGTTGCTGGAATACCATCTTTATCATTTCTCTTAAAGTCAATAAGTCTGTATTTTCTTCTAGATCCACCTCCGCGGTGTCTTACAGTAATTTTACCCTGATTGTTACGACCAGCGTTCTTCTTTAAAGAAACTACCAGAGATTTTTCTGGTGTAGATTTTGTGATAACATCAAAATCAAGTCCAGTCATATGTCTTCTAGAAGGTGTATATGGGTTATATGATTTAATTCCCATGTCAGTCTCCTTTCAAATCTGATTTAATATCACGCTTTTGTTGCGTATAGTTTCAAGTCTTTATCTTAGTCGAACTAAGTGATCAATGCCTATAGTCCTTCGAAGATTTCGATATCTGCACTTTCTTCAGTAAGCTGTACGATAGCTTTCTTTGTCTTTGCAGTTTTTCCAAAAGTCATTCCACGTCTCTTTGTTTTTCCATCATTGTTCATTGTGTTGACTTTTGCTACTTTTGTTCCTTCGAACATTTTTTTCCACTGCTTCTTTGATCTGATTCTTAGTAGCAGATGGATGAACTAAAAAAGTATATTTCTTTTCAGCCATTGCGTTCATACTTTTTTCTGTTACAACTGGCTTTAAGATAACGTCATAATATTTAATATCTGCCATTATGCATATACCTCCTCGATATTTGCAACTGCTTCCTTAGAAACAACTACAGTGTCATATTTTAAAATGTCATATACATTGATTGTGCTTGTTAAAGCAGTTTTAACTCCTGGAAGGTTTCTTGCAGATAATACTAAGTTATCATTTTTAGATCCCATAACCACTAATGCTTTCTTAGCACCAACGCTGTCAAGCATTGCTTTTACGTTCTTAGTTTTGATCTCATCGAATTTGAATTCATCGATCACTACGAATTTGTCTGCCTGTACTCTAGATGTTAATGCAGATTTTAAAGCAATACGTCTTTCTTTTTTGTTTAATTTCTTTGTGTACTCTCTTGGTGTTGGAGCAAATACAACTCCTCCGCCTTTCCACTGTGGAGCTCGGATAGATCCCTGTCTTGCATGACCTGTTCCTTTCTGTCTCCAAGGTTTTCTTCCACCACCGCGAACTTCAGAACGTGTTTTTGCTTTCTGTGTTCCCTGACGGTTATTTGCTAACTGGCTTACTACTGCCAGATGTACTAAATGTTCATTTATTTCAACGCCAAAGATGTTGTCAATCATACCTCACTTAATCTCTAATATTTTCTCTTCCGCATTTCCCATAACTACACCTCCAATTGTAACAATTTACATTCACATATTCCCGTATCTTCCGCCTTAATGGAAATAATGGCATAATATCTACCATATTGGGCCAAATAAATTGGAACAGTCATATCCAAGTCTCTCAACTCAATATCATTTATTTCTATCTTTTCTGTAATAACAATAGGCCTTCGTATGATAGATTGGTATGTTTGGTAATACATAGAAAGGAGTGTATTCCAATCAAGACCAGTAAATACCCCTTTCACACCATTATAAGCCAATAATCTTGGCTCAACTGAATTGTATTCCAAATTACCTTCCTCATCATATGAATATATTGGTATCTTGGCTACATCCGAGAATTGGTCACTGGCAGCAAACGGCAATTCAACAACATCTCTTTCACTTTCTATCGTTTCGTTTTCTACAAACAAATACCCATCATATTTCCCCACTACCGTATCATCCTCCTTCCATCTATAAAATTCTTTTGAGAAAAATCATCAAGAGAATAGGCAATCGCATTAGGTTTATTATCTTTATATGTAGCAACCAGCCTACGGGTCCAATCCAACGCTTTCGCCTTATTAGACATAATTGTATCAAATGATACAAACACAAGGCCGTTACTTTCTGTGAACAAAGGGAAAGTACCTATGATTGCCGATATAGCTTTAATAAAATCAGACTGCTTTATATCTGGCAGATTAGGTATTATCCAATATCTACCACCCAATAATATTTCTTGCTCTATATTCGTTATCTTCAACGTGCCGCTAATAGAAACGACATCAGATGGCTTGCCTATATTCTGCAAAGCAAATTTCAGATGAGGAATAGAAGAATGTAGAGTAGAAAGCATCTCTGTTTGCCTATTCTCAAATTGAAACAAGACCTCATATACACCGTCACTTATAAAATTTACATTCAGTAATGGAATTGTAAGTACAGTACTTGTATCCAGTTCGCTACCGACTTCATTGAAGTTGTAATTATAAACTTCCAATGTAGCAGATAATGGAGCCACATTTGTATTTACTTTAACTTTAAAATTACCCGATATCTTAGGTACAGCATTTATGACTTTAGACCTATAGCCATTGTAATATCCTCCACTCACTCCGTTTCCTATTACTGCAAGGTTTCCATAAAACGAACCAACATTTCCCATATCGTTGAAGTATATGTTTGTCTTGTCAGCCCTATCCTCTGCAACACCCTTTAAATCAACGGTTATAGCTTCGATTTCTGCATACTCTTCGCTTGGATTTTTTTCCAATAATGGAACAAACATGTTTTCTAATAAAGCCTCTTTGTCTTTTGGAAAAATAAAAGATATGCCGTTATCCTCTTCTATGTATTCCATGATTTGTTTTACAGACTGAACAGGATGATACCACACCATTGAATCTCCATTTCTGAAACCATAGTCAACCTTTGGATATACACGATCATTTTCTCCCCAATCTTTCCATTCAATATATTTCGGATAATATATACCTCCCACATATTCACCAGCATCCATATCTCTCAGGCTTTTCCACTTTCAAGCATTGATGATAGTGCTGTTATATTTCCCCCACGTCATGGCAATCTCAATCTTATCAGATATAGATATAAGTACAGCTTAGCAGTTGGAATAACCTCTACCCCATTACGAAAATATCTTGCATCATGATATTTCCGAGGATAACCGGAGTCTGCGGATGGAAGCTCAGCATGCGATATGATACGTTGATTCCTTATTGTCTTAGGTAATTTGATTGTATAACTATTATTGCTCACAATCTTACTCAAGTCTGTAAAAATATTGCTCTTGAAATTAAGTGTAATCTTGGTATTATCGTCCAAGTCTACCAACTTACCATCAATAAATAGCATGTCATTTCTCATAAGCTTTGTACTCTTGTTTCTGGTAATATGATTGTTGCTACGAAATCCTGCAATACGGCTCTTGTCTTATTGAAATTACCAACAGATACATTCACTGCCTTCCAGCTATCAACTCCATTCACATTTTTACCTGCATACATATCAACGATGGGTGACAATGCGAGTTGAAACAAGAAGTCAAAACGTTTCAGAGTCCACTAAAGGAGCAACACACTAACAATGTATTCTCTTCTGTTTTTCTCTGCTTACGTCCTGAACCTCCATGATAGCCATTAACATAGTTATAGTCTTGCATATTATTACGAATGAATTCACCATCATTGGCAATTTGTTTGCTCTCATCACCACGTTTAAACAACCAATAGCAATAAAAGCCATGACGATTTATCCAACGTAAATAAATTCCATCCGTGCATTCATCAACTAAAAGCCTCACGTTTACAGCCATATTCGTCAATGCATGAAAAGTAAAATCAAATGTATTGTCGAACACGTTTGCCCCCACACTCGTTCCCGGCAATTTCAATACGACCTCATTGTTTGCATCAATTCCATTCAAAGTAATATTATACACCTTTCTTTCAGACAATGTAATAGCTGGTAAAGAAATGCTGTCAGCGGTCACACTCACATTAGCATTACCGGCCGTATACATTCCTACCGTAAACGGAAGGTTTTTAAACCACGTCAATATACGATTTCCATTATACCGTTCACCACCTTCATTGCCCCCAATGATGAACGTATTGAATTGAAAACTTTCAGATATTGAACTGTCCGAATAGAAGTCAATCTCTACAGAGAACACACGTCCTACCCCGCTATCTTTCGGAACCGTCTGTGAATAATCAATTTTCCCAAATTCTACAGTGTCAAATGTAGACTGCATGTAAAACGACACATCAAAAAAGCATGCATTATTAAACAGAGCCCTCTTCTCCTTGTATGAAATTTCAGAAACGATATCAGTCACCGTCACCTCCACGTAATCCCAAGCATGCCCGTAAATGTTTATCACTACCGGATTAAAACAGAAAGATATTTCATCCGGATATTCTATGGTTGTTTCCCCTATCTTATGAGTTCTCATTACTATGTAGATTTATATGTGTCACATCATCAACGAGTATACCAAACACACGATCCATAATGTCCCGTATTGTTTGCTCCACGTTCGTTGTATATATATCCTCGTACGTACCAGAGCGATAAAGTGATGTGCTCTGTTGCTATCTTCCGGGCCACAAGGTATGCAAATGACCTTGGTCTCTCCACTTGGATCCCCTTGTCTATCATCCATTGCTGAATAATCTTATAGAATCCTTTCGGTACTTTCCCCGAGCACGTCCCACCTCCAGAACTCCGAACGCTTGACGACCATAAAGAGTACCATGATTATCATCCACGACAACGTGCAGGCTCTTGATAGTTTTGCCACTTGCACGCTGCCCAGCCCGTATATGATTTTCTATGATGCGCTGCCGAAGATTATCCAACTCCTCACACAATATCGCCTTTACCTTTTTCCTCCTATCTTCCATAACTAGCACATGGCGCTCCTTGAACCTCTTTCAATTTCAATTCTATTACTATTCCGGTAACATTTACATCCAGCTTATCATAGAAAACGGAATAAGGTACCTCATCGCTCACCCACTCAAACAGCTCGCTCCTATTCAACTCACGGATAAACTGAACCGCATATCCTTTGCATCTCTCAATGACCTCATCATTCTCCACCCCATCGAAATCAAATTTGGCCTTATCAGCAAATGCTATCATGCAGTTAGGAGAATCCCTTAGCTGTGTTCTTGATATGACGAATTTCCCGGATATAGGAAGCAAATTTATAATGGCCGGCAATGGCATCTTATCCAACCTGGCATTGGCGGTCGCCCAGTTATCGAACAAATAGGTGACTCCTTCCAGCTTTTCTGCAACAGAAGCTATCTTCCTTTCTACACTTGTATTCATTGCTTATTCTGATATATTTCCCGTAATCGACGTTCATAGCGTATTTTCTCTGCATCCATGTCAAGGCATTTATATACCCTCACCCATGAAACACATTCTACCTGCTCATGGTCAGTTATCCCCATGCGGGTAGCATAGTAATCCACCAAGCCAAACAACCCGAACGAAGTTATCAACCCCAGCACGTCTTTCTTCCGGAGTCGGTGCCACGCTTGTAGTTTCAAAGAGCTTGGTAATACGTTCAACTTCCCTAGTTACCCATGTGGAGAATCCCAAAATATCCGCTGCTTCATACTTCTCTATCTTATCAATAGGCAAACCGAGGACAACACGACATGGAACCATTATACAGTCTATTACATTGCGTACGGATTGCAGTTCCATCAACTGACCTATGGTGAGGTCGTTCAGAGTCTCCGGAACTCTGACACCTGCGACAAAGTCCGGTTTAGGCAACTTTCCTATCTGCTCCAACAATTCAGCAGCATTGCTCGCCACGTCACTCAATATCAAAAACTCTTTTACTGTCATATCTGTCCTAATTTTGCTTTTGGTCTTTTAGGTATCGGTTTTATACGAAAAAGCATTGCCATTATCAACATGTCGAGGTAATCCGGAGAATGCCCGAGTATATCTTTCATATTCTCCTTGCTGATTATCCCTTTCTTCCGGGTATCGGCATCTATATGATCTTGCTTCAAGACGGACAATTCTTCCATTATGCGCTCTCTTTGCGCTTCCGTACATATAATTCTTATCTGCCGATTATTTATTAGCTCTGCAAGCTTAAATGCACATTCAGATTTCAGGTTGTCGTACTCTGGATTAATCGGTCGGGTACCACCATGAAATTCTTTGATACCATTCAAATAACTTCAAGGTAGCTTCCAAGTCCATCACTATCAACTATCATCATGCTACGTGGAATCTTCCACTGTATCATCATGTTTTAAGGTCCGTCTCAATAGATTTACCCGTGCTATATTCCTGGTCTAACCGGATATAACACACATTACCCACAGTGCCCCCCGACAAAACGTCG
>ENA-OQCS01000464-OQCS01000464.1-human-gut-metagenome-genome-assembly--contig:-NODE-464-length-22458-cov-2.795755_pt1 | contig 22458 bp, 27 predicted proteins | sample MGYA00242757_ERZ504575 | MGnify/ENA primary metagenome ERZ504575 (study PRJEB26092, sample SAMD00036297) | human gut metagenome | host: Homo sapiens | study: EMG produced TPA metagenomics assembly of... | reverse complement strand
CCGGATTTTCCCCTTTTTTGACATTACAAATAAATATCCAAGATATACAAGAAACAGTACCCATAAGACTATGCCCTCGGCAAACGTTACTTTTCCTCCTGTCATTCCGCATATCATTAAAACTACCGTAACAAACATCATAAACGGTATTTCATAAAACAAGGTAGACCTTTGTATTGCCACATTTGTTATCAATGCCGTAAGTCCGAGAATAATAAAAATATTCAAGATATTACTTCCAACCACATTTCCTATCGTAATTCCTGCGTTCTGCTGCATCGCTGCAGTAATACTCACAGCACCTCCGGCATACTCGTTCCCATTGCAACAATGGTAAGTCCGATAATCAGCTGGGGAATTCCAAACTTTCTTGCTATGCTTGCAGACCCTTCCACAAACCAGTCTGCTCCTTTTACCAGAAAAAGGAAACCCACTATCAAAATCCCTGCCTGTAACATCATACGTATCTTCCTCTCTTTCTTTTGCATTCTTTGCAGCAGGTGTTATAGGCATAAAAAAAGAGACTCCTACTGCATCTACAGTAAAAGTCTCGCTATTTAATCACTTTCCGAGTTATTGAATATCAATAGCTGTACTGACGAAGAAGTGAACACGGTTGGCTAGCTACTCCCTTTTATTTTCCAGTTTATCAAATTTCTTTTTTTTCGTCAACGTTTTTTTGTTTCTCAGCTCCTGGAAATGTTTTACAGCCACTTTTGATTCTCACAACTCCTTTGTCCGGTTCTGGTTTTATTCCAGATTCATGCACAGACCCCAGTCCTGGTCATTGGCATACGGATCGGCAAAATCGGTTTTCTGGCCGTTGACGGAATACGGATACACGTACGCACAGGTCGCTGTTCCATCCTCAAAGAACATGGACAGCACGCCGCGCAGGGAATGCTCACCGCGAATATTATATTCTTCGTTTCCGGTCAGGCGAGCGTAGCGCTTGAAGGTTCGACCGTTTTCTGCACTCCAGTAGTGCGGGAAGTATCTCCGAAGACTCTGCGTTTTCCGAACCAGTAGCGTCCCAATGGCGGATTGCAGTTTCATGCAGATGGTAGTCCGGCTGCTGGCCGTCGAAGAGTTCGAGGACGGCGATCTGCTGCTCGGCTCCGCGCAGGTATTTTTCTTCCCCGGTCACTTCGTAAACCTGAAGAATGACTTCGGCCGCCGGCTGTACGATCGATTGTTCGTAATTTACTTCCGAAGCCGGATAAGCGTTCCAATCTCAATCAGTTGATCAGCATGACGTCGGAACAGATCTCTTACTGTTTTCAGATCCTCCTGTTCTCCTGCTTTTTCCAGCTCTTGGCAGAGCATCACAATCGGCATTTCAATCGGATAAAAACGGAATCCATCCTGTTCATAAAATTTTTCTGTGATACGAACTGCTGTCTTCAGATTTTCTTTTTCTCCCCACAGCTTCCAGCATTCAAGAAAGAATGTCACTGCCATGGGTAGTTGTAAAGCCGAAAATAGCTGTTGTCCTTTCCGGAACAGTTGCAAACAAGACCTGTTGCTACATTTACCAGCTCGCGAAGATAGAATGCATGGTACTCACGAAGGCTTTGCTCCGCTTTTTCCCGGTCTTTTAAAAGATTCTGCTGCAGTGCCCGTGCAATCAGCACACCCATACCGGTACGCTCCCGTCCGGCATTGAAATCGTTTTCCGGCGTGCAGACGAGAATTTTTTCTTCGTTATCATACGGCAGATAGGCACCCTGCAGTTCTTTGATCTTTCCATGATACTGCTGGTGATCGACAATAAACGCACACCGTTTTGCAGCCAGTGTTTCCGGCCGCTCCTGTACGAGAAGACGGCAAATAGTTTTCACCTCATCGGCACAAATTGAAAGTACATACTCCCCTGTTTTTCATTTTCAAACAGATATTCATAAACACCTTTTTCCGTCTTTTCCAGCGATACTCCGTTTACCGTCACTTTTCCGCCGGAAATACCGGTTCAATGGTTACCTTACTCGTCTCTCCCGGATAAATCACATACTGCTCCGCATCCACCAGAATCACCTGGGAAAATGCTCTTAATTTCTCCCGGAAATCTTCGCGTCCCTGATGCGGAAATACTTTCCACTCCAGCTTCATTGTATCTCCCGGCGCAAATTCCTGTGCGGACGGGTGCAGCCAGAAGCAGCCTCTGTCATTGCTCTGCAGTTTCAGATCGCGCTCAATACTGTAAGCAGAAAGACTGCCTTTTGTGAGCATCATTCCCAGATGCGGAGCCGCACCGCCCATGCGGAGCGCCATAATATAACTGGTATTCTCCCCACAGAAAACATGTGCATGACACCGATAGTCACGGCAGGTCACACTGTCCGTGTAGCGGTCCTGCAACGGAAATGAAACCCCAATACTTCCGGCATTTGTAAAATACGGATGCGCACCGTTGTAAGAAACCACAATCTTCGTTGTCAGCACATCTCCGTCTTTCTCATTCTGCACCTCAGCCGAAAACTCCGGCGGGCATTTCACCTCGGCGTATGGGAAATCCTCCCGCAGCAGTTCATCTGTTTTGGATCTTTGGAAAATACAATTTCTTTCACGTTCCCAACTCTCATTTTTTATTTCCCCTTTCGTTTTTTCTTTGATCCCGCTTTTTGAACTCCATGTAAAATTTATTTGCTGCTTTGATCATACTATATCTACATGCTCTTTTCTATATCTCTTTTTCCGTTTTACTTTATTTTTTTCTTTCTTGCCGATAGTATTTTTTCTCAATTTTTGTTATACTGAAAATGTATGCGTATCAAACTCCGGCATTGCTCTTTCAAGCTGCCGACACATACATAAACTTCATAAAAGGGGGTATCTTTTTCATGGATACGTATGTCATTTTAAAAGACCTGGCAATCATTATCGTATTCGCAAAATTGTTTGGTATTCTTGCCAGAAAATGCAAGGCTCCGCAGGTTGTGGGCGAGCTGATTGCCGGTATTGTCCTTGGACCCAGTGTGCTGGGACTCGTTCAGCAATCTGACTTTCTCGCACAAATGGCGGAGATCGGTGTCATTTTGCTGATGTTCTCCGCAGGTCTTGGCACCAGCCTGAAGGATCTGCTCCGCACCGGAGTGAAATCCCTGCTGATCGCCTGTGCCGGTGTTTTTGTTCCTCTGGTTCTTGGAGCCGTCTTATACATGAGCTTTTATGGCTTCTCTGCTGTCGGAACGGAAGAATTTTACCACGCTGTTTTTATCGGTGTTATTCTGACTGCAACATCGGTCAGCATCACCGTACAGCCTTAAAAGAACTCGGCAAACTGAAAACAGAGGTTGGAACAACCATCTTAAATGCACCATCATCGACGATGTCATTGGTATCATTGTGCTGACTGTTGTCATCGGTTTTAAAGATCCGACATCCAATCCGCTGAAAGTAGCAGCCTCCACCATTCTGTTTTTTGCCCTTGCGATTGTGCTCGGTTTTCTCTGCTTTAAGCTGTTCAACCGCATGAACTCCGTATTTCCGCACACCCGCCGTCTCCCGATTCTGGGTCTTGCGCTCTGCTTCGGACTGTCCTACATTTCCGAAAAATATTTCGGCATCGCCGATATTACCGGTGCATACGTTGCGGGCGTTATCCTGTGTTCCCTCGATTCTTCCGATTACATCGAAGAAAAAATGGATATCAGCTCCTATATGATTTTCGGACCGATTTTCTTTGCAAGTATCGGACTCAAAACAACGCTCAGCGGCATGAACGAGAAATTCGTACTCTTTGCCATCTGTTTCGTCATCGTCGGCCTTGTCGCAAAAATTATCGGCTGTGGCTGATGTCAAAGGGATGCGGCTTTACCTGGGGCGACAGCCTGAAAATCGGTGTCGGTATGATGACCCGCGGTGAAGTCTGTCTGATCGTCGCGCAAAAGGGTCTGAATGCAGGCTTTTTATCCGGCGATTTCTTCAGTGCCGTGATTCTGCTGATTCTCTTCTCGAGTGTTGCAACACCGATTATACTGAAAATCTTATACGCGAAAATGCCGACGGCAAAAGATTCTGCAAGCATCCTGACTTTCCTTTTACCAAAACAGGCGCTGTGCCATTTCCTGCACAGCGCCCTGTTTTTTCGTATCAACCGGTAAGTCTGATTTCTTCTACCACAGAATCTTCTCTGCCTCAGCTCCATCCGCAAACGGTCCCGGCATTGCTGCCACGCCGCGGTGCTCGCCGAGATAATCCTGATCGAAGATAATCGTGCTTCCGTCCGGATCTTCGAATCTCTGCTCCGGCTCGAAGGCGTATCCTAAATATCACTGTTGATAATTCCCGTCCGGAAATCCTTCAGGAACTCATACACGTTCGTCTTGATGGAATAGTGGCCGTCTTTTTCCACAAGTTCCACCTTAACCTGATTCTCGTTATCCACAAGATTCTCTTTTTCATTCACACACGCCTTTGCTCCGTTAAAGTAAGCGTTTCCGTTTACCCAAACCGGCAGATGGCACTTGTTGTGATACGGCTCCAGCTTGCTCATGTCGGCCGGTTTGTCCAGCTCAAAGTGGCTGATCCACTCGTCATAGGTCGGATACTCGTCGAACACATGCGTTCCGACCTCCTGGTTATCCTCCATCTTGAAGCCCATGTCCTCAACCGTTTCTGTTTCCTCAACCGGGTAATTCTGGATAAAGATGTTGTTGTAGAACCGGTCATCGCCATGCAGGAATGTCATGAATCCGGCAACCTCGGTACGGTGACGGATGTGATACGGCGTGTAACGGTCTCCTGTTCCGCCGCCAACTGCAGTTAATGAGCCAAGCATCAGATTGTGTACGCAGGCAATACCATCGGTCGCCATACGAACGCTGACCGGTGAGAGCATAATGTTGTTATCGATCAGTGTCGGACCATGGCCAACCTCGATGAAAATATCCTGACTCATCATTGCGCCCTCTGCCTTTGGTGTTCCCTCCGGCGGGCAGTTGTCGTGCAGCAGGTTCTGGGTCAGGCGTGTTCCCTGTGCCTCCCAGTCGCACCAGATGCCCATCGTACAATGATGAATGTGATTTCTTCTCATCACAACATCAATCGCTGCATGCATCTTGATACCGGAAATCTCGGCTCCGCCAAGCTGCTGCATATTGTTGATGTTGTGAATGTGGTTGTCCTCAATGATACTGAACACACCGCCCATCCGTCCGACAATACCGGTCTGCTCACAGTGATGGATGTGGCAGCGGCGGATGATATGGCTTCCGATGTTCTCCTTCGTCCAGCCGTGATACTGGCCGCGGCACACAGCATCACGCTCCATCTGGGTCGGGCTTTTTACGTGTTTTCTGGTAAGTAATGGTCGTTCTCCGGATCGTAATATTTTCCGAGCGAAATACCGCAGCACTTGCTGTTGCTGACCTCACATTCCTCAATAATCCATCCCTTCGACCAGTGCGGACCGATCATACCGTCCTGATAAGCAGCCGGCGGCGCCCATGTCGTTGCTGCCTTGCTGACATCAAATCCACTGAACGTAATGTAATTTACGCCTGTTTTCGACGGCATAAAGCAGTTCCGGCGCACGTTGATTTCTACTTTTTCCTCCGTCGGGTTTTTACCCTGGAAGTTTGCGTAGATGACCGTCTGATTTTTCTCTTTGTCCTGCTCGGTATACCATTTGTAAACCGACCACTCCGGCTCCCAGGACGGCGCATAAACCTCGCCCTTGATACACTCCTCGAGCGTCTCTGCCTCGTATAACTGGCGGTCATTCAGATAAACCGCGCCGGTATGGCGTACCACCGGTGCAAAATACCAGTCACCGCCGACCATTGTCGTGTATGGGTTATAATTGCCAAAAACTCCGTTGTCTACACGGCATACCCACACATTATCTTTGTAATGCTCCCAGTCATTCATCGTTTCCGCACCGGTGATCTTTGCGCCGAGCGGCTTCTCACTCTTATAGACGATTCTTGCATCCTCGGTTCCGCCGTTGACCGGATCAACATATTCATGGTAAATACCAGGTGCAACCAGAACTTCATCTCCTGCCTTTGCAATTTTTGCCGCATCGTTGATGAACTTGAACGGCATCTCTTTTGTTCCGTTTCCATTCTTCGGAGCGGAATTATTGACATAGTAAATCATTTCTCTATACTCCTTTTGTTATAGTAAAACCTGAAAACACTGCAAAAAAGGCTGTGACGCAATCATTCACTCTCTGCGGCTCTGAATTTTTTACGCTATTTTTTTGCGGGTCTATAGAATTTCTTTACGATAATGCTTCTTCCGCAGCCTCTTTTGATGCAAACGGGCCCGGCAGCGGATGAATGCCCTGACGGTTTCCGAAGTAGTCATATCGGAACACGATCGGCGTTCCATCCGGATTCTCATATTTCTGTTCCGGCTCAAATGCCATGCCAAGCGTCTCCGTTGAGATCACTGCACAGGCATTCTGCGGCAGATAATCGTAAACATTAGTCTCCAGTTTCCATTTTCCGTTCTCTTCTTTTACACCGATGGTGATTTCATGCTCGGTATCCACTACAGCGTCCTGTTCCTGCTCTGCCGGCTTCGCCCCATTGAAGTAAACGTTGCCGCCAAGCCATACCGGCAGCTTCTCGTAATACAGATCCGGCGACTTTCCGGAGCCCATTCCGCAGTAGCCCTCAAATCTTGCCACGTACTCCTCCAGCGTCGGATATCCGCTGTACGGTGCGGTTCCTGCTGTCAGATTTCCGTCATCCCACTCATTATCTCCGGTCAGTTTACGGATTTCTTCCATTCCCGCACGAACCGGCTTCTGGATGAAGATATTATTGTAGAACCGGCAGTCACCGTGAAGAACCGTCATAAATCCGTTGATCTCTGTGCGATGCGGCACATGGTACGGTGTGTAGCGTGGCGACGGCAGCTTTTCGGAGCCATTGTTGACACCGCGGCCGACAGCAGTAAACGATCCCGCGATCAGGTTATGTACTACCGCAACACCCTGCGTTGCCAGCTTCATCGCGCGGTCCGAAAGCAGTACGTTATTGTCCACCAGCGTCGGTCCGTGGGAAATTTCAATAAAGATATCCTCGCCGATGCCGTCCATCCCCTCCGGATTTGCATTCTCCTCGTTCGGCAGCGTATTGTCATGGAACAGGTTCTGCGTAACACGTGTGCCCTGTGCCTGCCAGTCGAGCCAGAGGCCTCTCGTACAGTGATGGAAATGGTTTCTTCGAATGATCACATCGATCGCCGCATGCATCTTGATGCCGCCGATCTCCGCACCCGCAAGGTTCTGTTTATTATTGATATGGTGAATGTGGTTATCCTCAATAATCGAGAACACACCGCCTAAATGGCCTACAATACCCGTCTGTCCACAGTCGTGGATGTTGCACCGGCGGATGATGTGGCTTCCGATGTTTTCCTTTGTCCATCCCTCCCGCTGCGCCTGGCAGATACAGTCACGCTCCGTCTGTGTGCCATCTTTGAATTTCCATTTGAGCCATTTATTATCATTGTTCGGCTGTCTGTATTTTCCAAGTGAAATGCCCGAGCACTTCGAATCTGAAATCTCACAATCCTCGATGATCCATCCCTTTGACCAGTGCGGGCCGACCATTCCTTCCTGATATGCCGTCGGCGGAGCCACTGGGTTGCCGCCTGTTTTACAACAAAGCCGGACAGCGTGATATAACCGATGCCTCCTTCGATGGATAAAAGCAATTCTCGCGCACATTAATTTCCACCGTCTCCTCATTCGGGTTTTTCCCCTGGAAATTCACATAGAAAACGGTCTCATTCTTCTCTTCATCCTGCTCCACATACCAGGTGTAAACCGTGAATGCCTGATCCCAGGATTTTTTATAGATCTCCGGCTTTTTCACCTTGTCCAGGCTCGTCACCTCATACATGGATTTTCCATTCAGATACACTTCTCCGGTGTGCGCCGTGTAGGATGCGATAAACCAGTCGCCGCTGACCAGAGTTGTGTATGGATTGTAATCCCCAAACAGTCCGTTTGAAACGCGCGCTGTCCACACATCACCTTCCAAATGCTCCCAGTTATCCACAATTTCCGCACCGGTAATCACAGCTTTTCCCGGTTCCACAGAACGGTACACAATTCTTGCATCCTCACATCCCGCATTCGCCGGATCTACATATTCCCGATATACGCCAGGCGCTACAAGCACCTCGTCGCCGGGCCTTGCAATTTTTGCCGCCTCGGAAATCGTCTGAAATGGATATTCCTTCTGCCCATTTCCGCTTCGCACAGCATTTCCATCTACATAAATCTGCATTTTTTGCTTACCTCCCACTTCTTCACTTTTCATAAATTTTTATTGTTTTTTTGTGAATTTTCGCCAAAACCGCATCACTCTTTTTTCAATTTCTGCCGTTCTTCACAATTTTCATATCTTAACCATAATACAGATCCTCGTAAAACACTACTTATATATTGCCGATCATTGCCCAGATGTTTCGATTTTTTCTATATTTTTTCTCTCTTCTGTTGTATAATACCGTTTATCAGATACGGAGGATTCTTTTGCCATGAAAAACGATTCGACTTCTTTTTTCGAAAACAATCATTTTGCTAACAGCTATGTTTACGATATCTCTATTTCGCATGTCCCCGCCTATTTCGGTCTGCACTGGCATCACTATATTGAAATTGTGCTTACACAGGATGACGGCATTATCTATGAAGTAAATGGAGAAACCTTTCCGCTAAAGCCCGGTGATCTTCTTTTTATCTGGCCCGGCGAGCTGCACGCTGTTTCCACAACCAACAGAGAACATCGCCTGATCATGCTTCAGCTCGATGCAGATTTTCTGGAAAAAACGCGTGGATTTCCAGTCTGTTGCTTATCTTTTTTATCAGATCCGTCTTCTGAATCAGAACAACTTCCCGGAAATCGAAAAGCTTCGCGGATTTCTGACAGAGCTTCGCAGGCTCTCCCTCTCCGGTATCAGTTTTTCTGAACTGCGCGGATGCGTTCTGCTATATCAGTTTTTTATTCTGCTCGGCGAAAATCTCTCCGTGCCGACCGAAACTGCCGCACCGCAAAAAACAGGCCATTCCGCACAGGGTACACCGCCAGATGATTGCTGCATGTACCTGGATCTCGAGTCACTGCACCGAACCGGTTTCTCTGGAAGAAGCATCAAAGGTCGCCGGATTCTCCCGCTGCCATTTTTCCAAGCTGTTCCGCGCATACACCGGCCTCTCCTTCACGGATTTCGTCACCAGGGAACGGCTCCATATCGCCGAAAACCTGTTAAAAAACCGGATCTCACGATCACCGAAGTGTCGCTCGAATCCGGTTTTAACAGTATTTCTACGTTTAACAGAGTCTTTTTGAAATCAAAAAATGTAAGCCCTACCGACTTCCGTCAGATGTACCTGCAATCCTATCAGAAATAGGCTATGAATTCGGCATGGCCTCCACACATTCCAGCCGTGTCCTCCCCGCTAAACAAATATAACACTATTTCCCCATTCATGATCACTGCTGTTTCCAATGCTAATGCGAAGCTTCATCTGGCTGCAGACGATTTCCATATTTTCATCGTAATAAGAAAATTCTTCCCGATCTATAGAGAAATCTACCGTTTTCTTTTCTCCCGGTTCCAGGAATACCCTCTGAAAGCGAACAAGCTCTTTTCTCGGACGTACTACAGATGAACATAACGTTTCATAATAACATTGCACTACCTCTGCCCCCGCAACCTTACCTGTATTACTTACCTTACAATGTACATGAACTCTTTTATCCGGTCCTGCCTGTACCTCAATATCCGAAATATTAAATTCTGTATAAGACAGTCCAAAGCCAAACGGATATAACGGAGTATTGGGAATGTCCATATATCTGCTGCTGAAACGGTTCTCCGGATGATCGGCATCATAAATATGTCCTGTTTTTATATCCCAGTAGCTCACCGGCACCTGTCCCACACACCATGGGATACTTACAGCCAGTTTTCCGGAAGGATTGGTTCTTCCGTATACAATGTCTACCACTGCTTCCGCTCCCATAGTTCCGGGTCTCCATGCCATAATAACAGCCCTGGATTTTTCGGATATTCTTCGCAGATCCAGCGGTCTTCCTGTGATTACCACAGTTACAATATTTCTGGTGCGCTTTGCTATTTTTTCAAAAAACAGCTGCTGTTCTTCCGGCAGGGTCAGAAACGCTCTGCTGGCCGCTTCTCCCGACTGAGACTCATGTTCCCCCAACACACATACAACAGTATCCTCCCCGGTTATCGTTTCCAGCCACCGTTCATTCCCTGGCTCATCAAACCGCTCCGGTTCCACCTGCCATATCTTACACTCTTCATCCGAAAGCATTCTGCAGCCCGGCATACATTCCGCCTTTATCTGCTTCTTTTGAAGAATATCCTCTATGGTCTCAACTGCCTCGTGTTCACCAAAAATTGACCAGCGACTCAAAAATTCTTTTGATGTCACATAAGGTCCGGCCCATATCACCCTCTGTTTCTGGCACAGAGGCAATATTTTTTCATTTTTTAAAAGGACGCAGCTTTCGCTGGTCAGTTCATATGCTTTTGCCCGGTAATACGGGGTGAGTTTTTCACTCTTCCCAAGTCCTGCAAACGGATCTTCAAAAAGACCCAGCTGGTTTTTCATCATCAGAACCCGGAATGCACTCTCATCAATAAGGCTTCCGGAATCTGTCCGTTTTCCACCAGTTTTTCCAGCCAAAACATATAAGCAGGACTCATCATATCAATATCCACACCGGCTTCTGCAGCCTGAACCGCAGCTTCTTCCAGATCAGCTGCCACTCCCTGTTCCACCAGCTGTCCGATCGATCCCCAGTCTGAAATAACAGTTCCCTCAAAACCTTCTTTATCCCGCAAAACTCCCTGAGAAGTTTTTTATTTCCACTGATCGGTTTTCTATCTATTGCATGAAATGCAGTCATAACCATAGCAGGCTTTGCCTTTAATGCCATACAAAAAGGCTTTACGTACTGCTCCAGAAATGTCCGTTGGGATATTTCAACATCATTGTATTCCCTCCCTGCATTCACTGCTCCGTAACCTGCAAAATGCTTCAGGCACGCTGCTACTCCCTGATCGCTTTTCTGCTGATAGCCATCTACCATTGCTTTTCCCATGATTCCGTTCATATACGGGTCTTCTCCAAAAGACTCCATCATTCTTCCCCAACGCGGATCTCTTGAAACATCAATCATAGGAGAAAATGTTGCTTTAAGCCCTTCAGAAGAGGCTTCCGAGGCAGCTATCGACGCAGCCTCGGAAACCAGCTCCGGATGAAAGGAACAGGCCTGTCCCAACGGAATCGGAAAAATTGTCCGGCATCCATGGATCACATCCGCCATAAAGATAAGAGGAATATGATGTGGGTGTTGTTCCATATATTTGCTCTGAATGTCATATATTTTTTCTTTGCCAATCACCCCCAGCACAGAACCCGCATACCGGATTATCCATTCCGGCGGTAATTGTTCTCCGACAACACCGGTCAGTACCGCATCCTTATCAAAATATGCACCGGTCAGCTGTACCATTTGTCCTATTTTTTCCTGTAAAGACATTTCCGACAGCAATTGCTGTAATTTATATATTTCCATAAATACTCCTTATTTTTACTGCTCTTTTTCCGGTACCGGGCAGTGCCGCCGGTCTCTCGCAGGTGGACGGAACCTTCTCAAATGCGCCCGATTTTGCGCTCTTCATAATCTGATCAATCACATCCAGTACATGGTATGCCATTTTGGCATTCGCACGGTTTAGTCTGCCCTCTGCAATTGCTTCTGCCATCTCGGACGGACCGAGGCCGCGGCTGTTTTCGCTGTAGGCAAAGCCATAATCCAGCACTTCCGGAACTGCCTGCTGTGTCCAGTCCTTCACGCCCGGAATGTAGACGATATCGCCGCCGAAATTGTTCGGGTCCACCAGCTTTAAAATACCTTTTTTGCCGTAAATTGTGAATACCGCCTGATCGTTGATGGTGCTGTCGCCATTGACACAGAATGTGCCGGTCACGCCGTTTTTCATTTCCAGAATCGTGAAAGCCTGGCTCTCGTTGCTGTAGTCAAATTCCTGGCCGTATTCCGGGCTGTCCGGGACGACATTGACGCGCTTCGGCGCAAGGTTGCGCACGGAGGAAACGACACGGTCCACCGGGCCGAAAAGGCTGACGATGGCGGTCAGATAATAAACACCGAAATCGTAGCAGATACCGCCGCCCGGCATCCGCAGAAAACGGAAGATGCTCGCCAGCAAATCAAGATCGCGGTTTGCGCATGCTTCGAAAGATGTCACCTCGCCGATCAGCCCGTCGTCGATCGCTTTTCTTGCGGTCTGCAGTGCCGATCCAAGGAAGGTGTCCGGTGCGGAACCGAGATAGAGATGTTTCTCCTCTGCCAGCTCGATCAGTTTCGCTGCCGTTTCCGGTGCGAGGGTCATTGTTTTTTCAGTGTAAACGTGTTTTCCGGCTTCCAGTGCCTGACGGATCAGCCTCGTGGGTCGGTGCCGGTGTCAGAATGACTACCATTTCAATCGACGGATCTGCCAGAATTTCCTCGTAGGTACAGCCCTTGATGCCATACTGCTCTGCTTTCTTTTTCGCATGTTCAAGATGGCCTGCGCAGCATGCTGCTACCTCAAGATTCTCAAAGTTATGAATCATGTTCGTCAGATAAATATCACTGATCGCTCCGCAGCCGAAAACGCCGACTCTCATTTTTTTCGTTTCTGTTGTTCCCATTTGTAAAAATCCCCTTTACTCTTTGTTTTTTGATTCTGTTCTAATAAAAACCCTTATTTTTTTATACAACGAAATGTCTGAAAAAACAAGCATTCCGGCTCATATTTCACTTTCAAAATGAAAAAACCACCCACGGTTTCTGCAGATTCTCTGCATCACCGCGGACGGCCTTTTTCTGTTGTTTACTCCACGCTTTTCAGCGATTCAATCATATCAATTTTTCTTAACCGGTAGAACATCATAAAATTGACGAACAGAGCAAACGCCAGGGTAATCAGGCGCTCCAGCCGTAGCTCCGCGGGAACACGTTTCGTCCGAACATCATCATATCGACCTCGACGGTCTGAATTACGCAATGATGTAAAAACGTTCCAATTCCCATGCCCGCGATAACGCCGAACAGTGTCAGCACCATGTTTTCCCGGTACACGTACGATGCCACCTCGCCGTCGAAGAAGCCGAGCACTTTCAGCGTTGCCAGCTCTCTCTGTCGTTCGGTGATGTTGATGTTGTTCAGGTTGTACAGCACCACAAACGCCAACAGGCCCGCCGATACGATCAGCACCACGATGACGATGTCGAGGGAACGAAGCATGTTGTCAATCTGATCAATCAGGTCGGATGTGAACGAGATTGCCGCTACACCGTCGTACGTCATGATTTTTTCTCCGAGTGCTGTCTCATAATTGCCCGACGTGTCCTGATATTTCATCAGAAGCTGGTTGTAGTCCGGCGCTCCGCCGAACAGCTCCTCGTAGAGATCCGGGGCCAGATACAGGTAATGGCGCACGTAGTTTTCGACGATGATCGAAATCTTTACGTCCACAATATCATCGCCTTTTTTCAGCTGAACCGTGTCGCCTGCTTTTACGCCGAGCATCGTTGCTGTCTTTTCGCTGATGGCTGCGCCGCCGTCGGTCGGGAATTCGTAAACTTCTCCGCTTTTCCGGTCTCGGAAGGCATAGAAGTCATTGAAATTCGTCAGTTCTTTCGGCACTTCAAGCACTGCATCCACGGTCTTTTTGTCGGTCTGCAGTTCGATGTTCTGGCAGTACATTTCCAGCAGCTCATCGATGCCGCTGTAGTTTTCCAGATCGGTCTGCAATGCTTCTTTTTCGGATTCATCCACATCTGAATTCAGCACAGCATTCGCCTGATAGGTGAAGAGGCTGACGAACTGGTTTTTCGCAATCGCGTGATGGAATCCTGAAGGCCGAAACCGACAAGGATCAGACCCATGCATCCGCCGATTCCGATAACGGTCATGAAGAATCGTTTTTTATACCGCACCAGATTCCGCACGGTTGATTTCTGCGTAAAGTTCAGATGTTTCCAGAGTACGCCGATGCGTTCCAGGAAAATCCGTTTGCCGTTTTTCGGTGCTTCCGGCCGCATCAGCTCTGCCGGACCTGCGGCGAGTTCTTTGTAGCATGCCGCGATCGTCGCCACGCCGGTGCAGGCTGCACTCGCCAGAATCGCAAGGCCTCCCTGCTCCCAGTTCAGCAGGGTCATGTAATACGGAAGTCCGGTATACAGCATGCCGTAGGCATTCATAATAACCCAGGGCAGGATTTTTTCTCCAACCACCACGCCCGCGAGAGCGCCGGATACGGTGGAGAGCATCGCGTATGCGAAATATTTAAAGGCGATCACGCCGTCGGAATAGCCGAGGGCTTTTAACGTTCCGATCTGCTGACGCTGTTCCTCGATCATTCGTGTCATCGTCGTCAGGCTGACGAGAGCAGCCACGAGGAAGAAGATAACCGGGAAGAATTTTCCGATATTCGAGATACGGCCGGCATCCTGACCGAAGCTCTCAGTTGACGTTACCTTATTCCGTCCCCAGACGTACCACGTTGGTTTTTTCAGGTCTGCGAGTGTTTTCTCACCGTCCGCAATTTCCTGCTTCGCATCCGCGATTTCTGGTTCGGCGTCGGCTTTTGCTTTTTCATATTCGGCTTTGCGTCCTCAAGTTCCTTTTCTTTATCGGCAATTTCCTGTTTCGCATCCGCAAGGGAGATTTTTCCGTCGGCGATTTCCTGTTTCGCGTCGGCAAGCTGGGTTTCTCCGTCGGCAATCGTCTGCTTGGCTTCGGCGAGCTGACTTTCTCCATCGGCGATCGTCTGCTTTGCTTCTGCTAACTGGGTTTCGCCATCGGCGATCGTCTGTTTCGCGTCGGCGAGCTGACTTTCTCCACTGGAAATTGTCTGCTTTGCAGCGGCAAGCTGGGCCTCACCCGACTGAATCGTCTGTCGGTACGATGCAATCTGCTGTTCCCCATCAGCAAGCTGGGCTCTGGCAGCCGCAAGCTGAGTTTCTCCGTCTTTTAATTTACTGCGATTCGTCTCAATCTGAGCTTCTCCGTCGCAATCGCTGCTTTGGCGGATGCAAGCTGGCTTCGCCATCCTCAATCTGTTTCTGATAAGCTTCTGCTTGTGCTTCTCCATCCTGAAGCTGGGCAAGAGCCTCTGTAATCTGAGCTTCGCCGCTTTCCAGTTCTTCTTTTGCAGAAGCAATCTGTGCCTCGCCTGCGGCGCATTCCTGCTCTTTTTCTGTTAATTGTGCATCTGCAGCGGCAAGCTGACTTTCTGCGTCGGTAATCTGAGCTTCTGCAGCCGCAAGCCGGGCTTCCGCATCAGCGCTTGCTGCTTCAAACGCTGCGATGTTTTGTTCCAGAAATGTTTTCTGCTCCTGCATCGTGAAAAGCTGCTGTGCTAACTCTGTCTGCTTTGCTTCCAGCGCAGTTTTCTGTTCCAACAGGGATACATATGCTTCATCTTCCTCCGTCAGTCCGTCAAGCTGAGCCTCAATCACCTCGATCTGACCAGTCACTTCTGTCTGCGCAGCCTCCACCATCGGAAGCTGCCTGGAAATCTGGGCTAACTGATCCTTGGCTGTCTCATACTGACTCTTCTGTTCTTCATACGCTGCCTTCTGCGCTTCATACTGTGTGCGTCCTGCAGCGGTTTCTGCTTTCTTGTTGTCCAGTTCCTCGCGTGCAGCGGAAAGCTGCTCCTTTGCAATATTCAATTCCGTTTCTTTTTCGGAAAGCTGCTCTTTTGCAGTATTCAGCTCCGTCTGCTTCCGAGTCAGTTCGGTTTTTGCCGCCGAAAGCTGCGTCATTTTTTCCTCTAACTCTTTTTTGCCGGATGCCAGTTCTGTTTCTTTCTCTGCAAGCTGTGCTTTTCCGTCGGAAAGTTCTTTCGCTTTTGCCTCAAGTGTGGTTTTTCCACTTGCAAGTTCATCGGCTTTCTGATTCAGCTCCGCTTTTCCGCTTTCCAGCTCTGCCGCCTTTGCTTCCAGCGTCGCTTTTCCGCTCGCAAGTTCCGCCTCTTTATCTTTCAGCGTTGCCTTGCCGGATGCCAGTTCCTGCTCTTTATCGGCGATGGTTGCTTTCGCACTGAGAAGTTCCTGCTCTTTGTCTGCAATGGTCTGTTTTCCGTCAAGGAGTTCCTGTTCTTTCTCAGCAATCGTCTGCTTTCCGTCAAGAAGCTCCTGTTCTTTGTCCTTTAACGTCTGTTCGCCGTCGAGAAGTTCCTGCTCTTTGTCCGCAATCGTCACTTTCGCGTCGGCAAGCTGCTGTGCACCGTCATCCAGCTCTGTTTTTGCGTCCGCTAATTTCTGCTCTGCATCAGCGACCTGCTGTTTTGCATCATCAATCTTTTCCTGTCCTTCGGTTTTGACTGCCGTATACCGCCGGTCGCACGCCGCATCCTCGAGCGCTTCAATCTTCGTCTGTACAGCCTTCACCGTCTCATCATACGCATCGCTGTAGCTCGCCTCTTCCTGTGCGCCGTCCGCCTGGACGTAAATCTCTGTATAGAGACCCGAGGTAAATGTCTCCGGAAGCAGCAGTGCAAAACTGTTGATGCTTCCGTTTCCAATCGAGCCCGTTCCCCGGTTCAGATCCATATAATAAGGGAGTGTCGCCGAACCAACAATCGTAAACGTGTCCCCGGTCAGCGAATCTGAGAGCGGATCCTCCGTTCCGGAAGTGAACGTTACCTGATCTCCGATCTCACAGCCGGAACTTTTCAGAAACTGCGTATCAACAAGAATTTCATCCTCTTTCTCCGGCATCCGTCCCTCGACCACGCGCGGCTCATTCACACCGTCCGTCAGCGCAATCAGCTTCACAACCTGCTCGCTCTCGCCGATGTCATGCAGCACTTCCACCGTTTTTCCGCCGTAGACCGCTTTCACGCCATCCGTCTTCGCGATATCCGCCAGATCATCGTCTGTCAGCCCCAGCGTTCCAAGGACTTTCAAATCCATATAATTTACTTCATCATAATACCGGTCCGCCGAAACCTTCATATCTCCTTCCGCCGACCGAATGCCCGAGAAAAACGCCGCGCCAAGAAGCACGATGAAAAAGACTGACAGAAACCGCCCCTTGTTCTTTGTGATTTCCCGGATAAAGTCTTTTCGAAATGCTCTCATCGTCCACCTACCATTCTATCTCTTCCACCGGCGTCGGGTTCTCATTTGTTTTCATTCCCGCCACTTTTCCGTTTCGGATTTTAATCACGCGGTCCGCCATCGGTGTCAGCGCCGAGTTGTGAGTGATGACAATGACCGTCATCCCCTTCTCCCGGCAGGTATCCTGCAGCAGCTTTAAGATCGCTTTCCCGTCACATAATCGAGCGCGCCGGTCGGCTCATCGCAGAGCAGCAGTTTCGGATTCTTCGCCAGCGCACGCGCAATCGCCACACGCTGCTGCTCTCCGCCCGAAAGCTGCGCCGGGAAGTTATTCATTCTCTCTTCCAGCCCAACCTCCTCAAGCACCTCCGACGCATCCAGCGGATGCTTACAAATCTGCATCGCCAGCTCCACATTCTCGAGCGCCGTCAGGTTCTGCATCAGATTATAAAACTGAAAAACAAATCCAATATCCTCCCGCCGGTACTGGATCAGCTTCTTGCCGCGGTATTTGCTGATTTCCGCGCCGTCCACCAGCACCTTTCCGGAAGTCGCTGTGTCCATTCCGCCTAAAATATTCAGCACCGTCGTCTTACCCGCACCGCTCGGTCCAACAACAATCACAAACTCACCCTTTTCCACATCAAAACTGATTCCATCCGCGGCCTTGATGGTGACTTCACCCATTTTGTATGTCTTGGTTACATCCTGAAGACTCACATATCCTGCCATGCTCTTGTGTTCCTCCTATGTAAAATTCAATATCCCTCATTTCCTTTATTGTACCAAGCCGTTGCCGCGGCGGCTAGTCCTAAGAAGGCGAATTACTGTTTTTTATAAATATTCCTGGGCAGACCGCATTCTCAGCTTTTGCATTTTTCCATACATTTGCAGAATAAAACAGCCGCTACCGTGCTTGCTGCCGTTGCCGCCAGTGCCGGTCCGACAATGGCCGTTGGATGCACGCTGCCATACTGGCTGCGGTATGCAATCACGTTGACCGGTATCAGCTGCAGGGAAGAAATATTTAAAATCAGAAAGGTGCACATTTCCCGGTTTGCAGTTCCTTTCGGAACAGCGGCCGGATTTTTGTTTTTCCGCCGTTCCTCTTCCAGCTCTTCGAACTGTTCCATGGCAAGAAGCCCGGCGGCGTGCCGCTGCGCCAAGACCGAATACATTACAGATCATATTTGTGGCAGCCGATTGGATGGCCGGGTGATCCGATGGTACCTTTGGAAACAAAAAGCGCATGACCGGTCCCATCTTTTTTACCAGGCTGTCGATCATTCCCGCTTTCCTTGCAATCTCCATCAGCCGCTCCAAAGGCCCGTCACACCCAGAAGAGAAATTGCCAGCACAACTGCCTCTTTTGAAGCGCGCAGCGCACCGTCTGTCACCTCCGGCAGTTTTCCGCAAAAAGCACCGTAGCAATGCCAAGAAGAAGCATACCGCTCCAGAGTCTGTTCATGGATTCACCTGCGTTCATCCGTTATCTTTATACGATATGCTTCTTTTCTGTTTTTCATGATATTTTGTTTCAACCCACAGATAAGACGCCGTTGTCACGCCCGCCAGCTTTGTGAACAGCTTTGCCACCGCGGTATCTGTTTTCTGTCATTTCTTTCTTTTGTTCTGTCGTTCACAGCCTCCTGCGCTTCTCTCCATTCCAAAATAAGTTTTGTTTTCCCATAAAATCAATTTTCTTTTAAAAAAATCGGATCATAGGAATCATTAAAAGTTTAATTTATGTTTTCATCTGATTTTTTGTCTAATTTTTATGCCTATTTCATATAGTTTTTCAAATAATAGTATAATAAACACAAATTTTAGCCGGAATCGGATCATTCTATTCCATACCAAAACAACAATCCGATACCCAAAATACAAAAGCGCATTACTTGAAACGCTTGACTTCAGGAGGGAAAATATGAGTGCAAGATTAGTATTAACAGTAAAAGATTCCAATCGAATGGCAAAAGATCTTTCCATGAGCGTCATGGACAAAATGTTTCATCCACTCAAGTACAATAAAATGATGAATTCCAAAGCAAAAATAGGCATCTTTATTGATGACGAAAAAGAAGGAACTTTATATGAGGCATCTAAGACTCCATATGAAATCAGCTTAACTCCTGGCGTTCATCGTATTTCTATGATAGATCCGGCAAAAGACAGCAAAAAAGGGAATGTCAATCTGATGGGGTCCATCATTGGATTTTCTGCAGGCAGCGGCCTCGCAGAACAAATATCCGTCGGCGAAATAGGAAAATCCTTAGCCGGTGCCATGTTTAAAACTGGTGATGGTTACCTGGATCTGGATTTAAAAGACGGAGATATCTTAAAAGTTCAGTGTCAGGCCGGAATTGGCGGAAAAGTATCTATCAAAGTATTAAAATAAGAATTGCCAAAGCATATCATGCAAAGCAATCGGATGACAAGGGAGGCAAAATATTTTTTTGCCTCCAACATCATTTTATCAGCAGACACCTGGAGGAAATAAAATATGGACTTTCCTGTTTCGATTCCATGGGAAACTCTTGATCCCGAAATATTACAAAAAGCGATAAATTCAGGTAGTAATTACAGAACCTATTGTGATGAAAAATCATGGGATATTTCTTTTGAAATAGAATTTCTGGAAAAAGAAGAAATCATCTTTCTTCTCCTGGTTGAGCACGGACGCCGCAAAGGCGGAACTTCTGTGCAAAAGACAAATGAACGAACGGAAATTTCCAAATATACAAAAGAAGAACAGGCAAAAATGGTAAATGCTTTTAATCAAAAACTTGATACTTACGAAGCGTGGAACTCTCTGTTTGTCGGACCAACGACAAGTATGTTTGGAAATCATGTGTATGAATCCTATATGGACTATATGTATTCCTGGGATCACTTGGGCGACAGAATTTTTCTGTCCAATTATTATGAACGTCAATTATATTCTGTGCAATCCGATACCCATGTTACAGTAAAAAGCAATCAGGAAGGATATGATTCTATCTATGAGCTGGCGCAGGCAAAGGTAACAGACCATACCTTAGAAGGTATCTGCTGGAATTTTTTCCCGAAGCTCCTGTTTTCCAAGGGAGATCTCGCGGGTGCGCCGTACCATGATGTCTATCATCGTCTGGAAATTCTGACAGATACAGAATATCTGCTTGTTCCGGCGCTGCTTTCACTCAAAGAAAAATATGAAATTACAGCAGTCGCCGGAAATCTGGATTGCCCGCAGATGCATTCTCATGCAATGACACTGAAAGCAGCAGTACAACAAGCTATTTTTAAAAATATCTTTGGAAATCTCTTTCCGGAAAATGGATTTTTGCTACAGAAAGCCCCAAAGAAAATGCTGCTTTCTGCTCAAAAACAGGCAGAGGAATTTTCTGTTGCGTCTATGAATGCCCGAAAATATCCCGAGCTCCTGATGCAGGCAGCTGCAAAAGAAAATTTTCATTGTACAGCCTTTCAGATTCTGCAATTTTCCAACAATCCATATCTGTCGGCCTTTGATAAAACAGATCTTTTCAGAAGATGCATGGCCATCAGTAATCAATCAGAAGAACCGGGAATCTGGAAAGAAACCTATCAGAATCTGCTCCGGGTAATGATCTGCAAAATAACTTTGGAGGAATCTCAGTTCAGCGATCCGGAGAGCATCAAAGAATTACAGGATTTTACAGAACACCAGCAAGAAAAGCTGGAACAGGAAATGCAGTTAAAAATCCCAAAAGAAAAAACTGCTGAAATTTTATTGATGAATGAACTGAAATGTATGCTGGCATGCATTTCGTCGTAACAGCAGAAAAAATACAGGGACACAAATGCACCGAATTGGCGAGAAGAGCTGGCGTCTGGCAGAAGTATCGAATATATATGGAATGCAGAAATTCTAAATCCACAAATCAGAGAAACTGTGTCCAAAGCATTCATCCGCATTTGTATCGGATGTGGATCTATGTATCTTCAGAATGTACAGGAAGAACATATAAATCCCGAGCAGATCCAGGAAGCAGCGGAAGAAATCTCATTACTTCTGTATCATTACAGCGATCTTTTGCTTCCGGAAGAAATGCCGGTCTATCAAATCCCTATCTATCAAACGCTCCAAATTGCAAATATGAGACTGGAGCGAAAGGAAAATGCATTGTACTATGCCCAAAAAGGAGTTGTATTGTGTGATCTGTTTTCTGCTGGTCAGAATGCGCAATTAAATGGTCTCATTCAGGATTCAAAAAACATGTTTCAGCAATATATCAATCAAAATGTACCTGCTGCATCCCGCCCGGCAAAAAAGAAGGGGCTTTTCTCCCGGCTCTTCCAGAGATAGCAGGAGAAAAGCTGTCCCGAAAGAATCCTTTATTTTCCTGGAAGCGCGGTTTATAAGGTGCCTCCATATTCCACAATCATGTTTCGAATAATATCCAGCGTCTCCTCCTGTGACCATGCCATGTTTCCATTCTCCAGAAACTGGCAAAATTCATATAGTTTTTGTGAGAAGCCGGATTCTTTTAAAATGTAATATTGCAATCCATGACTTGTATTGTTCCAAAATGCAATTCCATTATGAACATTAGAGCTACATACAATGGAGATATGTTTCGGCAGCTGGACGAAATTTTCTTTTACACAAATGCAGGAATGAGGTGTGTGCAGCATATATTGATAATAACTTTTCAACAGCCACAGGCGCATCGCAGGATCAAGAGGCTTATAAAGCATATCCGGATAGCTGCAATGCGTCCCTGCTCCATTAATTGTCGTAAGCCAGATATGCAGAAAATATGTACCATACTTTCCGTTTCCATGTGCCGGATCCGCTGAAAGAGAGAAGATAAGAGCTGTTCTTTTTCCACTCCATCCAGGATGATCTGCTGTTTCAGTACATTTAACGGAATCAGATGCAGAAGACATGGTGAATATTCAATATAATAGTTATGCGTTACATAGCCTTCATTCATCATAACATTGACATCTTTTACATAAGCATTTAAATCAGAGCAAAACAACATTTCCTTTGCTATTTTTCTTTCCTGAATAAAGGAATTCTTCAGTAATTGTATTTGTTGCGCATCTCTGAGAATAATTCCTTTCGCCGTATGAAAATTGATTCCAATTGCAATATGGTCTGTGATCAGCCAGTTAGGAAGTAAGCCTGCTTTTTTCGCCTCGGACTCAGCAGAAGAAACGTAATAATAAAATGGTTTGTAGTTTTCATAGTTCATCGCCGGTTTCAGACTGCATATTTTCCGAAGGTTATCCAGTGTATTTTCCGTTGTCTGATTCTGCAGCAAAGGAAAAGATGCTCTAATCTGCGATAGGGC